>TBL_comb47_HYPODRAFT_10002620_pt1 | contig 22013 bp, 21 predicted proteins | sample TroBogypolimnion_40_FD_10682 | JGI IMG/M metagenome (IMG submission 10682) | reverse complement strand
GCGGTCCGTGACGGAAATCGCTTTTGCCAGCGGCTTTAATTCCAGCCAATATTTCGCCACGGCTTTTCGCCGCCGGTTTCGGCAAACGCCGCGCGCGTATCGCGGAAAAAATCCGGCGCGGTCCGAGCCATAAACGCCCAGCGAATTTGTCAGAAGATTTTGACACCGGGCCGGCACCGCGTAAGCTGAGCCAGACTTTTATGCCAACTTATTATCTCGCCTGCGACCTCGGCGCCGACAGCGGCCGGCTGATTCTCGGCACGCTGGAAGCCGGGAAAATTTCACTGGAAGAACTGCACCGTTTTCCCACCGGCGCGACGAAAGTTGCCGGTGCGTTGCACTGGGAATTTGACCGGCTGCTGAACGAATTGAAGAACGGCCTGAAGATCGCCGCCGCCAAAAAGCTGCCCATCGCCAGCATCAGCACCGATTCCTGGGGCGTGGATTATGTGGTTTATGACGAACGCGGACTGCCGGTCTCGCCCGTTTGGTGCTATCGCGATTCCCGCACTGTGGGCGGCGTCGAGGCGGTGAAGGAAAAAATCGAGTGGCCCGTGATTTATGCCGAGACCGGCATCCAATTCATGGCGCTGAACACGATTTACCAGATTGTGACGGAACCGCCCGCCCGCCTCGCCAAAGCCAAGCAGCTTTTGCTCATTGGCGACGCGTTCAATTTTTTCTGCTCCGGCGTCGCGCGCAACGAAGTTTCTCTGGCCAGCACCACGCAGCTTTACAATCCCACCTACAAACGCTGGTCGCCCAAACTTTTCACCGCGCTCGGTTTGCGGGAGGATTTATTTGCGCCGATTTGCCCATCGGGCACCAAGCTGGGGCCGATGAAAAAAAATCTCGCCGCCGAAGTCGGCCTGCCGCCAATCGAAGTTGTCGCGAGTTGCTCGCATGACACCGGCGCGGCGGTCGCCGCCGTTCCCGCCAGCGGCGAGAATTGGGCGTATTTGAGTTCGGGCACCTGGTCGCTGATGGGCGTGGAAAAACCGCAGCCGGTCATCAACGACGAAGCGCGCAACCTTGGTTTCACCAATGAAATTGGCTATGGCGACACCGTGCGCCTGCTGAAAAACATCGTCGGTTTGTGGCTCATCCAGGAATCGCGCCGGCATTGGAATAAGTCCGGCAAGAAGCTGGAATTTGCCGAGCTGGAAAAGCTGGCCGTGGCCGCCGCGCCCTTTGTTTCACTTATCAATCCCGACGACCCGCGCTTTTTGAGTCCCGACGACATGCCGAAAAAGATTGCCGATTTCTGCCGCGAAACCGGCCAGCCGGTGCCGGTGGATATCGGGGCGTGCGTGCGCTGCATTTACGAAAGCCTCGCGTTGTTTTACCGCGTCACCCTACGCCGCACCGAGCGACTTATTGGCAAAAAAATTCAGCGGTTGCACATCGTCGGCGGCGGCAGCAAGGATGCCACGCTGAATCAGTTCACCGCTAACGCGCTCAAGATTCCCGTGCTCGCCGGCCCGACCGAATGCGCCGCGCTCGGCAATATTCTCGTGCAAGCCATCGCGCTCGGCCATTTGGAATCGCATGAGGCGGCGCGCGAAGTGGTGCGCAATTCCTTCGAATTGAAAACCTTCGCCCCGCAGGACGCGGCGCAATGGGACGCCGCGGCGGCGCGGTTTGAGAAATTGCTGGGCTGAACAATTTGTTTTTTACAAGAACACGCGAACTTGTTTTAACGCCGACCGGCAATTATTTTGCGCCCAAGTTTTCATCGGTGCTGACCGGCTGTGGAATTGCTTTATGCTTTAATCCGGGCAGACCCGGTCGTCTTTTTCGTTGTCCACCTGTGCGTCTTTGGTGAAAGTTAATCTGCCGCTGTCGTCCGTTTCATTCCATCGTCCGGGCGCCGGTAATGCAGTGGTTGGCCGTTGATGACGTCAAGCGGCATTGTCCGTCAAAAGAAGGTGCGAGACGAAACAAGGTTCAATCGGCAACTAAATATCCATCATTGCCAAATGCCGGAAAAACCCGCTAAATAAAAGGCGAATGCCAACGGTCGCCGAACAATTACGCGCCGCGCGCGAGGCCAAAAACCTCACGGTGGAACAGGTCGCCGAGTTGACCAAGATTCGCACGGACCACCTGCGCGCACTCGAAGAGGGAAACTTCAATGTTTTCTCCGCGCCGATTTACATCCGTGGCTCGGTGAAGAATTACGCCAAAGCGCTCAAGCTTGATGCAGCTAGTCTGCTCGTCACACTCGATGCGGAATTGGGGCGCACGGAAAAATACAGCGAGCCGCCGCGGCTTTCAGACCAAAAGAAAACGTTCGTGGACAAAATCACGCTGGTGCTGGCCAAGGTGAATTGGAAAGTGGGCTTGGCTGGCGTGGTCGTCGTATTTTTGGCGCTCGTGGTGGGCTTAATGATCTGGACGCTGCGGAATCACCGGCAGCGCAGCACGGTGCCCAATTTGCCGCCCGCGCGCTATCAGCCCGCGCACCCCAGCGACACGCTGCCGCTGCCGAAGCACTGACGCCACGGTGCCGTTTTTTGGTCCGCCTCAAACATCTTCCAAATACAGGGCGCGGTTGCGCCACATGTAAATGCCGCCGGAAGCGAGCGTCAGCACAACCGTTACCCACAGCATCACGGAGGCAAACGCCGGTACCCAGAGCAGAAAAAAATGTTTCCACGCCGCCGGCCATTCGGCGCAGGCGTCGCTGACGAGCAGGGCGTTGATGGTGATGATTTGGGAAACGGTCTTGTGTTTGCCGAAGCGTTCTGCCGAGAGCACAATATTTTTGGAGGCCGCAAGCAGGCGCAATCCCGTGATGGCGAATTCTCGCGCGACGATCACAATGACCATCCACGCGGCGACTTTGACCGGCGCCTCGGGGTTGAGTCGGCTGCTTTCCACAAAGGCGATGAAAGCCGAGCAGGTGAGAATTTTATCCGCCAGCGGGTCCATCAACTTGCCGAAGTTCGTGATGAGATTGCGTGAGCGGGCGAGGTGGCCGTCAAAATAATCGGTCAAGCCGGCCAGCGAAAAAATGACGATCGCCAGCGTGCTGTTATAGTGGAACGGCGAGAAGAGCACCCACAGGAAAATTCCCGTCAGCACAAATCGCGAGACGGTAAATTTGTTGGGGAGATTCATGTGGCAAAAGCTTGGCGATTGCAGGCGGCGGTTGGCAAGTTCCAAAAACGAAAAAAGGCGGGTTGCGCATGGCAACCCGCCGCAATTTTCCTAAAGGTTACGCGCCAAATTTGTCGAACATCTTCGCGTTCGCCTGCATGAGGCGGATGAGAAATTTCGCCGGGAAGACGCTGAGCGAACCGCTGTTTGCGCCCGTCTCGGTGAAGCGCTCCAATTTATCCGAACCGCTGGTGGCCGAGTGCAATAGCACCGGCTGCGGGTGCCACGAGTGGCCCTTCAACGCGCACGGCGTGGAGTGGTCGCCGGTGATGGCGATAACGTCCGGTTTTTTCTTCAACAAAATCGGCAGCGCGGCGTCGAAATCTTCGATGGCTTTTTTCTTCGCGGCGAAATTGCCGTCTTCACCGTATTTATCGGTGTATTTGTAATGGATGAAAAAGAAGTCGTAGTTGTCGTATTCTTTGAGGTAACGCTCGAATTGCTCCGCGATGCTCTGTGGGCCTTCGATTTTCACCATGCCCACGAGTTGCGCCAGACCTTTGTACATCGGATAAACCGCGAGGCAGGCGGGCTTGAGGAGATAACGGTCTTCAAAGAGCGGGATTTCCGGCTGATGCGCGATGCCGCGCATGAGAAAGCCGTTCGCCGGTTTTTCGTTCTTCAAAATTGGCAGGGCCAGCTTGTAGAAATCCGCAATGAGCTTCGCCATTTTCTTCTGCTTGAGATTTTTGGCATCGCGCGGCTTGACGGCGGGAATGGCAAAACCTTCGCGGTTCGGATCCGCGTCGGTCAGCGGGCCTTCCAGACCTTTGCCGCGAAACACGACGACGAAGCGATGTTCTTTGCCGGCTTGGATGATGACCTGCGTGTCGCCGATTTTTTTAATTTTCGCGGAAAGCAACGCCACCAGTTTTTCGCACGTCTCCGTCGGAATGCGGCCGGCGCGGCGATCGGTGACAATGCCCTTCGCGTCGAGCGTCGCGAAATTGGCGCGGGCGCAGACATCGCCGGGTTTCAATTCCACGCCCAAGCCGAGCGCTTCAATGACGCCGCGACCGACTTGAAATTCCAGCGGGTCGTAGCCGAACAAACCGAGGTGGCCGGGACCGCTGCCGGGCGTGATGCCGGGCGCGGCTGGAATCATGCGACCCTGCGCGGAATCTTTCGCCAACTGATCCAGATTCGGCGTGTGGGCGGATTCAAGCGGCGTGAGATAATTTTGTTCTTTCGTCGCGATATCGCCCAAACCATCGAGGACAATCAAGGCGAGTTTGGTTTTGGTTTTCAGCGTCAGCTCGGAATAAAGTGCGTCCAAATTCATCCGAGTAATTTACAAAAAAAACCGCCTGATGCAATGCGATTTAACAGCCCATTGCCGCCACCGGATGGGGCTGGAAAAGGGCTGAGCAAACGAATAAACCGACCTGTTTGGTTTACGCCCGCCGCTCTTTGATGCTCGCCAGAATGTCCGCCACGACCTCCGCCTTCGGCTTCGCACCTTGCGGGCCACCGTGGTGTAGACGAACGCTGACTTGTCCCGCTTCCATGTCGCGGCCGCCGATGACCAGCATCGTGTGAACGCGGGTTTTTTCCGCGTCGGCGATCTTGGCTTTGAACGGCGTCGCGGAAAAATCCGATTCCACGCGCACCATGTTGGCACGGAACTCATTCACGATGCCCTTCGCATATTCAATCAAAGCCGCGTCGTCGTTGAGCGTGATGACGCGCACCTGATCCGGCGCGAGCCAAAGCGGGAAGTTGCCCGCGTAATGCTCGATGAGGAAGCCGATGAACCGCTCATGCGTGCCGAGCGGCGCGCGATGGATGCACAGCGGCGTCTTGTTCGAGTTGTCCTTGTCGCGGTAGGTCAATTCGAACTTCTTGGGCACGGCGAAGTCCACCTGGTTCGTGGCGATGGTGAATTCGCGGCCGATGGCGCTCCACACCTGCACGTCAATCTTCGGTCCGTAGAACGCCGCCTCGTTGGCGACCTCCACGTAGTTTATGCCGGATTCGATCAAGACCTTGCGCACCATGTCCTCGGTCTTCTTCCACAACTCCGGTTCGTTGACGTATTTCTTGCCCAGCCCTTCCGCCGCGTGCGTGCTGAAGCGCATCTGATATTTTTCGAGGCCGAAGATTTTGAAATACTTCAGATACATGTCGTTCACGGCGCGGAACTCGTCGGCGAACTGCTCCTCGGTGCAATAGATGTGCGCGTCGTTCATGTTGAGCGAGCGCACGCGCATGAGGCCGAACAATTCGCCGCTCTGCTCGTAGCGATAGCAAGTGCCGTATTCCGCGAGGCGCAACGGCAAATCGCGATAACTGCGTGGCTCCGCCGCAAAAATGCGGTGATGATGCGGACAGTTCATCGCTTTGAGGTAGTAGCTCTCCGCCTCGCCGAGCTTGTTTAATTGCGCGCGCAACGCGGCCAACTCGTTGAACGCGGCGACAATCTCCACTGGCGCGGCGTTGACCTTGACGGCCTGTTCAATGGCAACAAATTCTTCTGTGGTCATCATAAAATTATTTGTAGGAAACGCTTGAGGATTTCTTGGCTGAAACCCGGCGTGAATGTGTCGGTATCTTTTGGGATTCCTCTCCGCTCATGGGCTTATCGTGCAAAAGCAATGCCTGTCGCTGAATTGGTTCGATAGCTGTGTCAGTTGGCAAATCGCGTGGCGTGCGGTTCATTCTTGGGTCAACCGAATCAAAACCCTCGAATGGCTTCTGCAACCGTTTTTGCGTTTGAACAACAAATTCAGGATTAAGCTCAATGCCCAGACACTTCCGATTTAGCACTTGGCAAACACGGGCGGTTGTCCCGCAACCACAAAACGGATCGAGAACCAGATCGCCTTCGTTTGAAGATGCCGACACCATTCGGGCAATGAGCGCTTCTGGCTTTTGGGTTGGGTGATCTTCTCTTTCTGGGTTCGAATAGTGAACGTGAGAAAACGACCAGACATCGCCTGGATTTGCGCCAGCCATGTTGTTTCGCTGGCGGTAATACTTTTGAGGAATTCTCACAGCGTCCAAGTTGAAACAAAACTCCTGTGACTTCGTGAACATCAAAATGTCATCGTGACGCGGGGAAAAACCTTTGGTGCGTCCCATGCCTTGCGTGTAGTGCCAGGTGATCCAACTGTTGAAGAACATCCCCAAATCACGATCCAAAATATCGTAGAGGTAGGAAATAAACCGGAAACCCATGAAAACATAGATTGTTCCATGATTCGATAAAACTCGGTGGCTTTCCTTCAGCCAAGCTTTGGAAAAATTCAAATACTCTTCAAAGCCCCGTATGTCGTGATTGTTTCCGTAATCTTTGCCCAAATTATACGGCGGATCAGCGATGATCAAATCAATGGAATTCGACTCAACATCTTTGAGCATCTCCAAGGCATCACCTGTGCGTATTTCAATGCTATTCATCGCTCTTAATCCATTCGTTTGTTCTGGCGAGTTCCAGCCAGCCCTCGAATCCTTTCTTCGAGTTGATGAATTTACGGTCTAGCAACTGGCAAAACTCCCAAGTGTTGCGCTTCTCCAATTTGACATAATGGATGTCTCGCACTTGAAGTTGCCCGCTGCCCAAAGCGGGATTGTAGCTGATGTCCGCAGCCGAAAGATACTTGAGGTCATACGCGTTGTAGGCAACCACTTCCATGACGCCATCCATTAAACCCATCGCGGCATTTTTTGTGGAGTAAACTTTGTGCTTAAGCGACAAGATGACAAAAATATAGTCGGGGTCTTCAACGTATGCCGTGCGAATCCGCTTGAATGAAGTGATGTTTGGAGATTTTCCGCTCGACTCAATGTCTTCAGCGGTCGCCTTTACGTCCACTTCAGCCGTAACACCCATGCCAGACTTGCGAGCCTTCTTGAACTGAAGAATCACGTCAGCCATGTAAAGGCGTTCCTTTGCCTCAACATTGATTAGGGCATACTTGTTGTTTTTGTCCTCAAGAACTGTTTGAAATGTCTCAACCGCCCAAGCTTCGACGAACGGACCGGCAATCTTGTTGATGTTCTCCATGGGAAGACCCATCTTCAGATTGGTATTGATGATTATTTTGTTTCTACCTGATTCAATCGCCGACTTCACGATTTCCTCAATAGCCTTGATGACAAAAGCAGAACAATCATCGTAGTCCGCGCACTGTTTTGGGACTTTGAAATCTAGTTCGTCGTATTTCATTTGGCGTTTTTCTTCGCGTAATCGGCCAGTTGGTTTTCCAATTCGGCGATGCGGGACTGGAGTTTCGCGCGGGCTTCGCGGTGTTCGTCCATTTCCATTTTCGGAAACATGCTCTCCGCGTAATACGGCAAATGCCCGGAGGTTTTATACATTTTTTCCTTGGCCAGATGCGGCGTGCGGACGCGGACGTAGCCGGCGGCGAATTCCGTTTCCTTGGCCAGCTTCTCCAGTTCCTCGACGAGCACCGTGCCCTTGGGCAGCCACAGCGGCATGCCCGGCCCGACAAATTCCGTGTCAATCGCGAACAGCCCCATCTCCGCGCCGATCTTGCGATGGTCGCGGCGCTTGGCCTCCTCGAGCATCTTGAAATACTCGTCCATCGCGGTCTTGTTCTTGAACGCCGTGCCGTAGATGCGCTGGAGCTGCGGGCCTTTTTCGTCGCCCTTGTAATACGCGGCGGCCACGCTGGTGAGCTTGAACGCGCCGATGTTGCCCGTGCGCATCACGTGCGGCCCGGCGCAGAGGTCAATGAAATCGCCGTTCTTGTAATACGAAATCGGCTCGCCCTCGGGAATCTGCTTGAGCAAATCCAGCTTGAATTTCGAGGCGTTACCGGGCCGTTCGCCCAGGCCGCCGAGGCGACCGCTCTCCGCGTCCTTGATCGCCTGTTCGCGCGTCACTTCGCTGCGTTCGAACGGATTGTTCGCCTTGATTTCCTTTTTCATCTCCGCCTCGATCTTTTCAAAATCTTCCGGCGAGATGCGGTGCGACAATTCGACGTCGTAGTAAAAACCGTTTTCGACGGGCGGACCGTAGGCAAACTGCGCGTCCGGCCAGAGGCGGAGAATGGCGGTGGCGAGCACATGGGCGCACGAGTGGCGAATGCGCTCCAGCTCGGTCATTTTCGCGCGGTCATCGAGTGACTTGCGTTCCGGGTTCGGTTGCGGCGGTTGCGGATTGTTATTTTCTTCGGACATAAATTTATTTTGCCGCAGAGGCACAGAGGCACCGCGGAAGAATTCGTTTCTTTCCATCTCTGTACCTCGCTGTCTCGGTGGCGACCATGCACCAAACAAAAACGCCCCGGACTTTGAGTGCGAGGCGTTGGCGTTCATTCCGATGGGAATGAACGCTAAATCGTAGTCGTCGAATTTATTTTGCTGGACACGGCGGCAACATAGGGCAAGCGGGCCGTTTTGGCAATTCTGATTTTGTGCCGCCCGGGCGGCGGCGGCGCTAGGCTGGCTTCTCGTCGCCGACCATGGTAGGTTGAGGGCGGCGCATCCGTAGCTCAATTGGATAGAGCATTTGACTTCGGATCAAAATGTTGCAGGTTCAAGTCCTGCCGGGTGCACCACTCCTTTTTCGCTTTAATAAAAGCGCTGGGTATGGCGATGGTTTTAAGGATTTGCCACCGAGACACCGAGGAAGAATAATAGAATCTCTGTGCGCTCTGTGACTCTGTGGCTAAGGAATATCTTTTTTTGATATTCGTTAGTCACTTTGGATTGGGCTTGGGACGCTTGGGTTAAACCAAAGGGAAAGATGGCAACACAGGTTTGGAGGCTGGCCCGGACGTTGAGCACGGAGCGGCGAATCACCTTAACGGGCGGCGAAAAGCAGTTCTTTTTTCCCTCCGTTCACTTCCGCTTCCTCGGCCGGCCTGAATGGACCTTCCCAATTCCATCTGGGATGGTGGGCGGTTGCGTCCGGTTCACACCGCTTGCTGCCCGCCGCCGTCGGCTCCGCCGCCATCGAGGTCAATCAGGATTTCGCGCGGTTCGGCGCCTTTGCTCTCGCCCACTATGCCGCGACCTTCGAGTTCATCCATGATGCGCGCGGCGCGGGTGTAGCCGAGGCGCAGGCGGCGTTGGAGCAGCGAGACGCTGGCTTTCTGTTCGCTGCGAATGACTTCAATGCATTGCTGGATGAGGTCTTCGTCCTCGTCAATGCCGCTTTCGATGTCGGTGTTCGGGGTGGGTTTTGAAAGCTGTTTGTGGATTTCCGGGTCGTAGGTGGGTTTGCCCTGCTTGGCGATGAAATCCACCACGTCTTCCAGTTCCTTGTCGGTGATGAGAGCGCCCTGGGCGCGTTTCAAATTGGCGGAGCCGGGCGGGAGATAGAGCATGTCGCCTTTGCCGAGCAACTTGTCCGCGCCCATGGCGTCGAGAATCGTCCGCGAATCCACGCGGCTGGCCACTTGGAAGGCGATGCGCGCGGGGATGTTGGCCTTGATGACGCCGGTGATGACGTCCACGCTCGGCCGCTGGGTGGCCACGATGCAATGGATGCCGGCCGCGCGCGCCATCTGGGTGATGCGCGCGATGGCCATTTCGACATCGGCCGGCGCGACGAGCATGAGGTCCGCCAATTCGTCAATGATGACGACGATGTAGGAAAGCTTTTCCGGGATGACGATGTCCTCATCGCGCGGGACGACGATTTGTTCATCCACCTCGACGGCAAAGCCATCGGCGCCGGCTTCGACCTTTTCCTTTTTGGCGATGAGCGGGAGTTCGGGTTCCTGCGGCACGAGTTTTTTATTGGGTCGCTCGTTGAAGGATTTGACATTGCGCACGCCGACGCGGGCAAAGATCTGGTAGCGTTTCTCCATCTCGTTGACGACCCAGCGCAGGGCGAGCAAAACTTTTTTGGGATCGGTGACGACGGGCACCACGAGGTGGGGCAGGGCATTGTACTGCTGTAATTCGACGACCTTCGGGTCAATCATGACGAAGCGCAATTGATCCGGCGAGAAACGGTACAACAGCGAGGCGATGATGGAGTTGATGCAGACGGATTTGCCGGAGCCGGTGCTGCCGGCGATCAGACAGTGCGGCATTTCCGCGAGGTCGGCGATGATCGGATGGCCGTAAACATCCTTGCCGAGCGCAATCGGGATGCGTGCCTTGGTGTTGCGCCATTCGTCCGATTCGAACAGGTCGCGCATGATGACTTTCGTCTTGATGAGATTCGGCACTTCGACACCGACGGAGCTTTTGCCGGGTACCGGCGCGAGAATATGGATGCGTTCAGCCTTGAGCGCGGCGGCGAGATTGTTGCCGAGGTTCTGAATCTTCTCCAACTTCACGCCCGGTGCGGGATGCAGTTCGTACCGCGTGATGGTTGGGCCTTTGGTGATGTCGCCGAGCGAAACCTCGATGTCAAACTGCGCCAGCGTCTGCTGCATGAGCCGGGCGTTGGCCATGAGTTCTTCCTTGGACTCGGTGGGCTTCACCGTCATGTCCGGGTGCTGGAGAAAATCCATCGGCGGCAACTGATACTTGTCAATCATCGGCACCGACGCCACCGCCATCGGTTTGGGTTTCTTCGGCTGGAGCTTCAATCGCGGTGCGGGCGCCGCTGGCACCGAGCCGTCGGCGATGTTGATGACCGGCTCCGGCATTGGCTCGGGAGATTTGGTCGGTTCCATTTCGTCAGGCTTGGGCTCGCTGGGTTTTTCGGGAACTTCCGGCTTGCGTCCGAGAATTTCCTCCGCCGTCGCCGCGTGAACTTCCTCCGCCGGAATAATCTCGGCGACCTCAGCGGGAATGACTTCCGGCTCCGGCGCTTTCGGTGCGTCGGGCAAAGTGGATTTGCGGAAACGCGGTCCCTTGGCTTGCGGCACACTGAGATCGCGCACCGTCGGCTCGGGCACCGGCAAACCATCCGCGCCCAAACCGGCGGTGGGGCTGGGCGTTTTCTCGGTTTTCTCGATGCGCCCGACTTCCTCCTCGAGCTTGCGCTTTTGTTTTTCCAGCTCGCGCGCCCGTTTTTCCAGGGCAATTTCCTCGGGCGATTTGAATTCGTTTTCCGCCGCTTCCCGCCCCCAGCGGCCACGCAGCCAGAGCCCCAGTTGGAAATTCGTCAGATACAAAAGGCTGATTAAACCCAGCGTGCCGTAGATGATGGCCGCGCCGAAATCGCCAAGCAGGCAGAAACCGTATTCGTAATGTCGCGACTGCCCGTAAGTCACGTAGCCGAGCCAGCCGCCCAGACTTTGCGCGCCGATGACCTCATGCCATCGCCCATGCCGACCGCCGCCGTCCACAAGATACGCCAAGCCACTGATGGCGATGAACAATACCGTCGTCCACGACAAGGACCACACCGGCCGCTCGCGCAAAAACCGGAGGCGATTCAGAAAATTCGCCACGCCGAACGCCGCGCAAAACACCGGCAACAGGTAAGCCGAAACTCCCAGCAGCAGGAAGGTGAACCACGCCAGGTGCGCGCCGATCTGATACGCCCAGTTGTGCAGCGGCTCGTTGTGCGGGGTTTTGAAAAACGCCAGATCGTAGCGGTCAAATGACCATTGCGAGATGAACAGCAACAGCGCCAGCGCCAGCAGCGCGATGCCGATGACATCGTTGAAACCGTGCTTGGGCGGGTTGCTTTCCGACAGCTTGCTTGCCATGAAAGCAACGTAGCAAGACCGCCCGCCGGTTCAAAGTTGAAACTATCTACCGCGCGGATCGTCAGCCCAACCGAATTTCGGCGGAACGGCCATGCGCGCCGAGGCCTTCGAGTTCGGCAAATTTTTGCACGGACTTCAACGCCTTTTTCAGCGCCGGGCGAGCGTATTCCACCACGCTCGTGCGCCGTTGAAATTGATCCACGGTCAAACCGGCAAAACTCGCGCCCGCGCCGTCGGTCGGCAACACATGGCTCGGACCGGCAATGTAATCGCCGAGCACCGTCGGCGACCAATTGCCAAGGAAAATTGCGCCGGCGGTGACGATGCCGCCGCTCACCTTGCGCGCGTCGCGCGTGATGACTTCGCAATGTTCCGGCGCAATCTGATTTGCGAGGGCCACGGCGTTAGCGACGCCGGCCACATGAATCAGCCAGACGTTCCGATCTAGCACGCGCTGAATCAAATCGCGGCGCGGCAGTTTGGGCAGTTGCTTGGAAATTTCTTTTTCCACGGACTTGAGAATTTTTGCCGAAGTCGTCACCAGCCAGACCCGTTCGTGACCGGAACCGTGCTCCGCCTGCGCGAGCATGTCGGATGCGACAAATTTCGGATTCGCCGTGTCGTCGGCCAGCACCAGTAAATCGCTTGGCCCGGCGAGCAAATCAATCGCCACGCGCCCGACGAGCAACCGCTTGGCCATGCTGACGTAAGCGTTGCCGGGACCGAAAATCTTTTGCACGCGGCGAATCGTCGCCGTGCCATAAGCCAGCGCCGCCACTGCCTGCGCGCCGCCGACGCGGTAAATTTCGGTCGCGCCCGCCGCGCGCGCGGCGAACAAAATCGCCGGATTGACGGAACCGTCCTTGCCGCACGGCGTGGTGACGACGATTTCCTTACAGCCCGCAACCTTCGCGAGTGTGATGGTCATCAGCGCGGTAGAAACCAGCGGCGCGGTGCCACCGGGAATGTAAACGCCGACGCTCGTGAACGGATCGAACTTTTCGCCGACACTCGCGCCGTGGGAATTTTTCGATTGCCAGCCTTTGCGTAAAGATTTTTTGGCAAAGCTGGCAATATTCTTTTCCGCTTCTGCCACCGCCGCGCGCAGCGATTCATCGGCGGCGAGCGAGGCGTTGAATAATTCCGCCTGCGTCACCGCAAGCTGTTCGGCGGTGAGTTTCGCGCCGTCGAATTTTTCCGTCAATTCCAGCACCGCGTCGTCGCCGCGCTGCGCCACTTCGTGCAGAATTGCCTTGGTGCGCGCTTCGATTTCGGCATCGAACAAACTGGAGTCGGCGGCGACTTCCCGCAGCTTGGCGGCAAAATTCTTATCGGTGTGGCGGACAATTTTCATGCGACACAGGCTAGGCCAGGGCGACCTCTGACGAAAGTCATTTCCACTGCGACCGCGACGGCTAAATCGCACTCGGTGTTGAACGCGCCAGGTGGTTAATGACGTATCGAACCAAAGCGCTTTTTTCTCAGGCAAACGGCTCCCAAGGCCAAGCCCGTGGTCACCAGCGCGATGGTTGTTGGTTCTGGAACGAGGTCGGGAATGATGGAGGACACCCACGGCAGTCCCGCAGGGATGGAGCTGGCGCCGGTAACATTGCCATAAATGGAATTGCCGGTGCCATTGGTGTAGCCGACGAAAGAAATCACGCCGGCCAGTTCGAATTGCGTGCCGACTTGAACAAACGCGCCGCCGCCGCTATCGCCCGGGGCCACACAGCCTTCCAGCGGTTGCGGTGTGCCGGCGGCGGGATCGTGCGGGTTGATGAACAGCGAGCCGAACACCTGGGCGGAATTGTTGAAGCTGGTATCGATCGTGTTCTGAAACGCGCGGCGGTTGCCGTCGGGTGGCAAATGATAACCAGTCACCCCCGTGCCCGTGGCTCCGAATCCGACATACGTTCCGAGCAACCCCAATTCTGTGCCGCCGGTGTAGAGCGTCGCGGGCGTGATGTTGGTGACCGGCGTGCTCAACTTCACCAACCCAAAATCGCCGCCGTTCGTCCCGTAACCGTTCCAAGCCGGATCGTGGTAAACGGCTGAACTGCTGTAAGTGGTGCCGCCAATCGAAAATGTCGCGGTTGAGGAAAACAGCAGCAGATGGGCCGCCGTGAGCACCCAATTCGGCGCAATGAGGATTCCGCTGCCATTGTAAAAACTGCCGGCAACCAGCGACCCCACGGCGGCAAAATCCGACTGCGCTCCCAGCGCCAGATATGCGCTGTCTGGCGCATCGTCACGAATGGTCGCGGCAGAGGACGAAATGACGAGGGTTGCCGACACCGCGAGGACGCAGGAAAAAATAAAACCGCGCTTAGCCGAATTCATAGCAAAATTAACCCAATCAAACCACTGACGGTCAAGCTGAATGGTTTGGGCTTCGCTTCGGCGGCCATTGTAAATATCCTCTCGCCATGCGGAATCCCATCATCGTCGCGCTCGACGTGCCGTCGGCGGATCAGGCACTGAAATTAGCGGAACTCGTCGCGCCCGCCGTCGGCGCGTTCAAAATCGGCAAGGAACTTTTTGTTTCCGCCGGACCGGACATCGTGAAGCGCGTCCGCGCCACCGGCGCCAGTGTGTTTCTGGATTTGAAATTTCACGACATCCCGAACACTATCGCCAAAGCCGTTGCCGCCGCCACGCGGCTCGATGTGCAGATGACCACCATCCACACCAGCGGCGGCGGCGAAATGATGCGCGCGGCGGAAAAATCCGCGCAGGACACGGCGAAAGCGCTCGGCTTGACTGCGCCGCTCGTGCTCGGCGTGACCGTGCTGACCAGTTCCAATAATGAAACGCTGGCGGAAATTGGCTGCGAAGCCGACACGGAAAAACAGGTTTTGCGACTGGCGCAACTGGCGGTGCAATCCGGCTTGCGCGGTCTGGTTTGCTCACCGCTGGAAATTGTAGCGCTGCGAAAAGTTTTGCCGGCGCACGTTCAACTCGTCACACCCGGCATCCGCACCGGCGCGGAAAAAGCCGACGACCAAAAACGCACGTTGTCACCGCGCGAAGCGATGCAAGCCGGTGCGAGTTGGCTCGTGATCGGCCGGCCGATTTACGCGGCGGAAAACCCACGCGCGGCGGCGGAAAAGATTTTGGAATCCATTTGTTAGCCGCAGATTTCCACCGATAAAACCCTGATTAAAATTATGAGCGCAAAAATTGTTACCGTCGTTGCCACGTTTCAAGCCAAACCCGGCAAGGAAGCGGAATTACAGCAAGCTTTGACCGGACTCGTCGCGCCGACGCGCCAAGAGGCGGGCTGCCTGAATTACGATTTGCACGTTTTGCCGGAGAGTCCGGGGAAGTTTTTGTTTCACGAAAATTGGACGAGCAAGGCGCATCTCGACGCGCATCTGCAATCCGCGCACATCAAAGCCCTGCTGCCGCGCGTGCCGGAATTGGCCGTGGGCCTGCCGGACATTCAGCTCTGGGAAAAAATCGCCTAGCGCGAAATGGTTTCCACGATCAGCGTCGCCGAGGCGACGCGCTTCGCGGAAATGGAAAACGCCATTTGCAGCCGGGACACGGCCGCGTTTGCGGTCGCTGCATTCGCGGCATGCACGCGGCACAGCACCCCAGATTTTTCCAAGCGCTCGCCGGGCTTCGCGATTTGGTTCACGCCCACGTCGTAATTTATTTTTGATTCCTTGGTCAAACGTCCGCCGCCGAGGTCGCGGATGACTTCGCCAATGATGCGCGCGTCGCATTTGGAAACATAGCCGGCTTTTGGGGACTTCACTTCAACGACGACTTTCGCGGTGGAATCCAGCGAGAGTTTTTGTTTGAACGCTTTCAAGTCAGCGCCTTGCGCAACCAGCATTTCGTCCCACTTTTGGCGCGGCGCGCCGGAGTGCAAACAATTTTCCGCCAACGCGCGGGCTGCCGCGCGAGATTTGGATTTTCCGGTTTGAACCAGCAGATGCGCGGCGCATTCGATCACGAGTTCGCGCAAATCATTTGGGCCTTTTTTTTCAAGGCATTCGACGCTTTCTTTGACTTCCAGCCAGTTGCCGGCGGCGCGGCCGAGCGGCGTGTTCATGTCCGTCAAAATCGCGCGCGTGTTCGTGCCACATTGATTACCGAGTGCGACCATCGCTTGCGTGAGTTTTTTGGCTTCGGCTTGGGTTGGCATGAACGCAGCGCGGCCGAATTTCACGTCGAGAATCAACGCATCCAGATTTTCGGCGAGCTTTTTGGAAAGTATCGAGGCGACGATGAGGGGGATGCTCGGCACGGTGCCGGTTGCGTCGCGCAGGGCGTAAATTTTTTTGTCGGCGGGAACCATCGTGTCCGTCTGGCCGCAAATGACGCAGCCAACTTTTTGCACCTGGGCGATGATTTTTTTTGCCGGCAAGAGCGTTTGGAAACCGGGAATGGAATCCAATTTGTCGAGCGTGCCGCCGGTGATGCCGAGGCCGCGACCGGAAATCATCGGCACGCGGAAGCCGAGGCACGCGAGCAGCGGCGCGAGCGGCAGGGAAACTTTGTCACCGATGCCGCCGGTGGAATGTTTGTCCACGAGCGGACGTTGGTCTTTGGGAAATTTCAGCACCTCGCCGGAATCGCGCATGGCGAGCGTGAGCGCGGTGGTTTCGGCAGTGTTCAAACCGCGAAAATAAACGGCCATGAGCATGGCGGCCATTTGGTAGTCGGGAATTTTCCCGGCGGTAAACTCGCGGATGAATGCTTGAATCTGTTCCGGCGATAGAATTTTCCCTTCGCGCTTGGATTCGATGAGCGGAAGAAAGTTCACAGTTTTAGCTGATGGCCACCGTGCTACCTGCCGCCGCCGAAGTGGATTCTTGTTGCTGGCGGTTGTGCTCGGCTGCAATGGCCGCCGCCATATCGGAGCTTCCGTTGGCCGTAGCGATGCTCATCAAACCAAAACCATAGCCTTTCAAGCCGTCCTGCCACAGAATGTTGCCGGTGTTCGCCGCCAGGCAAAAGAGTTCTCCTTGGGCGCCAGCCAAAACGCAATTGTCCTCCACCAAAAGCGTCACGAATGAACTGCCCTTGAGCTTGGTTTCCCAAACTCGCCGGCCGGAAAGTTTGTCTAGCGCCAAAACCGATCCGCGGATGCCGATGAAGACTAGATCCGGATGGGCCATAATTATTGGAATTGAATTTTAGCCGTTAAACCTTCTCGCCGCGATGGTCGAGTTGTGACCGCCGAAGCCGAAGGAGTTGTTGACGATGGCGTCCACTTTCATTTCCCGCGCGGTATTGGGAACGTAGTCCAAATCACATTCGGGGTCAGGATTTTGCAGGTTGATCGTCGGCGGGACGATGCTGTGCTGAATGGCCAACGCGCAGGCGGTCATTTCCACCGCGCCGGCAGCGCCGAGCATGTGGCCGGTGGCGCCTTTGGTGGAACTGACAACGAGCTTGCGGGCGTGGTCGCCGAAAACAGTTTTCACGGCCTGCGTTTCGCAAACGTCGCCCTGCGGCGTGGAGGTACCGTGAGCATTGATGTACGTGATGTCGGTGGTGTTCAGACCGCCGGAACGGAGCGCCATTTTCATGCAACGCGCGGCACCTTCGCCGCCGGGCGACGGCGAGGTGAGGTGATGCGCGTCGGCGGTGTTGCCGTAGCCGGCGATTTCACAATAGATGTGCGCGCCGCGTTTCTTGGCATGTTCCAATTCTTCGAGAACCAAAACGCCGGCACCTTCGCCCATGACGAAGCCGTCGCGGTCTTTGTCAAACGGCCGGGAGGCGTGCCGGGGATCATCGTTGCGCGTGCTCATGGCGCGCATGGCGCAGAAGCCGCCAATGCCGATGGGAACAATTGCCGCTTCGGCGCCGCCGGCGAACATGACCTGCGCGTCGCCCATTTTGATGGTGCGCCAGGCCTCGCCGATGGCGTGGTTGGCGGTGGCGCAGGCGGAGCAGGTGGCGAAATTCGGGCCGCGCAGATTGAAATACATGGAGACGAGGCCGGACGCCATGTTGGAAATCAGCATGGGAATCATGAACGGCGAGAGCCGGCCGGGGCCGCGCTCAGTCAGAATTTTCATCTGCTCGCTGGTGGTCTGGAGACCGCCGATGCCGGAGCCGATGAAGGCGCCGATTTCGTCGAGGTTTTCCTTCTCGAGTTCGAGGCCGGAATTTTTCAGCGCGCTCCATGCGGCATAAACGCCGAACTGGGAATAGCGGTCGGTGCGGCGGATTTCCTTGGGCGACGGGAAGGCGGCGACCGGGTCGAAATTTTTCACTTCGCCGGCAATCTGCGTCGCGAAGGCGGCAGGATCGAAGGCGGAAATTTTGTCAATGCCACACTGGCCGGTGACAAGGTTTTGCCAGAAGGTGTTCAGGTCGTGTCCGAGCGGCGTGACGACGCCCAGCCCGGTGACGACCACGCGGCGGTCGGAATGGTGGTTTGGCATGACAAAATCAAACGGGGCAGTTCGGGCCGTGTCCAGCCTAAACTGCCCCGCCAATGCAAGTTTAGCTTACTTGGCGTTCTCCTCGACGTATTTGATCACGTCGCCGACGCTCTGCAGTTTTTCGGCCTGTTCATCCGGCACTTCGATGCCGAACTCTTCTTCCAAGGCCATGACCAACTCGACGGTGTCGAGGGAGTCCGCGCCGAGGTCTTCAATGAACTTGGCCGTGGGCACGACTTGGTCGGCTTTGACGCCGAGTTGTTCCACGATAATATCTTTTACACGCTGGTCGAGTGGTTTGTCTGACATAAGTGACCATCTTTCTAGCTTGCCGATGCCGCACCCGTCAAGCCCCGAGTTGAATTTTATTTTTCCCCAAATTCATTTCTTCATTGCCATGCGGTCGGGCCGGCGGCGGCGAAAATTTTTACCCGGCAAAATCAGGCTTTTTACATCACCATACCGCCGTCCACCGTCAATACCTGACCGGTGACATACCGCGCCGCCGGACTCGCCAAATACAGCGCCGCGCCAGCGATGTCGTCCGCCTCGCCAAAACTGCCCAGCGGTATCTGCTTCAGCAACGCCGTCCGCATTTCTTCCTTCAACTCCGAAGTCATGTCTGTCTGGATAAAGCCCGGCGCGATGGCGTTTACCGTGATGCCGCGGCCAGCCAGTTCTTTGGCACACGATTGGGTGAAACCGATCAATCCCGCCTTGCTCGCCGCGTAATTGCACTGACCCGCGTTGCCGATCAAACCGATGACCGACGAAATGTTGATGATACGACCCGTGCGCGCCTTGATCATCGCGCGGCTGAAGGCCTTCGTGACGAGGAATGCGCCTTTGAGGTTCGTGTCCAAAACGGTGTCCCAATCCGCATCGCTCATGCGCATCAGCAAACCGTCGCGCGTCACACCGGCGTTGTTGACGAGAATATCCACCTTGCTTGTCTCTGCCAAAATTTTTTCGGCGGCGGCGCTGACGGCAGCGGCATCCGCCACGTCCACGGCATGTGCCCACGCCTTCCGGCCCAGCGCGCGGATTTCGGCGGCGACCTTTTCAGAATTTTCCTGCGTGCGCGATACCACGACGACATCCGCGCCTTCATTGGCGAATTTCAACGCGATGGCGCGGCCGATTCCACGACCCGCACCGGTGACGACGGCAATTTGATTGGTGAGTTGGCTCATAAATTATTGTTTAGCCACAGATGAAACACAGATTGAACACAGATGAAAAGGAACAAATTTTGTGACTAACTCATTTCGGAAGCATCCGAAATTCTTTGCCAATTAAATTCAAAATCAATGTCTTTGATGTTTCTGTGATTTGCAATGGCTGCTTGGATTTCCGTGGACGCATGAACGTATTCAGCAAATCGAAAAAAGAATTGCTCCCAAGCCTCTCGCGGCACGTTGTAACAATCTAAACGAATAACAACGCTTTTACCTTTCGACTCCGGATATTTTTCTGCAAGGAATCCGTCAATTGCAATTTCCACATAATCGTGGAGTCGTTCTTGCAAACGCCGCAAACAATCTGTGCTGCCATCGCCTTGCTCGACTGCGACGAGAATATGCGCGTCACGTTTTGAATCGTAAGTTACCAAATCAATCGTGGCTTTGCGCGACATTATCTGTGTTCCATCTGTGACGAGTTTAACAAAATCCTTTGTTTAATAGGGTTTGCTCGCACGATAAACGGCCACTGTCAGCGAAACTGTCAGTCATGCGGCGAATGGTAAAACAATTCGCCACTACTGGCTAGAACTTGCTGAAACTCTGCCACCGCTGGCGTTCAAAACCGCCACGGAAACGTGACTGGTATCTCGACAGAGAAAGCCAGTTATGAAAACCAAATTCAAAATGTTCCGCCGCGAGAACGGCGTTTATTATACCGAGGACACCACGACCGGCAAGCAGGCCAGCTTGCACACCCGCGACGAAGCCGAAGCCTTGAGCCTGCTACACGCCAAGAATGAGGCGCAACGCCAGCCGGTGTTAAACCTACACCTTGCCCGCGCCTATTTGACCGCCAGCGACCCCGCCTTTGTGGAACGCACTTGGAGCGTGGTCATGTTACAGTTGCAAGCGCGAGGCAAAGAGAGCAGCCGCGAACGGTTTGCCACCGCGTTCAAGTCGCCCGCGCTGGACGGGCTGCGGGATAAAAAACTTTTGGAAACCACCGCCGATGATTTTTTCGCCGTGTTCCAATGCGCCAAGCCGTCCACTATCTGCTTTTTGAAACGGCTGCATCATCTGGCCTTGAGCGCGGGCTGGATTGCCTTGCCGATTGTCGCGCCGAACCTTTGGCCGAAGTATAAACCCAAAGACCGGCGCGGCATCACCCACGACGAACACGAAAGCATTTTGGCGAAGGAGAAAAAAGCGGAGTGGAGGCTTTACCTTGAACTGCTTTGGGAAACCGGCGCAGCACAGGCCGACGCCGCGCATTTCAAGGCGGAGGACATTGACTGGCAGACGCGGACGATTTCATATTTCCGCATGAAAACCGGCACACTGGCGCAGTTCAGCATCAGCAAGAAATTGGAAACGATCTTGAGCCACTTGCCGACGACCGGCGCTTTGTTTCCCAACCTGTCCAAGTTTCCCGCGAACCATCGCGCCAACACGTTTCGCTATCACTGCCGCCGCGCTGGCGTTTCGGGCGTCTCTTTACACTGTTACCGCTACGCATGGGCGGAACGCGCCAAGACCGTCGGAATGCCGGAACGCTTCGCCCAGGCCGCGCTTGGACACGGCAGCAAAGCGATTCACCGCGCCTATGCGAAGAAAGCGCAAATCATCGTTCCGAGCCTTGAGGACTACGAAAAGAAAGCGATGAAGCCGAGCGAACCAGCACACGCGGCTTGAGCCGCAAAAAAATCGGCGGTCGAGTTTTTGGACTCGACCGCCTTTTTAATTTTTTGGGGACACTCGCGTCCCCAAACCCAGCGACCAGAGGCATGGCCTCTGGACACATCACTTGCCAATAATTGCGCCTTTGCGTTTGTTCAGTTCTTGCTGTGGCGAGTAGTCAATCAGTTGTTCGACAATCAGCGGCGTGACCCCGGAAAGGACCGCCGCCGCTCCGCGTATATCGGCGTGCAGTTGTTCGGCCTTTTTTCTTTGCTCGACGATTGCCGCCGTCTGACCTTCCGCCGCCTTCGTTTCCATGTCGTGAAATTCAAAGATGTCGTTTTGAAATTCCTCTTGGATGCTGGCGAGGCCGGAGGCCAAATCTTGCGCCGCATCCAGCATCCGAACGTGCATGGCCGGAATTTTTCCAAGTTTAATTTGCTCCAATGCCGCCTTGATTGCGCCCTTGTTCGTCAGGATTTGATTCACGGCTGGCCGTGTTTCCCCGTCCAGCCGCGACAGGTCAACCGCACCGATTTTTTCCAGCAGTTCCCCGGCGAGCGCCATCGGATTTCGTTTCACTTCTGCAATCATGTGAAAGCCCCCCTCGATGGTAAAAGAATCAGCCTAGCAGAAATCAGTTAAGAACCCGTTAATAATTGCCACCCTTCGCGGCGGCAGGAGAGTGACTAAAGCACAACCAAAAAGGAATTATAGCGCCTTCAATGGTAGAACGATAAAATGATTTCCATGAGCCTCACCATGATCACAACAATCGATGAATGGATTAACCTTAGATGGATTCGCCGTTACCGACTGGACGACGGCAGAATTATTACTATGGAACTTTTTGATTACGAGGACGGAGACCCGTGAGAGGGTTCACTTTTCTGGACCACTGATGTGTTAGTCCGAGCATTGGTTTGAGTTTATGTTTTCGTTGTATCTTTGTCCATTCCCAGTGGAGGGAGGGCGAAGCCCGACCGGAGCTGGGAATG
>TBL_comb47_HYPODRAFT_10002619_pt1 | contig 22018 bp, 16 predicted proteins | sample TroBogypolimnion_40_FD_10682 | JGI IMG/M metagenome (IMG submission 10682) | reverse complement strand
GGTCCAGCCCATGAGGGGGTAGACCGCGTCGAAATAGGCCCCCACCAGCACCCCGCCGATGGCGGCGAGGATCGAGCCGATGGCGAAGGTCACGCTGACGATGCGGTCGACGCTGATCCCCATGAGCCGGGCGGCCATCATGTTCTGGGCCGTGGCCCGCATGGCCGCGCCGGTGACGGTGCGGGTGACGAACAGGTGCAGGATGACCATCAGCGCCAGGGTCAGCACCAGGACCAGGATCTGCACCGAGGAGATGTGGATGCCGAAGACCTGGTAGGACACCTTGTGCAGCACCGGCCCCATGGGGTGGGTCTCGGTGCCCCAGATGATGAGCGCCAGGGTCTCCAGGAAGATGGAGACCCCGATGGCGCTCACCAGCATGGTGTCCTCGAAGCCCTTGCCGGAATGGCGGATCGGCCGGTAGGCCAGCCTCTCGATGATCACGCCGACGATGGCGGTCAGGATCGCCGCGCCCACCAGGGCGGCGCCGAAACTGAACCTGCCGGTGCCCAGCAGCATCAGGCCGATGAAGGATCCGATCATGTAGACGTCGCCATGGGCGAAGTTGATGAAGCCCAGGATCCCGAACACCATGGTGTAGCCCAGGGCGATCAGGGAATAGACCGAGCCGATCACCAGTCCGTTGATCAATTGCTGTGACAGCTGCTGGAGCCAGGGCATGGGGGGCCTTTCTAGTCGGTGGCGGGAAGGATCTTGCCGTTCCTGACCATGAGCTTGAGCGGGTCCTTCTTGACGTCGCCGTGCTCGTCGAACGCGTTCATGCCGGTGACGCCCTGGACCTTCAGGGTGCGCAGCTGGCTGTGGACGCCGGTCCGGCTGGCCCCGGCCTTCTCGATGGCCGAAAGCACCCAGGTCATGGCGTCATAGCCGAGCGCGTCGAAGGTGCCGGCCTCGATGCCGAACTTGGCCTTGTACTCCTTCACGTAGGTCTGGACCATGGGGCTGGGGTCGGTGGCGCAGAACACGCCGGAGAAGTGGACCCCTTCCACCGCGTCGCCGCCGAGGGTGATCAGCGCCTGGGAGTAGATGCCGTCGGTGCCGAAGAAGGGCGGCTTCCAGCCCACGTCCGCGGACTGCTTGGCGATCAGCGCGGCCTCGTTGTAGAGCCCGCAGATGAAGATCGCGTCCGGGTTCAGGGCCCGGATCTTGGTGATGGAGGGGTTGAAGTCCTTGGTCTCGCCCATGTAGTAGGACTCGGAGGCGACGATCGTGCCGCCGTAGGCGGGGACCCGGGCGGTCATCACGTCCTTGAGCCCGACCCCGTAGTCGTCGTTCTCGTACATCAGGGCGATGCGCTTGTAGCCCTTGTCCTTCACCATCCAGCGGGCGTCGAAGTCGCCCTGGGCGGCGTCGGTCAGGATCACCCGGGCGGTGTACGGTCCCGCCTTGCTCACGGCGGGGGCGGAGGAGCCCGGGCTCAGCTGGAGGATCTTGGCCCGGTTGAAGATCGGGGCCCCGGCCAGGGTGCAGCTGGAGTTGTAGTTGCCGAGCACCGCGACCACGTCCTTGTTGTTGACGAGCTTGTTGGCGACGGCGGCGGCGTCCTTGGGATCGGACCGGTCGTCCTCGGAGATCACCTTGATCTTCCGGCCGTTGATGCCGCCCTTGCGGTTGATCAGGTCGGCGGCCAGCAGGACCCCGTTCTTGATCGCCGTCCCGTCCTGGGCGCAGGTGCCCGTGAGCGGGCTCGCGGTGGCGATGACGATGTCGTTGGACTGGGCCACGCCGGCGCCGGTCGGCGCGAACAGGCCCAGCATGCAGAGTGCGAGGGTCGAGAGGTGGATTCGCATGGCGTCGTCCTCCTGTGACGTGACGTTGCGGGTTGGGGGTTGGTGCTGCAGAGGGTGAGAGGGTGGGTGGGGTGAATCTCGTCCGGGAACCTGGGCCGCCTCAGGTCCCGTGGGCCGCATAGATCCGGGCCAGGCCCCGGGGCACGGCCGCCGACGCCGCGGCGGCGCACGTGGCGAGGTGCCGCTGGAGGAAGCCGGCGGCCTCTTCCAGCGCGCCGGCCCGCAGGGCATCGACGACCCGCATGTGCTCGTCCAGGGCGCGGTCCCGGGCCAGGTCGCCGAGGTTGATCCGGCGCACGAAGCGGATCCGGGCGTTGATGTGCTTCAGCAGGCCGACCCGGACCTCGTTTCCCGCCAGGCCGGCCAGGCGCAGGTGGAATTCCTCGTCCTGGTCCACCAGGGTCTCCAGGGGGGCGGACCTGCCGTCGTCCCGGCCGGCGACGCTCAGCGCCGTCAGCGGGCCGATGGCCGCGGGCAGGGCGGCCCGGGGGATCCCGGCCAGCGCCGCGCACTCCAGGTCGCTCCGCACCTCGTAGAGGGCCAGGATCTCCGGAGCGCTGAGCATGCGGCAGGAGAAGCCCTGGTTCGGGACCAGGGTGAGCAGGCCTTCGCTCGCCAGCCGGTTCATGGCCTCGCGCACCGGGGCGCGGCTCATCCCCAGGTCCCGGGCGATGGCCCCTTCGTTCAGGCGCTCCCCGGGCCGGACGTCGAATTCGATCGTCAGCCTCCGGATGAATTCATAGGCCCGCTCGACGTTGGTGACCGACGAAACGGACATCGACGCGCTTGACACGGAGATCTCCTCGGAAAGGGTCCCCCGGTGACAAATGGCAACAGGCGTGGGTGCGCAGAAACATCTTCTGTCGACTCTTCAGCCTTCAGATCCATCGACAATCAATATTGTGTCGACAACATAATCGACAGTTTCGACCCCGTCAAGGGAAAGGATCGCCCCGGAAACATTTTCTTTTCCGGCTCCGTTGGGAACGTCAAATGTTGGATTTTATAACTGTTCCCAAAAAATTTGGCGTTTGTCAGCGGACCGGGTTGGAGCAAGAATGAGGCCACACCACTTGCAAAAACGGGGTCCCGAACCATCACTGCGCGACAGGAGGCGATATGCGCAAATTCGATATCGTGGTCATCGGTACGGGGATCGGGGGGGCCTCCCTGGTCTACAACCTCCTGAAGCAGGGGTTCACCGGGTCCATCCTGGCGGTGGACCGGGGCGAGACCGTGGCGGCCGGCGCGACCTCCCACTCGGCCGGCGGATTCAGGAACCTCTACACCTCGGCCATCAACATGCAGGTCTCCAACAAGGGCATCGAGATCCTCAAGCGCTTCAAGGACGACATGGGCGTCGCCATCGGCTTCGAGCAGAACGGCTACCTGTTCAACTACTACCGGCAGGACTGGGAGCAGATGCCCAAGGTCGCCGGGATCCTGGAGGCGAACCGGGTCAACTTCGAGCTGCTCACGCCCGCCCAGGTGGAGGCGAAGATCCCCGGCCTGATCTGCGGGGTGGACCACGTGGATCCCGAGGTGAGGGAGCTGCTCGGGATGGAACCCATCGCCGGCGGCCTGTTCGGCTCCGACTGCGGCAGCTTCGACCCCAGCCAGGCGACGATGGGCTACTTCGAGCGGGCGAAGACGGATTTCCCGGTGAAGCCCGTGCTGCAGCTGAACACCGAAGTGGAGGCCATCACCTTCTCCCTGTCGGGGCGCGCCACCGGCGTGCGGCTGAACACGGGCGGCACGGTCGAGCAGGTGGAGGCCGGCATCGTGGCCCTGTGCACCGGTCCATGGACCAACCAGCTGCTGGACCGCTCGGGCTTCCCCAGCGGGGACCGCATGCCCATCATCGCCCAGAAGCGGATGCTGTTCATGACCGACTTCCCGGATGACGACCCCCGCTGGCAGACCATCCCCCTCACCAGCATCGACCAGGGGATCTTCTTCAAGTTCGAGAGCGGCAGCCTGATGGTCGGCAAGGCGCGGATCGACGCCCCCGACAGCCTGGACACCACCTTCGAGCCGGAGTACTACGTCGAGGAGATCAACCTGGTCATGCAGGAGCGCATGCCCTCCACCGCCAGGTGCAAGCTCAAGCGCGGCTGGGCCTCCCTGTACGACACCAACACGCTGGACCACAACGCCATCGTCGGCTGGCACGAGCACCACCCCAACCTGCTGCTCCAGGTGGGCTACAGCGGCCACGGCGCCCAGCAGGGCCCGGCCGTGGGGGCCTGCCTGGCCGAGCTGGTCATCACCGGCAAGTACCAGACCATCGACTGCACGCCGTTCCGCTGGGGGCGGTTCATGGCCGACGACCTGGTGCAGGAAGCCTACGTCCTGTGAACCGGAGGAAGGAGCCCTGACATGAGCGAAACCCAGGCGAACGCCGCGCTGCCTTCCAGCGCCGGGGACTATGCCAGGCGCACCGGGTACCACGACCGGATCGAGGCCTTCAAGCGTGCCCACAGGCTGCTGAAGGAGATCCAGTACGTCCCCAGCCTGCCGGAAAAGGGCTACAACAACCGGACCCTGCACGTGGACCTGACCACCCTCGAGATCCGGGAAAAGCCGGTCACCCGGCAGATGAAGGACCTCTTCGTCGGCGGCCGCGGCTTCGGCCTGTGGCACCTCTGGAACGCGGTCACCCCCGGCACCCGCTGGAACGACCCGGAGAACGCGATCATCATCAGCCCCGGCCCCATGGCCGGGATCACCCAGTACCCGGGCAGCGGCAAGTCCCTGGTGGTCACCCTCTCGCCCCAGACCGACATCCCCATCGACTCCAACGTCGGCGGCTACTTCGGCCCGCTGCTCAAGTTCTCGGGCTACGACGCGCTGGAGCTCCGGGGCAAGTCGGACCGGGACGTGATCCTGTTCATCGACGGCCAGAAGGGCCTCATCCGGGTGGAGGAGGCCCCCCTGGAGCCTGCGTCCGGCCACGTGCTGGCCGAGGTGCTCACCCGGATGTACGCGGAGGGCGAGGACGACCTCGCCAACATCTCGGTGGTCTGCTCCGGCGCCGCCGCCGAGCACAGCCTGATCGGCATGCTCAACTTCACCTGGTGGGACAAGCGGCGCGGCTGCGCCCGGCTCAAGCAGGCCGGCCGGGGCGGCATCGGCACGGTGTTCCGGGACAAGCGGATCCTGGCCCTGGTGGTGCGCGGCCCGGTGGTCAAGGGCGACCTGAACCACCCGGCGGACCTGGAGACCATCGCCAGGACCGGCATCAAGCTGCACAAGGAGATCCGGGTCAACGACGCCAGCCAGTGCAAGATGCGGAGGATCGGCACCGCCCACCTGGTGGAGATCATGGACGCCTACGACCTGCTGCCGACCCGCAACTACCAGTTCGGCTCCGGCCCCGAGACGCCCAGGATCGCCTCGCCGGTGTGGGAGGCCCGGTGCACCCAGCAGACGGTGGACGGCTGCTGGTACGGATGCTCCATGGCCTGCGCCAAGGGCGCCGACGGCCTGGTCCTGAAGACCGGCCCCTACCGGGGCGACATGGTCACGGTGGACGGCCCGGAGTACGAGAACGCCGCCGGGCTCGGCTCCAACTGCGGGGTGTACGATCCCGAAGCGATCCTGGAGCTGAACTTCTACTGCGACACCTACGGCATCTGCACCATCACCTACGGCACCCTGACCGCGTTCGTGATGGAGTGCTACCAGCGCGGCATCCTGAACCTGGAGCGCACCGGCGGCCTGGACCTCACCTGGGGCAACGCCGAAGCCGACCTCGAGATGATGCACCAGATGGCCCGGGGCGAAGGCTTCGGCCTCATCGCCGGCCGGGGCGTGAAGAAGATGAAGGAGCTCTTCATCGCCAACGGCTGGGGCGACCCGCAGCTGATCAACGACATCGGCATGGAGATCAAGGGCCTCGAGTACAGCGAATACATCTCCAAGGAATCCCTGGCCCAGCAGGGCGGCTTCGCGCTCACCAACAAGGGGCCCCAGCACGACGAGGCCTGGCTGATCTTCATGGACATGGTGAACAGGCAGATCCCCACCTTCGAGGACAAGGCCGAGGCGCTCTATTACTTCCCGCTGTTCCGCACCTGGTTCGGGCTCATGGGCTTCTGCAAGCTGCCCTGGAACGACGTGGAGCCGCCCGACAACGCGAAGACCTCCGAGCCCGCCAAGGTGCCGGAGCACGTCCAGAACTACCTGGACCTGTTCCAGGCCCAGACCGGCCTCAGGATCGACCGCGCGGAGCTGATCATGCAGTCGGCCCGGGTCTACAACTTCCAGCGGGTGTTCAACATCCGCATGGGCAAGGGGCTGCGGGCGCACGACATTCCGCCGTACCGCTCGGTGGGCCCGGTCACCCGGGAGGAGTACGAGTCCCGGGCGGAGCGCTACGACAGGCAGATGCTGGAGGAGATCGGGATCGACCCGGCCGGCAAGGATCTGGACGAGAAGATCGCCATCACCCGCAAGTACCGCATGGACCGCTACGGCAAGCTGTGCGACGCGGTCTACGCCCGGCGCGGCTGGACCTCCGACGGCGTGCCCACCCAGGCCCGGCTCGGGGAGCTGGGCCTGGATGTCCTGCCCGAGGTGGTGGCGGTGGTGAAGGCCAACGGCGGCTGAAAGGACACCGCTATTTCGTGAACTCGAATTCGGCGCCGGCCTTCTTCTCCAGGGCCTTCTGGTAGACGTAGCCGGCGGTGGAGAGATCCTGGATGGCCAGGCCGACGCTCTTGAACAGGGTGATCTCGGCGGCGTTCTCCCGGGCGGCGAGCTTCCCGGTCACCACGTCGCCCAGGGAGCCGTGGACCTGGTCCCAGCTCCACTCCCCCGCTTCCGCCGGGATGATCAGGTCGCCCGCTTCGGTCCTGCAGGCGTCCACGTGGTCGCAGACGATCTTGGACTCCTGGACGGTCCGGGTGTCCAGTTCCCGGAGCTTGGCCGCGTGGGAGCCGATGCCGTTGATGTGGGTCCCCGGCTTGAACCAGCGGCCGTCCACCACGGGGGTCTTGGCGCTGGTGATGAGCGTGACGATGTCGGCTTCGGCCACCGCCCGGGCCGGGTCGTCGGCCAGCTCCACCTCCGCCTTGACGATATCCCGGAGCGAATCCCGGAAGGCCCGGCGGACCTCCGGCGGATCCACCGAAAACAGGATCAGCTTCTTGATCTCCCGGACGCAGTTCACCGCCCAGACCTGGGCCCTGGCCATGCCGCCGGTGCCGAAGACGGTGTGGACCGCCGCGTCCTCCCGGGCGAGCAGCCGGGTGGCGAGGCCGGAGACGGCGCCGGTGCGGACGGCGGTCAGGTAGCCGCCGTCCATGAGGGCCAGGGGCGCGCCGGTCTTCGGGTCCAGCAGCATGATGGTGCCCAGGATCGTCGGCAGCTGGAACCGTTCCGGGTTGCCGGGGTAGACGGTCACCACCTTGATTCCGAGGGCTCCCGTCCCCTTCAGGTAGGCCGGCATGTACAGGGCCGTCCCGGTGTGGTCGGGAACGCCGATGACCGTGCGCTGGGGCATGGCCGCCCGGCCCTCCACGAAGTCCGCGAAGGCCTTCGCCATGATATCGATGACCTCGGCCATGTCCAGCAGCCGCGCCACGTCACTACGGGCAAGCAGGATCGTCATGACATCTCCTTTTTTGGTGCAAGCCATTCTACTGATGGGGCCGGATCGCGCTAGTAAATTAAACTGACGTTTGAAAATTTCACCATGCCCGGCTCCGGGCATTAAGATGGGTCATGAGCAGTCGCGAAAAGACACCCTGGCCCCAGTGGCTGATCCTCCTCGGGGTGCTGGCGTTCCGCTACCTGTGCCACGGCATCGCGCTGCTGCTGATCCTTCCCCACGAGATGCAGCCCGGGGGCGCGCTGCCCGACCTGCTGATGCGTCACCTCCCCTACGTGGACTGGCTGGCGCGGTGGAACTACGTCCTCTGGCTCCTCTGCTACATCCCCCCGGCCCTGTGGATCGGCCGGCAGGACCGGCAGCTGTTCATCCGCCTGGTGATCACCGACGGCCTGCTCTCCCTGCTCCGCGGGCTCATGATCCCCCTCACCGGGATCGGCCCGGTCATGGGCGCCGATATCAACACGCTCCACCCGTTCGCGGTGTGGCCGGCGCTGCTGGCCATCCTCAATCCCCTGAAAGCCATCGGCCACAACTCCGCGGCCGTCTACCTGACCAAGGACCTGTTCTTCAGCGGCCATATCGCGACGACGTTCCTGCTCTACCTCTTCTCCCGCCGCTTCGGCAAGGCCAGCCGGGTCTTCCTGGCCCTGAACCTCTTCACCCTGGCGGTGGTCCTGCTGGCGCACCTCCACTACACCATCGACGTGATCGCAGGCTATTCCATCACCTTCGCCGTCTACCGGGCCAGTGAACAATGCGGACCATCCCAGGTCCCGGTTTCGATACTGGAGGACACCCCAGCTTGACCGGCCGGGCCTAGTTCAAGGCGATCCGGTAGACCCGGTGGGTGGTCATGATCTGCCCCAGGCCGCTCTGGCGGTCGTCGTTCTGGGCCCAGGCGCACACCAGCCGGTTGCCCGAACGCTGGAAATGGATCTCCTCCTTGAGGGTGCCCTGGAACCGCACCATGAATTTGCTGCCCTTGTAGGTCACCTCGTGGGTCCAGGCCAGGGGGGTGCCGTCGGCGCCGACCCAGATCCTGGCCTGACCGTGAACCTCCTGGACGATGCTGCGGAGGTTGGGCGGGTTGATCACCGGCATCGTGTTCAGCACCAGCAGGGTGGCCGGCCGGCCCTCCCACGGCTCGGAGCGGGTCTCCTGGAGCTTGGCCTGCAGCAGGACCCGGTCCATGGTGTCCCCGGCGTGCAGGTGCTCGGCGATATCGAAGGCGGTGAGCAGCCGCATGATCTGGCCGATGGGGGCCGGCCTGGCCGGATCCGTGGCGCAGGCCCGGGCCTCCGCCTCGGCCGCCAGCACCGTGCCGCGGTCCCAGTCGATGCGCAGGCCCTGGGGACCGTCCTCGGTCCGGGTGACGACCGTCCCCTCCAGCAGCGACGGGCTCCCCGCCTCGTTCGTTTCGCGCCGGAACTGGTAATCCAGGGTGGCCTTCACCGGATCGGCGCTCTCCAGCCGCTTCAGCGTCGCGCGCAGATCGGCCAGCGCGTCGGCCCGCAGCGGCGGGCAGCACGGCAGGAGGAGCAGCAGGGCCAGCCGCTTGATGGTTTGCCGCGCTTCGCTTGTCCGGACCCGCAAAGAGGACCTCCAGTCGCTGGGTGGTGCCATGGCCGTTCAGGGAACCAGCGAGTTCCATCATGCCCCAGGTCGGCCGCCAACCTTCAATTTATCAAATGAGGATGGCCATCGCCCTTGATTCCCGCCTCCGCCTCGGCCATTCTCCAACCATGCAACTGACAGATCTGGAAATCGTGAACTTCCGCGGCATCGCCCGCCTGCGCCTGCAGGTGGAGCCGGACGCCACGGTGCTCTTCGGCGAGAACGCCTGGGGCAAGACCAGCCTGGTGGAAGCCCTCCAGAGCACCCTGGGCAACCGGCCCCTGGCCGAGGCGGACTTCCACCGCCTCGCCAACGACCGGACCACCATCGCCAAGCGCATGAGCATCACCCTGGGCTTCCGGGGCGAGCCGCCCGCGGACCTGGCGCCGGCGGCCTGGCGGGACGGGGCCGGGGAAGGCCGGCTGGTGCTGCAGTGGAGCGGACGGCGGCTGGACCGGGGCCGGGCCAGGTTCCGGCAGCGCTTCCTGGATGCCCAGGGCCGGGAGATCCTCCTCCCGCCCGAAACCGGAGCGCTGCTGGCGGACCAGGTGCGGCGGGACCACCCCCTGTTCGTGTTCCGGGAACTCCGCCTGGCGGACGGGATCCTCGCCCCGGCCATGGCCACCGGCCAGGGCATCCACGAGGACCCGGAAAAGGCCGTGGGGCGGGTCTTCGAGCGGCTGCTGTCGGTGCCCCACCAGGTCCATCCCGGCGAGCTGGCCCGGGGCCTGGAGGCCCTGAAGCGGGTGGCCGAGGGCCGGCCGGAACTGTTCCAGGCCCTGCAGCCCACCGGGGCGCCCAACCTCCGCCGGGCCACGGACATGGCGGAAGCGCCCTCAGGCTTCCAGGGCGGGGACGCCCTGGCCGACCTGGCCCGGCACGCCGGGGCGGGGATGCGCCAGGTGGTGCTCCTGACCCTGGTGGGGGCCCTGCTGCAGGCGGAGGCCGGAGCCCCCCTGGGCAAGGGGGCCCAGCCCATCCTGGTCCTGGAGGATCCCGAAACGCACCTGCACCCCATCCAGCTCGCCACCGCCATGAACCTGGTGTCCCAGCTGCCGGTGCAGAAGCTGATCACCAGCGCCAGCGGCGCGCTCATGGCCGGCTTCCCCCTGCGGGCGCTGCGCCGGCTGGTGCGCCGGGACAGCGACACCCAGGCGTTCCCGGATCCGGAGGAGCCCGCCCTCAGCCCCACGGAGATCCGGCGGGTGGCCTTCCACGTTCGCACCCACAACGCGGACAGCCTGTTCGCCAGGGTCTGGCTCCTGGTGGAAGGGGAGACCGAATCCTGGCTGCTCCCCGAGCTGGCGCGGGTCTGGGGCCTCAACTTCCCCCTGGAGGGCATCCACTGCGTGCCCTTCGCCCAGGCCGGGCTCGCCCCGCTCCTGGCCTTCGCCGCCCGCTTCGGCATCCCCTGGCACCTGGTCGCGGACGGCGACGAGGCCGGCCGCCACTACGTGGCCAAGACCCGCAAGCTCCTCCACCAGCGGCCGGAGGCCAGACACATCACCGCCCTGCCGGACGTCGACCTGGAGCATTTCCTGTGGCGGGAAGGCTACGAGGACGTCTTCCGCAGGGCCGCGGGCCCGGTGCCGCCGGGAGCGGCCGCTTCGGCGGTGATCCACCAGGCCCTGCGGGCCTGCTCCAAGCCCGGCATGGCCCTGGAAGTGGCGGAGGAGGCCGGACGGCGCGGCCCCTCCGAGGTTCCGGCCCTCCTCGGGCGGCTTTTCGGCATCCTCCGGGACAAGGCCAAGCCGGCGGGCGAATGAGCGCGGAGCGACCGGAGCCTCCGCAGCCGGATTTCGAGGCGGCCTACCGTGACCGGTTCGCGCGGGTGTCCCACGGGGTGATCTTCCACGGCCCGGACGGCGTCATCATCTCCGCCAATCCCGCCGCCGAGCGGATCCTGGGGTTGTCCCTGGACCAGCTGCAGGGGCGGCACCCCATCGTCCCGGGCTGGCGCACCGTGCATGAGGACGGTTCCCCCTTCCCCGGCTCCGGGCACCCGGCCATGGTGGCCCTCGCCAGCGGTCTGCCCACGGAGGACGTGATCATGGGGGTGCGGGCGCCCGCCGCGGCCGGCTGGACCTGGATCAGCGTCGATGCCGTCCCGCACTTCCGGCCCTTTGAAACGGCCCCCTTCCAGGTCTGCGCGACCTTCAGGGACATCACCGACTGGAAGGCCAGCGAAGCCGGGGAGCGGGAGAACCTCGCCAAGCTGGGCGCCGCCCTCGAGAACACGTCGGACGCGGTCTTCATCACCGATCGCGATGGCCGCTTCACCCACTTCAACGCGGCCTTCGCCTCCATCCACCGGTTCCGGGACCGGGCCGACTGCGCCCGGACTTTCGCCGAATACCCGGACATCATTGAACTTCGCCTGGCCGACGGCACCTTGGCGTCGATCGAGCAGTGGGCGGTGCCCCTTGCCCTGCGGGGCGAGCGGGCCAGCAACGTGGAGTACCGCCTCAAGCGCAAGGACACCGGCGAATCCTGGGTGGGGAGCTACAGTTACGCGCCGATCCGGAACAAGGGCGGGGAAGTCACCGGATCCGTGGTGGTCGGCCGGGACATCACCGAATGGAAGCGGCTGGAGCAGCAGAAGCACAAGGCGATCTTCGAAGCCTCGCCGGTCGGGATCTGCCTGGCCGACGCCGGCGGGCGGATCGTGGAAGTCAATCCGGCCTTCACCGCCCTGGTGGGATTCGAGGCGTCAGAGCTGCTGGGAACGCCCCTGGGCCGGTTCTTCCATACCGATCATCCCGGGCAGTGCCAGGAAGACAGGGAGCATGGAGGGGAAGGCCCGGTCCTTGCGGAATACCTCTGCGTGCGCAAGGACGGACAGTCCATCTGGGTCCATTTCAACGGCAATGCCATCGATCCCGGCGGCGGCAGCCTGTGGGTGGCGACCGACGTCACCGCCCGGCGCCAGGCGGAGGAGGCCCTGAGGGCGAGCGAGGCGAAGTATTCGACCCTGTTCCGGATCCTTCCCACCGGCGTGGCGCTGGTGGACGAGACCGGGCGCATCGTGGAATGCAACCCGGCGGCAGAAGGCATCCTGGGGATCACCCAGGAGGACTGCCGCACCCTGTCCCCCGCCCCTGCCTGGCAGATCCTCCAGCCCGACGGCAGCCCCTGCCCGCCCGACGAGTACGTCACCCGGAGGGCCCTGCGGACGGGCCATCCCGTGGAAAACGTGGAGCAGGGCATGCTCCGGCCGGACGGGACCATCAGCTGGCACCTCGCCTCGGCCGCGCCCATCCGGGTCAAGGGGCTCGGGGCGGCCCTGGTGGCCCAGGACATCACTGCCCGGCGCGCGGCCGAAACCGCCCTGGCCGAACTCAATCGGGTCCTGGAACAGAGGGTCCTGGACGGGATGGCCGAACTCCGGCAGCGGGACCAGATGCTCATCACCCAGAACCGCCAGGCGGCCATGGGCGAGCTGCTCGGCAACATCGCCCACCAGTGGCGCCAGCCCCTGAACACGCTCGGCATGCTGCTGGTGAACCTCGGGGAGGCCCATGGGGCCGGCGAGCTGACCGAAGCGAAGCTCCATCGGGCGCTGGCCAAGGGAAACCAGGTGATCCAGGAGATGTCCTCCACCATCAATGTGTTCCGGAATTTCTTCAAGCCGGACAAGACGCGGGCCGGGTTCTCCGCCCTGCGCATGATCCGCACCGTGGTCAGCCTGGTGCAAGCCAGCTTCGAGGCGGCGGACATCGCGATCCGCATCGAGGCGCCCGAAGACCTGACCCTGTTCGGGGTCGCCAACGAATATTCCCAGGTCCTGCTCAACCTCCTGGGCAACGCCCGCCAGGCGATCCAGGAGGGGCGCCGCCATCCCGGCCTGGTCAGCCTGAGCCTCACCCGGGAGACGGACTTCGGCGCCCTCACGGTGGGCGACAACGGGTGCGGGGTGCCGGAGGGTCTACTGGACCGGATCTTCGAGCCGTACTTCTCCACCCGGCCCGACGGCACCGGGATCGGCCTCTTCATGTCCCGGCAGATCATCGAGAAGAGCATGGCCGGCCGGATCACCGCGCGGAACCGGGAGGGGTCCGCGGAATTCACCGTGCGGGTGCCGTTGGCGGGAAAGCTTCAAGGCCACGATCATCCCGCTGGTCGCCAGCTGGAAAACAGCGAACAGGCGGATGGAACCGTCGTAGTGGAACAGCGTGTAGATCCCCCAGACCAGCCCGTCCCCCATGGACAACAGCCAGGTCCCAAGCGACAGGTCCGCCAGGTTGTGCTCCCGGCAGGCGACCCGGAGCTGCGGAATGTTGGCGGCGAGCACGCTAACGGGGAGCGCGACCCCAAGCCACTTCACGCCCGCGAAGCCGCAGCCAAGGACCAGTCCGGCCAGCCAGGCCGGAGCGATCCTGAATTCCCTGGCATGGCGCCCGAACCGCAGCGCGAAAACCGTGACCAGGGCGAAGATCAGGCCTGAGCAACCGGTGGCGAACGTCACGTAGGGCTGGTGCGTGTACACGCCATAGGTTGCCCAGCCGAAACTGAGGATGGAACTCGTCGCCGCCGTGTCCACGGAAACGCCGAAGGATTCCCGGACCCTCAGCAGCTTGACGAGCTGGGGCATGGCCCGGATCAGACCGATCAAGGTGCCGAGCGCGCCGAGAATCGACGTGAAGTTCATCCTTGTTTCCTTTTCAGCTATGGACTCAGTATTCTCCTTTTCCTGCCTCGTCGCCAACTTCCGTGAATGCGCACGACGGCGTTCTCCGCCCGTCCCAGGCGCCGGAACTTGAGGCCGCAGATTGCGGCGTCAAGTTCTCCCATCCCCCCGCGTTCATATGTCTATCGTCTTGTGGGGGAGAAGGCTGGTGTAATCGAACCATGCCCACTTCCCCCCGACCGATCCGCAACCTCGGCGTCATCGCCCACGTGGACGCAGGCAAGACCACGCTCACCGAGCAGATGCTGTTCCTCAGCGGCGGCATCCGGGCCCTGGGCTCCGTGGACAAGGGCACCACCCACACGGACTGGATGGACGTTGAGCGCGAGCGGGGCATCTCGGTGCGGTCCGCGGCCACGTCGTTCCCATGGCGGGGGGCAACCGTCAACCTCATCGACACCCCCGGGCACGTGGACTTCAGCGCCGAGGTGGAACGGAGCCTGCGGGTGCTGGACGGGGCGGTGCTGGTGCTTTCGGCGGTGGAGGGGATCCAGGCCCAGACCGCGGTGCTCTGGAAGGCGCTGCGCGCCATGGGCATCCCCACCCTGCTCTTCATCAACAAGACCGACCGCATGGGGGCCGATCCGGACCGGGTCCTGGCGGAGCTCCAGCGCCAGTTCACGCCCATGGCCCTGCCGCTTCCGGAAGCGGGGGACGCCGCCCCGGGCTCGGAGCTCCTGGAGCGGGTGGCGGAACACGACGATCTCCTGCTTGACTACTGGATCGAAGGCAGGCCCGTGCCCCCCGCCCTGCTGCGGGAACGCATGGCCATCCTGGTCCGGGCCGGGACCCTCTTCCCCGTGCTCACGGGTTCGGCCATCAAGGGCCTGGGAATGGACCGGCTCCTGGACGCCGTGGTGGACTACCTGCCGCCCCCCGGGGGCGACCCGGAGGGGCCGGTCTCGGGCGTGGTCTTCAAGCTGGAGCACGACAAGACCATGGGCCGGATCGCCTTCGTGCGGCTCTTCAACGGCTCGATCCGGAACCGCGACGCCGTCGTCAACGCCACCCAGGGGACCCAGGAGAAGATCACCCAGATCCGCAGGATCTTCGCCCACCGCCACGAGGACACGGGAGAGCTCATGGCCGGGGACATCGCCTCGGTGTGCGGGCTCCAGGCCCGCATCGGCGACATCCTGGGCGATCCGGCGGCGGTGCCCGGGACCTTCCGGCTGGCGGTGCCGCTCCTGACGGTTCAGGCCTTCGCGGCCCAGGAACCGGACTTCCCGCGGCTGGTCGCGGCCCTGAAGGAACTGGCGGACGAGGACCCCATGCTGGAACTGCAGTGGCTCCGGGAGGAGCGCGAACTGCACCTCCGGATCATGGGCGTCATCCAGATGGAGGTGCTGGCGAGCCTGCTGCGCTCCCGCTTCGGCCTGGAGGCCAGCTTCGGGCCTCCCTCGGTCATCTACCGGGAGACCCCGGCCCGGGCCGGGGAGGGCCACATCGAGTACACCATGCCCAAGCCCTGCTGGGCGGTGCTGCGCTTCGCCATCGAACCCGGAGAGCGCGGCTCGGGGCTGGTCTACACATCCGTCGTGCGGGACGACGACATGCACTACCGGTACCAGAACCAGGTGGAGAAGACCCTGCCCGAAGCCCTGAAGCAGGGGCTCCACGGCTGGGAGGTCACCGACCTGAGGATCACCCTCGTGGCGGGCCAGCACCACCTGGTCCACACCCACCCCCTGGACTTCGCGGTCGCCACCCCCATGGGCATCATGAACGGGCTGGACGCCACCGGCACCACCCTGCTGGAACCCATGCTGGACTGCGCGATCACCGTGCCCGCGGCCCTGGGCAACCGGGTCATCGGGGACATCCTGCAGATGCGCGGCACCTTCGAATCGCCGGAGATCGCCGGGGAGCATTTCCGGGTCGCGGCGCGGGTTCCCGTGGCCACCTCCCTGGACTATCCCACCCGCCTGGGCTCCCTAAGCGGCGGCCGTGGCGTGCTTTCCATGCGCTTCGCCGGCTACCAGGAATGCCCCCTGGAACTGGGGGCCCCGAGCCCCCGGCGCGGCATCGATCCCCGGAACCAGGCGAAGTACATCATGAGCGCCCGCAAGGCGCTGTAGGCGGGCCGTTTCAGCGGGGGATGGCGCCCAGGGCCATGGCGATCACCGGATCCAGCTCGGCCCGGGGCGTTCCGGCCTTGGCCCGCACGGCCATGCCGGCCACCACGGTGAGCAGGAAGTCCGCCAGGGCCTCCAGCGGGGCGCCCGGCGGGAACTGGCCCAGCCGTTCGGCCCGGGCCAGCCGCCGGCGGATGGCTTCGCCGGTGCCGGCATGGGCCTGGCGCACCGCGGCTTCCACCGGACCGGGCAGGTCCCCGGTGCCGCAGGCCGCGGTGGCGTTGACGATGAAGCAGCCGCCGGGCTTGGCGGGATCGGCCAGCACATCGGCCATGGAAGCCAGGAAGGCGCCGATGGCCGCGCGCACATCGGGCTCCCGGTCCAGGGCCCGCAGGTGCGGCTCCGCCTGGGTCTTGGCGTAGCGCTCCAGGGCCTGGCGGAACAGCTGGGCCTTGTCGCCGAAGGCGGCGTACAGGCTCGGCTTGTTCAGCCCGGTGGCCGCGCTGAGCTCGGCCATGGAAGTCGCTTCGAAGCCGTGGCGCCAGAACACCGCCATGGCCGCATCGAGCGCCTCATCAGGGTCAAAGCAGCGGGGACGGCCACGGTTCGTCAGACAATCTCCATGGGAAGAAATGACATTGACGATTATTGTACCACACGGTAATTTATCTACCGGTCGGTAAATAAATCGGCCGCCTTCTTCCACCAGGAGAAAACCATGGCTCTCATCGCCATCGCCTACCACAGCGGCTTCGGCCACACCCTCCGCCAGGCTCAGGCTGTGGCCGCCGGCGCCGGTTCAGTGGCCGGCGCGGAGGCCAAGCTGTTCAGCGTGGACACCCTCAGTGAAGCGGACTGGACCGAACTGGCGTCCGCCTCGGCCATCATCTTCGGCAGCCCCACCTACATGGGCAGTGCTTCGGCCAAATTCAAGGAATTCATGGATGCCAGCTCCAAGCCCTGGATGGCCCGGGCATGGAAGGACAAGGTCGCCGCCGGTTTCACCACCTCCGCCTCCCAGTCCGGCGACAAGCTGAACACCCTGATCCAGCTCATGGTGTTCGCCAACCAGCACGGCATGCTCTGGGTCGGCATGGACATCATGGCGGGCAACAACAGCTCCAAGGGTTCGGTGAACGACCTGAACCGCCTGGGCAGCTTCTCCGGAGCCATGGCCCAGGCCAACGCCGACCAGGGCGCCGAAGCCATGCTGGACAGCGATCTGCAGACCGCCGGACGGCTCGGTGCGCGGGTGGCCGAGACCGCTTTGACCCTCAAGCGCGGCCGGGCTTGAGCCGGTCCTTCATGGAGAAACGCCGATGATCCAGGATCCTCTGTTCCGTCCCTGGCTTTACAAGGCCTTGCACCTGGCCAACCGGGTGGTGATGGCGCCCATGACCCGCTCCATGAGCCCCGGCGGGGTGCCGGGCCCCGAGGTGGCGGCCTACTACCGCCGGCGGGCCGAGGCCGGGGTCGGCCTGATCATCACCGAAGGCACCACCATCAACCGGCCCGGCGCCTCCGGCGATCCGGCGATCCCCAACTTCCATGCCCCGGACAGCCTCGAGGGCTGGGCCCGGGTGGTGGAGCAGGTGCACCAGGCCGGGGGCAGGATCGCCCCGCAGCTCTGGCACCAGGGCATGGCGCGCAAGCCCGGCACCGGGCCCCATCCCGAGGCCGCCTCGGAGGGCCCTTCGGGCCTTTCGGCCACCGGAGAGAGGACCGGCACGGCCATGACCGAGGCCGATATCGCGGCCACCGTCGAAGCGTTCGCCGAAGCTGCCGCCCAGGCCAAGGCGATCGGGTTCGACGCGGTGGAGCTGCACGGCGCCCACGGCTACCTGATCGACCAGTTCTTCTGGGCCGGTTCCAACCAGCGCACCGACGGCTACGGCGGGGACCTGGCGCGGCGGAGCCGGTTCGGCGCGGAGGTGATCCGCGCCGTGCGCGCGCGGGTGGGGCCCGAGTTCCCCATCATCTTCCGCTTCTCCCAGTGGAAGCTCCAGGACTACGATGCCCGCCTGGCGCGCACGCCCGAGGAACTGGCCCAGTTCCTGAAGCCGCTGACGGAAGCCGGCGTGGACATCTTCCACTGTTCCACCCGTCGGTTCTGGGAGCCGGAATTCGAAGGTTCGAACCTGAACCTGGCGGGCTGGACCAAGCGGTTGACCTCGCACCCCACCATCACCGTGGGCTCGGTGGGCCTCCAGGGCGATGACTTCATCCGCGGCTTCCGGGCCAAGCCGGACACCCTGGCGGAGGTGGCCGATCTGCGCGAACTTGACCAGCGCCTGGCCGACGACGAGTTCGATCTGGTGGCGGTGGGGCGCGCCCTGCTGCAGGATCCGGCCTGGGCCGAGAAGATCCGCGAAGGGCGCACCGGCGAGCTGCAGGCCTTTTCCAGACAGGCGTTCGCCACCCTCAGCTGAAGCGCGTCGCCGCACCGTGCCGTGAATGAAGCCCCGCCCGGGAGCGGCGGCATGTACTGTCCGTCCACGCTCTTGAAAATGAGCCGAAGTTGGTGCTGGCATTACAGCCACGCCACGGGCAACATGTCTGCAGGTGAAAGTCACCATCAATCATGGAGGGACATCATGGGCGACAAGGGCGGCAAGAAGGACAAGGAGAAGGGCCAGAAGCAGAAAGAGAAGGAGAAGGCCAAGGGCAAGCAGGAGAAGCAGCCCAAGAAATAAGGGCTGAGTCCACCCTCCCCTGTTGCAGGGTTGACGGAAGGTCTGCATGCGAATCGCCATCCTCGGCCTCGGCAGGATGGGAACCCCCATGGCCCGCAATCTCATCGAGGTGGGTCACGAGGTCGTCGTCCACAACCGCACCCGCGCCCGGGCCCTGAGCCTGGAATCCAGCGGTGTGCGCGTTGCGGACACCGTGGTGGACGCGGTTCGCGAAGCCCACGTGACCCTGACCATGGTCTCGGACGACGCCGCGGAGGAGGCCCTGACCTTCGGCCCCGGCGGCCTCCTGACCGGCCTCGCCGCCTCCGCGATCCACCTCTGCATGAGCAGCATCAGCGTGGAGGCGTCGCGGCGGCTGGCGGCCGCCCACGAGGCAGCGGGACAGGGCTATGTGGCGGCACCGGTGCTGGGCGGTCCCGGCGCCGCGTCCCTGCGCCAGTTGTGGATCCTCGCCGCCGGGCCCGAAGGCCAGGTGAACCGGTGCCTCGTGATCCTGGAGGCGCTGGGACGCGGCATCACCCGGGTGGGCGCGCGGCCCGAGCTCGCCCACGCCCTGAAGCTGGGGGCCGACGCCCTCACCGTGGCCATGGTGGAGGCCCTTTCCGAAGTGCTGGCCTTCGGGGCCAAGGCCGGGACGCCCCCGGCCGAATACCTGCGGACGCTGAACCTGGGCCTGTTCAGATCGCCGCTGGTGGACGCGTTCGGCGGCTACATCGTGCGGCGCGACCATCAGCCCGCCAACCAGACCCTGGACCTCGCGGCCCTCGGGCTGGAAAACCTCGTCCAGGCCGCGGGGGAGCTGAAGCTGGCCATGCCCATGACCGGCCCGCTGCTCCAACTGCTTCGGAGCGCCCAGGCCAAGGGGCTGGGGGACCAGGACCTGACCGCCCTGTCCCTGGCGCGGCGCATGGAGGCCGGCCTGGAGGCCCCGGCGCCGGACCTGCCCGCCCCGCCGGCGCCGGACCAGCCCCGGCAGGAACCCGGGCTTCCCCGCGTGGCCGAGTCCACCTGTTCCGTCCAGGGCCCGGAGGGACCCCTGGCGCTCGACCTGTTCCAGACGACCCATTTCGAGGTCGACGGCGGCGTGGTGTGGGCCTGGGCGGACGGGCGCCGGCACCGCACCTTCTGGCGGGATCTGGACGAAGCGGAACGGGCCTTGGAGGACGAGATCCTGTGGGTGAGGGTCCAGCGCAGTGTCCTGCTGAATCCCGGTGCGGTCACGGAGGTCATTCCCCGCTTCGGCGGCCGGGCCACGGTGAGGCTGGCCCAAGGCCCGGACCTCGCGGTCTCCCGCACGGCCCTGCCCAGGCTCAAGCTGCTGATGGGGATTTGAGGCCGCCGAGCCTGGCCGGGATCATCCAGGTTCGACCGTTTTGCAGCAGGCCGCATCGGCCATGGTTTCCGGACTGGCGGGATACCAGCGCCGCTTCAGCCAGAACGACACGCTCACCAGCCCGATCAGCACCGGCACTTCCACCAGGGGGCCGATCACCGCGGCGAAGGCGGCGCCGTGGGCTATCCCGAAGGTGGCCACCGCCACCGCGATGGCCAGTTCGAAGTTGTTGGAGGCGGCGGTGAAGCTCAGGGTGGCGCTCTGGGGATAGGTCGCGCCGACCTGCCTGGACATCCAGAAGCTCACCAGGAACATCACCACGAAGTAGATCAGCAGCGGGACGGCGATGCGCAGCACGTCCAGCGGCAGCTTCACGATGGCGTCGCCCTTGAGGCTGAACATGACGATGATGGTGAACAGCAGGGCCACCAGGGTGATGGGGCTGATCCTGGGGACGAAGACCCGGTGGTACCAGTCCAGGCCCTTCAGCCGGCCGAGGACGGACCGGGTGAGGAATCCGGCGATGAACGGGACGCCCAGGTAGATGAACACGCTCCGGGCGATCTGGCCGATGGTGATGTTCACCACGGCCCCCGGCAGCCCGAGCTTGGCCGGCAGCACGGTGATGAAGAACCAGGCGTACACGCTGAAGAACAGCACCTGGAAGATGGCGTTGAAGGCCACCAGCCCGGCGCAGTATTCGGTGTCGCCCTTGGCCAGGTCGTTCCAGACGATGACCATGGCGATGCACCGGGCCAGGCCGATGAGGATGAGGCCCATCATGTACTCCGGCCGGTCCCGGAGGAACCCGACGGCCAGGCCGAACATGAGCAGGGGCCCGACCACCCAGTTCTGGAGCAGGGAAAGCCCGAGCACCTTCTTGTTCCGGAACACCAGGTGGAGCTCCTCGTACTTCACCTTCGCCAGGGGCGGATACATCATCAGGATGAGCCCCGCCGCCAGCGGAACCGACGTGGTGCCGACGTTCCACGCGTTGATGGCGCGGTTGAACCCGGGGACCCCGTAGCCCAGCAGCACGCCCAGGCCCATGGCCAGGAAGATCCAGAGGGTCAGGTAGCGGTCGAGGAAGGATAGCTGTCTGGATTGGCTCATGGCGGTCCTTGGCGGGCTGGTCGCGGTTGTGGTCGCGTTAGAACAGGAGCGGTTCGAGCACAAGCCGTTCCGCATGTTTCAGGAGTTCCTTCAGATATACTGCCTCATGGGCCTGGCGCGCGCGCAGGACCGGATCGGTGATCCCGAGGGGGGTGAGGCTCTGGTTCGCCACCCAGGCATAGGGCCGGATCCCGGCGCGCGCCAGATCCCATTCCAGCTGCATGGCTTCGTGGATGGGGGTGGCTTCCGCCAGGGTCACCAGCAGGATCCGGGTGAAGGCCGGATCCCGGAGCCGGGGCAGCAGCTGCCGCACGGCTTCCGGCAGGCCGCTGGCCGTGCGGAGCACTTCCCGGTGGTAGGCCTCCGCCGCATCCAGGAGCAGCAGGGTGTGCCCGGTGGGCGCGGTGTCGATGACCACGAACTGGTCCTGCCCCTGGGCCACGGTGTCGGCGAAGGCGCGGAAGATCGCGATCTCCTCGGTGCAGGGGGAACGGAGGTCCTCCTCCAGCATCGCCCGTCCATCGGCGTCGAGCCCCTGGCCGGCGGAAGCCATGACCTCCGCCCGGTAGCTCCGGACGGCCTGCTCGGGGTCGATGCGGGTCACCCGCAGGGAGGGCGGCCGGTCAAAGGCCGCCCGCTCCACATGGGCGGCCGGGTCGGTGGTGGTGAGGGTCACCCGGAAGCCCTGCTCCGCCAGATGGATGGCCAGCCGGGCCGCCAGCGTCGGCCCCAGGCAGGAGTTTCCCGCGGCATTGCTGTCGATGAAGCTGGACCAGGCCGATGGCAGTTCCAGCAGGCGAAGGGTGTGGCCGGTGGGCGCGGTGTCGAAGAGGATGTGATCGTAGCCGGCCGTCCGGGCCGGATCGCCCAGCAGCTTCGAGAATTCGTCGAAGGCGGCGATCTCGGTGGTGCAGGCGCCCGAAAGCTGTTCTTCCATGCTCGCGACCACGGCGTCGGGGAGCAGCCCCCGGACCGGGTCGACCATCCGCTTGCGGTAGGCCGCGGCAGCCGCTTCGGGATCGATGTTCAAGGCGAAGAGGCCGGGCGCGCCGGGGACCGGCAGGGGCTCCCCCGT
>TBL_comb47_HYPODRAFT_10002617_pt1 | contig 22041 bp, 18 predicted proteins | sample TroBogypolimnion_40_FD_10682 | JGI IMG/M metagenome (IMG submission 10682) | reverse complement strand
GGATCCGCGGGCTGCATGGGGCCGCGCATGGCCAGCGTGGCGTTGGGAAAATACGTCTTCACCGCGACACGGAACGGCAGCTTGGGATGCTGCACGGTCTCCAGGCGCGCGAGGGGTTTTTCGGGAATCGCGACGACCTCGTCGAACTTGGGGTCGGTCGTGTCCGTGAGCACCAGCTCCACATTGCGGTAGCTCTCCGCGTAATTCTTGCTCTGGCCCTGGTCGAGCCGCAGCTGGAACTCATCCTGCCAGAGGCCCGTCAGCAACTGGCCGACGAGCAGGAGGATCAAGCCGGCGTGCGCCAGCCAGATGCCGACTTTGCGCCACGTGAGTTTGAAGCGGTAGAAATGCGCGCCGAGGAGGTTGAGCAGCAGCAGGCCGCCGATGGTGTAGCCGCCGGGGAACACCGCGAGCGACACGTTGCCGACTTTCCAGAACACCACGAAGGTGTGGAAATATTTCTCCTGCACCGCCCAGATGCCGAGGTTCACCTGGTCGATGGTCGCGGCCAGGATGAGAACGATGGAGAAAACGATCAGCAGGACCGTCAGTTTGAGCGAGACGAGGATGTCCCGCAGGTCGCGAAGAAGAGTGGGCATGGGAATCAGGGAGCCGAGAGGGACTGCACGAAGGCGAGGAAGGCGGGCTTTTCCTTGGCGACCAGGGCCACGGGACCGGTCAGCTTGAAGAACCACGTCGCGCCGTTGAACGGCACAATCGCGCCGAGCATCCGCACGGGCTTGTCCGCGGACCCGCCCGAGAAGTCGACCAGCGTCACGCTCAAGCCATGGGGCGTGAGGCGCGTCACGGCGCCTTCCACTTCAGTAGCCGCGAGGGGCGCCAGTCCCAGCTGGCCGCGCCAGCGGTTGACGTTGGCCAGCTCGCCGCCCACGTCGCCGGGGAAAGCCGTGACCGAAAGATCTCCCACCGCGCCGGCGTCGCCCGGGATCGCGTAGGTGGCCTTGCGCATGGCCGTCGGCGGCCGGCTCTGCCAGTTCGCCGGCGCGGTCCAGTTGAGTCCCGGACCGGCGGCCTTGGTCACCGGGGTGTTGGCCATGTCGGCCGGGGCAGACGCAGCGGGCGCCCCGATCGCCGGGTGGTCAGCCGGCAGCGCCGTATCCGCAGCGATCGCGGGAGCGCCGCCGGAGACTTTCAACGATTGCAGGAAGGTCAGGAACGTCGGTTTCGCGTTTTCCACGACGGCATCGGGGCCCATCAGCTTGAAAAACCACGTCGCCCCGGCGTTGGGCACCATGGCGCCCAGCATCCGCACCGGCTTTTCCGCCGGGCCACCCAGCAGGTCCACGACGGCAATCGGCAATTCACCGGCCGTGAGCCGGGTGATGGCGGCGGCCTGTTCGGCCTCTGTCACGGGGGCGAGCCCCAACTGGCCGCGCCAGCGGTTGAGATTCGCGAGTTCGCCGCCGACGTCGCCCGGGAAGGCCGTGACCGCAACTTCCGCACCCTCCGCCACGATCAAGGTGGCTTTGCGCATGCCGGATGCCGGCTTGGTCTGCCAGGAGGACGGGACCGTCCAGGTCAGGCTGGCACCCTCCGCCCGAGCCACCGGCAGGTCCGCCATGCCGGGTTGGGCGGTCATGCCAGGCTGCGCGGCTGCGGCGGGGTCTGCCGAAGCTTGGGCCGCGGGAGCGTCCTTTTCCTTGGAAATGCGGTAGTCCGCAATTTTTGAGTCGCGACAGGCTCCCAATAGCAGGGGGAGCACGAGGAGGAAATGGCAGGAGTGACGCATGGAAAAGATGGTTAAGGAGAAATGAAAGAGTGGCAACCGACTGGAGACGGGCTCCGGCAAGCTTCCACGACATCGAACTACTCTAAAATGTCCGAAAATCCGAGCTCCGGCTGCGCATTTCTTGTTCACTTTTGGGCGGCGTTTGTGGGAAAGCTGCAAACTGCTGGCTGCGGCCAGCATTATGAGTCAGTTTCGGGCCATGGCCACCCCGCCCACCCCGCCTTCGTCCGGTCTCAGCTGCCCCGTGCCGCTGTCCCATCGGACGGAAATCACTGTCGGCCACGGCGGGGGCGGACGCCTGACGCAGGAGTTGATCGACCGGGTTTTTCGGCCGGCGTTTGCCAATCCGGCCCTCGAGGCCCAGCACGACGGCGCCCTGCTCCGCCTGCCTGATGGCACCCGCCTGGCGTTCACCACGGACTCCCACGTCGTGAGCCCGCTCTTTTTTCCCGGCGGTGACATCGGCGAAATCGCGGTCAACGGCACGGTCAACGACCTCTGCATGTGCGGCGCCCGCCCGCTTTGGCTGAGCGCGGGATTCGTCCTCGAGGAGGGGTTTCCCATCGCCACCTTGGAAAAGGTCGTCGCCTCGATGAAGACCGCAGCCGTCGTCGCCGGCGTGAGCATCGTCACGGGTGACACCAAGGTCGTGGAACGCGGCAAGGGCGACGGACTCTACGTCACGACCGCGGGCGTCGGCATCATCGAAACGAAATTGACTGTCTCACCCGCGAGTATCCGCGCGGGCGACGCGGTGATTCTCAGCGGTGACGTGGGCCGGCATGGCATGGCCATCATGGCCACGCGCGCCGGGCTCGAGTTTGAAAGCGCGCTGGTCAGCGACTGCGCGCCGCTCGTGGCGCCCGTGCAGGCGCTGCTGCAATCCGGAATCGAAATCCACTGCCTGCGCGACCTCACGCGCGGCGGCCTGGCCACGTCCCTCGTCGAGCTCGCGGAATCGTCGAAACTCTCCATCGCCGTCGATGCCGCGAAGATTCCTGTGTCCGAGCTGGTGCAGGGCGCCTGCGAAATCCTCGGACTCGACCCGCTCTACGTCGCCAACGAAGGCCGTTTCGTGTGTCTCGTGCCCGCCGCGCAGGCGGCGGAGGCCCTCGCTATCATTGCGCAGACCGCCCCCGGCGGGCCGCCGGCACTGATCGGGCACGTGGGCGCTGGCCCGGCGGGCCAGGTGACGCAGCGCAGCGTGATCGGCGCCGAGCGGATCGTGGATCGGCTCAGTGGCGAGCAACTGCCGCGGATTTGCTGAGGCTGCCGCGACGGTGGGCCGTGCGCTCCGCGCGCGGCAGCTTCGGCGCACAACGTCGGCAGCGCGATTTTGCCGTGCGCGGAGCGCCCGGCCCACCGGCTCCTGCCCCCACGCGGATTGCTGCGCTTGTCACTCGTCACTTGTCACTCCTCACCCACCCCCGTGCGGGTGCCGGTGCTGCAGGATGTGCGGGCACTCGAGCCCGTGCGCCAGCATCAGCGCCTCGTCCGCGAGCAACGCCGTGGTGACGCCGTCGGCCATGACCCGGCCCCCGTCGAGGATCACGGAACGCGGGCAGAGTTCGACGACCAGTTCGAGATCATGCGTGGCGATCAGCAGCGTGGCCTTGATCCGGCGCAGCAGCGCGATCAGTTCGCGGCGGCCGCGCGGGTCGAGTCCGCTGGTCGGTTCGTCCAGCACGAGGATGGTGGGCTCGCACGCGAGCACGCCCGCGAGGCAGGCGCGGCGCTTCTCGCCGTTGCTGAGGTGATGCGGCGGCCGGTAGCCGAGATGCACGAGTCCGACTTCCTCGAGCGCCGCCTGCACGCGGGACTCCACCTCGGCGGGAGCCAGTCCCAGCTGCTGCGGGCCGAACGCGACGTCCTCGCGCACCGTGGCGCAAAAGAGCTGGTCGTCGGGGTCCTGGAACATCAGGCCCACCGCACGGCGGATCTGGGCGACGTTCTCGCTCGTGATCGTGTCGCCGTGGATGGCAATCGCGCCGCCGCGGGCGGTGAGCCGCTCCGGCAGGATGCCGTTGAGGTGGCGCAGGAGCGTGGACTTGCCGGAACCGTTGGGACCCAGCAGCCCGACGCATTCGCCCGGACCGACGGAGAGGCTGACATCGTGCAACGCCACCGTCCCGTCGGGATAGGCGTAGCGCAGGTCGCGGATGTCGATGGCGGGTTTCATCGCCAGCCTCTCGCGCACATGGCGTCGTAGACGTGCTCCGCCCGCTCGGAGGCGCGCACGAACAATTGCCCCACCACCGTGGCCGCGGTGCGCCAGGCCAGCCAGCGGCTGCGGTTGAACGTCCGGCTCGCGCGCGCGCGGTTCATGCGTTCGCTCTCGTCGCCGAGCACAAAAAGATAGCGCTGCATCAGCGCCAGCGTCGTCACCAGCAGCGCCGGCACGTGGGCGCGGCGCAGGACCGCGAGCAACTCGCCGAAGGGCGTCGTTGATGCCAGCAGGATCACCGTCGCGAGACAGAGCCCGCTGCGCAGCGCCATGATTCTCCAGTCCAGCGCGCCGCTCCGGTGCCACGCTGCTGCCAGCGCCACGCCGGCGATGAACGGGGAAAGCGCGAGCAGCCGCAGCAGCAACGGACCGGGGGCGATCCGGCCCGCGAGCATCACCGCCAGGAGCACCACGGCCACGCCGACAAACCACGCCGACCAGTTCGCGGGGACAAGCGCGGTTCCGCCGACGAGTACCAGGGCGGCGGCGAGTTTCATCGCCGCAGGCCAGCGCGACACCGGACCGAAACGGCGCGGGTCAGCGGGCGCAAAGGGTTGGGGAAACAAGGCCATCATCGCGAATTGGCCGGCACGCGTGCTGGTTTTTGCACCACCAGCTGGCTGAAACCGATCGCGAGGCCAAACACGACCAGCACGCCCAGCCCGCCAGCCAGGGCCGTGGACACGCCCGGCGAGGCCAATCCGGGCACGCGATAGTCCGCCACTGGCGAAGTGATCAGCGGGGTCCATTCGCGGTGCGCAAAGCCCAACCGCGCCGCGATGGACTCGAGGCCGTCCGGCCACGGGCACGCGAACGGCGCGACGAACAGCGCCACGCCCAGCGCCGTGAGCAGGCCGAGCACGACAAATTCACGCACCTTCGCCGGCGCGAAACCCGCGTGCGCCCGCTCGGGCAGCAGATCCGGCCGCGTCCGCACAATCGCGAGGAACACGAGCGCGCTGACCGCGCCCTCGCCCAGCCCGATCAAGGCATGCACTCCCGCCATCGCGGGAAAACCCACGCGCCAGGCGACCGTGCCCGACCACGCCAGTTGGCCGGCGCACGAAATGGCAGCCAGCACCGTCGAGCACCAGCCGGCGAAAGCCAGCGCCGCCACCTGCCCGCGAAGTCCTGGCAACACCCGTGCGACCAGCCGGAAAATCGCGTAGCCCGTGAACGTCGAGACCAGGCCCATGTTGAAAATGTTCGCCCCGAGCGCCATCACGCCGCCGTCGGCGAAGAGAAAGCACTGCACAATGAGCACCGTCGCCACGACCACGACGGCCGCCGCCGGCCCCAGCAACGCCGCGACCAGCGCCCCGCCGACCAGGTGACCCGAAGTGCCGCCGAGCACCGGAAAATTAACCATCTGCGCGGCAAACAGGAACGCCGCGGCCAAACCCAACAGCGGCACGCGACGCGGCGGCAGCTCCAAACGAACCGAACGCAGCGCATACCCGAGACCCGCAGCCGACAATCCGCCCGTCACAAGGGCAGTCTTGGCGTCCAGGAATCCATCTGGGATATGCATGGTAAATAGCGATTTAGCTATATTTAGATATCAAATGATTTAATCAATAGCCACTAGACGTTTGCCTCACTCGTTGCGAGAGCGCGGCTGCGGTAGCGGTAATACGCGGCGCAGGCGCCTTCGCTGGAAACCATGGGTGCACCAAGCGGGTGCTCGGGCGTGCAGCGCTTGCCGAACGCCGGGCAGTCGTGCGGTTTCCGCAATCCGCGCATGATTTCGCCGCTGATGCATTCGGTTGGGCAGTTCGCACACGCCGCCGTGAGTTTGAACCGGCGCGTGGCGTCGTAGCCCTGGAATTCCGGCCGCAGCGCGAGACCGCTCCGTGGAATGACGCCGAGACCGCGCCAGTCGCGGTCGGAAATCTCGAAGACCTGTTCCACGATGCGCCGCGCATGGATGTTGCCCTCAGTCCGCACGGCCCGCGCGTAGGCGTTCTCGACTTCGGCGCGGCCGGACTCGAGCTGCTTCACGCAGAGCAAAATGCCCTCGAGGATGTCCACCGGCTCGAAGCCCGTGATGATGATGGGGACGCCGTGCTCGCGGGCGATCGGGCCGTATTCCTGGATGCCCATGATCGTGCAGACGTGCCCGGCGGCGAGGAAGCCCTGCACGAGGTTGTCGGGCGCGCTGAGGATCGCGCGCATCGCCGGCGGCACCAGCACGTGCGACGCAAGGATGGAAAAATTCTTCACGCCCTCGCGCTCCGCCCGGAGCACCGACATCGCGTTCGCCGGCGCAGTCGTCTCGAAACCCACCGCAAAAAACACCACCTGCCGGCTGGGATTATCCTTCGCAAGCGTCACGGCATCGAGCGGCGAGTAGAGGATGCGGACGTCGCCGCCGCGCGCCTTCGCCGTGAGCAGGTCAATGCCGTTGCCGGGCACTCGCAGCATATCACCGAACGAGCAGAGAATGACGTTGTGCTTCAGCGCCAGCTCGACGGCCTGGTCAATCAGGTCGGCGCTGGTCACGCAGACCGGGCAACCGGGACCGTGCACGAGCGTCAGGCTCGGGGGCAGCAGTTCATCGAGGCCAAACTTGACGATCGCGTGCGTCTGGCCGCCGCAGATTTCCATGATCGTGCACGGCCGGGTGACGGCGCGCGTGATGGCGCCTGCCAGCGTGCGCACCAGCGCCGCGTCGCGGTATTCGTCCACGTATTTCATGGCGGGGACATGACCGGCGGCGGGACGTCGAGGCCGTCGAGCTCACCCATCGCCTGCAGATAGCGGTAGGTTTCCTCGGCCTCCTTGGGGTCGATCGTGCTGATGGCGACGCCGACGTGCACGAGCACATAGTCGCCCAGTTTCGCCTCGGGCGTGCAGGTGAGGCTGATCAACTTGACGACACCGGCGAAGCTGACCTTCGCCGCGCGAAGCAGCGGGTCATCGCCTAGCACTTCAACAATTTTTCCGGGGACGGCGAGGCACATGGGATTGGGGTGGGGTTAAGAATCACGGAACGGCGACGGAGGTCAGGCCCCAGAGCGCGCCGAGCGCCTGGCCGGCGGCGATATTGCCGTCGTTGGGGGGAAGTTCGCGGTGCGTGAGAACTTCGAATTTCGCCGCGCGCAACGCCGCCACGGTGAGGTCCAGCAAAAGCACGTTTTGGAAACAGCCGCCCGACAATGCGACCGTGCCCACGCCGGCGCGCTGTGCGATTTCCACAATGCCGCGGGCGAGCGCCGCATGAAACGCGAAGGCCAGGCCGGCGGTGTCCTGTCCCGACCCTCGCTGGGACAAAAGTTTTTCCAGCATCGGCTGCCAGTCGAGTTCGAGCCGGGCACCGCCGCCGGCCGCCAGGGACTTCACCGGCAGCGCCAACTCCGGCGCAGAATCCGACCCGCGGACGGCCGCAGCCTCGACCGCGAGCGGGGTCTGCCCCTCGTAGCGATTGCGGACGCCCAGCCCGAGGAGCGCGCCCACGGCGTCGAACAACCGACCGGCGCTCGTGGTGACCGGCGCGTTGAGTCCACGCTGCAGCATGGTCTGCAAAATCGTCGCGTCGCCGCCCAGCAGGCCGAATTGGCGGGCCAGCTCGCCGAAGCGCGCGTCCTTCGTCTCGTAAAGCAGTCCCAGCGCCACACGCCGAGGATCGCGCACCGCCGCGTCGCCGCCCGCGAGCCGGAACGGCCGCAGCCGGGCAAACCGACTCGCCTCACCTTTTTCCAACAGGAGAAATTCGCCGCCCCAGACCGTGCCGTCCTCGCCGTAGCCGGTGCCGTCCCACGCCACGCCGAGCACGCCGTCAGCCGCGCGCCGGTTTTCCAGCAGGCACGCCAGCACGTGGGCGAGGTGGTGTTGCACCGCGGTGATGGGCAAACCCATCTGCTGCGCGTGCCGCGTCGAGGCGTAATCCGGGTGCTTGTCGCACGCGACCGCGGTGAATTCCGCGCCGAGCAGCTTCCCGAGCATCTTTTCGGTCCGGCGGAAAACCCCCACCGTCGCGGCGCCGCCCAGGTCGCCGATGTGCGGGCTCAGCACGACCTGCGTGCCGCTGGCGACGGCGATGGTGTTCTTCATTTGCGCGCCGACACAGAGCCAGCGACCCCCGAGCGAGGTCGGCAGCGTCAACGGCGCCGGCGCCCAACCGCGAGCACGCCGCAGCAAGACCGGGCCGGATTCCGCCAGGCGGAGCACTGAGTCGTCTACCGGATGCGCGATGGGCCGGTCGTGGTCGAGAAAAGCGTCGGCGATGTCCGCCAGCCGCGCATGCGCCTCGGTCGCATCGATGCAGAGCGGCTCGTCCGCGAGATTTGCGCTCGTGGCCACGAGGGGCCGCCCGATGGTTTCGAGCAGCAGGACCTGCAGCGGCGCATACGGCAGCAGCGCGCCAACCCACGGGTTGCCCGGGGCGATACCCTGCGCCAGCGCACCGTCGGGACGCCGCGGCAGGAGAACGATCGGGGCGGCCGGCGAAGCGAGCAAATGCGCGGCGGCCTCCGAGACTTCCGCTTCGGCCCGCACGGCAGCGAGGTCGCGAAACATCACGGCGAAGGGTTTCTCCTCGCGGTGCTTGCAGCGCCGGAGTTCCGCCACGGCCGGCTCGGACGTCGCATCCGCCATGAGATGGTAACCACCCACGCCCTTGACCGCGAGCACGAGGCCGTCGCGCAGCAGGTCCGCCGCGATTGTCACCGCCGCATCGCCGGTGCGCAGCGTACGCCCGGCGGGCGTGGTCAGAGTGGCCTGCGGCCCGCAGACCGGGCAGGCGTTGGGCTGCGCGTGAAAGCGACGGTCCGTCGGGTCAATGTATTCGCACTCGCATTCCGGGCACATGCGGAACGCGCGCATCGTCGTGCGCGGCCGGTCATAGGGCAGCCCCTCGAGGATGGAATACCGCGGGCCGCACTGCGTGCAGTTGATGAAGGGATAGCGGTGGCGGCGATCCGCCGGGTCGAGCAGCTCGCGCCGGCAATCGGCGCACAGCGCAAGGTCGGGCGGCACGGCGGCGGACACCGCCAGGCCGGCCGGGCCGCTCGCGATGATCTCGAAGCTGAGACCCGCCGGCGTGGTGGTGGCGTCGGCCGACTGCGGCTCGACCAGCGCGATCCGCGCCGCGGGGGGCGCCTCGGTGCGCAGGGCCCGCAACAGGGAACTGACAGCGGCCGGTGGCCCGACGGCGCGGATGAGCACGCCCTCGTGGTCGTTCTGCACCCAGCCCCGCACGCTCAGCCGCGCGGCGGCGCGCTGGACGAATGGACGGAAGCCCACGCCCTGCACCATGCCGCGGACGCGGAGGAGCACATCGGTTTCGTGGGCGAGCGAGGCCATGGCGGGGCGAAGTTCAACGCTGCGGATTGAGGGAGCGGAGGTAATCGAGCCACTCCGCGACGCCCTCGCCCGAGCGACTGGAGAGCTGGATGAGCCGCGCCGTGGGGGCGATGCGGCGGATGTTCTCGACAGCGACGTCGCGCTTGAAGCCCAGGGCGTCGGCGATGTCCACCTTCGTGAGGAGCACGAGGTCGGCGGACTTGAAGATCGGCGGGTATTTCAGCGGCTTGTCCTCGCCCTCGGTGCAGGAGAGGAGCACGACGCGGACCTGCTCGCCGAGGTCAAAGGACGCGGGGCACACGAGGTTGCCCACGTTCTCGATGAAGAGGACTTTGACGCCCTCGAGATCGAGCGACTCGACGCCGCGCGCCACCATGGAGGCGTCAAGGTGGCAGGTGCCGCCGGTGGTGATCTGCGCCACGGGCGCGTGGGCGCGGCGGAGACGGAGGCCATCGTTGTCAGTCTCGAGGTCGCCGACGACGACCGCGCATTTCGTCTGTTTGCCAAACTCGTCGAGCGTGCGCTCGAGCAGGGTGGTTTTGCCGGAGCCCGGCGAGGAAACGAGGTTGAGCGCGACGAGGCCGCGGCCGAGGAAGTAGCCGCGGTTACGCTCGGCGAGGATGTCGTTCTTTTCCAGCAGCGGCACGCGCAAGTCGACGGAGCGCACGGCAGCGCCACCATCGGGACCGGACGCCAGGGTGGCTGAAACTTCCGCGGAGAGCGGAGCGGACAGCAGGCGGCCCGGGCGGGCGGCGGCGCCGCTGAGCGGATGAATCTGGCACTCGTCCGCGGGGGTAACTTCAGGGGTGGGGTTCATGGGGGTTCAGGACATTTCGAGACGCGAGAGCTCCATCTCGTGGCCCTGCCGCACCTCGCCGGACAAGCGGCCGCAGTGCGGGCAGACGTAGATGAAACCGGATTCGACGCCAAATTCCTGGGCGCACGCCGCACACCACGCGCGGGCGGGCACGGACACGACTTCCAGCTTCGCGCCGGCGGCCGCCGTGCCTTCCGTGACCACGTCGAAGGCAAACCGCAGCGAATCCGGCTCGACGCCGGAGAGCGTCCCGATGCGCAGCACCATCCGGTGAATCCGGCTCGCCTGGTGCGTGCGCGCCTCGCGCAAGGCCGCGTCGACCGCTGATTCCATGATGCCGAGTTCGTGCATGGGGATGCTGAGCAATAGATGCGCATCGCGCGAGCGCGTCCAGCGCACACGCCGAAATGACAAGAATTGCTCATCCTTTCCCAATAAGCGCACAACCCCCCGCGCGGTTTTATTTTAGAGTGTGGCCCGACCCCAGTTACCCGCAGATCGGAAATCCCTCCGATCTTTACCCCAACATTATCCCGCCCCGTTGTCTCCCGCCCACGGAAAAATTCCCGCTATGAATTCACTGACGCAAATGACCGAGACCGTGCCCACCATCTACGAGCAGATGGTCTCCCGTGGCGTTGATCGCCGCGACTTCCTCAAGTTCTGCGCCTGGATGGGCGCGTATCTCGGACTCGAGCACAGCGCCGCCGCGCAGATCGCCCACGCGATCGAGACCAAGCGCCGGCTGCCGGTGGTGTGGATGCATTTCCAGGAGTGCACCTGCTGCAGCGAGTCGTTCCTGCGCTCGTCGCACCCGATCGTCGCCGACATCCTCTTGGACAAGGTTTCGCTGGACTACACTGAGACGCTGCAGGCGGCCGCGGGCTTCCAGGCCGAGGAAATTCTCCAGGAGACCATCACCAAATACAAAGGCGAGTATCTCCTGCTCATCGAAGGCTCGATCCCACTCGGCGCGGACGGTGCGTATTGCGTGATCGGCGGCAAGTCGGCGCTCGATACCGTGCGTGAAGTCGCCGCGGGCGCGAAGGCCATCATCGCGTGGGGCAACTGCGCCAGCGCGGGTTGCGTCCAGGCCGCGAACCCGAACCCGACCCAGGCCATGCCGGTCAGCGCGATTCTCAAGGACAAGACCGTGATCAACGTGCAGGGCTGCCCGCCCATCGCCGAGGTCATGGCCGGCGTGCTGGTCCATGTGCTCACCTTCGACCGCCTGCCGCAGCTCGACAGCCTCGGCCGGCCCAAGGCGTTTTACTCCAAACGCGTGCATGACACCTGCGCGCGCCGCGCCAACTACGACGCCGGCCTGTTCGTCGAGACGTTCGACGACGAGAACGCGCGCCAGGGCTACTGCCTCTACAAGGTCGGCTGCAAGGGCCCGACCACCTACAATTCCTGCAGCACGATGAAGTGGAACAACGGGACCAGCTACCCGATCCAGTCGGGCCACGGCTGCATCGGCTGTTCCGAGGCCAAGTTCTGGGACAACGGGCCATTCTACCAGCGGCTCACGAACTTCCCGGGCTTCGGCATCGAGGCCACAGCCGACAAGGTCGGCCTCACCGTCGGCGGCGTGGTGGCCGCAGGCGCGCTGACCCACGCGGTGCTCACCAATTTCCGCAAGCACGAGGAAATCGGCGAGCAGCCCGGCGAAAAAGCCACGCCCCCGACCCCACCCTCCGCCCAACCCTGAACTAGCGAAAGCCTTTTCCCATGAGCAACCGAATCGTCGTTGATCCCGTCACCCGCATCGAGGGCCACCTCCGCATCGAGGCCGAAGTGAAGGACGGCAAGATCGTGGACGCCTGGAGCGCCGGCACCATGGTGCGCGGCTTGGAAATCATCCTGAAAGGCCGCGATCCCCGCGACGCCTGGGCCTTCTGCGAGCGCGTCTGCGGCGTATGCACCACGGTGCACGCCCTCGCCTCCGTCCGCGCGGTGGAGGATGCCCTCAGCATCAAGATCCCGCCCGCGGCCGAGCTGATCCGCAACATCATGTATTGCGTGCAAAACGTGCAGGACCACGTCGTGCACTTCTACCACCTGCACGCCCTCGATTGGGTCGACGTCGTCAGCGCCCTCAAGGCCGACCCCGCCGAGGCCTCCCGCATCGCGCAGAGCATTTCCCACTGGCCCAAGAGTTCGCCGGCGTATTTCGCCGACCTGCAGAAGCGCCTGACGGGCTTCGTTGCCAGCGGCCAGCTCGGCATCTTCGCCAACGCCTACTGGGGCCATCCCGCTTTCAAGCTGCCGCCCGCCATCAACCTGATCGGCGTCGCGCACTACCTCGAGGCGCTGGAATGGCAGAAGGAGATCGTGAAGGTGCACGCCGTGTTCGGCGGCAAGAACCCGCACCCCAATTACCTCGTGGGCGGCATGCCCTGCTCCATCAATCTCGAAGAACCCAACGCCATCAACGCGGAGCGGCTCGCGCTCGTCGGCCAGCTGCTGCAGAACGCCAAGGACTTCGTCGAGCAGGTTTACTATCCCGACCTCCTGGCCATCGCGCCCTACTACCTCGAGTGGGCCGGGATCGGCGGCGGGCTGGAGAATTACCTGTGCTACGGTGACCTGCCGACCGCGGGCTTCAACAACCTCGCGAGCTACAAGTTCCAGCGCGGCGCCATCCTCGGGCGCAACCTCGCCGAGATCCACCCGGTGGACCCGAAGGACACGCAGACCGGCATCGAGGAGTTCATCGACAACTCCTGGTATGACTACAAGGACGGCGCCACCACCGGCGGCCGCCACCCGTGGTCCGGCGAAACCAACCTGAAATACACCGGCCCGAAGACGCCGTATCAGAATCTGAACGTCGACGAGAAATACAGCTGGCTTAAAACGCCCCGCTGGAAGGGCCACGCGATGGAGGTCGGTCCGCTCGCCCGCATGCTCGTGGGCTTCGCCGGTAACCAGACCGAGATCAAGGAGGCCGTGCTCGAGGCGCTCGGTGCGCTCAAGGCGCCGCCGTCCGTGCTCTTCTCCACGCTCGGCCGCACCGCCGCCCGCGGCGTCGAGGCCCGGCTCACCGCCAAGTGGGGCCTGGAGTTCTTCAACAGCCTCCTCGCCCTCATCAAGGCCGGCGACACCCGCACCTTCACCAAGGAAAAGTGGGAACCGTCGACCTGGCCGGCCGAGGCCAAGGGCGTCGGCACCAGCGAGGCACCCCGCGGCGCCCTCGCCCACTGGATCGTCATCAAGGACCAGAAGATCGACAACTATCAGCTGGTCGTCCCGTCCACGTGGAACGCATCCCCGCGCGATGCGAAGGGCCAGCGTTCCGCCTACGAGGCGTCCCTCATCGGCACGCCGGTCCATGACCCAAAGCAACCCCTCGAAATCATCCGCACCATCCACTCGTTTGACCCCTGCCTCGCCTGTGCCGTTCACCTCTACGAGGACGGCGCCGAGGTCGCGCATCACGAGCTGATGGTGAAATAAAGGCGCCACCATGAATCGCTCACACGACTACCAGCGCGTTTACGTCTGGGAGCAGCCGGTGCGTTGGTTCCACTGGATCAACGCCCTTTGTATCGTGGTGCTCGGCGTGACGGGCTTCCTCATCGCCCATCCGCCCGCGCTCATGAACTCGCGGGAAGCGTCCTTCAGCTACTGGTTCGGCACGGTGCGCTTCATCCACTTCCTCACCGCCTACGTGTTCATGGCCAATTTTGCCTTCCGGCTCTACTGGTCATGCATGGGCAACAAGTATGCGAACTGGCGCGGCTTCTTCCCGCTCACCAAGGCGCAGCTGCGACAGATCTGGGATGTGCTGAAGGTCGACATCTTCCAGTTCAGCAACAAGCCGGTCGAGACGCTCAGCCACAACTCGATGGCGTATTTCACCTACACGGCCACGGGACTGCTCACGATCTTCCAGATCGTCACCGGTTTCGCGCTCTACGCGCCGACCAGCAGCTCCTGGTTCCCCCGGCTCTTCACGTGGGTGATGCCGCTCTTCGGTAGCGAAGGCACGCTTCGCATCTTCCACTATTCGGCGCTCTGGGTCTTCGCCGTGTTCACCGTCGTCCACGTCTACCTCGTGTTCTACCACGACTACGTCGAGGGCCACGGCGTCATCTCATCGATCGTCGGCGGCTGGAAATTCATGGAGAAGGGGCAGATCGAGGCCGAGCAGGCCACCGGGATGTCCGCCTTCCCCGCCAAGAAAACCGCGCCCCTCCCCGCCCACAAATCGGCGCCGCTGCCCTGACCGGACATGCTGCTGCTCGACTCCACCCTGCAGGGCGAGGCCTACGCGCATCCGCGCACAGACGAGCCGGGCGCGCGCGTCCTGATCCTCGGCATCGGCAACGTCCTCATGGGCGACGAGGGCGTGGGCGTCCACGTCCTGCGGCTCCTCGAGCAGCAACCCGTCCTGCCAGGCGTGCGCCTGCTCGACGGCGGCACGGGCGGCGTGAATCTCCTGACGGAGTTCGAGGGCCTGGATGCCATCGTCCTCATCGATGCGACGCGCGATGGCCGGGCTGCCGGCAGCATCACCTACCTTCATCCCCAGCGCGTCGGCGACCTGCCCCGGGGGCTCGGCGCGCATGATTTCGGCCTCAAGGACCTGTTTGCCGCCGCCGCCCTGATCGGCCGGCTGCCCGACCTCCACCTCTATACGCTGTCCGTCGAGGAAGTCCGCCCGATGTGCACCCAGCTCTGCCCGGCGGTCGTCGCCAGCGTGCCGGAAGTCGCCCGTCTCGTCCGGACGCATGCAGGTTTGCTTGCCTCCGATCGCGCCGTCGCGGTCGGTTGAAGCAAATTTTGCGCAAATCTGCGCAAGCCATGCCGAGCCGAAAAGCCCGTACCCGGGCATACTGTCTCGACTTGGCCAAGCTAGACGCCCATGCCAACGGCCAGTATCCTGCAACGAATCCAACCCCAACCATGAATCATCGCTCAAAAATCACCGCCATCGGCGCCCTCTTCCTGCTCGTCGCCGCCATTGGCTTTGCCGCTCCCGCCTCCGAAAACTGGGAAAACAACTGCCAGAAGTGCCACGGCGCGGACGGCAAGGGCCAAACCAAGACCGGCAAGAAACTCGGCATCAAGGATTACACCGATGCCAAGGTGCAGGCCGAGCTGAAGGACGCTGACATGGCCAAAGCCATCTCCGCAGGCGTGAAGGACGAAAAGACGGGCAAGGACAAGATGAAGGCCTCCCCGGACCTGACTCCCGCCGAAGTCACCGACCTCGTCGCCTACATCCGCAAGTTCAAGTCCTGACCCGCCCAATACCGGCTTACCTTGGGCTGGCGTGAGCGGTTCCTGCTCGCGCCAGCCTCTTTTGTCCCCAGCCCACGTCCCGCCCGACCATGTCCGCCCCCATCCCGACCAAGCCCAACAAACCCCGCTCGCACTTCAACAACTGGATCAGCGCCGCCGGCGCCGTCCTCGCGGTCGGAGCGTTGTTCTCATTCGCGCTGTTGGTGTGGGTGGACTTTACGTCCGGGGACAAGAACCCGTATCTCGGCATCTTCACCTACCTCGTCGCCCCCGGCTTCCTGATTGCCGGCCTGCTGGCGGTCTTCGGCGGAGCCTGGCTGCAGCGACGCTACGCCATCAAATACGCCGGCGCCCCGGAGCGCTGGCAGCTGCGCTTTGAGGATCCCCGCCAGCGGCGCTTCATTATCCTCTTTTCCGTCGGTGGCATTCTCTTCCTGCTGCTGAGCGTGTTCGGCAGCTACGAGACCTACCATTATTCGGAGTCCGTCCAGTTCTGCGGCCAGGTCTGCCACCGGGCCATGAACCCGGAGTTTGTCGCCTACCAGCGCGGCGCCCACGCCCGCGTGGATTGCGTCGACTGCCACATCGGCTCGGGCGCCGAGTGGTTCATCAAGGCCAAGATCAACGGCACGCACCAGCTGATCGCCTACACGCTGAACAATTACAACCGGCCCATCGCCACCCCGATCAAGAACCTGCGGCCGGCACAGGACATCTGCGAAAAGTGCCACTGGCCGGAGAAGTTCCACGGCAACATCGACGTCAACTTCGACCACTATCTCTCCGACAAGGCCAACACGCCCTTCAGCGTCCGCCTCCTCCTGCGCGTCAACACCACCCGCGCCGGCAGTCCCGAGGGCGGCATCCACTGGCACGTCAACCAGAAGGAAAAGGTCGAGTATTACGCCATCGACGAGAAGCGGCAGGACATCCCCTGGATGCGCGTGACCAACAAGGTCGACGGCACCTCCCGCGTCTACCGCATCGAGTCCTTCAAGGGCGAACCGCCGCCCGCGCTGATCCGCACGATGGACTGCATGGACTGCCACAACCGGCCGGCCCACGTGTTCCCCACCGCCAACGAGGCGGTGGAAAAGTCCCTCGCCGCCGGCACGCTCAGCACCCGCCTGCCCAACCTCAAGCGGGAGGCCGTGAAGGCGATGCTCCAAAAGGAAATCACCACCGCGGATGCCGCCCCGAAGAAAATCGCCGACTATCTCTCGGCCAAATACGCCGGCGCGCCCGAACTCCCCGCCACCATCGCCGAGGTGCAGCGCATCTTCTCCGTCACGATCTTCCCCGAGCGGAAGGCCGACTGGCGCGTGTATCCGAACAACATCGGCCACAAGGACTGGCCGGGTTGCTTCCGCTGCCACGACGACAAGCACAAGACGCCCGGCGGCGAAGCCGTGCGCTCGAGTGATTGCAACTCGTGCCACACCATCCTTGCGCAGGGCAAGGGCGCCGAGTTCGAGCTCCTCAACGCCAAGGGCCAGACCTTCCAGCACCCCGGCGGCGATCTCGATCCCGACCTGACGTGCTCCGACTGCCACAACGGCGGCATCCAGAAGTAACGGTTTTAAGCCGGAAGCCAGGAACAATCTTTATCGCAGAAACGCGATGGGTCGGATTCCTGGTTTCCTGGTTTCCGGCTAAGACCCGCCCCGCCGCCAAAATACGCGGCGGTTCCACCAAGGCCTGCGTAGCCGGCTGTCACGGTTAGGCGCATGCTGCGAGCTGAGGTCATATGAATGCATTTCGCCGTCGCTTCTCGCTCCTGCCAGCCTTCGCGCTGCTGGCTTCCAGCCTGGCATTTGCGGATCCCGCCTCCGCCGAGCCTGCGGCGGGCAAGCCCGCCCCGGACCAGCCGGTCGAACAGGCCGCTACCATCGGGAAAAAGCCCGCGGTCGCCAATTCCGAGTGCCTCGACTGCCACGAGGCGGAGTTCAAGGCGCCCAAGAAAGGCGAACCCGCCGTCTGGGTCGGCGTGAAGTCCGACGCGTTCGACCACTCCGCGCACGCCAAGCTCAACTGCGTCGATTGCCACACTTCGATCACCGAGACGCCCCACGATTCCAAGCTGCCGCCCGTGCAGTGCCTCGCCTGTCACGAAAAGTCTCCCGCCAAGCACGCCTTCCACCCGCGGCTCGCCCTCAGCCCCGTGCCCGTCGGCAAGGACACCGCCTGCGCCGAGTGCCACACTTCCCACACTACATTGGCAGTGAAGTCGCCGGCGTTCGCGTTCAGCAGCGCCGGCCAGACCGAGGCCTGCGGCCGCTGCCATGAGTCCGCCGCCAAGGATTACCGTGCCTCCGCCCACGCCGCGCGCCGGGACGGCCAGAAGCGCACCACGCCCGATTGCCTCAGTTGCCACGAGACCCGGATCGCCAGCCCCGCCGCCGGCCAGTCCAAGGTCGAGTTGAAGCTCGCGCAGGCGAAGCTCTGCGAGTCCTGCCACGTCGGCAAACCCGAGGTCGCCGACCGTTCCAATCTCGGCGCCAAGTTCGTCGCCTCCTTCGACCACTCCGTCCACGGCGCCGCCCTCGCCGCCGGCAAGGAAAAGGCCGCGGGCTGCGTCGACTGCCACGGCGCTCACGCCATGAACAAGGCCGCGGTCGCCGGCGCCAAGGTCAACCGCCTCCGCGTCACTGAGACCTGCGCCAAGTGCCACGCCGAGCAGGCCGCCGCCTACAACACCAGCGTGCACGCCGTCGCCCTCCGCTCCGGCAACCTCGACTCCGCCGGCTGCACCAGCTGCCACGGCGAACACGACATCAAGCTGCACACCGACCCAAGCTCCCCCGTCCACAAGTCCAACCTCGCCCAGCAGGTGTGCGCCGAGTGCCACGCGTCCGTCCGCCTCACCCGGCGCTACGGGATGTCCAACGACACTTTCAAGACTTTCTCCGACAGCTACCACGGCCTCGCGGTGCGGGGCGGCGCCGTCGAGGTGGTCAACTGCGCGAGCTGCCACGGCTCGCACGCAATCAAGTCCCAGAACGACCCGACGTCCACCATCAGCAAGGCGCACCTCGCCCAGACCTGCGGTCAGTGCCACCCGGGCGCCAACACGCGCTTCTCCGTCGGCTCCGTGCACGCGAGCGAGAACCAGCGCGAACAGTCGCCGTGGCTCTACTGGATCGCGAATTTCTACGTCGCGCTGATCATCGCCGTCATCGGCGGGATGATCCTCCACAACACCCTCGATTTCCTGAAAAAGGCGCGGCACAAGCTCGCCATCCAGAAGGGCGAAGCCGCGGAACTGCACGTTGCGCACCGCCTCTACCTGCGCATGACGGCCAATGAGCGCGTCCAACACGCCGTGCTCGTCCTCAGCTTCACGGCGCTCGTGATCACCGGCTTCATGCTGCGTTATCCCGAGGCGTGGTGGGTGCTCGGCATCCGGCACGTCAGCTCCGGCGCCTTTGAGCTGCGCGGTCTCATCCACCGCATCGCGAGCGTCATCATGGTCGCCAGCGGCGTCTGGCACGTCGGCTACCTCGCCTTCACGGCGTCCGGCCGCAGCCTCTTCAAGTCGATGCTGCCCGCCTGGCGCGACGTCACCGACCCGTGGAAGGTGCTCAAGTACAACCTTGGACTCGCCCCGACGAAGCCGCAGTTCGGCCGCTTCTGCTACATCGAGAAGGCCGAGTATTGGGCCATGGCGTGGGGCACCGCGCTCATGACGCTCACCGGCGCCATCCTCTGGTTCGACAACGCCTCGATGGGCTACATCACGAAGCTCGGCTTCGACATCTCGCGCCTGGTGCACTTCTACGAGGCCGTCCTCGCGACCCTCGCCATCATCGTGTGGCATTTCTACTGGGTGGTCTTCAACCCCGACGTCTACCCGATGAGCCTCGCCTGGCTCACCGGCAAGGTCTCGGAGCAGGAAATGCTCGAGGAGCACCCGCTGCACCTCGAGGAATTGAAGGCCGCGGAAGCTGCAAAGCCGAAGCTGCCGGGAAGTCCGACGACACCGCCACCACCCGAAACAAAATAGCCTCAGGCAAAGACAGCTTTTAGCCGGAAGCCAGGAAACCAGGAACCAACAGATAGATCGCTGAAGCGCGGAGGAGCGAAAATGCCAGGAAAGGGAGGCCGGCCGGGACTGACGGTCCCGGCCGGCCTTCCCTCCGCGTTTTCGCCCTTCCGTGCTTTCGCGATTACGATCGTTCCTGGTTTCCTGGCTTCCGGCTAAAAACGGTTTGGTTGGTTTCGACCAGCGGGGAACGCCCAGCTTCGGCACTTCCCCTTGCACAAAAAACGCCTTTGAACGCGCAAGGCCTGCGTAGTCTCTACCGGGGTGTTTCCCTATACTCTCGCCACGCCATGAACCCCGCATTGCCGTCCCACTTCCGCGTGACCCGCTGGATTGCCGTCATTTTCTTTCTCGCCGCGTCCCTGGGCCGAGCCGCCGAAACACCCGCGACACCCGGGGCGCCCGTGACGCCGGCCAAGGCCGCGATCGTGCCGAACAGCGAATGCCTCGACTGCCACGAAGCGGAATTCAAGCCGAAGAAAAAGGGCGAGCAACCCGTGTGGAGCGGCGTGCGCTCCGAGCTGTTTGCGAAGTCCGTCCACGCCAAGCTCAACTGCGTCGACTGCCATGTTGGCATCACCGAGACGCCCCATGACACCAAGCTGGCGCCGGCGCAGTGCGCGACGTGCCATTCCAAGGAAACCACCCAGTACGCGACGAGCATCCACAGCGTCAGCCACCAGATGGGTGGCACCGACTCCGCTTCCTGCGCCAGTTGCCACGGCACGCACGAGATGGTGCCGGTCAAGCAACTCGATTCCCCGGTGTTCAAGCTGAACCTCGCGAAGACCTGCGGCACCTGCCACGACGATCCCAAGCTCACCAAGGAATACCGCATGGGCCAGTCCCTCGCGGCCGGCCACTACCTCGACAGCATCCACGGTCGCGCGCTCATGAAGATGGGCCTCATCGTCGCGCCGTCCTGCAACGACTGCCACGGCGTCCACGACATCAAGCGCAGCATCGACAAGAGCTCCCACACCAGCCACGCGAACATCGCGAAGTCCTGCGGCACCTGCCACCTCGGCATCGAGGAAACCTACAACGCGAGCGTGCACGGCCAGTTGCTGGCCAAGGGCGACAAGAACGGCCCCGTCTGCACCGACTGCCACAGCGCCCACGACATCGAGAAGCCCGCCACCGCGCACTTCAAGGCTCTCAGCGACATCAGCTGCGGCAAGTGCCACCAGGATCGCCTCGAGCACTATCGCGACACCTACCACGGCAAGGCGATGGCGCTCGGCCAACCCAACGTGGCCTCCGACGTCGCCGCGTGCTACGACTGCCACGGCCACCACGACGTGTTTCCGGTCAGCGACCCGCGTTCGCGGCTGTCGAAGCAAAACATCGTCGCCACCTGCTCGCAGTGCCACGCCGGCGTGAACGAGCAGTTCACGAAATACCAGCCCCACGCCAACCCGCTGGACAAGGTCAACTACCCGGTCCTGAACAAAGTCTTCGTGTTCATGACGGCGCTGCTGATCGGCACGTTCGCCTTCTTCGGCCTGCACACGATCTTCTGGCTCTTCCGCTCGATCTACCTGTTCCTCACCGACTCGAAGCAGTTCCGCGAGGCCGTCATCAAGTCCAACGCCGATGACGTCCAGTTCACCCGCTTCACGCCGTTCGAGCGCTTCCTGCACATGCTCGTTGTCACCAGCTTCCTGCTGCTGGTCATCACCGGCATGCCGCTCAAGTTCTACTACACCGAGTGGGCCAAGGTGATCTTCCACTTCATCGGCGGCGCCGGCGTCGCCCGGTCGCTCCACCACTTCGGCGCGATCATCACCTTCACGTATTTCGCCCTGCATCTCAGCTCGCTGGCCAAGCTCCTCTGGCGCCGCCGCCGGCTGATCCGCAACCCCGCCACGGGCAAGATCGAGCCGTTCCGCTTCCTGCGCGCGGTGTTCGGGCCCGACTCGATGGTGCCGTCCTTCCAGGACTTCCACGACTTCGTCGCCCACCAGAAATGGTTCTTCGGCAAGGGCCCGCGGCCGCAGTTCGACCGCTGGACCTACTGGGAACGCTTCGACTACTTCGCCGTGTTCTGGGGCGTCTTCATGATCGGCGTCTCCGGCCTCATCCTCTGGTTCCCGAAGTTCTTCACGCTCTTCCTGCCCGGCTGGATGATCAACATCGCGCTGGTGATCCACTCCGACGAGGCCCTCCTCGCCGCGGGCTTCATCTTCACGTTCCACTTCTTCAACACGCATTTCCGCATCGAGAAATTCCCGATGGACACGGTCATCTTCTCCGGCCGCATCTCCAAGACCGAGATGCTCCACGAGCGCCGCCGCTGGTATGACCGGCTCGTCGCCGAGAACCGCCTCCAGGATTATGCCGTGAAGGATGAGTGGGAGGGCCGCAAGAAGGTCGCGAAGGCCATCGGCTTCCTGTTCTTCGGCACCGGTCTGGTCCTGCTCGTGCTCATCGTCTACGCGATGATGTCCCGCCTCGGTCACTAAGCTTCCGAAGGGTGGTCGGCGGTTTCCACACCGACGACTAACCTCCGTCCGCGCCCGACCCTGTCTGAAGCCGGAAGCCAGGAAACCAGGAGCCAAGGCAGATCGCGGAAACGCGAAAGAGCGGAAACAGCCGATGTGTGAGTGGCTCGCCGCCGCCGACCCACTCTCAGCCGGTTTGTAATTTCGCGT
>TBL_comb47_HYPODRAFT_10002616_pt1 | contig 22046 bp, 17 predicted proteins | sample TroBogypolimnion_40_FD_10682 | JGI IMG/M metagenome (IMG submission 10682) | reverse complement strand
TGCCGAACCAGGCAAGCCATATTCTCCCGCCGGGAGTCCGGGCCATGCCGCAGCTCATCGTGTAGTCGTCAACTTCAGGGTAGTAACGTAACGGGACTTCGGGATTAATTACCGGCGGAATCAAGGTATATTTCAAGCTTGCTTCCAGATAACGGTCGTACAATTCCGGATCAAAAGTTCTAGCCATGATAATCTCCATATTTTATAAAGGCTGGATATGATTAATAACTAAATTTCTAAGATTTTCGCAATCTCCGTTTTTCAGGTATTTCATCATGGTGCGGTGGTCGTCAACGGATTTTTTGATTGCGGCGGCGTTCAGAAATTTATTGCGGTATTTCCGGTCGAACATCATTGTTATCACCTGTGAAAAGACCTTTAGAACCCGGTTTCCGGTAATATCCATCAGAGTTAAATGGAACTCCAGATCCAGGGCATCGGCCTTTTCCGGATTATCGAGCGACTGTTCCATCGAGTTGATTAACGCATTCAGCCGGTCAATTGAAACCGGGGTTGCCAGTTTGATTAAAAGCGGAATTTGCGCCAGTTCAAGAAACAACCGGGTCTCTTTCAGTTCTTCAAACCCGACTCCGGCAATCTGCAGTTGCAAACTCAAAGTTTCGCCGATATCTGCGGCATCCGGTGCTTTGACAAAAGTTCCGCGTTTGGTGCAGCGTTCCAGCACACCGAGCAGCGTAAGATGGCTGATGATTTCGCGGATGGTTCCGCGCGAAACTTTGAACTTGGCTGCCAGCTCAAGTTCATTGGGCAGTTTGTCACCGATCTTAAGCGTGGTGACATATTTTTTTACTGTCTTTAATAACATGGTGCAAAAGTATCCCTTATTTGTTTAACATAATATTATATATAGTTTGACAATATGCAAATTAAATAAAAAAAACCAGCGGGAAAAATCATTTCTGTGTTTCTTTCCGCGTTTTCATCGATAGCATTGATTGCATCATTACGCAAAAAAGAGTATTTTATGCGGAATTGAAAGTTTAAAACTCAAAAAAGTGATTCTGCTGCGATGAGCAAAGACATAAAAATAACCAAACCGGATCTGGCGGCTGCGCCGTCATTCCCGGTGACTCCGCTTGATGTACAGCGTTTAAAAGACGGGATTGCCGTACGCGTTCCAAACTGGCTGGGCGATGCGATAATGACACTGCCGGCATTGATGCAGTTGAAGAAAATTATGCCTGAAGGATGCGGGCTTTTTGTAATCTGCCCCGCCGCGCTGGCAGATTTGTTTAATGCCCTGCCGATCATTGATGTTGTTTTGCCGATAGGACAGGCACATCGGGCGTGGACGTCCGAAGAGATTAACAGAATCAGAAGATTTAACGCCGGCGCGGGAATACTGTTTAATAATTCGCTGCGCGACGCTATTCATTTCCGGCTTGCCGGCATTAAGCCGCTGTACGGCGCTGCTGCACGCGGCCGCGGTTTTCTTTTAAAAAGAAGCTTTAAATTTCCGCCCCGGAAAGATCATGTATTGAACGAATTGCATCATGCGAACAAGTATTTATCTATGGTTAAGGCACTCGGAGCGCCGGACTGGAACGGTGAACTGCCGGAATTCAATATTACATCTGAGTTTGAATTTCTGCGTCCTGAATTGCAAGCGCTCTGCCGGCATCCGCGTCTGCTGACGCTGGCGGCAGGCGCGGCGTATGGCAGTTCCAAACGCTGGGACTCCGTTAGTTTCAAGACAGTGGCTGAATGGTGGATCGGGCAGGGGGGGATTGTCGCAGTGCTGGGGTCAGCTAAAGAACGGGATATCTGTCAGGAGGCGGTTGAAGGGGTGTCTCCCGACAAGGCGTTCAATCTGGCCGGGAAAACCGGAATGCCGGAACTTATGCATTTGCTGAAGCATGCAGCGGTATGCGTGGCCAATGACAGCGGTATCATGCATCTGGCGGCGGCACTTGGTTGTCCCGGCGTCGCGATCTTTGGTCCGACCGATCACTCCGCGACTTCGCCGATTTCCGCAAGCTGGAAGATTGTTTACCGGAAGCAGCCATGCGCTCCGTGCTTTAAACGCGAATGCCCGAAAGGCAATCCGGAATGCATGACTGCAATTATACCGCAAATGGTTATTAACGAACTGGATAAAATTAAATTTGACTGATTGCTAATAACCGAAAGTGGCATCATCACTCGCCACATAATGTATTTTGGAAGACTTGCAGAACGGACAGCGCGGCGGTTTCAGCAGCTCTATTTTTTCCCGTTTCGTTAATTTGGGATCATCCATTATTATTTTTTCAGTATTTAATTTAGGGAAATATTTACCGCAATCTTCGCATTGCCAGGCATAACCTATTTTTCCTTTGCATTTTGAGCATACGCTGTCTTCCGGGTCAATAATGTTTCTGATTTCGCGAATGTTGCATTTAGTACACATTACATGAAGACGATATACCGGCGGACCATCTTTGAATCTCAAAAGTCCGTTTGTAAGATAGAGCAATCCGGTCAAACCCAGCAGAATTATGATGTAAGTGAACACTCTTTTCGGAATCCAGCGGAAAATGCCGAATTGCGCGAGCCAGTCAATTACCATCGCCCCCCAGGAAAAGAAGATATTGTTCCGCGGCAGTTTTATGATATATTTTACCATCAAAGTTACGGTTTTAGTCATTTCAATGGTAGTATGAGTTTTTTCAATTTCCGGCTCAATGTGCTTAATACTGCCGGAATCCGGGAGTGTTTCTTCCTTTGTGACAGTATTGTCTGCTTCTGCCGCTGTATTCTTCTCAATTGCGGTGGCTTTATCTTTTTCAGGAACAGCACGTTGTGCAGTTGCAGTTTTCACTGGTATTTGGTCAAACAGGTTTTCCGGGGCGTCTTTTGACGGTTTAAGAACTCCACCACTGCCGCTGACTGGTGCTGCTGCTGCGACTTTATTCTGACTGTCCGCTGATTTTACCGGAATTGCAGGCCTGTTATTCGGCAAATTCTGTCCAAAAAGATTTTGGGGCGGCGCTGTTTCTGATTCTTTTGGAACGGGGAAGGTGCTTTTGCATCTGGTGCATTCCACCCGCTGACCGGCTAGTTCTTTATCCAGGCGATATTTAACTCCGCAGACTTTGCACCAGAAAACTACGGTGTTGTCAACTTTTTCCGCGTTTTCTGCTCCTGACTCAGAAGTGGCAGGCACAACCATGTTTTTTTTACATTTGGCGCATTCCGCCACCTGTCCGGCGAGTTCCCGCGGCAGGCGGTACTTCTGCTGGCATATTTTACAATGGAAGATAATATCATCTGCCGCACCATTTTTTGCCGTGGCGGAAACAATCTGGACTTTTTGAATTTTATCCAGCACATTTAAGCCCTGGACAGGCATGGCCCGTCTAATCGTTTTAGATTTATTCGGGGTGTTATCCTGCGGGATCTGTGATTCTTTCGGAACCTGCATTGCAGCTCCGCATCGCAGGCATTCCGAGACTTGCCCTGCCCATTGGTCTTCCAGTTCATATTTCTGGTTGCAGTTTTTGCAACGGAATCTTATTCCCATCGTAACCCGTCCAGTACAGTATTTATTTAGCTTATTATTTTTGTTATTGAAGTTGGAAAAAACACATGTTTAATAATGATGTTCCTGTCCCATCATATAATGTCCGCGTATTTCAGTATCTTGAAGCGCGCGTTTGAATATGAGGAATTCATCAATTTTACCTTTGAAGAAACAGCTCAAATAACCATCGCCGCTGTTTTGACCGGTCCAGAAACGCATTGCTCCTAAAATTAATTTTGCGTTGCAGTGTACGCCTTGAGCCAGGACGTTATTGGTCTGACGGGAGCCAGGCAGGATATAGCCGTTCCAGAATACATCTACTACATGATCGTTCTTATTGTTGAGTCCAGGCGTGACGGGACTTTTTTCCACTCTGTTTCTCAGTGTCATCATATACCAGTGTTCGGTATCCATTGTTATGTTTTCCGACATGGAGCCATTGAGGTTGAGATACCTGTTGTCGTAACCGATACAGGTACGGCAGATATCTATTTCGAACAGCGCCTGGTATGGAGGGATTGGCGGGTTCGCATTAGGATTCCCCGGGTAAGTGGTATTGTCATAATACATATCATACTGGGCAAACTGGTCGGCGTACGATTTGCAGTACGGAGTGGACCACTGTTCGAATTTATCAAACTTCAGCCAGATAATGATGGTAAAATTATCATCTTCCCCGAAATCAATGGCTTCGGTCTTGGGAACTTCCACAACCGTGGTGCCATCGAACTGCAGCGCCCTTTTGCCTTTCCACCAGCGTCCTTTTACCCATTCGCCATTTTTGGTGACAAGATTACTGTTTTTGACCACGCCATAATAGTCTTTGGCATTGAATTTATTATTTTCATTACCCGCCGCTGTGTTGGTAAGAATGGAACCCTGGCCTTCCTGGAAGTTGAAATTAATTACACAGGTGGGGTCGGAACTGCATTGTTTATTGAAGCCAAACCAGCGGACAAAGCGGGCTTTTTCGCGGGATTCATTAAATGCCGGCAGCAGCATATTTACGATGATGACCACGATACATATCACGAACAGAATTTCAAGGATCGTGTAATTATTTCTTCGAATTTGCATAACCGACAAACCTCATGAAATTTCAGATAAAACCAGTCCGCTTATATTGATGAATATAGAATTTCCGTTATTAAATATACTCTTTATTGTAATATAATTCTATCTGTGGAAGAATAAAAATGTAATCATTTTACATCATTTTAAATACACCCGGAATCTGTAAAGGTGAATATTATCACCCGAAAGTGGCATCTTCAGCTGAAACGTAATTCACTTTCGGCGATCTGCAATAAGGGCATTTGGGCGGCTTCAACAGCAGCATCTTTTCCTGCCTGCTTAATTTAGGGTCTTGAATAATCAATCTGTCAGTGTTGGTTTTGGGAAAATACTTTAAGCATTTCCAGCATTTCCAGGCATAGCCGACTTTTGCCTGACATTTGGCGCATGGTTCATTCGAACATACTCCTTCTTCGATATCAAGCAGATTCATGATTTCACGTTTCCCGCATTTCGGACACATGGTATGAATCTGGAACTGAGGCGGCCGGTCTTTTTTCGGGAGAAGGTTCCGCGCAAAATAAAGCGATCCGGACAGTGCCAGTAATATTATGATATAGACGAATGCTTTTCTGGGAACACGGCGTAAAACCGGCAACTGGGTAAAGCAGTCAAAAGCAACAGATGCCCATGCTGTAAGAAGATTTTCACGCGGCAGTTTTATTATATATTTTACCATCATGGTTACGGTTTTGGTCGCTATGATGGTAGAATGGGTCTTTTCTGAATCCGGTTCCGGACCAGGTAATTTCGCGGAGTCTGAATTCTTTCCATTTTCATCTTCAGGAGTCGTTGAGACAGGAGCTGGAGGTTCCTGCCGGGGAGCTGCCGGCGTGGCGACAGCAGCATTTTCAACCAGCTGGTGAGGACGGTTCCTGACAGGAATACGGTCGAGCTCTGATATTTTATAGACTGCCTTTACTGCTTTTATAGTTTTAATACTTGTCGCAGCTTCCGCTGTTACCATTCCTTCTTTGATAATATCGGCAGGTATTTTATTTTTTTTGTCGGAACTTTTGGGCGGAGGTGCGGTTTCCGACACATCAGGAACAGAAAAGGAATTTTTGCATCTGGTGCATTCCACCTGCTGCCCGGTTAGTTTTTTGTTTAAACGGTATTTCGCCCTGCAAGTTTTGCACCAGAAAACAACACTGTTTCCCGGGTTTAATACCTCGCCGGAGGCGTCCGGGCCGGATGGAACAACCATATTTTTTTTGCATTTAGCACACGTTGCCACCTGACCTGCAAGCTCTTTGGGCAGACGGTATTTCTGGCTGCATAATTTACACCGGAAGATAATATCGTCAGGACTTCCGGTTCGCGCGGTGGCGGAAACAACCTGAATTTGCCGGATATTATCAGGATTGGTAATTTCATTGATTGGAGCGGAACTTTCCAGCGTATCGTATTTTTCTGGTTCTTTGTCAGGAACCTGCATGGCGATGCCGCATCTTAAGCATTCAGAGACTTTACCCGCCCATTCATCTGCCAGTTCGTATTTCTGATAGCAGTTTTTACAGCGAAACCTTATACTCATTAAGCCCCCGCTTGACTGCTGTTGTTTTTTCAATTGAATAAAAAATAAACATGATTATAAATGCTCCGCCCCCATCGCATAATGTCCGCGGAGTTCTATATCTGAAAGCGCCCGCTTGTAAATAATGAATTCGTCAATTTTTCCCGCAAAGCCGGTGTTCATGAAATCCAGTCTTCCTTCCCCCTCATTTTGCCCTGTTGTAAAGCGCATTACGCCTAGAATTAATTTTGCTCCGCAGCGGGTACCGGTCGCAGTTACGTTGTTGGTGCCGCGCCCGACGGCCATATTCTGTCCATTCCAAAGCACATCTACCACATGGTCGTTGATGTTGTCGGGACTGACCGAGGCGGGTGTTTTTGCCGCCCTGTTTCTTAATGCCAGCATATACCAGTGATCTGTGTCCAGCGCAATGTTGGGAGTAGTATCTCCGGTTTCGTGGTTGATTAGAATATTGTCATAGCCGACGCAAGTGCGGCAGACGTCTACTTCGAATTGCGCTTTGGCGGTTGAAGTTGAGTAGCTGGTGTTGTCCAAATATAAGTCGTACTGGGCGAAGTCTGGAGCATATGCTTTGCTGAACGGGGTTGACCAGTTGGTGAATTTGTCAAACTTCAGCCAGACAATGATGGTGAAATCATCCTGTTCGCCGAAATCTATAGCTTCAATCCCGGGAATTTCAACCATCGTGTCGAACCCGTTGAATTGCAGTGCTCTTTTGCCCTTCCACCAGCGGCCTTTGACCCATTTGCCTTCCACGGTTTTCCAGCTGCCGTCTTTCTGGTCAACCGATGTGCCGTTTTTAACAATTCCATAGTAATCTTTGACATTGAACTTCTTATTCTCATGTCCTGCCGCTGAGTTGGTAAGAATGGAACCCTGGCCTTCCTGAAAATTGAAATTAATTACACATGACGGATCGCTGCTGCATTGCTTGTTGAAGCCTATCCAGCGGACAAAACGGGTTTTTTCGCGGGATTCGTTAAAGGCCGGCAGCAGCATGCTGAGGAGGATGATGATGCAACTGATGACAAAGAGTAATTCCAGTATAGTATAATTACGTCTCAACATTCTCATGACAAACAAAACCTTGTAAAAGTTCAGATAAAATCAGTATGATTTTAAAGCTATAGACTTACGCGTCGTGAACTATACTCGATATTCTGATAATATTCCAGCAGAAACATAGAAAAGTAATCATTATTTAACCTGTAAATAACGATCAGCGGGTGGATTCATCCCTGTCAGAATTACTTGACCTTCTTGAACAGCGCGGAACGTTCTTTGCGCATCATATCATAAACAGTGCTAAGCGGGATGCTTAGTTTCGTGGCAAAAGATTCCAGCATGCGGCGTTCGCCTGATGTAACTTTGCCGTCAGCCAGGCACATCATAACCATGGCACGGATAAATTCTCTGGCTGCCGCGCCTTCCGGCAGAGAAAATTCAAAAGTTCCGGATTTTACTGAATCTATGATCAGATTCAGGCGTTCTTCTGAAACTTTCTTGGACTGGGCAAAAGATTTCAGCAGTTCGGTTTCTTTCTCATCAATTTCCCCGTCAGACATCATAATCGCGGCGGCGCAGCCTAAAACCGCATCGGCGTCAACACAGTCCAGTTTTAATTTATCCGAGACTTCGGACTGATGGCTGTAGATGTTGTGCGTCACTTCCTCCGTTTCGACTCGCGGATAGCCGGAGAACGGGCGGATATCGTCCAGCACCCAGTCTCGACTGCCGTCATTGAGCGGAGTATGGCAATATTCGCAGTAAGGCTTGTCGCTTCTGACTTCCGGCGCGCCGCATCCGGGGCAGTGAACACTGGATAAAATATTTTTATCCGACGATTTTGCGGTTGTCCGGCGGGATAGAATAAATTCCTGAGAGAAAATAGTTGACAGTTCAGGCTCCGGCAGAATCAGTCCAGGCACAACAGTCTCAACCTGATGTCCGGACCATCTGATTTTTACCCGCAGCCGGTCGCATTCTTCAGTTCCTGAAGCGTTAAGCACCTCTACGAGATCGACTCCGCCTACAGCCGCATCGGCATAATAACGATGTCTGCCATTACTTGACGGAATGAAAGAATCTTTATACTGATGCATGAATCCGGAATCTGCCAGTTTCACCAGGTAACGCGGATCGGCAAAAAATTGCGCAGCGATAAAGCGATAAAAAATTACCGAGGCGCGGTCTTCAATATGCCATGGATTGAACGTTGGATCGGCTGCTTGCAGTGTTTCAATCCCGGCAATTATCCGCGGCGGCCGGTAGCTCCATTCGGATGCCTGGGTTATTTCAGTAACCACCCAGTCATAATCTCCTGAATTTACGATGGCGTGGCATGATGTACAAACTGTACGGTCAAGTTTCTCCAGCGGCGCGCCGCAGTTGGGACAGCAGCATTCAAACGATCCGGGCCGTCCTGATGTTTTAGCGCCGGGCCGGCGCAGCAGTGTCCAGAATTCAACAAATGTTTCCGGTTCCGGAATTCCATACAGCAGCTCACTGTTCTGAGTGTTGATGTAAGTATCGCAGGCGGAAGCCCGGATCATGACATTCACCGAGTCGAAAAAGCTGTCGGTGTCAATGCTGACGATTTGGGTTTCGAGGACATTGATAGAAGTCATCCGGTTGATGAGGCTTGAAGCCTTCATCATCTCCAGTTGCAGGCTGAACCGTTCAAAAATACCGTCGGAGACCAGATGCCTGACCGGACGCATGTCCTGGCCCGACCATGCCTCCTGTATCTGCACAAAACCGCCGGAAATCCGTTCCGCCAGCACTTCCCGCGAAAAATCCGGGTCGCGTTTCAGGATGGCATTTTCCGCAGCTGCCGCAGCGTCTTCGCCCTGCCTGTCAAAATTGCGGCGTATGGTGTTGGTTATGTAGTTGGAACGTGCTTTCATGGACATACCAATCAAACATAAAATACCGAAAATGATAAACACTATAATAAACGGATTTCTTGAAAGAAACATCAATATCGGGTCACTGCCGCCGCCGTAATACACTCCGCTGCCGCCGGAGTATCCTCCACTGAACCCCCCGCCGCCTGAATGTCCGCCGCCAAAGCCTCCGCCACTTGAATGTCCGCCTCCACCTCCAAAACCTCCGCCTCCGCCCGCTCGCGCTGAAACGTTCAGCGCAAAACAGAAGAAAATCAATACCGTAAGGGTACTGATCAGGATAAAATAGCGATGTTTTTTGATGATCGTCATTCTGCGTTATTAAATATTATATTCCTATGCTTGAAAGCATAATACATATCCGGTTGATGACTCTGACCAGCCGGGGATGGGAGACTTCAAACTCTTCAACTGATGTCTCCAGTTCCTTCAACGGCGTTTCTGAACTTACCTCGACCGCAGTCATGGTTTCAAACGCTTTCTGTGTGGAAGATTCGGCCAGATCTGCGATAGCTCTGGCTTTGCGGCTGTCAGTTTTCTGGAGCTGCTCCAGTTCCAGCTTTAAATGCCCCATCAGCTCAAGCAGCTCAATTTTTTTGCTATGGTCAAGTGAAGTGTTATGCTGTATCTTTTCTTCTATTTTCTTAATGGTTTCTGCACCCATGATGAATATCTCCCGTGTTTTGCGCTTATTATAGCCATAATATTGTTACATGCAAATACTTTTTCAGTTATGTTGCTATTTATCTGTCAAAGCTTCAGTAAGTGTTAATCCAAAGCATTTACCGAAAATAACAGATAGAGCCTGTTTTCTGTGGAGTTTTCTTCATCGAAAGTAAGATAAAAGTCATCCGCGGAAATCAGCCTGCCGCCTGCTTTTTTAGTGTCGAACAGCGGCGCCCAGAACTGACGGAACCGGTTATAGCCGGGGCAGATAAATCCGGAGGACATTGTCTTCACTGAATAGAAGTGCCCGAAGCACAGGCTGTAGAGCATGGCATAATCCTTATCCTGATAGATGGAGACAATATTGTCAAATGAATTGCTCTGAAAACTGCAATCGCTGAATGAACTGGATATAATGTCGCCTCTCAGGAACTCTGCGTCTTTCTCTTCTAACATCACGGACGCTGTATTATTGGCGTATTTGCGGGACAGTTCAACAATATTGGACAGTCTTGCTGAATTATGGTCTTCCCATTTCTTAATCTCGTCCGCAGGGAGAAACTTTATCCATTCCGGCAGCACTTTTGCGTTAAATTCCAGTTCCTGTTTTCTTGCGTTCAGATAACAAGTCAGATATTCTTTGAAAGCCTTATTCGAGAGTTTCTTCTGATCCAGCATCTGATAAAAATCATCAACCAGCCATTTTCTTGTCACTTCAAATTTGATGCTGGATGTGATATATTGAGCAAGTTTCTCATCCAGCGCTGATTTAGTCGCGGAATCCTGATAATCCAGAAATCCGATTCCCCAGTTTATATCTTCAGCCAGATTTATCGGATTGAAGAACATTCCCGGCAAAATCAGCAACTCCCGTGTTTTTAAGTCCACATTCAAGGTAAAGCCTTCAAGCAGAGTAAAATTTATTTTTCTGATTTTAAGCAGTTTCTCCCGCGGAACTCCACTCCAGTTCAGGAAATACGCTGGCGAATTTGACTTGAAATACTGCTTGATTATTTCACGTCTTAATGTTTGAAGAAAATCTTTTAAAATTCTTTCGGTTCGACTGTCAAGCATATAATCTTCAAGAGGCGATTGAAGCATTTTTTCAACGACCGCACAGTTTACCTGAATTTTTTTCTCTTCCTGAACTGCTTCCGCTGCTTGGTCAGTGGCAGAACATATTCCAAGTATTAGAGCTGATATAAAGATTGCTGCAAAATTTTTCAAAGTTATTCCTGTCTGTGTTTTGATTTTACCGCGCGTTCAAATGCGTCCATGGCGGCGGGGAAGGGGGAGAGAACTCTGCTGATTACGCCCTGGACATATGCGATGCTCATGCCGTAATTGGTGATTGGAACTCCGGCCTGCCTGGCCTGTTCGATGCGGGACAGGGTTTCCCGGCGGTTCAGCATGCATCCGCCGCAATGGACAATCAAGCTGTATTGCTTCAAGTTTTCCGGATAATCTCTTCCGGCGAAAACGTCTATTTCCAGATCGGCACCCAGGAACTGTCTTATCCAGCGGGGGATCTTTACCCGGCCGATATCATCCTCGGCCGCATGATGGGAACATGCTTCAGAAATCAGGATTTTGGACCCGGGTTGCAGTGATTCAATAGCCGCCGCTCCTCTGGCCATCTCAATCATGTCGCCTTTCAGCCTGGAGAAGAGGATGGAGAAGGTCGTGCAAGGGATGTCCGGCGGAGTGTCGGCGACCATTTTCATAACCACCTGCGAATCGCAGATGGCAACATCCGGCTTTTGTTTAAGCTGGCCGAGCATATGAGCATACTCGCGCTCTTTGACAATAATCACGGACGCATCATTATCCAGCGCATCGCGGATGGTCTGCACCTGCGGCAGAATCAGGCGGCCTTTCGGCGCCTGGAGGTCAATTGGAACGATCAGCACGGCTATCCCTCCGGGACGTACCAGATCGCCGGCCAGCGGCGGCGGAGTGATAAAGTCTTCCGGGCAGCATTCAATCAGCGCCTGTTTGAACGCCGCCAGATAGCGAGTCCGATCAGTGGCGTTTACGCTGGAGACTTCCAGAATATGTTTGATGCCGCGCTGCCGGATATCACTGATATATTCCGCAGACGGCTTATTCAAATCAATCTTATTTATTACTGCAATCACCGGGATATTTCCGGCGGCGGCTTCGCTGACGATCCGGTCTTCTTCTCCGCCCCAGATTCCGGCTTCGCAGATGATAGTTACCACATCCGCGCGTCCGAAGACCTTTTCAGTTTTCTGAATCCGTTTAGCGCCGAGTTCCGAAGTATCGTCGAGCCCGGCGGTGTCCAGCAGCACGACCGGGCCTAGCGGCAGCAGTTCCATGACTTTTTCAACAACGTCAGTCGTTGTGCCGGGAACCGGAGACGTGATGGCGGTGTCCTGGCCGGCGATCATATTCAGAAAGCTGGATTTGCCGACGTTGGTTCTGCCGAATATCGCGATATGCAGCCGTAATGATTTAGGAGCTTTTTCCAACTTTTGATTCCTTAATATAACGGTTATTTAAAACCTAATGAGACGAGGTTATACGGTGACAGCGTCCGGTTGACCAGTTCAGCACCGAGCTTTACTTCCAGAAAATGCCTGAAATCCTTTTTCTGTCCTGCACGGAATTCCTTAAGCAGTTCCGAGGATTTGTCATAGCCTAAATGCGGCAGAAAAGCCGTAATCAGGGTCTGGCTGCCGTCGAAAAACTCTTTACAGCGTTCCGGATTGGCAATGATGCCGGCGGCATGGTTCGCGAGCGCGGCGGTAATCCGCGTCAATACTGCTAGCCCGCGCAGCAGGCTGTCCGCCAGCAGCGGCATGAACTCATTAATCTGCAATGTCCCGGCGGCGGCGCAGTCTTCAACCAGCCGGTTGAGCGCGGTTGCTTCCATTGCGCCCTGAATCACGCTTTCCAGAATGACCGGATTGACTTTGCCGGGCATGATTGAGGAACCTGCCTGAACCGCGGGCAGGGAGATTTCTCCGAGAAAGTGAAGCTGGCGGAGATCGCGGCAGATTTTTTGCAGATTGACGGCGCAGGCCTGCATGATGGCGGCGGCTTCAACGAAGCAGTCGGCATTGGCGGTCTGGTCGAAACAATTTTCCGCCCTGCTCAAACCGATACCGGTCAGCGTCCGCAATTTTTCAATCACCAGAAAAATGTAACTGCGCGGCGCGGTCAGACCGGAACCCACGGCGGTGCCGCCGAGATTCACGACTCGCAGGCGCTCTTCCGCCTTGAATGTGCGCCAGCGGTCGCGGGCGAACGCTTCGGCGAATGCGCCGAATTCCGCGCCGAGAGTTATCGGCACGGCATCCTGCAATTCAGTTCTGCCGAGTTTGATGATATCGGCAAATTCCTTTTCTTTCCGCTGAAATACATCCTGAAGCCCGGCGCAGTTTTTGCTGAGTTCCCGCAACTCGTAGATCGCGGCGACTTTGACCGCGGTGGGATAAACATCATTGGTTGACTGATGAAGATTGACATGCTCAACCGGATTGATTACGGCGTAATCGCCTTTGCTGTGACCGAGGATTTCCAGCGCCCGGTTGGCGATCACCTCGTTGAGATTCATATTGGTTGAGGTGCCGGCTCCACCCTGGAGCGCATCAACCGGAAATTGTCCGGATAGAGAACCTGCAATAATGTCATCGCATGCGGTGCAAATCGCCCCCGCTTTGTCATCCGGCAGATAGTTCAATTCACGGTTGGTCTGTGCACAGGCTTTTTTCACCATGGCGATTGCAATAATCAGCGCCGGTTCCGTCCGCCTCCCGGAGGTATTGAAATTATTGACCGCTCTGGCGGTATGGATGCCGTAGAAACAATCAGCCGGAACATCCAGTTCCCCGAGCAAGTCTTTCTCTTTTCTGTAATCCATGCCGATACCTTATATTAACGAATTCAGGAGTCAGGATTAAATACATAAATATTACACAATGTCTTTATCCTCATCCTTAACACCATTTACAATATGATATTATACTCCAAGCTGATAATTTGTAAAACCGGTAATTGACTTTGCGGCAATAGTATTATTAAATTATTCTGCTAATTTATCAGATTGCTTATATGTATTAAGGCGCAAACGGGAAAAGTTTATGAAGCGGTTAAGCCGTAAGTCGATTGCTTATTATTATTTGAAATTAGTTAATCAGTCCGGTTCTCCGGAATATATTGCCCGCGGTGTCGCTGTCGGGCTGTTTATCTCTTTCCTGATTCCGTTTGGTATCCAGATGGTGGTGGCTTATGCGCTGGCGGCAGTTGTCCGCGCGGCGAAAATACCGGCAGTGGCGCTTACCTGGATATCCAACAATTTTACGGTTCCGGTGATATATCCGGTGCAGTGTTACATCGGCAGTTATATAATCGGGCATCCGCTGCACTACGAGTATGTTAAAAATACTTTTATGAAGTTCATTAAAGAAGCATCGTACAAGGCGCTTTTTGACTTAGGCGCTGATTTAACCATGTCATTTTTTGCGGGCGGCGCAATGCTGGGGCTGTTATCCGGGCTGTCCGGATATTTTGCCGCGCTGTGGCTGGTCGGGCGCTATCGCCGGAAAAGACAAATCCGTAAAAGCGGAAAATATGCAATATCTGACCATCAAACTGCGGCTAATCGCAGTTGAAAGGTTGAAAACCGGTAGTGTTAAGTATATATTGCATCGAAATTTTAACAATAATATAACGATTTGGATTTTATAATGATCAGATTGACGATGTACGGGGCCAGGGAGTGGCTGGGCAGCGGGATAATTGCACTGATACTCATAGCCATGTTTATTTTTATCGCGGTTAAATTCCAGTATCCGGTACTGGGCGCTATGCTTATCGGGTTTACCGTGATCGTCTGGCTGGCGATAGCAGCTTTCTTCCGGGTTCCGGATAGAGTGATTCCACAGGATCCGGCGCTGCTGGTCTCGCCTGCAGACGGCCTGGTAAAAGACATCGAGCTGATATCTAATTGCGAAATTGACGTGTTTAAAGGCATGGATGTGGTGCGCGTCGGCATTTTTCTTTCAGTTTTTGATGTTCATGTCAACCGTGCACCATGTGATTTAACCGTTGAATATAAGAAATACCGTGAGGGCAAATACCTTGATGCCAGAAACGGAAACTGCTCAAAAGAGAATGAAGCCATGACTATCGGCGGCACCGCCAATGCAAACGGAATGGTTTTCCCGGTGGCGGTCAGACAGATTTCCGGCGCGATTGCCAGAAGAATAGTATGTCCGCCGGAAATCGGCGCTAAATACAAAAAAGGTGAAATCTACGGCATGATCAAGTTCGGTTCGAGAACGGAGCTTTATCTGCCGGCGGAGAAGGATATTGTGCTTTCCGTGAAGGTGGGAGACCGGGTTTACTCCGGTTCTTCAGTAGTCGGACGAATTGTAAAGCAATAAATAGAGAAGTTGGCATAATGAGGGAATCAAGGCGTTTAAAAAGCTATTTTAAAGGGTTGATTGAACGTAACAAATGGTTCAGGTACGTTCCTAATTCACTTACGCTGTGCAATTCGCTTTGCGGTTTTGCCGCTATCCTTAATACGCTTCAGGCTTATTATCATATCGGCGATCCGAAGAATATTGTCAATGTCATGGTTGTGAGTTCATGGATTATTATATGCGCCATGGTTTTTGACGCGCTGGACGGTTTTGCCGCCAGGATATTCAATGCCGCCAGCATGCACGGCATACAGATGGATTCGCTGGCGGATATGGTGACTTTCGGCGTGGCGCCGGCGGTGATCGCCGCAATTCTCACTCATTGCCTGAAAGAGGAGATGAGCCGGTTCCAGAATATATTTGTTTACTGCTGCTGCAGCATATATCTCGGCTGTGCCGCGCTGCGTCTGGCCACCTATAACGTGCATGCGATTCTCGAGAAGAAAAGCGGTGAAAAATTCACAGGGCTGCCTTCGCCCGGAGCCGCAGCCGCGATTTGCAGTCTGATGATGTTCTACGCAAATTTTTCCGGCCCGGTAAAATATCTGGCGGTTATCGCCCCGGTTTATGCTGCTGCGGTCGGCCTGCTGATGGTCAGCAATATTCCTTATCAGCATATTGGCAAATGGCTGTTTTCGGTACGGCGCAGTAAACGGCGGATGGTTGTTCTGGTATTAGTCATCGTATTTATTGCGTTGTTCAAATCATCCGCGATTTTCATACTCGTAAATATTTACATCTTTTCCGGTCCGGTCATGGCAATTTTAATCCGGATAAAAAATCTGTTTACCGGCAAAGTATTTCCAAAAACAACATAACTTTGAGGTTTTATTATGCGTTATCTGATTACTGGAGGAGCTGGTTTTATCGGCGGACATCTGGCTGAGTCGCTTATTGCGGACGGTCATCATGTAACCATAGTTGACGATTTGTCCACCGGCTCACTGGATAATCTGAAAAGCATTCGCGACAGCCATCTGCTGAAGTTTGTTGAAGGCGATATCCTGAAAATTAAGGAACTGGGCGGAATGGTCGCCGAGTCGGATATTATTTTTCATCTGGCTGCCGCAGTCGGGGTTGAACTGGTGGTGCATGACCCGGTGCGTACCATCCGCACCAATGTTCATGGTACTGAGCGGGTGCTTGAATTCGCGGCGGAACATCACAAGAAAATCCTGGTGGCTTCAACCAGCGAAGTTTACGGCAAATCTTTAAAAAGCCACTTTAGTGAAAAAGATGATTTGATAATCGGCGGCCCCAATAATTCCAGATGGTCGTACGCCTGCAGCAAACTGCTTGACGAATTTTATGTAATGGCGTTTCATCGCGATTGCGGACTTAAAGGTGTTATTGTCAGGCTGTTCAATACTGTCGGGCCGCGCCAGACCGGTCAATACGGGATGGTGGTTCCCCGATTTGTCGCCGCGGCGCTGAAAAATGAAAATATTCAGGTTTACGGCGACGGCAACCAGACCAGGTGTTTCTGTCATGTCATGGATACCGTCAGGGCATTAAGGACGCTGGCTGTAACAGATGAGGCTGATGGCAGAATTTTCAATATCGGCAGCACTCACCGGATATCAATCAAAGCGCTGGCGGAATTAGTGATCAAACGCCTTAACAGCCAGTCGGTCATCAAATATATTCCTTACGAGCAGGCATATGAAAAAGGTTTTGAAGATATGCTGCATCGCGCTCCTGACATAGCGGCGATCAATGCCGCAATCGGCTGGGAATCGGAGCTGCCGCTGGAGAAAGTCATTGACGATGTGGCGGCATTTATCCGGCTCACTCACCGGCTGTAATCTTAATTATCGGGTAAAAATTATTCGACCTTTTGTGCCGGAGAGGTTTATCTATCTCGCGCAAAGGCGCAAGGAAAAGCAATTTGCCATCATTTTTTATGTCTTTGCTTTAAACGTTTTTTAAATTGACACTATGAACAGTTCTAAAATTCTAAAGTGTTAAAGTTATTTAAATCCCAAGACTCCCGCAACTCTCCAATCCTCTGATTTGGTCCCGCGCCTGCGGGGCCGGAACTTCCCCATTGCCCCATTCCGGCTCCCGGCTGTTCCCCTTGGATATTGGATATTTCGTGTTGGATATTGGATATTCAGTTTTCTCCTTGTTCCCTGCCTTATGTCTTCACCCATTCTGACTCCTAGCTTCTAGTTTCCGGCTGCTGTTTTCCGGTTTTATCCTGCCTCCGGCACACCGCCCATAGGCCCATCCAAGTTTCCCGTGAACCGAACGATGGACATTATGGACTTCATGGACTTTATGGACTCCGGTCGAATAACTGCCATCTGATGCTTTTTCCGCATTCCACAATATCTTCACTCCTCACTCCTGCCTTCCGGCTGCTGTTTTCCGGTTTTATTCCCTGGCTTTGGTGTTGCGGGTAAAGCCCGCCTTGGATACTTCACGCCCAGTATTTGACCGGGGTTTTTCCAAGCAGGAGATGAATCAGGCTTTTAGACTGATGGCTGGTTCCGGCCGGATTGTGTTTCAGCAGACTTTCCAGCGCAAAGATGATCTCATCCACCGACTGGAATCTTTCTTCAGGCTTTTTGCAGAGCATTTTGCCTATGACAAACTGGATTTCCACCGGCAGGTCGGGAATCAGTTTTACGGGCTCATCCGGTTTCTCATTTTTAATGGACTGAATCATTTCCTCCAGATTTGAACCGGTAAACGGTTTTATGCCGGTGAAAAATTCATAAGCCAGAATTCCGAGGCTGAATATTTCCGAACGATGATCGGTATGGTGGCTGTCTATAAACGATTCAGGTGCCATATAGGCGGGAGACCCGATCACCTCAAGCACCCCGGTCAGAGAGGAATCTACTATCCGGGCAATTCCGAAGTCAGTCAGTTTTACGGTCAAATCGTTGCGCAGCATGATATTGCCCGGTTTTATATCCCGGTGTAGTATGCCGCGCTGGTGGATCGCCTGCAGTGCTTCACATATCTTCAGCAGGATTTTGACTTTCTTACGGACAGAGATGGAGCGGTTTTTTATCCACCAGGTAAGATTCGAGCCGTTGACATACTCCATTAATATGTATGGTATGCTGCCGTTGGCGGAAAGCCCGGACTCGTAGATTTTGACCACATTCGGATGGTCAACCTGTGACAATATCTCCGCTTCGCGGAGAAAACGCTCAATCTGGACTTTACCGCTTTGATTGCCGAAAAGATCATGCCGCAGCATTTTCAGAGCGAACTTCTGCGCGCCCTTTTTTACCAGCAGAATAACCCCGGACGAACCGTTGCCGATCTTTTTTACCATTTCATAACCCGGCAGGGGATTGATGAAACGCGATGAAGCTTCCTCATCCACCGAGTAAGTGACGGTTTTCACCAGATTGTTTATCTGCTCCTGATGGGCCGCTTTGATTTTTTCCAGCAGATTCTTCTCATCGAAGGGGATTGAAAGATAATCGAAAGCGCCTTCTTTGATTACCTGGACTGCTTCCGCAATCTGCGGCTTCTGGGAGGTAATGATGATTTCCAGCATCGGATGATGCTTTTTGCAATATCTGATCATCTCCTGGCAGGAAGTCCCTGGAATATCCGAACTGCTGATAATGATGTCAAAGCTGCGGTCCAGTATTTTCTCGAACGCATCCCAGGCGCTGTCGGCAAGTGTGGCGGTATAGCCGTTGTTCTGCAGAAGCCCGGTTAAAGCCTGCCCGACAGCTTCATCCCGCTCAATACAGAGAATTTTTACCGGATTGGAGTGCTCCAGCACCTGGGTTTCAGACATCTGCAGTTCAGAGGTCTCATCCGCGGTTTCTTCTGCAGTATCTTCTATATCTAAATTTGTTTGAAATATATTTTTATTCATAATAACTTAACATTATAGCAGATTTGAACATAAAATGCAATAGCTGATGGAATAATCCCGCTAACTGCCGGAGATATTTTCTTTTTTGGATATTCATTGGATAAATTCTCTGATCCTTTGGATAACTTTAGTATTTGTCTTGTTTCTAATTTTGATCTTCGAATTCCCTGTCGCTAGCCTCGATTCAGGAGGACATCAGAGGTTGATGATCGCGATTCACCTTCCATACCCGCTGGATGCCTATGTTCGGATGGAATATGATTTATCTTGTCACAAGGACTTCATAGAGTTTATCACAATGTCGCTATTGTAGAACGAAAGGATGGGTTCCAATTCCATGCACATGAGTCAATTCGGGCCACCTATTGTAATTTCAAAACTTTCCGTCTATTGCCAGTATTGATATTTCATAGGTGTTAGTCCATTTCACAGCATTGCCTGGAGTTACGGAGAATGCGACAAACGGTTCTGGACAGAATATAGCAGCATCGGCGAATATGGCAAAAGAGGACAGCGGTTTGTCTCCCCCGCACCGGAGCCATGCGCCGGATTTCATGTCTGTGATGGTGAATGAGTTGCTGGTCTCTCCCGGTTTTACGCCGCCTGGCTTTACGCCGAACAGATTCTTCTGAGGATTTTCGAATGTAAGATCACTGCCGGAGATTTTCCATCCGGCGGGAATTGAGACATCGAAAGAGATGGTAAATGGAAGAGTCAGGCGACAGACTGTACCGGCCTCGCTGCTCAGGCGAATAAAGTTATGGCAATAGTGCGAAGTCTTTATCGTTGCGCTTCCCGTGTTGAACAGTTCCCTCTCGATAATCAGGCGTGCCGGATCAGCCTTTATGGTAATCGTCCGCGTCAGGCGATAGGCGTACTTTCTGGAAGGATCGGTTGTGTGAATTATACGGACCGATGAAACGCTCAACCGTTCGTAATGCCAGACGCCTTCGTCCACAACCTCTAAAGGAAAGAACGGCATATAAGGGGTGTCTGTTTTTTTTCTCAGCCAGCCGACGCCGATTTTCAGGAACTCTTCTCCGATTTTAGCCTCGTCGTAACCAGGGGGCGTCGTCGCTCCTTCGAGACCGAAATCGAACTCCTCGGACGGGCCGGCGCCGTTGTTGATTTCCGGGTAAGTGTCGGGATGACGCCATTCGGTGAAGAATTCCATGCCGTTGCATGCCAGGCTTCGCATCATGCTTCCCCGGTCGAAGCGGGTGCTCCGGTAAAATCCATTTTTAGCGTCGGGAAGATAGACGACTGCCGAGCAGTTCTTTTCCGTAAGCAATGCCGTCGGCACCGTGATTTCAGCTCCATGTGCCGCCGCAGCGTGCCAGTACGCCGCGAAAAGGCACAAGACGATGAAACGTGAAACCTTCCTGAAAGAAACAGTATTCATCGGCGTCTCACTTTCGGATAAGATTTTATTCCGGTATCACTTCAATCGCGTTAAACAGCCGCGCGCTCGGGTCGATACCGTCTTTGGGAGTACAGATAATGTCAAGAACCTTATCCTTGACGACAATATTCTTAAACGTTTTAATCGCCACATTCGCGGCATTCCCGCCGCAGAGCGAGTACATGTCCGCGTTCTCAATAACTTTTTGTCCGGCGATGGTGTAATTGAGGATGACCCTGCCTGTTTTCTGCGATGGCGGATAACCGATGCGTAAATACAGAACAACGGTATATTTTCCCGGCTTGACGGTAAATCGATATCCATCGACATCGTAAGCTTCAGTTTCAAATAATTTCGGATCACTCACGCCGCGCAGCGCAGAAACATCCCGCGCGACCCTGCTGCGCCTGATATAGCCATATCCTCCGGTGCTGTATTCCCTGTCATCAGGAAAAAACAATGTTCCGTTTTTGGCCGTGTAATAATCATCGGATCCGCAATTGACCGCATAACGGCTTGAGCTGATCATTTCCGCCTGTTTAGTAAGATACCCCTTCTCCGCGGCGAGCGCGAGTTTAGGAATTTCGCTGTCAATAATCTTTGAAAACAAAAGCCGGTGCGCATCTGCCAGGCGCCCGCTCCTAACCGCATTCATAATCGCATTGAGCCTGTCTGTAAGCACGGGGATGATCACTCCCTTGTCAGATAGTTTTTTTACATCAGCAGCCACCGCATCAGCTTTCGCCTGATACCAGGCCTTAGTCGCGGCGTTAACATCGCCGGTAAACGAAACCGGCAATGCCCCGCCGGCAATACGATATGTTTTCAGTTGATACGGTTTCAACGGAATGGAAAACTTCATACCTTCAATGCTCTTTTTTTCCGCACTTGACAGGTCAACCACATCCCCGATGGTTTTATTAAACGAGACAGTTGCCTCCGCATCCGCCCATATCCGGTTCACTGCATAGAGATAAACTCCTTCCGGCGTATTCAAAAAACGCACACATACCGGATCGTTTGTGCCGGGAACATCCTTAAACGGTTTTGCCGGCAGAGCGCGGAATGCCGTGGCGAACTCCCGCATTTCATCATCGCGGCCGGCGCTTCCTAGCGGCTGTACGCCGATAAGCATTATCGAAGGATCACAGGTGGCGAGATTAAACGCAAATTCGCGTAAAAAATGCCTGCCGTTGGGTTTCACGTCCGAATTCTGAAACATGGATTTATAAATGTTATTGGCAAGTGAACCGTTGAACGATTCAAAATAAGTGCCCCAGCTGGTGGAAAGACCTGCTTTAGATGAATCATGGAAAAGTGTTCCAAATGCATCGCTGTAGAGAAACTCGTCATTAAGCGTATCGCAGTTGTCCCACCACTTCTGCCATGCGCCGGCATTATAGACCCGGCTCGGCGCAAGAATGATGTCTTGACATTTTCCGAGCGCAGCCGCATCAAGCCCTGTTTCATCGTAGTAATACTGCATTACATTAAGCTTTTCACTTTCTGACGCTCCGGACATTTTTTCTCTGGGATGGGGTAAGGAGAGATACAGTTTACAATCTTTTTTCGCGGATTTCACCAATGCCGCGGTTTCATTAAAAAACGCGGTTGTCTTACCGGCGCGCCATGCCA
>TBL_comb47_HYPODRAFT_10002615_pt1 | contig 22050 bp, 19 predicted proteins | sample TroBogypolimnion_40_FD_10682 | JGI IMG/M metagenome (IMG submission 10682) | reverse complement strand
GAATTGAGCAGGGCGGCCGCGTAAAGCATCATGGGTGAAATTGACTGAAAAATGTATTGGTGGCAACTTTTGAGTGCGCTGCTTTTTGAAATCTGAATAACGGCCGCCTTGTCTGGGAGGCAAAACATCGGTGAAAAACAAAAAAACATCGTTGGACCACCTTAATCCGGCATGAATTTTTTGAAATTATTGAAAAACGTGAATTCGCCCTGTGTTTATTGCGTATAATGAGATTTCGAAAAGCTGTGAGCCTGATTATCGTTGCAACGGAACACCCACAGTGGTTTGGGGGTTATTCGTTGCAATTATGCGGCGGCTGGACCAGCCCGATGAGCATCAGCGTTTTGAAAAACCCGGTGCGCATTTGTTCTGGGTACAGAACGGCGAAGGCGCACTGGTGCATGAGGCGGGCCGGTTCGCGCTGGCGCGTGGCAAAAAAGTCTGGCTGATGGACATGCGCAAACCGCGCACTTACCTGCCGGCACCGGGGCGACAACTGACGATCACCGGCTTTCGTTTTGGCGGACCGGGTTTGGAATTTTGGCATGAGGAAATCCGCGGCGAAAACAACGCCGAGTTTGTGGTGGAGGATTTTGCCTTTGTAAAACGTACACAGAGTGAATTGCTCCGGCTGGTGCGCCGGCGGCCGGCGGGCTGGGAATGGCAGGTGCATCTGGTTATCACTCACATGCTGGGCCGCTTGCTGATGTCGCGCCAGTTGCTGGATTCGCCGCACGCGGAACTGCCGGAACCGGTGGTGCGCGTGCTAAACGCGATTTCCGCCAATCCACTCCGCGACTGGAAGGCAAAGGAACTCGCGACCATCGGTAAGGTTAGCTATTCCGGCCTGCGCGCGCTGTTCCAAACTTCCCAACAGGGAACGGTACACGAACACATCCAGCGGGCGCGCCTCGATCAATCGCGCCTGCTCCTCGCTGACAAGCGGCTTTCGATCAAGGACGTCGCCGGCCAGCTCAATTTCTCCAGCGAATTTTACTTCAGCCATTTTTTCCGCCATCACACCGGCATGACGCCGACGGAATTCCGCCAACATCTGAAAACCTGAATTGCCATGAAAAAACTAATCCTGCTCGCACTTTGTTACGCGGCCGGCATCGCGCTCCGCGCCCAGGAAACGGCCGTGCAATTTCTCTCCGGCCACGGCAAGGACGACGCGGTGCCGTGGAAATTTTTCTGCACCAGCGGCGCCAATTCCGGGGTCTGGACGAATCTGCCCGTGCCGTCGCAATGGGACGTGAAAGGGTTCGGTCATCTGACTTACCACAAGGACGGCACGAATGCTTACGATGAACGCGGGCGGTACGAGCATGAGTTTGCGGTGGCCGAAAATTGGCGCGACAAACGAATTTTCCTCGTGTTCGACGGCGTGATGACCGACACGGACGCAAAGCTGAACGGGCAGTCCGTCGGCCCGGTGCATCAGGGAAGTTTTTATCGGTTCAAATATGACGTAACTTCGCTGGTGAAATTCGGCGCGACAAATAAGCTCGAAGTCACCGTGGCCAAACACTCCGCCAACGAATCCGTCAACCGCGCCGAGCGGCTCGCAGACTATTGGGTTTTCGGTGGCATTTTCCGCCCGGTGTATCTTGAAGCCGTGCCGCAGCAATTTATCGAACGCGTCGCTATTGATGCCCGCGCCGACGGCAGTTTTTCCGCCGAGGTTTATTTGCGCAACCTGACCAATGCGGTCACGGTCGAGGCGCAACTTCAAACCATAGACGGAAAAGATGTCGGCGCGCCAGTTCAAGGCGCGATTATTTTTGGCGGTGCGGCACCGGATCACGCCACGCTCAAAACCCAGTTGCCGGGCGCGGCCTTGTGGACGGCGGAAACACCAAATCTTTACCGCGCGGAATTTCGCCTGAAACAGGACGGTAAAATCATCCACCAAATCACCCAGCGCTTCGGCTTTCGCACGATGGAAGTGCGCGACGGAGACGGGCTCTATGTCAACGGTCAGAAAATAATTTTGAAAGGTGCGTGCCGCCATTCGTTTTGGCCGGATGCCGGCCGCTGCCTGAGCGAAGCGGTCCACCGGCTCGACATCAATACGTTGAAGGATGCCAACATGAATGCCGTCCGCATGTCGCACTATCCGCCCGACGAACAATTTTTGGATTTGTGCGACGAACTGGGTATTTATGTGCTCGACGAGTTGGGCGGCTGGCAGAAATTTTATGACACCGAGATTGGTTCCAAACTGGTACGCGAAATGGTCGTGCGCGATGTGAATCATCCTTCCATTTTGTTTTGGGACAACGGCAACGAAGGCGGTTTCAACACCAACCTCGATCATATTTTCCCCGAATTGGATCCGCAGCACCGACGCGTGCTGCATCCCTGGGCGACTTTCAGCGGCTTGAACACTGCGCATTATCTCGCCTACGACCAGGCAAAGATCGCGGCGAGCGGCAAAAAAGTTTATTACTCAAAAAATCAGGAACTCGTGGACACCAACGACACGACGAAATATATCTACCTGCCCACCGAATTCATGCACGGCCTTTACGACGGCGGTGCCGGCGCGGGACTGGAGGATTACTGGCGCATGATGATGAGCCACACGAACTGCGCCGGCGGTTTCATCTGGGCGCTGCTCGACGACGGTATCAAACGACCCGACACCGGCGAAATGGACGTGGCCGGCAACCAAGCGCCCGACGGCATCGTCGGGCCGTATCGCCAGCGCGAAGGGAGCTTTTATGCGATCAAGGAAATCTGGTCGCCCATCCAAGTCACGCGGACCAACGGGGAATTTTTAGTAGAAAATCACTTCAGCTTCACCGACACCCGCGATTGCAAATTCTCCTGGCAACTGCGGAAAAATCCGCTGCCGGGCGAAACTAATTTTTCCACCACAATTCTCCGCGCCGGCACCTGTCCGGCGCCAAACATTCCGCCCGGCGGCAGCGGCCGCTTGCAATTTGTGCTGCCCGCGCTTCGCACCGCCGAGACGCTGGCGCTTCGCGTGGAAGATCCGCAGGGTCGCGAACTGTGGACGTGGGTCTGGCCACTGCAACCCAGCGCCGCCCCGCGACTCGCCGATGGGCCGTCTGAACTTCACGCCATCCCCGGCGAAACCAACGGCGCCATCGTAGTGCGGGCCGGTAATTTCACCGCGACGTTCAGCAAGGCAACTGGCTGGCTCACCGGTCTCCAGCGCGGCGCGCAGTCATTTTCGTTCACGAACGGTCCGCGGCCAGCCGTGGGCAGCGCGACGCTGCGCGAAATCCATTTTGACGATGACGGCCCGGATGCGGTGGTGGCCGCCAAATATGATGGCGCGTTAAAATCCGTCCTGTGGCGCATCAACAACAACGGCTGGCTCACCTGCCGCTACACTTATACCGCGACGGGCACGAATAGTTTGCTGGGCGTGCTGTTTGATTATCCGGAGTCGCTCGTGACGCACAAACGCTGGGTCGGCGACGGGCCGTTTCATGTTTGGCAAAACCGGCGGCGCGGCGTGACAGTCGGCGCGTGGGAAAACGATTACAACAATACGCTCACCGGTTTTCGCGATTGGATTTACCCGGAATTCAAAGGCTTTTTTGCGAACGTGGACTGGCTGCAACTCTCCACCACGGAAGGCACCATCACCGTGGTGCCGGAAAAAATTCCGTTCGTGCAGGTGCTGACGCTGGAATTTCCGCCGACCAATCTCGTGGGCAAAGCCTGCGCGCCGCTGCCAGTGTGCGGACTGGGATTACTGGATGCGATTCCGCCGATCGGCAGTAAATTCAAGGAGGCGCGGTTCAGCGGACCACAAGGTCAAAACACCGTCGCGCAGGGAGATTATTCCGGCACGGTGAGTTTTTATTTTGGCGAATTGCCGGATCCGGCGGCGAAAAATTAATCCAGCCGGCAGATAACCTGGAAATATTATTTCTCCGTGGCCGCCGGCGAATTGGTCTTGGGTTCCACCAACAACCGACTTCGCAGCTTGAGCAGCTCGTCCACGCTGTAGCTCGGCAATTGGAAAACCCATTCGCCCAGCGCTTTTTCCCGGGCGAGTTTCTCGCCAAGCTTGGCCTGCCGTTCCTTGAATTCCTTGTCGAGCTTCGCTTTGTCTTCAGGCTTTTCTGCTTTCGCCGCCACGCGCTCGGTCGGCAACTGGGCGGAGATGGCAAATTGCACGGGATAATTTTCACCCTGCTTCGCACCAATTTTTCCGGCGTAAGTGAAACCATCAAACGTCTCGATACTGAGCGCGGTGATGTTGGTCAAACTGCCAGCGGCGGGCACGGCCACGTCACTAAAACTGGCAGAAGCAAAGGCACCGGTGATGCTCGACAATTTTGACGCATCCAATTTTTCCTCTGCCTTCGCGTCGGCTAGCTGCCAGTCGTTCGTCTCGGAAGCGCGAGTGAGCTTCCAGGAATTGGTCGCTTCGGGAAATTGCACGGCGATGCTGCGCGGTTTTTCGACGTTGATAAAATCCTTGTTCAGCCATGCTTCCGGTTTCGTCTGCACACTGTCGAGCGCGTCGGAAACCACGGCGACATTTTTTGCGCCGGCACCGACCAGCACATAACGCCCGTCGGGCCAACCTTCGTCGCCCATGCCAGCGAACTGCGGATTGCCGGCAGTTTTCTTCATGTGCTTTTTGCCAAGCAGCAGCGAGCCGAGCGCCTTGCCGGTCGCATCTTTCAATTCCACCTGCGTGCCCGTGTTCGGCGCGGCGCCGGGCGGTAGTAATTCAAACCGGCCCAACTGCGACGGACCGATGTCTTCGCTTTGTGCCATTTTTAAATCGGCAAATTTCAGCAGCAACTCGCTGATTTGCGAAAAGTTCGCCGGATAATCGCCCCGTTCGTGCACGCGCCAGAGATTGTCGCGCTTGGCGAGGTTCAGTTCGCCGGTGCCGGATTTGACGGTGATCTGCGCGATGTCGTTGACCGCGAGTCCCGGCAGCAATTTTTGGCCGATGGCTGTGCCGCCGCTTTGCCAGGAATCGTGGCTGCGCTGGCGCACCAGCAAGCCCGCCGCCCCGACGACCACGACGAGCACCAACAGAATGAGGAATTGTTTCCGGTTCATTTGGCTGAAGTTTTTTTGCGTTTGATCAAGGCGATGCCAATGCCCGCCGCCGTGACGCCGAGCGGCATCGCCAAAATGTTGAGCCACTTGAGCCGCGTCTCCAGCGACACGACTTCCTTGCGCAAATCTTTCTGCGCCTGCTTCAAGGCTTTGCTGACCTCCGCCTGCTTCTTGCGGAAATTTTCCAGCTCCGCTTTCTGCTCGGCCGACAAAATAAACCGCTGGTCTTTGTCTTTGCGCTGCTGCTGCAATTCGCCCAACCGCTGCTGCGTTTCCTGCAAGCTCTGTTGCAACTCAGCGATTTTGGCCTGCCCACGCGCCTCCGCCTCCGCCTCCATTTTTTTCACCAGTGTGAACGGCCGGCTCAGCGTCGCGCGGCTGCGCACGCCGATGAGGTTGCTGTCGCCAGCCATTTGCTCGACGAGATTTTGCGCCAAATTCAGATTCGCATTCATCGGGCTGATCATCGCGCCGAACGGACTTTCCATTTTACGCAGCGAGAAATCATCCGCCAGCATGTCGGCATCGCCGAAAAGCACGACCGAGGTTTCCACCTTGGATTCCTTGAGCGAAACACCGGCGGCGGTGACGCTGTTGGTGTTGTCCTTGTCGGCTGGAGCGCCGTCGGGAAAAGCGGTTTTGAATTTTCCAGTGAGGCGGATGCCGAGCTTGTAATTCACGCCGCTCGGCTTGAATCCGCTCAAAACACTTTCGCCGCCCATGCTCGCCATGAAGCTGTCCACGAGCTGCGATTCCTTGGAACTGTTGAGCAGCACCGTTTGCTTCAAACCTGCCGCCGGCTCGCCGGTGAATGCGCCGCACATCGGCAGCCAAAGATTGTCAATCTGACTGGTGACGATGTCGTCGCGATTAATACCCTCCGGCGTCAGCGCCAGCCACGCGGGCGCTTCGGTCGGCTGGCCGTCGCGGCCGCGCAACTGCATTTTGAAATTCAAATCCGCGACCACTTTGCTGGTGTCAAATTGGACGCCCCAAGCCGATAATAATTTTTCCAGCGACGACGACGTGCCGCTGGGCGGGCCGCCACCCATCATCGGATTTTGCTGCTGGCGACCAGCGATGGCGGATTGCGCGTCGAGAAACGCAATCAATTTGCCGCCGCGCAAAACAAATTGATCAATCGCAAACTGGGCTTTGTCGGAAATTTCCTTTGGGTGAATGACGAGGAGCACTTTCACGTCGTCGTCAATTTTATCCGCCGTCAGCTCAATGTGTTTCAAGTTGAAATCCTGCTTCAACTGTTCAATGAGCGTCCACGCCGGCGTGCCGCCCTGCTGGCCCATCTGCATCATCATCGGGTTGCCCATTTCACCGAATACCGGCAGGCCGCTCATCACGCCGACGGTCGGTTTTTCCGGCGTGAACACGCGGGCGATGGCGCGGGTGATGTCGTATTCCAACTGGCGCTCACGGTTCGGTTCCAAAAACGGCAGGGCCACGCGCTCATCCGCGAGCGACACCGCTAGGCCGAGATAAAACTGTTCGGACCCCGGCAACGGCTGCGCCTCCAGACCATCGAGCCGTGCGGAATCTTCCGCGTCGGAATCCGGCTGGGGATCGTATTTTTCGATGATGAGATTTTTGCCGGCGATTTGTTTGTATTCACTCAACAAGTCCTCAACTTTTCGCGCGTAGTCCTTTAATTCAACCGTGTAAGGAGTCGCGGTTTCACTTTGCGTGCAGTAGAAACGGACTTTCACCGGCGTGTCGAGCTGCTTAAGAATTTTGCGCGTGCCGTCGGATAGCGTGAAGGCTTTTTCCTGCGTCAAATCCGCACGCACCGGCTTGGCGCCGAAAATGACGTTGACCGCGACGATAATGGCCAGCATCACGACGATGCCCGCCGACGAATAGAGAATGGTTTCTAACGACTTCTTTTGCATGGTGCCTCCGGAAATTTAGCTGGTGCGGTGCGTGCGCAAAATCACGCTGGTGGTGAACAGCGAGAACCCGATCACCGATAGAAAGAAAATGATGTCGCGCGAATCAAGCACGCCTTTTTGAAAGCCTTCAAAATGCGTGATGACGCTGAACGACGTGATGACGTCCACGAGCCATTGCCAGTTGTTGGTGAGATTTTGCAGCAGATTAATCACCGGCGGAAAACCGGCGAGAATCAAGAATAAACACGCCACCACCGAGATGATAAAGCTCACCACCTGACTGCGCGTAATGGCCGAGGTGATGCAGCTCACCGCGAGATACGCGCCGGCCATCAGCCAACTGCCGACATACGCGGCGAAAATGACGCCGTTGTCCGGGCTGCCGAGGTGGTTGACCGTCAGCACCACCGGAAACGTCAGCACCAGCGCGAGGCCGAGAAATAACCACGACGCGAGGAATTTGCCCACAATGGCTTCCCACGGCGCAATCGGCATCGTCAGCAACAATTCCAATGTGCCGACGCGCCGTTCATCCGCCCACAACCGCATACCGACTGCCGGCACGAGGAATAGATAAAACCACGGATGCCACATAAAAAACGAGTTCGCCAGCGACGCCTCGCCGCGCTCGAAAAAACCGCCAATCATGAACGTGAAAAATCCGTTCAGCAGCAGAAAGATGACGATGAACACATACGCTACCGGCGACGAAAAATATGCCAGCAGCTCGCGTTTGGCGATGGTCTTGATATTGCCCATAGAAATTCTTACTTGGTTTCCTTGCCGGCGGTGTCCGGCATCGTGATGCTGCGGAAGACTTCATCCAGTCGACCTTCTTCCGTGCGCAATTCCTCCACCGGCCAGCCGCTGGTGGCGGCGATGACTTCGCGCGTCAAATCGCCGTCGCCCGCCGTTCGCGGAAACACCGTGACCGTCACGCGATTGCCGTCGGTGGCGGTGGAAATTTTCTTCGCGCTGCGCAACTGATTTAATTTTTCCTGCACCGCACCGGCGGCCACGCCCTGAATGCGCAACGTCACCGCACCGGCCCATTCGGACTTGCGCCGCAGTTCCGCCGGCGTGCCGTTCGCTACGATCGCACCGCGATCAATGATGATGGCGCGGGAACAAACGGCATCCACTTCCTCCAAAATGTGCGTGGAAAAAATAATCGCCTTCGTCTCGCCCATTTTGCGGATGAGCTGGCGGATTTCGTGTTTCTGGTTCGGATCCAAACCATCCGTCGGCTCGTCGAGCACCAGAATTTGCGGATCATGAATAATGGATTGCGCGAAACAGGTGCGGTGGCGATAGCCTTTAGACAGCGTGTCCACGTTTTGATGCAGCACCGTGTTGAGAAAACACAATTCCACGACGCGGCTGATGGCGGTCTTTTTGGCGTCACCGCGCAGGCCGCGAATTTCCGCCGCGAAATCGAGGAAGCCATGCACCGTCATGTCCGTGTAAGCCGGCGCGCTTTCCGGTAAATAGCCGAGCAATTTTTTGGCGGGAATGGGATTTTCCGTAATGTCAAAACCGCCCACCGTCACTTTGCCGCTGGTCGGCGGCAAAAAACCGGTGAGCATCCGCATGGTGGTGGATTTGCCCGCGCCGTTCGGCCCGAGGAAACCGAGCACTTCGCCCCGCGCGACGGTGAAAGACACACCATCCACCGCACGCTTGGTTCCAAATATCTTGGTCAGATTTTCTACGTTTATCATTGCTACTGCTGGCTGTTTGGCGGGAGACGCTAATCAAAAAACGAACCGAATGCAACTGCGTCATACGCCGATTTTTTCATATAGACAAGTTTGCAAAAAAATGTTCAAAGTTTTTTGCAACATTTTTTCCGGCCACCAACCAGCCCCACAAGCGCGCCGCAATTCCCCGGTTGCCTTGCCTTGGCGGTTCTTGGTAGTTTTTTTACATGCTCGCAAAGGTGTGTTCCGCTGCCGTCAACGGCATTGACGCCTATCCGGTTGAAGTCGAAGTCAACGCCGGCTTTGGCGAAACCGTCATCGTGGTGGTCGGCCTGCCGGACGCGGCCGTGAAGGAATCCAAGGACCGCGTCACCACCGCGCTCACCAATTCCGGCTACCGCTTTCCGATGGGCCGCACCACCATCAACCTCGCCCCGGCGGACGTCAAAAAAGAAGGCCCGAGTTTCGACCTGCCCATTGCTCTAGGTATGCTCGCGGCGAGCGAGCAGATCGAAACCGATCAACTGGATAATTTCATCGTCGTGGGCGAACTCGCGTTGACCGGCAGCGTGCGGACGGTGAAAGGCGTGTTGCCCATCGCCTTGCGCGCCAAAGCCGACGGCAAAATCGGCGTGCTCGTGCCTGCGGAAAATGCGGCCGAAGCCGCCGTGGTGGATGGCTTGCAGGTCATTCCGGTGCAAAATCTCCGCGAGGCTGCGCAATTTCTGGAAGGTGAAATCCGGCTGGCGCCGGCGAAAGTGAATCTCGCCAACCTGTTCGCACACCAATCGGACGACGAACATGATTTTTCTGAAGTCAAAGGACAGGAAAATGTAAAACGCGCGCTCGAAATCGCGGCGGCCGGCGGCCACAACGTCATTCTCATCGGCCCGCCCGGCACCGGCAAATCCATGCTCGCGAAACGGCTGGCCACCATATTGCCGCCGTTGACTTTAACCGAGGCGCTTGAGACGACGAAAATTCACAGCATCGTCGGCCTGCTGAAATCCGGGCAGGCGCTGGTCACGCAGCGGCCGTTCCGCGCGCCGCACCACACCGCGAGCGACGCGGGTTTGCTCGGCGGAAATATAAATCCCACGCCCGGCGAAATTTCTATCGCGCACAACGGCGTTTTATTTCTCGACGAACTGCCGGAATTCAAACGCAGCGTTTTGGAAACAATGCGCCAGCCGCTCGAAGAAGGCATCGTGACCATTTCCCGCGCGGCCGGCACGATGACGTTTCCGTCGCAATTCATGCTCATCGCGGCGATGAATCCGACACCGGACGGAAAAATGCCGGGCGAGTCGAAAAGTTCGCCGCGCGAGATCCAAAATTATCTCGGTAGAATTTCTGGGCCGTTGCTAGACCGCATTGATCTGCATATTGAAGTGCCGGCGGTGAAATTCCGCGAAATGTCCGCCGCGCAGCCTGGCGAAACTTCGGCGCAAATCCGCGCGCGCGTCATTGCCGCGCGCCAAGTACAACACGCGCGTTTTACCGGCAAACCCAAAGTGACTTGCAACGCCCGGATGGGATCGCGCGAACTAAAATCTTTTTGCGAATTGGACGCGCCGACACGCGACCTGCTCCAACACGCGATGACGGAATATAATTTAAGCGCCCGCGCCTACGACCGCATTTTGAAAGTGGCGCGCACCATCGCGGACCTCGCCGGCGCGCAGCCGATTTCGGCGGACCATATTTCGGAAGCGATTCAATTCCGCTCGCTCGACCGCCAATTGTGGGGTTAATCCGCCGCCGTCAAACTCATGCTGCTCGTGAAATAAAGGATGCGGCCGCAGCTCGGACAGGTCACCAACTCCGCCTGCTGCGCGCGGCAATGAGTCATGATTTGCGCGGGCAATTTCATGTGGCAGCCGCCGCAAGCGCTGTGTTCCACTCCGACCACCACATTTTCACCCTTGCTCTTGAAAATCCGTTCGTAGCGGCGGCGCGTGGGTTCATCCACCGCCTCGGCCAGCGTGGCGCGGCCGGTTTGCAATTCCGCTAATTCCTTTTTCAGATTCACCTCGCGCTGATCGAGCTTGCCGATTTGGTCTTCCACCAATTTGCGCGCGGCGGCGGCCTCGGCGGTGGCGCGCACGATCTCTGCCTGCACGACTTCCGCCTGCTCCATCAACACAATTTGCGCATCTTCGATCTTGAAGATGACTTCTTTCGCCATCTCGATTTCGTGCGTGAGCGCTTTGTATTCCTCGTTTTTGCGGGTGAGGAGCTGCTGGTTCAAATATTTTTCAATCTGCGCCTTTTTGCCCTCGATTTCCAGATCGCGTTGTTTGCGCTCGGACTCGATGTGCTTGCCGCGCAACTTCGCGGCGTCGAGTTGGCTTTGGGTGGAGGCGGCTTTGGCGCGCAAATTATCGCGTTCGGGGCCGATGTGGGCGAGTTCCTGAGTGACGCGGAGGAGTTTCCGGTCGCGGTCCTGCAAAACAAGGAGCTTCTCGATGATTTCCTGCATTCGACCGGAAGCCTAACCGCCGCCGCGGGGCAAGTCAAATTTTCGTCCATATTGGTTTTGCAGTTTCGCCGCCGGCGGCTACCTTACGGCCATGCGTTTCATCGGCAATGTCATTGAAAAAATGCAGCGGCATCCCAAGCGCGTGGTGTTTCCGGAAGGCGCGGAACCGCGCATTCTCCAGGCCGCGCGGCAATTTCATGCCCTGCGCCTCGGCGCACCCATCCTCCTTGGCAATCCGGCGGAAATCAAAGACGTGGCGGCGCAGTTGAAAATTCCCTTGGACGGCATCCGCCTCATCAATCCCGCCACCAGCGAAGATCTGGAAAATTTTGCCACCCGCTTGTACCGCGTGCGCCGCGAAAAAGGCCTGCGCCAGACGGAAGCGCGCGAGGCGATGCTTCAGCCGAATTTCTACGGCGCGATGATGCTGGCGATGCATCAGGCAGACGGGCTCGTCTCCGGCGCTTCGCACATCACCGGCAGCGTGCTGCGGCCGCTGTTTCAAATTGTGCGCGCCGCGCCGGACATCACGGCGGTTTCCAGCTGCATGGTGATGGAAGTGGAAGACACGCGCATCGGCGAAAACGGCGTGCTCTTCATGGCCGACTGCGGTGTGATTCCCGAGCCGACCGTGGACCAGTTGGCGGACATCGCCGTTTCCACCGCGCGGCTCGCGCGGCACATGCTCGGCGTCCGCGCGCACGTCGCGATGCTTTCGTTTTCCACCAAAGGCAGCAGCGCCGCGCATCCTTCCATCGGCAAAATGCAGGCGGCGACCGCGCAAGCCAAACGCAAGGCGGCGCAGCTCAATGTGGAAGCCGATTTCGACGGGGAAATTCAGGTGGACGCCGCGCTCATTCCCGAAATTGCGGACCGCAAACTGCACGGCAGCCAAGTAGCCGGCCGCGCGAACGTGTTGATTTTCCCCGACTTGAATTCCGGCAACATCGCCAGCCGATTGGTGCAGCACATCGGCCGGGCCAACGCCTACGGCCAGATTCTGCTCGGTCTGAACCGCCCCGCCGCCGACGTTTCGCGCGGTTCCAGCGCGCATGACATCCTCGGCGTGGCCGCCATCGTCGGCGTACAGGCGACGGATTACCACAAACTTTATCCCGGCGCGGACAAAGATTTGCCGGGGGAAGGAAGTTATTAGTTTGGAATTTTTAGTTTTCAGTTTTGCCATTCACCATGAGCCTGCCGTTAAATTCTTTTCTCCCAACCTTGCCGACTTATCAACCCGGCCGGCCGATTGAGGAAGTCGCGCGCGAACTCGGATTGCCGGCCGACTCCATCAGCAAGGTGGCGTCGAACGAAAATCCCTTCGGACCCTCGCCGCGCGCGCTGGCGGCGCTGCAAACCGCCATCGCCGGCGTCCATTTGTATCCCGATGGCAACGCGTTTTATCTGAAACAAAAACTCGCGGCCAAGCTCGGGGTGGAGCCGGCGAACCTCGTCCTCGGCAACGGCTCGAATGAAATCATCGAGTTCGTCGGCCACGCGCTGCTGGGCGGCACGGGCGCAACGGCCACGCCGGAAATCGTCGTGGCGCAATTCTGTTTTGCGATTTATCCCATCGTGGCGAAGATGTTCGGCGCGAAGGTCGTTACCGTGCCGGCGAAAAACTTCGGCCACGATTTGCCGGCGATGCTCCGCGCGATCACCCCGCACACGCGGATCGTGTTTGTGGCGAACCCGAACAACCCCACCGGCACGCTCGCGCCGCGCGAGGAATTAATCCGCTTCGTCAACGAAGTTCCGGAGTCCGTGCTGCTGGTGCTGGACGAGGCGTACTTGGAATTTTTGTCCGACCCGGTGGATCTCGTCCCGCTCATCCGCCTTGGCACGCGCCGGAATTTGATTTTGATGCGGACCTTTTCCAAGATTTACGGCCTGGCCGGTTTGCGCATTGGCTACGGCATCGCGGCGCCGGAGTTAGTCGCCGCACTGGAGAAAATCCGCCAGCCGTTCAACGCCAACCTGCTCGCGCAAACCGCCGCGCTCGCGGCGCTGGACGACGAAGAGCACATTCGCCGGACGCGCCAGAACAATTTTACCGGGCTGGAATTCTTCGCGCAGGCCTTCCGCGACTTGCGGTTGGAGTTTGTGCCCTCGTACGCGAACTTCGTTCTCGTGCGCGTGGGCGAAGGGCAGCAAGTTTTCACCGCGATGCAAAAGCTGGGCGTCATCACGCGGCCGATGGGCGGCTACGCGTTGCCGGAATGGATCCGCATTTCCATCGGCACGCCGAAAGAAAATGAGCGCAGCCTCGCGGCGTTGCAGGCGGCGTTGCAATAAATTTATTTAAATCGCCCGCAAAACCAGTTAGCTATTCTGCGCTTAAACAAATGCGCATAAATGCAATTATGAAAACACCAGACTTAATTCAATCGAGGTTATTTCACAAAGTGGAACTAACTTTGGAGTCTGATGGCATCACGGTTAATGAAAGCGACCTATCGCGGTCAAGTAAGACTCAGATTGACTACGAAAGCATTCCTCCGAAAGCTTCCGAACTTACCATCAGCTCCAAAAGGCTTCTGATTGCCGCAATCATTATGACCGTCGTTGCAACCATTTGCCTCCCTCTTGCATTTGATTCAAAAGCTGACTGGAGCGCTCCAGCGGTTTGGGGGATTGTGGCCGTATTTCTTTGGTGCGGATTTTTCTTCTCAAAAAAATCTTTAATCCGATTTGTCCAGAACGGCTCCGGATTAAATCTATACAAAAACAATCCATCTGAAAAATCCGTTGGCGAATTCGTCGACAAGATGTTTCAATTTAGGAACGCCTACTTGTTGAAAAAATATGGGCGGTTTTTAGATGAAGAAAGATGGGAAGAAAAAATGGCTCGTTTGAAATACTTGGAAGCACAGGGAGTATTGAGCGAAGCAGAATTTGAAACCAAGCGTGAAGAAATAACAAACGGGAACAAGTCCATTAACTCCTTTGGCTTCACGCCAATACAAAATTTACAGTGAAACCAACCGACCTGCGGGGCATCCTGCAATACATTCCGCAATTCCGCGAGCGGACGTTCGTCCTCGCGCTGGACGGCGCCATCGTGACCGATGAAAATTTCGCCACGCTCCTGCTGGACGTGGCGGTGTTGCGCTCGCTGAACATCCGCGTGGTGCTCGTCCACGGCGCCTCGGCCCAGATCAAGGCGCTCGCGGAGAAGCAGGGCGTAAAGCCCTCCAACGCCGACGGCACCGGCATCACCGACGCGCCCACCTTGCAAATCGCGATGGATGCGGCGAACCGGCTGACGCACGAAATCCTCGAAGGCCTGGCCGCAAACGATCTGCGGGCCGTCTGCCCAAACGCCGTTATCGCGCATCCGCTCGGCATTCTCGGCGGGGTGGATCATCTCTTCACCGGCAAAGTGGAGCGCGTGGATGTGGACCTGCTCCAGATGCTGATTGCCCAAGGGATTATTCCCGTCATCCCGCCGCTCGGTTTCGATGGCGACGGCAAAACGTACCGGGTGAATTCCGATAGCGTGGCGGTGGCCGTGGCCGAGGCGCTCAAGGCGGTGAAGCTGATGTTCATCACGCCGCAGGACGGCATTCTTGTGCAGGGCCGGCTGGTGCGGCAAATGTTGCTGGCGGATTTTGAATCCGTCCTCGCGCTGCAAAAAAACGACATCACGCCGGAACAATTGTCCAAAGCGCTGCACACGGTGACCGCGTGCAAGGCCGGCATCCCGCGCGTCCACGTCATCAACGGCAAGGTGGACGAAGGCCTGCTGGCCGAGGTGTTTTCCAACGACGGCGTGGGCACGTTGATTTACGCGAACGAGTACCAGCAGATCCGCCGGGCGTTGAAAAAGGACATCCGCGCCATTCAGGTGCTGACCAAAGCGGCGGTGGAATCCGCCGAGCTGGTGAAGCGGACGCGCTCGATGATTGAGAAAAATCTGAACGACTATTTCATTTTTGAAATTGATAAAAATCCCGTCGCCTGCGTGGCGCTGCATCTTTTTCCCGACCACAAAAAAGGCGAGCTGGCCTGCCTGTACGTCAACCCGGCGCACGAAAACCACGGCATCGGCAAGAAGCTGATCCAGTTTGTCGAAAACAAGGCGAAAGAGCTGAACCTGAGCGAACTCATCACGCTCTCGACGCAAGCGTTTACGTATTTCCAATCCAAAGGCGGCTTCAGCGAAGGCACGCCGGACGATTTGCCGCCGACCCGCCGCGAAAAATATGACCAGAGCGGCCGCAACTCGAAGGTGCTGGTGAAAAAACTAACCAAAGCTTAAAGCCGTGAACCGCCGCGCTCTCCTCCCCCTCCTGAGCGCGGCGGTATTCTTTTGCACCAGTTGCGCCGGCCTGCGCCCCATGCCTTCCGCTCCAAAAATTTATCAAGCCTGTCTCGCCGCCTGCGCCCGACTGAATGTGCCACCCACCAAATATATTTTGACGGTGAACATTGCCGCACAGACGGTTTCGCTATTCGAGCAAAACCGGTTCGTCCAAACTTTTCCCTGCTCCACCTCGCGCTTCGGCAGCGGCCAAACCGCCGGCTCGAATTGCACGCCGCTCGGCCTGCATTGCATCGCGGAAAAAATCGGCGGCGGCGAACCGCCGGGCACCGTCTTCAAAGGCCGCCGCGTGGTCGGCCACACCTCGCAACCGCACCTGGCCGACGCCAAAATCACCACCCGCATCCTCTGGCTCGCGGGGCTTGAACCCGGCTTCAATCAGGGCGGCGACGTGGATACCCACGCGCGGCTGGTCTATATCCACGGCACCGGCGACCAAACTTCCATCGGCGCCCCGGCCTCGCACGGCTGCATTCATCTGGCCGACGCGGATTTGATTGCGCTCTTCGACCGGCTACCGACCGGCACGCTGGTGTGGATTGCAGAGTAATGATTTCAAATTGCAATTTGGCCGGTCCGGTCTAATTTGTCGCCGTGCTTGCACGTTTTGGAAAATGCCTCGTCGTGCTCACGCTGGTGTTGACCACCGGCGCGCACTGGGCCGCGCTGCAAACGGTCGCGTGGACGACGATGCTCGCCAACAATTTGCGCAGCGACTCTCTGACCAGAGCCGTTTCAAAAACTTTCGATGGCGAACATCCATGTCCGCTTTGCAAAGCCATCGCCGCCGGGAAAAAAACCGAGAAAAAATCGGAAGCCGTTGCGCCGGTGATGAAACTGGAATTCCCGCCGGTCGCGGCAGCAGTTTTACTTTTCCCGCCGGCGTTGTTCAAATTATTGCCGCCGCAAACTTTTTTTGCCAATTCCTCTTTCGCCAAACCGCCGGTGCCGCCGCCGCGCAGTTTCTTCGTCTGATCGAACGCAGTTTTTTCCGGCCCGCGTCGCGAGACGTCGGCGTTAATTTATCCATTTAACTTGAGGGCGCCGTGAGGCGTGCTCCCAATTTTTAACTTTGAAATGAAAAATATAAATTTGAATTCGCAGATGAAAAAAGTCGGGGTTGGTTTATTGGCGGTGGCGGTGGTTCCCGGCGCAGCGTTTGCCTGCGCGTGCGGCTGTGGCGTGTTTGACGTGGGCACCAGTTCCATGTTTCCGGCGGATACTGGTGGCACGGCGTTTCTGAACTACGATTATCAGGATCAGCGCCAAAACTGGAGCGGCACTTCCGCCGCGCCGGGCGCAAACAACGACGACCAAAGAATTGAAACACATTTCGTCACGCTCGGTTTGCAATATATGTTCAACCGCAGTTGGGGCGCGCAAGTGGAACTGCCGTTCGTCAACCGCACCTTTGACAGCGCCGGCAATGCCGCATCGCTGAACTGGAGCGGTCTCGGCGATGTCCGGCTCAAGGGCCTTTACACCGGATTTTCGGAAGATTTGTCGAGCGGTCTGACCTTCGGTTTGAAATTGCCCACCGGCAGCGCCGATCACACCGAGGCGCTCGGCGATATTGATCGCGACACGCAAATCGGTTCCGGCAGCACGGATGTTTTGCTCGGCGGTTTTCACCGTGCGCGCTTTGGCAATTCCAGTTGGAACTGGTTCGTGCAGGCGGAACTCGATATTCCCACACTCAAGCGCGGTGATTACCGGCCCGGCCTCGAAGCCGATGCGGCGGCGGGAATTTATTACGACGGCCTCTCGCTCGGCCGCGCGAAAATTTCGCCCGTCGCGCAGGTCATCGGCTCGTGGCGCGGACGCGACAACGGCGCGGCGGCAGCGCCAGATGATTCCGGCTACCAGCGCGTGCTGCTGTCACCGGGAATCGAAGTTCATCTGCATCCGGTGAAAATTTACGCCGACGTGGAACTGCCGGTGTATCAAAACATGAACGGCAACCAGCTTGTCGCTCCGGCGTTGTTCAAATTGAGCATCAGCTATATGTTCTGAACATGCCGTCAGCCTCTAGGCTTAAGTCCGCCACCGGCCAGCGCAACGACGAACGACTTTTTCTGGTCCTCGTTATTGCGCTGGCGCTGGTCGCCGGCGTCGGCAGTTGGTTCGCCGCCGCCGCGCTGAAACGGCATGACGACTTACGCAAAATCCAGCCGGACCGGCCGCGCGCGCTGGTGAATTTTGCTTTAACCGACACCGTCGGTCGCGAAGTCACGCGCGCTGATCTCGACGGAAAAATTCTCGCCGTCAGTTTTCTGTTCACCAGTTGCTCGCTGACGTGTCCCGAAGTCAGCCGGCGCATGGCGGAAATCCAGATGCTGACGCTCACAAACGACGACGTGCGACTGCTTTCGCTGACGGTGGATCCGCGCTCCGACACGCCACCGGTGCTGGCGAAATGGGCCGCGCGTTTCGGTGCCGACACGAACCGCTGGCGGCTGCTGACGGGCACGAAACACGCGTTGTATGAATTGATCGGCACCAGTTTTCTCGCCGTGGAAACGAACAATCCGTTCAATTCCATGCCGGGAAATTTCGCCGGCACCGAGCGCATCGCCGTCGTGGACCGGCACGGCCAAACGCGCGCCTATTTCGACGGCCTGCGCCCGGAAACTCCGGCAGCGGTGGTGGCAGAAATGGAAAAACTGCGGAAAGAGTGATTAAACCACGAAATACACGAACGACACGAAAACTACTCCACGGAAATATTTTTTGTTTCTTTCGTGAGTTTCGTGGTTCAGAAAACATGAAAAAAATAATTTCAATTTGCGGACTTTTGCTCGCAGTTGCCGGTTGCAAGCCACCTTCGGCCACGCCACCGGCCAAGACTTACGCGGCGCGCGGCGTCATTCAGCAGCTTGCGCCGGACCATCGCCACACCACGATCAAGCACGAAGCCATTCCCGGTTACATGGCCGCGATGACGATGGATTTTTCCGTGCGCGACACCAACGCACTCACCGGTTTCGCAGCCGGCGATGAAATTACTTTCTCACTCGTGGTGACGGACGACGATGATTGGATTGAAAATCTCCAGCGCACCGGCCAAACCGGCGGCGTCACCGGCCCGCCCGGTTGGCACGTCGCCGAGCCGGAATTGCAAGTCGGCGATGCGCTGCCGGATGCGGAATTCACCAGTGAAAACGGGCACATCATCCATCTCGCTGATTTCCGTGGTAAAGCGGTAGCGTTCACGTTTTTTTTTACGAGCTGTCCACTGCCGGAATTTTGTCCGCGCATGAACCGGAATTTTTCCGAAGCGCGCAAGCTGCTGCTCGCCGACACCAACGCGCCGGCGAACTGGCAGTTGCTTTCCGTTTCCTTCGACCCCGCGTTTGACGAGCCGGTGATTTTGACGAGCTACGCCGGCCTTTATCGCGGCACGAACGCCGACCGCTGGCTGTTCGCGGTGGCCTCCACCAACACGCTGGCCGCGCTCGCGCCGAAGCTGGATTTCCGGTTCTGGCGCGAAAACGGCACGCTCTCGCACAATCTGCGCACGGTCGTGCTCGACGGCGGCGGAAAGATTTTCCGGCAATTCGACGGCAACGATTGGACGGCGGCGGAACTGGCGAAAGCCTTGAGCGAAGCGGCGAAAAAAACTTCGCCGTGAATCCGCACGCAGCTCAGCCTGTTTGGCGGTTTTGACTTCCGGGGCAATTCGTTTAACTTGGCGGATATGAATTTGTCGGACCAAATGACGCAACTGGCACGCAACGCCAAAGCTGCGTCGCGCGAACTCGCCAAGCTGACGACGGCGGAGAAAAACGCCTGCCTGCTCGCGATGGCCACCGCGCTGGAGCAAAACGCCGCCGCGATCAAGCAAGCCAACGCGCTCGACATGGAATTTGGCGCGCGCCACGGGCTTTCGGCGGCGATGCTTGACCGGTTGAAATTGGACGACAAAAGAATTTCCGGCATGGCGAAAGGTTTGCGCGAAGTGGCGGCGTTGGCCGATCCGGTGGGAAAAATTCTCGATGAACGCGTCCGGCCCAACGGACTCAAGTTGCAAAAAATTTCCACGCCCATCGGCGTGGTCGTCATCATTTACGAATCGCGGCCGAACGTCACCGCCGATGCCGCGAGCCTGTGTTTCAAATCCGGCAATGCCACGATTCTGCGTGGTGGCAAAGAGGCGCTAAATTCGAATCAAATCATTGCGAAAACGATGATTACGGCGGGATTAGCCGCCTGCAAAGGCTTTCCGGAAAACGCCATTCAGGTTGTGCCCACGCCCGACCGCGAGGCGATTCCGATTTTGCTGTCGCTCACGCAATACGTTGACCTGTGCATGCCGCGCGGTGGCGAAAGCCTCATTCGCGCGGTTACGGATTGCTCGAAAGTGCCCGTCATCAAACATTACAAAGGTGTTTGTCACGTTTTTGTGGATGCGGAAGCGGATTTGAAAATGGCGGAAGAAATTGTGCTGAACGCCAAAGTGCAACGTCCCGGGGTTTGCAACTCCGCCGAAACATTGCTCGTGGACCGAGCGGTGGCGAAAACTTTTCTTCCGCCGATGGCGCAGAAACTGGCCGATAAAAAGGTGAAGTTTTTTACCGACGCCGCGACGCGCGAAATCCTTCCAACCGCAACCTTAAACCTACAACCAGCAACTGAACAAAACTGGTTCACGGAATACAACGACTACGTTTTGAACGTCCGCGTTGTGGACGGCGTGCGTGCGGCGATTGATCACATCAATCATTACGGCTCGGCGCATTCGGACAGTATCGTGACGCGCAACGAGGCGCATGCACGGCAATTTCTCGCCGAGGTGGATTCGGCGGCGGTGTATTGGAACGCCAGCACGCGGTTCACCGACGGCGGCGAGTTCGGCATGGGCGCGGAAATCGGCATCAGCACCGACAAAATCGGCGCGCGCGGCCCGATGGGATTGGACGAATTGACCAGCTACAAATGGCTCGGCCTTGGCAACGGGCAAATCCGGGCGTAGGAATCTGCTGGTTAAATTTCTTGCGAGCCAATAACGGTTTGCTTCATTCCGTTTTCACCGGCCGTTTGCCCCAATAATTCGCCAGCACAGAACCGCTGATGTTCATCCACGGAATGAAAATCGCCGCCGCGAGGCCGACCGTGCCCAATTTTCCCATGGCGCTGGCCAAACCGCTCGCCATCCCGCCATTTTGCAGGCCGACCTCGAAGGCGATGCTGCGCGCGGAATTTTTATCCAATCCGGCAGCGCGGCTCAAGGTGTAGCCGAAAAAATAGCCCGCCAGATTGTGCATCATGGCAGCGAAAAACAGCAGCGCGCCGACCCGCAATAAATTATCGCGCCCCGCCGCCGTGGTCATCGCGGTGACGTATAAAATGCCGACGATTGCCAGCGTGGGCATGAATTCAGCGAGCCAGCGAATGCGCCGGGCCAGCGCGTGGTAGCCGGTGCCGATAAGAAAAGCGCTCAACAAAAATCCGCCCAACCCCACCACCGTGAGCGGGCCAGCGGCCATTTGAACCGACAACCAAGCCCAGCCGCCACCGAATAAAAAAATCAGCCAGCTACCGGCGATGGCGGTGATCACCCAAATTATTTTTTTGCCGCGCGCCGAAGCGTGTTTCAAATAATCATGGATCAACGCCGCGCCGATGGGCACCAGCACGATTTTGATGATCTCCACCATCAGTTTGAAAAAACTCACTTCGACCATCGTGCCCGCGAGCAACTTCATCCACAGCGGCGTCATGAGCGGCGCGATCAGAGTGGTCACGGCCGTGACCGTAACGGAGAGCGCAAGATTGGATTTGGCCATGAACGCCATGACGTTCGACGCCAAACCGCTTGAGCACGAGCCAATCAAAATGACGCCAGCCGCGATTTCCGGCGGGAACCGAAATATTTTTGTCAGCGCCAGCCCGACCAGCGGCATCACCGTGAAATGACAAAAAATACCGACGAACACGCCACGCGGCGACTGGGCCACGCCGGCGAAATCCCGCAGGCTCATTTGCGTGCCCATGCCAAACATCACCATTTGGATGGCGATGAGCATGACCCAAGAATTGCGCATGTCGAAATTGCCGACGTGTAAAAAATGCGCCGGATACAGCATCGCGCCCGCGACGACCGCCACGATCCACGCGGTGAATTGATAGCCGCGCAGTGACGGAATAAAACGCAGGAGGATGGCACACGCCAGGGTACATAAAACAATGACCAGCTTTAACTTTTCAGCATCGCTGGCCACGGTCATTAAACCGAAGGCGATTGCCATGGCAGCCAAGATCGCGAATAAGAATTTACCTAGCGGAAACATTTTAGAATTCGAGCGCCGCGCCGTTCACAAAACTGTCGCCAGATAATCCACCGCGATGCCCGGACTCGCCAGAATCGGCACGCAACGGTCCGCCGGCGCCAAGGTCTCCACCACGCGCGCCATCGACGCTTGCGCCAGCACGATAACCTCCACCCGCTGCGACAATTCCTTGAGCGCCGCGGCCACCTTGGCGTCATGCGTCGCCCCGTCGCCGGCCATCAATGCCGCGAAGGCGCCTTCGCACAGCTGCGAGGTGAGTTCGATTTTTTTGCCGGCCAGCGCC
>TBL_comb47_HYPODRAFT_10002614_pt1 | contig 22050 bp, 21 predicted proteins | sample TroBogypolimnion_40_FD_10682 | JGI IMG/M metagenome (IMG submission 10682) | reverse complement strand
CGTCACGGAATGGGGAAGAAGTTGCGGCCAGTTGTCCGGCTCGACAAAGGCATCCACACAGTGAACCTTGCAATCCGGATTGATCTGGGCAATGCGCTCGCGCATGGCGTCGATCTTTGCCATGCCCAGGGTAGCCGTCAGAGAATGTACCTGGCGATTGATATTGGATTCGGCAATGTGGTCCATGTCCAGCAGCGTGATTGCGCCTACGCCGCTGCGCGCCAGGGCTTCGGCCGCCCAAGAGCCTACTCCGCCAATGCCCACAATGGCGATATGACTTTCCCGCAGGCGCTCAGCCGCCGGCAAGCCGTACAGCCGCTGCATGCCGCCAAAGCGTCGACTGGGGTCGACCAGGTTATCGGTCAAACATTGCCTACTTGATTCGGGCTAACCGGTCTTTGGCAGCATTTGCCGCGTCGGTGGCCGGATGCGTGGCAATCAGGTCTTCCAGCGTCTTGCGGGCCGCCTTGATGTCTTTGTTTTCCAATTGGCAATTGGCAACGGTCAGCATGGCCTCGGGCACATGGACATGCTCGGGTGCCAGCGCCATCAGGCTCCTGAAATTGACCACTGCACTCTTGCAATCCTTGCTGGCATATTGGGCGTTTCCCAGCCAAAAAAGAGCGGAGGCGCGATAACCGGTTTGAGGGTTCCGGTTCAGGAAATCAACAAAGCCGGTGCTGGCCGCCGCAAAATCGCCCTTGCGGAATACGGCCAAATTGGTTTCGTAGTCCTTCTTTTCGGCCGGGTCTGCGATGAATTCCTTGCCGTCCACCACAACCGCCACCGGCTCGAATCTGCGCAGCCGTTCATCGACGGCGCTGGCAGCATCTTTCTGCCTTCTTTGCATCTCCGACACATCGCGGGACAGTTGCTCGTTCTGGCCCCGCAGCTTAGCTGTTTCGGCGCGCGTGGTCTCAAGCTGGTTCTGCAAATCGAGAATGCTGCGGCGCAGCTGTGCCGCCTCATCCGAGGCCCGCTGCGTTTCGTCCGTCATCTTGCGGCTGGATTCGACCTGGTCCTGTTTGACTGCATCTACACGCTGGCGCAAATCCAGAATGGCACGCCTGGCCTCTTCGTCATCAAAGAGACCGGCGCTGGCAGAGCCTGCGGCCAATACCAGGCAGGCAAGCGCGGTTGATCGCAGGAAGAAAGTGCGCATGGCCAAGCTCAGCCCTTTCAACGGTAAGAAATTTCGGCGCGGCGATTCTTTTCCATATCCGCTTCGCTAGCGCCCAAGGCAGCCGGCTTCTCTTTGCCGAAGCTGACCGACTCCAGCTGCGCTTCAGCCACGCCCAGCAGGCTCAGCGCCTTGCGCACGGCATCCGCACGCTTTTGACCCAGTGCCAGGTTGTACTCACGTCCACCGCGCTCGTCGGTGTGGCCTTCGATAACCACCTTGCGGGCTTTGTCTGCGCGAATGTACTTGGCGTGCGACTCGATCAGCGACTGGAACTCCGGGCGGATCACAAAGCTGTCGTAGTCAAAGTAGACCACGCGTGTGGCGGACTGCATGGCACTGTCCTGTGCCGCCTTGCCCAGATCAACCGAGGCCACGGCGCCCTTGGCCACGGCCGAACCATCGGCCTGTCCCGCACCCGAACCTGAGGACGAAGTCGAGCTTCCCGACTTATCCACCACCGGCACGGAATCGAGTTTCACCGCCGAACCACAGGCGCTGAGGACAGCTACCAGACCCACGATCACCAAAGTACGCTTCATCACAAACTCCTTCATTTACTATTTTTGAAAGGGGCCCCAATCGGGCTCCCGAATATCGCCGGTCTGCCCCACCAGCCTGGCCTTGATTTTTCCATCCAGGGTGCTGGTCATCAAGGCCTCCCGGCCTTGCTGTTGCGTCGCAAAAATCAGCATGCGGCCATTGGGGGAGAAACTGGGACGCTCATCGGCAATGGTATCCGTAATGGCGTTGGCCGCACCGGAGGCCAGCTCCATCACATGCAATTTAAAGGCACCGCTGATGCGTGACACATAGGCCAACCAGCGGCCATCGGGGCTGAGGGCCGGAGATATGTTGTAGTTGCCGCTGAATGTGACCCTCTCCGGGTTGCCGCCAGAAGCAGAAACACGGTAGATCTGCGGCGAACCACCCCGGTCGCTGACAAAGTAAATGGTCTTGCCGTCGGCAGTGAAGGCGGGCTCGGTATCTATGGAGCCCGACTGTGCAATGCGCCGCGGCTCGGAGCCGGCAACCGCCAGGTCCAGCAGGTTGAGCTGTGAACCGCCATCGCGACTGAGCGTCAGGGCCAGCGTCTTGCCGTCCGGCGACCAGGCCGGCGCACTGTTGGAGCCCTTGAAATTCGCCACCAAGCGGCGCTTGCCGGTTGCCACGTCGTGCACGTAGATGGTGGGTTTGCGGGCCTCAAAAGACACATAGGCCAACTGCCGGCCATTGGGCGACCAGGCCGGGGAAATAATCGGCTCCGAGCTGCTGAGTGCGCTCTGCGGGTTCTCGCCATCGGCATCGGCGACCCACAAGTTGAAGTTCTGTCCCCTCTTGGTCACATAGGAAATACGGGTGGAAAAAACGCCCTTGTCACCGGTGAGCTTTTCGTAGACATAGTCGGCGATCTGATGCGCCGCTAGACGCAAATCGGCCTGCACCACGCCAAAGCTTTGCGAGCCCAGGTCCTGGCCCCGCACCACATCCCACAGGTGCATGCGCACGTCAAAGCGTCCGTCGGCCAGGCGGCTGATGCTGCCAGCCAGCAGCGCATCGGCATTCTTTTGACGCCAGCTGGAAAAATCGGGCCGCGACGCATCGTCCAGGCTGACACCGGTTGCGTCGACGCCCCGGAACTGTCCACTGCGCTCCAGGTCGGCCTGCACAATCACCGAGATTTTTTGCACCGCCGAGTCTTCGCCCCGGAAGGCCGCCAGCGCCACCGGAATCTGCGTCAGACCCACACCAGAGACTTCCACGCGAAACTGAGCCCATGCGGAAGCGTGCAAGAAAAGCAGAAGGAATACAGAGAAAAATTTCGTCATCGTGACGCGATTATCCCCAACTGTGCGTGACAACTTCGGGCGCCCCCATGCATTCCCTGTAACCAAGTGTTGCCAGGACCTGGCCGCTGCCCACGCGCAAGCGCACGGTTTCGGCGTTTTTCGACTCCGCTGTGCGGCTCGCTTCGCTGTGCCACAGGTGAAAGACCTCCGTGGCACAGTAGCCGTCCTTGCGGCAGATACCGGCATTGTGTAAACGCAAGGCAAAGTCCGCATCTTCATGGCCCCACCCCACAAAGGACTCGTCAAAACCATTGACCGCCTCGTAGTCACTGCGCCAAACACCCATATTGCAACTGCGAATGCCCTTCCACACGAAATGCGCACGCTTGCGGGTGGAGAAGTCCGGCAAGCGCAGCAAGCCACCGAGCTTGCTGGCATTGCCAGACAGGCGTCGCCCCAGCCAATACAGCCTGCTGCGCCCGAAAACCCGGGTCACGCCCTGAACCACCTGCTGCGTCAAACGCGCAGACAGCAACACGCGGCTGCCATTTACAAAGCAACCTTGCTCCCTCAGCATGCGATGGCGGCGCACAAAGTCGGTTTCCGGCACGCAGTCCCCATCCAGCAATACGATGTAGCGACCGGTGCAGGCTGCAACGCCCAGATTGCGTACCCGTGACGCGGTAAAGCCCCGATCCGGATGCCACACATGCGTGAGCTTCAGGCCAAGCCCGGCTGCGGCCCCCTGAATTGCATCCTGATGCGCCTGGGTGGAGCCATCGTCTGCCACGACGACCTCAAAAGCCTTGTCATCCTGGGCTGCCAAAGCTGCCAAAACGGGCAGCAGGGCCTCGCTGCGGTTGTAGGTGGTGATGACTATGGAGATTAAATCGACTGCTGGCATTTTGGAATAGACTTAGCCGCCCCGGTGACGCCCCAAAAGGCAGGCCGCTACTAACGTTTTTTGATGGTATCACCTTCAATGCCCCTGGTTTCCGTTTACATCATCGCCTTCAACGAAGCGGAAAAAGTCCGGGCCACCATTGACAGCGCGCGCTGGGCCGACGAGATCATCGTGGTGGATTCCCACAGCACCGATGGCACCCAGGACATCGCCGCCGCCATGGGCGCCCGCGTGGTGCAGGTGGATTTCAAGGGCTTTGGCGACCTGCGCAACCAGGCCATTGCCGCCTGCAGCCATGAGTGGATCTTCAGCCTGGACGCCGACGAGCGCTGCACGCCGCAAGCCGCTGCCGAGATCCGGTCTATAGTGAACAGCCCGGATGCCCTGGACGCCTACTGGATGCCCAGGCGCAACTTCTTTATGGGCCAATGGATCAAGCACTCCGGCTGGTACCCCAACTACCGCCAGCCACAGCTTTTCCGCAAGGGCAAAATGGGCTATGACCAGAAGCCGGTGCACGAGGGCTATGTGCTGCACAGCGACAAACCCATAGGCCACCTGACCAATGCCATCTGGCAATTTCCCTTCAAAAACATGGCCGAGGTCATGCACAAGGCCAACCGCTACTCCTCGCTGGGCGCCGAGAAGATCGCCCACAAGAAGATCACCATGGGCTCGGCACTCATCCACGGAATCTGGTCCTTTGTGAAGCACTATGTGTTCAAACGGGGCTTTCTGGATGGGTGGCCCGGCTTTGTGATTGCGTTGGGAAATTTTGAGGGCACGTTTTATCGCTATGTGAAGGCGATCGAGGCGCAGAAGGGGGATGCCTGGAAGGCTCCTGCTTCACGAACATAAAAACTATGCAAAATCAAAGTTCCTCGAAAAATGGCGCAACGCTTTATTTCCGCCTGCTGAAGTATCTACGCCCATACCGGAAGGCATTTGCGTGTGCCTGCCTGGGCATGATGGGATCCGCTGCCTGTGAGCCCGTATTCCCGGCCATCATGAAATACCTGTTGGACAAGGGGTTTAAAACCGCCGACCAGCGCTTGGTCTGGGCCATTCCGCTGGGCATTGTTCTGCTATTTGTAGTTCGAGCAGTTCTCTCTTTTTGCACTAATTACTTGATGACTTGGATATCTACCCACGTCATTACCGACTTGCAGCGGCAAATGTTCTCAAAGATGTTGACGCTGCCGACCCAGGTTTTTCATGAGTTATCAGCAGGAAAACTGATATCCCGCATCATTTCTGATCCCAGCAATCTGGCTGGGTCAGTGACCAGCATATTGGTAACCGCCGTTCGCGAGTCACTGACAGCGCTTGCATTGTTCGCCTACCTCATCTACCTTGATTGGAGACTCACCCTGCTGTCACTGCTCGTTGCGCCCCTTGTCGCGTGGATTGTCAGGGGCTTTGGCCAGCGGATGCGGATAGCCAGTCGCAGCACTGTTGAATCGGGCCGCTATCTGTTTCATTGCATCGAAGAAAGTGCTGCGGCCAACAAAGTTATCAAGATTTATGGTGCTCAGCAGCTTCAGGTTGACCGTTTCCACCGCGATACCGAACGGTTCAGACGGGCGCAAATGCGGGAGGCGATTCCGGCATCCGCACTTACCCCTATTACCCAAATTGCAGCCTCGCTGGCTGTGGCCGCTGTGATATTTCTGGCCCTGACGCAGGCGACTAGCAGTGCAGGCGTGTCTGCAGGTGGCTTCGTATCTTTTATTACAGCCCTGCTACTGCTGATTTCGCCGATAAAGCAGTTGACCACTATTAGCCCAACGCTTCAACGGGGTCTTGCTTCGACCGAGAGCGTCTTTTACTTTCTGGATTTGCCTGTAGAAGAAGATAGTGGTCACGAGATCATGCCCCGTGCACGAGGCGAGATAACATTCGATAATGTAGGCTTTCAGTATCCAGGCACGGATAAGCAAGCGCTTGAGGCGGTCAGTTTTCACGCTCCCGCAGGCACAACGATAGCGCTTGTAGGATCATCGGGAGGGGGAAAGACAACGATCAGCTCGCTTATTCCCCGCTTCTATCGCCCCACTACGGGTCAGATCAGAATCGACGGGGTGGACATAAATGCTTTTAGTCTGTCCAGCCTGCGCGACAACATTGCCCTGGTAAGCCAAGATATCGTTCTGTTCAACGACACCGTCGAGGTCAACATCGCTTTCGGCGCCCGTGGACAGTGCACCCAAGATGAAGTCATCGCCGCCGCGAAGGCCGCATATGCATGGGAGTTCATTGAAAAACTGCCAGAAGGTCTCAATACGTTTATCGGTGAAGACGGTGCCAAACTCTCGGGTGGACAGCGTCAACGCATAGCGATTGCCCGGGCACTGTTGAAAGATGCCCCGATTTTGGTTTTGGATGAAGCCACATCGGCGCTAGACACAGAATCGGAACGCCAAGTGCAGGCTGCGTTGACGACCCTCATGGAAAATCGCACAACTCTGGTGATTGCTCACCGCCTCAGTACTATTGAACATGCCGATCAAATTCTGGTTTTGAATGAGGGGCACATCGTCGAAAGTGGCACCCACACCGAGTTGTTAGCCCACGCCGGAGTCTTTGCTAATCTGAAACGCATGCAAAACTGAAATGAACATCCCGATACTGATGTACCACCAGATCGAAGCGCCGCCACCCAAAGGAACTCCTTTGCGTGGGTTGACTGTCTCACCTGGTTCATTCGCTACGCAAATGCGGCTACTAAAGCTTATGGGTTATCGTGGACTGTCGCTGCCTGACCTGACCCCATATCTCAGGGGACAGGCTATGGGTAAAGTGGTTGGAATCACTTTTGATGATGGGTTTCAAAACAACCTTACTCATGCCCTGCCGGTACTTAAAAAGCACAATTTTACGGCCACGTGCTATGCCGTCAGTGCTGAACTTGGGGGCACCAATGCATGGGACAAAGGAAAGGTCGCCGAAAATCCGCTAATGAGCCAGCAGGATTGGCGGGTATGGCACGCAGCGGGGATGGACGTCGGCTCTCACACTCGCCGTCACGTTAACTTGACCGAATTGTCGGATGATGAAGCGTGTGTCGAAATCACCGATTCACGCAAAGAACTTCAGTATGCAATTGGATGCGAAGTACTTCATTTTTGCTATCCCTATGGCTGGTTTGAAAAGAAACATGCTGAAATGGCGCGTCAAGCGGGTTACCTGACTGCCACGACTACGCACCGTGGCAGGGTTCACAGTGGGCACGACCCTTACGCACTCAATCGCATTATGGTGGCGTGCTCCACCAATCCGATAACTTTCTGCCTGAAGGTTGCAACAGCATACGAAGACAATCGAACATGAGGCCCTTGGTCCTTTACTGCAAAAGCTACCGGACCGACTTGCGCCGAGTGGTTCGACTAGTACAGTCGGTGCAAAAGTTCAATACAGAGGATATTCCGCTCTATATTTCGGTGCCCCAGTCAGATTTTGCACTTTTTTCCGAAAACCTTAAGGGACTCGGTGTTGAACTGCTGACCGATGAAAGTATTCTTTCCGCATCTCCGCGTATCAACCGAGCTCAAGTCATGGAGATGCATGGCGCCCAATCACAGCAGGTCATCAAGTCGGAGTTTTGGCGCCTCGGCCTGAGTGAGGCTTATGTGTGCTTGGACTCCGATGCACTATTTATTCGATCTTTTGCAGTTCGTGATTTCCTGGCGCCGGACGGTACACCCTATACGATGATAGATGAGGCTCATGACTTATTGGAACACGCAATAAGACATGGGCGTCATCGCATAGTGGATGCTTTTGCCTATGAGGCAAACCAGCTTCAGTCTCTGTTCGGGCGCGCGGGGAAACGCTATAGTTTCGGTCCTTTCCCCGTGGTGTGGCACCGCTGCGTTTGGCAAAGTCTGGACACTGAATACCTTGCCCCCCGAGGGTTATCTATCGCCGATGCTATTCAGCAGGCTCCTATCGAATCCAGATGGTACGGGGAAGCATTGCTGGCGTACAAGGCGATGCCACTATGGCCCACACAGGCACTGTTCAAGGTCTATCACTACGCATGGCAGTTTGATCGCGACCAGAGAAGTGGCATTGGACCAGAGCAATTGGCGGCGTTGTATTGCGGAGTGATATACCAGTCGGCATGGGAGAGAGAGATGGACTGGCCGAGAGAGGGAGGAAACTGGCTATCTGTCAACGGACGGCGGCTGCGTCGCCGCTTGGGTCGCATCTGAACATGCCCACAGATTCACCGCAATATTCGTTCACTTACTATCAAGTGAAAACAGTGTCCGGAAATACCGCCTGATTTTTCTGCTGAGTTTGAAATCTTTGCACTCGTGGTTCGAATAAAGTGTCTCTGGCACTGCCAGCATGGAAGAAGGAGATATGTGATTTTCCAGGGATACATACTGTCGTTCCAACACGGCCAAAGCGTTGTACTCCCAAAGCACGAGACGCTTGGCCTCCGCCAGCGACGCAGCATTTTCCCTGTCTAGTTGACCGGCCAGAATGCTGCGTATTTTTCCAATCGCATCTTCGGTTTGACCAATATCGATGTGTGCATAGCTGTCAGATGGAAAATAGCGGCTCAGGTTCGGACAACCAGCATAGATTGGAAAGCACCCCCTTAAAAAGGGATCCGCCAGCTTTTCAGTCCAATAGTCTTCATGGACCGAGTTTTCGATGGCAATATGGAATCGGTAATCCGCCAATGCTTCATCCTTGTCCTTGACTTCCCGAAAGCCACGACCAAACACATCAATCTGGTCCCCAAACTCCTGCTTGAGTCGTTCTACAAAGGCCAAACGTCGTCGGTGTCCCTTGGTTACCGCCTTGTTCGAACAGACAACTGAGCAAAGTTTTGTTTTGGGTGGATTGCCGGCCTCGAAATCCTCAAATTTCAAGCAGAACTCATTTTTTGCACCTGGTACGCCAAAACGCACGCCAACGAACCAGCTAATCGCCGGCTGTTCGTACACCACTCCCGGATGGCCCGTTCCACGTTGCGTCGTAATCACATGACCAAATTGCTGCATGAATCTGGATTCATAGCGGTGCAGGCTCTGTGGCTCAGCGCATATGAGAATTCTACGCTCACGTGGCATCTGAGTTGAAAATGTGCCCTCTTCCCAAGCTTCATAGACAACCAGCCAATCAGCAGCTTCTCCCTGCTTTAGCGACTCGGCGTATACCGTATTGCCCCATCTGTTGCCACCACCGGGTATCTGTCGTTCCCAAGGCACTTGAAAGCCCGAGCTTCCAGCAAAATGAACTTTTCGTAGATGCATAGAGGTCCGTACCAAGCCTACCGTTTGAGCTTCAACAATACCGTTGCATAGCGCCTGCCAACAACCGAGGGCAAAAACGCCAACAAAGCGATATTGAAACGGTAGTTAGCGTCTAATGTGAGCGCAAGCTCCTTCTGCAAACGATGCCAATGCCACCAACTAAGCACACCCTGATGAGGCAAACTTTGGTAGATCCATGCAAGCATAAAGCGAAAATTAACCGGCGCCAGTTCCGGGTGCGATGCGCAATGCACCATCACCGCCGCTGCAGCGTGATTCAGCGTAGCCATCGACGGCGCTGATGTCTGCAATTGCGCAACAAGATCTGAGTCGTTGAGCAGGCGTGCACAGTAAATTGCACGGATTTTTTTGGACAATCGATCCAATAGCTCACTCTTTTGCTGGCTGGCTTGTGCTGCATGCAAACGGTAACGCACCAAACTATCCGGTAAGTTGGCCATCTGAACCCCTTCCCCCGCCAACCGTGTCCACAAATCATAGTCTTCGGTGGGACTAAGGGTCTGGTCAAAAACATGCAGCTTAAAAAGTGACGCCTTTCCCATTATCGTCGACATTCCAAAACAGTTGCCCACCATGAGTGCGGCTTTGATGCCGGCATCTGCGCTTGCGTGGCAAACCGTTTCCATATCGCCTTGATCTGAGAAACAGGTAAAAGCGCTGCCACAGATACCGACTTCCGGATTACGATGAAGGTACGCCACCTGAAGCGCAAGTCGTTCGGGCTGGCACAGGTCGTCTGCATCGCAGAACGCTATATATTGCCCTCGCGCAAAAGACACACCGGAATTCCGTGCGTTGGCAACACCAACATTTTTTTCCAAATGCAGCAAACGAAGTCGCGCATCCGAAAAATTTGCCAACACGCTAGGCAGGTCGTCAGTCGATGCATCATCGACCAATATCAACTCAAATTCCTGAAGCGTCTGTCCAAATATAGAGTGAAGCGTATCCCCCAAGAGGGCGGCACCGTTGTGAATTGGAACAATCAAAGAGACTAAGGGTATTTGCACGTTTTCTTTCATATCAGCTGCATCAGTCTTGTCTATTCCAGCGTATCGGAACCACATCTGAGGTGTCTGTTTCGGGATCACTAAACCATTGGGCCGGTGCGTAGACGCGTTGATCCGGAGCATTGCCACGCCACGCCCCCCACCAGCTAAAGGAGCTGTTGGCAATCACGTGGTGGCGGCAGTGTGACATTAGCTCCAAGTCGATATAGGCCTGTTGACCGGAGTCCCCTTCGACAAAATACAGAGGAACATTGAGCTTTAAATTAGCTTTGACCCATGCCAGATCATCGGAAAAAACAAATACATGAATGTCGGGTTCATACATGTACAAATTAGCGATCGCTATCTGGTAATACGATAGATCACACAAGCCGTGATACGCTGCTGCAGGTGCATTACTGACATAGTCACCACGCCGCACATGCAAAGCCACGCTGTTGCAGTTGCGGATTTGCTCACACAACGGCAAGTTTACGACATCCACAGCCATTAGCTGTAAATCAGCCAAGATACGGTTTCGGTTCCAGTGAAAATATTTTTCACTCTGCCAATAGCCCACCAGAAATACTGGCCGAGAAATTCTCTCAAAGCGCCGATCGTAGGCAAAGCTCTGTGGCCAAAAAACCGGGAAGGAAAACAGGCTGGGAACGGTTTGAGCAATCCGCGATCGCATTCGGCCCCAGCGCGTCGACCGCGCCAGGGGAAGCGCCTGCAGCAATTCATCGCTGGCCAGCGTCGCTCGAATACGATAGCCTTGCAGCATGTAAGGTCGGTCGCCGTTGGCTTCCAGTCCCCTGAGATCCAGCATAAGGTCACAGCCCAGACGGTCTGCCAGAGTGCGCGCCGCTGCGTACTGAAATAGTTGGTTTCCCAAGCCGCCCTCAATACGTGCAATGATGTCGGTTGGCCACATATTCAGCATTCAATGTGACCTATGACTGTAATCCAGGAGACTGACACCCAGGTAGCAACCGCTGCAGTGTTGCAGCAATCATTTTCTTCCAGTAACTGAAATAAAGCTGTCGGACATCCTCCGTAGTTTCTCTCTGCTCGAAAACCATGCGCAAATCACGCCTAGTCAACTTAGATAGGTCATTTACCAGATGGATGCCGGAAACTGCAAAGGATTGCATACATACGGATGTTTTTACAATGGGTATCGACCCCAAATAAAGGCTCTCCCAAGTGCGGTGACAGTCGACCCCATTGCCTGGTGGGGATACGACAAAACGGTGCATCACTAACTCCTGCAAGTATTGTGGATAGGCAATGCGCCGCGTGCGGGTGGTCACAAAGTGCAACTGCCAGCGTAGCGCTCGCAATACGTGCTTACGCTCTGCGTCATTCGTATCGGGGTTTATGTTTAGGTAACACCATTTCTGTAAAACGGGACGTTCCCGCTGAATATTCACCTGCATGGAGCCAACAATATCGCGACTGGCGACAATTCCTTGACGCTCCAGACCGATGGGAATTGGTGTCAAATCAGGGCGCTCAATCAACACGTTTTGGGCAAACCAATGAACTACGTTGGCAGGCTTCTTTGCGTAAAGCGCGCTGTCCACGTTTGCATCGGAATTATGGGAAATAAGAAGGTAACGATGGCTGGACTTGGCGAGTACTTCAAACAGAGTTTCGAGTTTATGCGTGCTGCAAAAAATTATACCGTCACGCGCATTCATTTTTGTGGCACTGACATTCACGTCATCGTTGAACGACCAGTCTGCCAAATCGGCGAAACGATCACCATGAATATATTCGGCTGAAAAGTGCGAACACAAATCGGAACGGTTGTAATCCATAGTCATCAACCTAGACAAAGTCAGAAATTTTCTTGGAATGAATATGCAGATTGAATAGCGGCCATTCTGCTGAAGAGTCGCGCTCGGCAACTACAACGGGAACACGGCGACCTAAATCGTCTGTGCGCCATAGCACTTGGTACCTGCCGGCGCGAAGATCATTTCCAATCCAGTGATGTGATGCAGAAAATCCGGGACCGTCTCCATGCGGAGTTCCTCCTACATACTGCCCCCAAAAAGCAGGATCGAACAGGCAGTGAAAGTTCGATAAATGCTGAGTCAGCAGGTCCACGGGAACCCGTTTTAACTCCTTGGGTGAAATTGCGTCCCAAAGTCGCAAAAAGGGCCTAGCCCAGGGCTTGAAGATTCTACGCATGGTTGGCAACCCTTCTTGCAAATAGGGTGTTACTGGCAGTACGTCAATAAGTTCTGGGTGTTTCAAACGAATGATCCCCAACAGCACCATCTCATTGACCATGTCAGAACCAAGGTATCTACAAACCACGTCTTCGCCTTCACCGAGTAAGCGCAACATCTCTTGGCATATAGCAGTCAACGCAGTTCGTGCACCCACATACATCAGGGCTGCCGTACATCCAGAATTCGGACCGAGCGGAACAAGGGCACAGCGCCCACCATAGCAAGACTCCAATTGCCCGCGAATCGATTCGGGTTCACGGTAAATTAACACATCATTTTCGATATGCATGCAGCTTACAAGCGATAGTCGCTCCATTACGGCGTCAAGCACGAACAAGCGCAACATGGTGAAGTGCCAGAACCCCCCTCCGCCATAGCGAGCGTCAAGCCAGCTGACGGTATTCAAGGCTCTCACCATCTCGACGTCAGCAAAAGATTCATTGGAAACAACCGTCAGGCCTAAGGCCGCCACCGCTCCCGTATCCACCATGGCCAGCGGCAACACACAAATAATCGGACCTGTGTGAAATTTCCGCGTCTGCCGGACGGTATCCCAAAAATAGGCAGGCAGATCAGGCCCCATGTGTATATGAACCACGGGGAATGCAGAATCGACTTCCTCCGAAAGATTCATGTCGTATTTCTTCTTATCAGTGCAAGTCTCAGTATCCGCCGAATCAGCCCTGGAAATGATTCAAACGGTTGATCCCATTTCTCAAAAGCAACAAAGTCAAATTTACGAACGCGCCCTTTGAAGATAGGCCAATCGATGTAACGCGCTTCACCGGTCAACGATCTTCCGCAGCGGTCCCATTGACCGGTTGCCAGACGCATTTCATCGGCATGCGTGTGTGCGAGAAAAGTGCCAAGCGCCTCATATTCACTGAATCCACATTGCTCAGAAAAATCTACGGATTCAATCAAAGCATCCATCCACGGCATCTGATGTCGGGCTTCGATATGGGCAAAAAACTGCTTGGCCCAGCATCCGCGAATGGCAAAACACTGGGCTATAAATGAAGCACCAGCCGTTCTATCCATTCCCAACAACCTCAATATGGCAGTAAAGTAGGGCTTGTGAAACTCTTCGCTTCGGTAGTAGCGAAGCGCGCCGTCCGATTCAATAAACTGCAATGGCTTCAGTGGGATAGTATCGGCATCCCAGATAAGAAATACATCGTCAGCTTCTGCCGTTTCAAGAAACGACAACTTGATGAGCTGCTGAAAATACCAGCCGTAGCGTTTGGGGGTTATTTGAGCCAGCGCTTGGAGCTGAACCCGGAACTTTCCAAGATAAACTGATTCGGCTACAACCCGAAACACACCAGGTGTTTGCTCTTGAAACTGCGCAAGCTCACGATCAGGAACGACCAAAACATAGTTCTTTGCCATAATGTTTCGGCAAATATAGGGAGCAGCCACAGCCCAAACATCAATATCACGTGCCGAGCAAACGCAAACCACGGAAGTTAGTGACGGTGCCACTTGCCTCCCCTTCTCGCCCTGCACGTCCTCCGATTTTTGCAGCACATTCTGACCCATCAGTCGCCTTGGGTGTCCCGAGAAAGCAGAGAGTCAAAGTAGCCTATGACCTCAAGTAGCCCTTCCCGAAGCTGGACTTTCGGTTCCCATCCATCGAGGTATTGCTGGGCACTGCTAATGTCCGGTTGGCGCTGAGTAGGATCATCCGATGGCATGGGACGAAACACGAGTTGGGACTTGGAAGCAGTCAGTTGGAGCACCATTTCAGCCAGTTGCCGGATCGTAAACTCATTGGGATTACCCAAATTGATAGGCCCAGGAAAACCGGGACCGCCATCTTCAGCGCGTGGCAGATCCATAAATCGCAGAAAACCTTCTACCAGGTCGTCCACATAGCAAAAGCTGCGCGTCTGCTGACCTTCACCGTAAATGGTAATGTCTTCACCACGGAGAGCCTGCACAATGAAGTTGCTGACCACACGCCCGTCATTGGGATGCATGCGTGGACCATAGGTATTGAATATCCGTGCTACTCGAATGTCCAAGCCATGCTGGCGGTGGTAGTCAAAAAACAGGGTTTCTGCGCAACGCTTACCTTCGTCGTAGCAACTGCGAATGCCAATGGGGTTCACATTGCCCCAATAGGCTTCGGTCTGTGGGTGCACGCTCGGGTCGCCATACACCTCACTGGTGCTGGCCTGAAAAATACGCGCCTTGACCCGTTTCGCCAGTCCCAGCATGTTGATAGCTCCATGCACACTGGTCTTGGTAGTCTGCACCGGATCATGTTGGTAGTGCACCGGGCTGGCGGGGCAAGCGAGATTGTAAATCTGGTCCACTTCAACATACAGCGGCATGGTCACGTCATGTCGCATGAACTCAAAGCGCGGGTGCCCCAGCAAATGGGCAATATTGCGTTTGGCACCCGTGAACAAATTGTCCACACAGATCACCTCGTCGCCTCTGGCAATCAATCTGTCGATCAGGTGTGAGCCCAGGAATCCGGCTCCGCCGGTCACAAGAATGCGTCTGGTATTGTTATAAGTTCTCATGCGTTGGACGGTTGGTATATCGGCGATTTCATTGATTATCACATTCGCGCAAGGTCGCTCAATTTAGCCACGGACGAAGCCGTGGTGTAGGGGCTGACCATGGCATTATCAGGCAGGCCATGCGCACGCCAATGCTGCAAAAATTGCCCCAACAATGTGGCCAGCGTTTGAACCAGTTGGGCATTGGGTTCCGCACCACGATCCTCGGCACATGCATCGGTCTCCACCACCTGCTGCTGCAGTCTACGCAGCATCTCCGCCATCTGCGGGTTCTGGTGCACCAACGCCAAAATCGGCCGCTGCATCCACAGGTACTCGTACATCTTCGACGGAATGTACTCGGCACAGATGGGTTCCACGCCGTGCAGCAGCAGCAGCACGTCGGCGCTGCGCATGCGCTGCAGGATCTGTTCGCGCCCGCTTTTTCCCGTGACCGGGTCAGCCTCAATGCGCCCGAAATGTCGCACGGTGGAATGCGTGGCGCTTGCGACCGCCGCCGCAGACACCGGGTCCAGCGGGCCGCCATAGACATGCAGCTCCACGCGCCCGGCAAGATCGGGCTGCTGGTCCATCAGCAGGTCCAGTGCGGCGATGGTGCTGGCCAGATTGCGGGTCTCTGAAAGGGAACCAAAATGGCCGATGACACATTTTTTGCTCGGCTGATAGGGCTCCAGCGCGAAGGGCGGCGCATCCACACCCGGCAGCATCATGTGGCCCCGCTCGCCCAGTTCCGGATTGCGCTTTTTCGCGCTGGCCAGGGCCTGATCGGTAAACCAGATCGCCACATCGGCTTCCCGACAGATGGTGGTTTCCACCCTTGCCTGCATCTTCTGCTGCGGTGTCGTGGGACTCGTGCCGGGCACCACCATGGGGTCGTGCACTTCCGCCAGCCAGCGGATGCCGGTGGCGCGTTTGAGCGCGGCCCCGGCCATATGTGCTGCGAATGCCCCCCCCGTGGAGTAAATCAGATCGAATGGGCGTTCGCGGGTCAGACTGCGGCCCTTGAGATAGGCGCTCAGCCACCAGGACCAGGAGCTCTCCACCGGCCGCAGCAGCTTTTCAAGCAGCATAAAGGGCAGCAGCAACAGGGACAAAGGCAGCATGACGGCGCGGTAGCGCAGGCCGCTGCCCAGACGCTTGCGCAGCACATGGCGCGCCTCAAAGCGAATGCCGGCCGGGCCAGCCGGCCAGAGCTGGTAATGCTCGTAATGGCTATCGTGGCGGCCGGACACACCGCTGAGGATTACCAGTTCAATCCCCGCGCGCTCCAGATGCGGCAGCTTGTCGGTGATGGTCTGGCTGGCGGCACGCCCGTCCATATTGAAGGCATGCGCCAGAACCAGCCAGCGCTGCGTGTACCTTGGAGCCACCCGCTCAAAAAGGGCTTCGTGCTGGCGGCCAACCTGGGCCCAGGTGCGCTGCGCTGCAAACTCGGCAGCCCTTTGACCCAGGCTCACCGCAGTCTTGACATCGGCTGTGAGGAGCGACACGGCACTGGCAATCGCGCTGGCCGACCTGGGGTCTTGCAGCAGGACCGCATTCACTCCATCGCTGAGCTCGGCACCGATGCCACAGTAGCGGGCCGCGCTCACGACCACCGGCAAGCCATGCGCCATGGCCTCCAGCACCACCATCGCGTAGGTGTCTTCCAGGGTGGGATGCACCAAGCAGTCCGCCGCTTGGTAGGCCGGGTTCATGTCGGAAAGTGCGCCCAAAAAATGCACACGCCCGGTCAGGGACAAATCGGCCACCCGCTGACGCATGGCAGCGCCCTGCTCGCTCTGCCCCACCACGGCCAGCCAAACATCGGACGGCAACTGCTGCATGGCCTCCAGCAGAGCAGGCAATCCCTTCTTGCGGAAGTCGTTGCCCACAAAAAGCAGTCCCTTGCCATCCACCGGCAGCTTCAAGACCGAACGTGCGGCCCGTTTGACGTCGGGGCTGCAAGGCCCCGGCACCTCCGATACGCCGGGTGCAATCACCTGCAGCGACGAACGCGCCTGCGGGTAGGCTGCTTGCATCACGCCAAGCAATGTATCTGAAGTGACGACCACGGCGCGTCGTGGCTTGGGTGCATAGCGCGCAGCCTCCAGCCACAGATAGACCAGCAGGCGCGGACTGGTGCAGACCGACACCCAACGCAGCAGCTTCGACAGGCCTGCGCGTCCAGCAAACAGGTTGTGTTTGACCGGCAGCACATGCACCGTCTGCACATTGCCGTGCCAGGTATTTTCGTGCGAATGCACGATATCAAAACCGCTGCGGGTCGCGCGCCAGGTGGCATAGGCAAACCAGAGCTGGTTGATCCAGCGCGGGCGTTTGCAGGGCAAGGAGATGGCGTGGTAGGTCACGCCCGGGTAGCTGTGCGCAAGGGTCTGCGCAAACACATGCACCTCGTGCCTTGCCGCCAGTTGCTCCACCAGCGAAATGGAATAGCGCTCCGCACCGCCCCCGGTGCTGGAAAAGTTTCGGCTCAGTACGGCGATGCGCAAATCGGATAACTCCTGCTAATCGTCAGAGCAACACAATGTCGTACTGTTCCTGCGCCATGGCGGCCTCGCTTTGCAGCGACACCGGCTTGCCGATAAATTCGCTTAAAGACGCCAGGTGCTGGCTCTCTTCATCCAGAAACAGCTCGATCACCTTGGGAGACGCCACCACGCGAAACTCGCGCGGGTTGAACTGGCGCGCCTCGCGCAGGATCTCGCGGAAGATGTCGTAGGTGACGCTGCGCGCGGTCTTGACAATGCCCTTGCCTTCGCATACCGGACAAGGTTCGCACAGCATATGCGCCAAGGACTCACGCGTGCGCTTGCGCGTCATCTCCACCAGGCCGAGCTGGGAGAAGCCACCGGCCGAGGTCTTGACGCGGTCTCGCGCCAGCTGCTTGCGGAACTCGGCGAGCACGGCATCGCGATGGTCCTCACGCACCATGTCGATAAAGTCCACGATGACGATTCCGCCCAGGTTGCGCAGCCGCAGTTGGCGCGCTATCGCCTGCGCCGCCTCCAGATTGGTCTTGAAAATCGTGTCGTCAAAATTGCGCGCGCCTACATAGCCGCCGGTGTTCACATCCACCGTGGTCAGCGCCTCGGTCTGGTCTACGATCAGGTAGCCGCCGGACTTCAGTTCCACGCGCCGCGCCAAGGCCTTGGCGATTTCCTCGTCGATGGAATACAGGTCAAAGATCGGCCGCTCACCCTTGTAGTGCTGCAGCTTTTCCACCGCCATGGGCATGAACTCGGCACCAAAGGCCTTGAGCGCGTCAAATTGCTCGCGCGAGTCCACCCGGATGGTCTGGGTCGCTTCACTCACCAGATCGCGCAGCACCCGCTGCAGCAGGCTCAGGTCCTGGTGCAACAGGGTTTTCGGCGGCAGGCGCACGGAAGCGTCCTTGATGCGGGCCCAGGCCTTGCGCAAGTAGCCTATGTCCTCGGCCAATTCCGCATCTCTGGCATCCTCGCCATTGGTGCGCAGGATAAAGCCGCCACCCTGACTGCCCGCCAACGTCAAAAGGCGCGAGCGCAAGTCTTCGCGCTGCACCAGTGGAATTTTTTGCGACACGCCAATATGGTCATCCTGCGGCAGGAATACCAACAGGCGCCCGGCAATGCTGATCTGGGTCGAGAGCCGCGCGCCCTTGGTGCCTATCGGGTCCTTGATGACCTGCACCATCAGCGCCTGGCCTTCAAACACCTGCTTTTCGATGGGAATGAGTGCGGCAGCGCCGCGCGCCGCGCTGATGGTCTCACCCTCTTGCGGCGGATGCCAGACATCGGCCACATGCAAAAAAGCGGCCCGCTCCAGACCGATGTCAATAAACGCCGACTGCATGCCCGGCAGCACACGCGCCACCTTGCCGAGGTAGACATTGCCCACCAGCCCGCGCTCCAGCGCGCGCTCCACATGCAGCTCCTGCACCGCACCGTGCTCGACGATGGCCACGCGGGTTTCCTGCGGTGACCAGTTGATCAGAATGTCCTGTGAAGGCATCAGCCAAACCTTTTGAGCAGTTGCGCAGTTTCATAGAGCGGGAGTCCCATGATGCCAGTGTAACTACCAGCAATGCGGACGATAAAGGCCGCAGCCAAGCCCTGCACCGCATAGGCACCGGCCTTGCCCATGGGCTCGCCACTTGCCACATAGGCGCGAATCTCGGCATCGCTCATGGCAGCAAAGGTCACCTCGGACGCGCTGCAGGCCTGCTCGCACCGATCCGCTGTGCCGACAGCCACAGCGGTGTACACCACATGGGTTTGGCCGGACAGGCCCTGCAGCATGCGCACCGCATCTTCGGCATCGACCGGTTTGGCGTAGATGGTGTTGCCCAGTGCCACCGTGGTGTCTGCGCACAGCACGGGAGCCGTAGGCAGGCCACGCGCCTGCAGGCGCATGATGGCGGCATTCAGCTTGAGCCGGGTGACGCGCTGCACATAATCCAACGGGCTTTCGCCGGGGATATGTTGCTCCAGCGCCTCGGCGTCTTCTTCTGCCGTTGCCAGCAACAGTTCGTGCTCCATGCCGAGCTGGGTCAACAATTGGCTGCGGCGTGGACTTTGCGAGGCGAGGTAAATAAAGGGCGGCATAGGTCAGTTCTCATTTCGCTTTCAAAGCGAAACTACTCACGGTGGTAGGGGTGGTTGGCGTTGATCGACCAGGCCCGGTACAGCTGTTCAATCAGCAGCACCCGTGCAAAGGCATGCGGCAAGGTCATATCGGAGAGGCGGATGCGCTCGTGTGCGGCCTGGCGGAAGGCCGGATCCAGCCCGTCGGGGCCGCCAATCACCAGCGCCACATCGCCGCCACCCAGTTGCCAGTCGGTCAAGCGCCCGGCCAATGCCTTGGTGGTGAGGTTGGTGCCGCGCTCATCCAGCGCCACGATGCGCGTGCCCTTGGGGATGGCGGCCTCGATGCGGGCCCGCTCACCCGCATAGAGAGCTTCCAATGTCTTGGAGCCGCGTGGCTCGGTCTTGACCGCCTTGAGTTCGATCTTGATCTCAAACGGAAAGCGCTTGGCGTAATCGTCCCAGGCGGTTTGGGCCCAGTCGGGCACCTTCAGCCCGACCGCCACGATCAGCAGCCGCATGGCAAGGCTCAGGCCTTGCGGCTGACCGTCTTCTTGGCAGCAGGCTTGCGCACTTCCGCCCGCTTGGCGGCCACGCGGGCCACGGTCTTGGCCGGAGCCTTTACCACCAGGGTCTTGGCCGCAACCTTGACGGCCGGTGTCTTCACTGCCGCTGTCTTCACTGCCGCTTTCTTGGCCGCGACGGTAGGTGCCACCGGCGCACGCGTGCTCGTGGTTCTGACCACGGCCTTTTTGGCGGGAGCAGCGCCTGTGGTCTTGCCAGCCGCCTTCTTCACCGCAGCAGCCTTGATGGCATCATTCTTCTTGACCTGGGCCTTGGACGGGAAGGCCTCGGCCACACCCTTCTTGGCGGCGCTGGAGCGCTTCAGCGTTCCGGGCACCTCGCCCTTGGTGACAACCGCTTCTTCCTTGGATGCGGTGGCTGGCTTGGCCGAGCCCAGCTTCATGCGTACCGGCTTTTCGCCCCACAGTTCTTCCAGATGGTAGTACTGGCGGAAGGTGGGTTGGAAGATATGCACCACGGCCTGGCCGCAGTCCACGATGATCCATTCGCCGTTGGTCTCGCCTTCGATACGCGGTTTGCCAAAGCCACCCTCGCGCACGGCGTCGCGTACGCTGGCGGCCAGCGCCTTGGTCTGGCGATTGGAGGTGCCGGACGCAATGATGACCCGCTCAAACAGCGCCGACAAATGCTCGGTGTCAAACACCACGATATCCTGCGCTTTTACGTCTTCAAGACCATCGATGATGGCGCGCTGGAGTTTTTGGATGTCTTTTTTTGCAACGGGGGATGTGGTCATCAGGCGGCCTGGTAAAGGTGGTGGTGGTCAATATAACGCGCAACGGATTCAAAAACCAGAGCTGAAACACTTTGACCATGCGCGTACAAGTCGCGGATTTCGGTGGCATTCAAGGGGCTGGGTGGCAACTGCAGTCGCTGCAGTGGCTGGCTGAACAACTTGGACGGAACATCGGCTGGACTGGCAGCCGACACCGTTTCGGAGCGCGAAGCTACACAAATTATAGCAGCGCGGCCCAGATCCTCTGCACGGTGCCAACTGGCAAGGGCCTTGGCCTGGTCTTCGCCCATGATCAGGTAGAGCTGCGCAGCCGGATACTGGGCCTGCAACTCCTGCAGCGTGTCTATGGTGTAGGTGGGGCCGCTGCGGCGTGTCTCGCGGTCATCCACCATGGCGCGGTTGACGTCGGCAAAGGCCAGGCGACACATTTCCAGGCGGTGCTGCGCCGCCGTCAAAGGCCGCTGCTTGTGCCAGGCGTGGCCGGTAGGCACCACGTGCAGGACATCCAAGTGCAACTGTTCAACCGCCGCCTGTGCCACGGCCACATGGGTGCGATGTGGAGGATCGAATGCGCCGCCAAACAGACCCACTTTTTGCGGATGCAGACTGCTCACACCCAGTCCCGGCGGGGCAGGAAATCGCTGTACAAAGCCGCTTCAGGCGTGCCGGCTTCCGGCACATTCTGATACGACCAGCAGGCGTGCGGAGGCATGGACAACAGAATCGATTCGGTGCGTCCGCCCGACTGCAGGCCAAAATGCGTGCCCCGATCCCAGACCAGATTGAACTCCACATAGCGGCCACGCCGGTAGAGCTGGAAGGCGCGCTCCCGCTCGCCATAGGGCATGTGCATGCGGCGCTCCACGATGGGCAGATAAGCGCTTAAAAAGCCGTCGCCCACCGCGCGCAGCATGTCAAAGCTTTGTGCCTGTCCCAGCTCCGAAAAGTCATCAAAAAACACGCCGCCTACGCCACGCGCCTCGTTGCGATGCTTCAGAAAAAAGTAGTCGTCACACCAGGTCTTGAAGCGCGGGTACTTGTCTGCACCAAAGGGCTGCAGCGCGTTCTTGCAGGTCTGATGGAAGTGCCGAGCATCTTCCTCAAAGCCGTAAATGGGCGTCAGATCCATGCCGCCGCCAAACCAGCAGACCTCGGAGCCATTCTGCGCCCGGGCGGCGATCATGCGCACGTTCATGTGCACCGTGGGCACATAGGGGTTGCGCGGGTGAAACA
>TBL_comb47_HYPODRAFT_10002611_pt1 | contig 22073 bp, 11 predicted proteins | sample TroBogypolimnion_40_FD_10682 | JGI IMG/M metagenome (IMG submission 10682) | reverse complement strand
AATTGCGAAGAGGAGTTGAAATACTATTTCACGCTTGAGCCACGCTTCCGGGCATCCATTCAGGATGAACTGCAACGGTCGTTTTATATCATGCGTGAGTTGAGTAATCTTTCGGAACACTATGGGGAAAAGGCCTTAAGCGACGATATTGCCAAAAGATTAAATAATTTATTGTCTATTTATCAGCCTGAAATGGCAGGTCAGGGAATGAAAAAATAGCTTGAGAAAGGTAGTCGGGTTGTCCCGACAATATTAAAAAAGGTCGGTAGTAACTTACACCGACCTTTTTAGGTATAGATTATTTTAGATTTATGAAAAGCACGTTTGGAAAAACTGAATAGACGGTCGGGCTTTAATCGTATAATTCAAAACTTTGCGCCATGAAAAGATTCCTGTTATTGTTTTGGTTTGGAATTGGAATTATTCCCTTGTTAGCTGCAAATCCTATCCGCAGCCAGATTTCAACTGCTACATGGATTAAACAATACCCTCGTTATGATTATATTACGCTGTTTGACAGCACAAAAGTGAAAATGATGGAGAGTGGACTGAGTTATTACCAGGAGCACCAACGGGTTCTGGTTCTGACTCCAAACGGGGGAATGCATTTTAATGTTTATAAATCGGACTATGACCCGCTCACAGCCTCTGTTGATATCAGCAAGGTAATTATTTACTATAAAAATGGGTTAAAAAGGGAACTGAACCAGACGGATGAAACAGATTATCCCGCTCCTGCAGGAACTATTCTGTGGGGATCGCGACAAAAAATGACGGAGCTTGGGAGACTTGAGCCGGGTGACGCATTTGAAGTTTTTGTGAATAAAAAAGGGTTTGCCTATGCTTTACTTGATACTCAAAACCAGGATGATAAGTATATTCCGCCGATGAGAGGTCATTTTTATGACATTGTCCCCTTTTGGTCAGAAACACCCCTGTTATCTAAAGTATACCAGGCAACTATACCTAATTCGAAAGTGGTCAATTATGCGGTTTATAATGGCAAATTAACGATCAAAAAAGAGACAGGGCCGGAAAATTCCGTTTATACATTTTCTCTGTCTGATATTAAACCGTTAGCTTCCGAGCCCAACATGGTCGCACTTTCTGATGTGGCTCCTAAACTGCTGATATCCACAGCACCAGACTGGCAGTCCAAATCGCGATGGTTTTATAGCGTGAATGAAGATTACGGAAGCTTTAAATCGACACCTGAAATTGATCAAAAAGTCAGGGAGATCCTTAAGGGTGCAGTTTCTGAAATTGATTCCGTGGGCCGGCTAACCCATTGGGTGGCTGATGAACTAAGATATCTCGGACTTTCCATGGGGAAGGGTGAAGGATTTACGCTTCACCGGGGAAGTGTCGATTTTCTTGATCGGTGCGGTGTTTGTAAGGACAAGGCAGGAATGTTGGTTACCATGCTCCGTTCCGCCGGATTCAAGTCCTATCCTTCGATGACGATGGCGGGTTCACGAATTGACCGGATTCCGGCCGATCAGTTCAACCATTCGGTGGTTGTGGTAAAGCTTTCAGACGGAAAACTTCATCTGCTTGATCCAACCTGGGTTCCCTTTGTGCGGGAATTATGGTCAAGCGCCGAACAGCAGCAAAACTACCTTCCCGGAATTCCTGAAGGTTCCGATCTTTTGGAAACACCTGTGTCGTCTCCCCAAAATCATTATGTAAAAATTATGGCGACTTCAAAGCTGGGCAAAGAGGGAACCCTTTCCGGTGAAATCTCAGTTTCCGCTGAAGGTCAATCGGATGCGAGCCTCCGCCGAATGTTTACCGGAGCATTCAAGGTTAATTGGAAAAGTAACCTTGAAAATGAATTATTAAAAATCGCACCGCAGGCTAAAATACTGAAAAGCTCCTTTGGCGATGACCCTTATAATTATATGGCCGGGCCAATCGATTTGAGAATAGATTTTGAAATTCCTGATTATGCAACGGTTACTGATCGGGAGATCCTGTTTACTCCTCTAGCTGCATCCGGCATCTTTTCGGGGGCCATGCGAAATCTTTTAGTTGACATTAAATCCGATTCCCGACGTTTCCCTTTTCGGGACGCATGTTCCAGAAGTATAGAGATTACTGACAAAACGACTATCCCGGCAGGATATAAATTGTCGTGGATACCCAAAATTGAGAAATCATCGGGAACCGGAGCCAGTTTTGAAGCCTCCTATTCATTGGAAGGAACTCAACTTCTGCTCAATGAAAAGGCTGAATATAATAAACGAATTTACACCCCCGAGGATTGGTCATCTTTTAGAAATGCGGTGAAAATGCAGAAAGCAATTTCAGAAAACCCGGTTATTTTAACTTTGTAATATTTATTCTCATGAAAATCACACAGTTTGTATGGGGAATATCATTTTTTATCCTGCTTTCCTGCAATACTCAGAAAGAAAAGAGCTATCCTGATGCCGATGCGGTTTATCTGAATCTGACAAAAACGTTCGTCCTGAATAAAGATGGTAGCATTGTAAATTCAGTGGAAAAAAAGCAGAAGTTGTTCACTTATCGGGCATTTCAAAGCTTATATGGTGAAACCAGAATTATGTATAATCCGGAGTTCCAAAAACTGACTGTCAATGAGGCCTATACTATAAATGCGGAGAATCAAACCATAAAAACTCCGGATAATGGGTTCAATGAGGTATTGCCGCCGATTTGCCAGGATTCAAAAGCATACAGCCAACTTCGGGAAATGGTTGTTTCCCATACGGGACTTGAACGCAATGCCGTGATCAACTGCTCCTACAATGTTACAACAGCTGCTGGAAAAATTCCGTTTCTTATGGGGATTGAAGAGCTTCAGTCCGATTGCCCGATTGAGAATCTGACCATTGTTGTTCAGGTTCCTTCAGCAATTAGACTTCATTACAAGTCCCTTAACTTTACATCAGAGCCGACACTGGAAAAAGGAAATGAACTTGATACCTATACCTGGAAATTTAAAGATCTTGCTCAACGACCCAAGGAGATTCGGAGTGCTTTGGTTTGCGGAGACATACCTACTCTGCTTTTCTCAACTCAGGTGGATCAGTCTACTGTTCTTAATTGGTGTTCAAAAAATTTGTCTTACCCTGACTCCATTGCTGGCGCGGTAAAAAAGTACGTGGATCAGGTTATTAAAGACAAAAAGAGCTGGCAGGAAAAAGCCTTAAAGGTTCAGGAAATTGTAGTGAATGAAATTAAAACACTGCATATTTCTGGTCCGCTAACGGCATTCCAGGCCAGACCTGCTGATCAGGTATGGCAATCCAATTCGGGAACTGTTTTTGAAAAGGCAATTCTTCTCGTTGCCCTTCTTCGTTCTGAAGGATTAAATGCAGAGCTTTGCCTTAATGTTCCGGAAAGCTTATCAGGAGAGCAGCTCCCTTTTTTATGGACAGCGGAGCCAATTGCGAAAATTACTGGTCTGAACAGCGAGACACTTCTTTTGACAGCCGACCGGCTTAATGCCGGAAATTCAGATTTTGGTTATACTCCATCCAGAGTACTGACGTTGAATACTGTGCACCAGGCGTTGGAGGCCGGCACTCCCAAAAGTAAAATCCAGATAGAAGGCAAACTAAAAATTAACGATGACAGCAATCTGCAGGGAGAATTAACTGGTCAGTTTACAGGCAGTTTTAACCCTTATTTTGAAATTATCAGGAATCAGGGGGTATTCCCGCAGCTTTTATCCGATTTCAGGGGTACTGCCGGGAAATGGACCGCCGACCAGACAACCGTTTCCTTTAAGGTTGAAAGCAGTGATCAACTGATTAAACGCGGGGATTTTAAATTTTTAGACCTGTGGGATTGTAAAACCGGAATCTCCGCTTTTCACCTGATTCCAATGCCAATCACGCGAATCTCTGCTTTTTATTTAGGCACATCGATCGACGAATCGTATCATTATTCTGTTAAATTACCGGCAAACTGGCGACTTGTCAATCCGGTAAATATCGAGCTATTGAAGCCCGGGATTGGTCAGGTTCTCATTAGCCTGAAGCAAACAGGAAACGTTGCAGAGGTAATCCGGAAGATCGGGATATTTAATCCGGTAATTGCTAAAATAGATTATGCTGACTTCCGGGAACTGATTAATAAATGGAATACTCCAAAATATAAACAGTTGATTATCAGATAAATAGAATTTAACATCTTTAATGCGGCAGTAAAAATCCTGAAAGGATTTAATTTGATTAACCCCCAGGGAAGTGAAACGAAACGGGGGGGTGAAGAATCTGGTGAAAACCAGAACCCTGACAGGGTTCAATAATAACAACATAGTTTGATATTCAGTCTGTCGGCTCTGACTGAGCTGCTATCGCGTATTGAGTATCATCCTTGTTCCCGGCCGCTGGCAGATTTTCGATGGGAGAAAGTAGCCTCTTTCAGAACAAGGTTAAGAATAAAAGTCAAATGGCTACAGGCATTCAAGCTAGCCGTCAGTCGCTAGCCGCGAATCATTAACCGATTAACAGTAAGTAAATCATATTTACCCACACGATTCGTCGTAGAGCCATATTTTTTCAGCAAACCATAAGTAATTCTAACTGCAAATGCTGAAGTAAAAGAGGCTTTCCCATTTTATTGGAAAAGCCTCTTTTATTTCTGATCTGCTTAAGCTTTAAAATTACTATAAGCCTTTTTAGACAAGCATCCGGTTAATGCGGTCCTGAATTTAGTTTTAAGGCTTGGTGTAATAAACCTCCCAGGCGATCCAGTCAACAATAGCGGTTGCAAAATTAGACTGATGCAAGGATGTAAACAGGGTACTTATTGTGGGTATGGCAGTACTGGCAAGAGAGGAGATTGTGGCAGTAGTACCATCATCGAAGGTGATTAATATATCGCGCTTCTTGCTGGTAACCGTATTGTCGACAGTCCCGGTTGTATTATTTACCACAGAAACTTTTGCCTTTGGTTCAAGAATACCGCCTACATATACCTTTGCACTGTCAAGGGTGCTCTTCCCCTGGGCTAATTGTCTTACTATTTTGACATCACCGATAGTCAGGGAATAATTGGTTTCTCTCTGTGGCACCATTGATCCACTGCGTATTGAGGTGAACTTCTCCTCGTAAAGGACTTTTTTACCGTCTGAAATGGAATAATCGGAAACAGCCGTATCGCCCGGGGCAAAGGTAATCTTGGTTATGTAGCCATTCGGGAAGTCATATTCTGCCGTATAATGAGGATTTGTGGTTTTGTTGTGTGTAGACTGAATCTTATACGTTCCCGCTGCTACCCCTTTGATTGCGGTTGATGTAGCCATTCGGTAATCATATCCGCCCAGGATCCTGTAGGTGAAATTATAGTCAGAAAGTGTAATTACATAATCGTTGGCCAGCAACGTATCGCTGGGAGTATACTGGAGAAGTGTCCTTGAGTTTGTCACTTTTGACGTTGGCAAGCGAACGATCATTTGCGTATTATCGGCCGTTTTATTAAAGAAACGGGTTATAAAAGAGAGCTTTCCAAGTTTAGCGAAAGTCACTTTATAATCATATACTCCGGCAATATTGGCCAATAAAATACTATGAGAAACCGTATCCAAAGGCGATAATATCAGGCTCTTGGTTGCCAGATCTGCGGGACCTGCCACAACCTGATAACCGGTTGATGCAGTTATAGCAGTCACTGCAGTGGTTAGATCCTGCACTCCGGTGGTGAGTGCGGATTTAAGGGATACTGTCGGTTCAGATGGTGATGTAATTGTTGCTGATTTGTTACAGCTCCAAAAAAGGAATCCGGCCAGCAACACCGTCAAATAAATAACTTTTGCTTTCATAGTTCAACTGAATTAAGGAATTACTAATTTTAATTTTATTTTTTTTATAGCAAATTATATGCCAAATTAACATCAAAAAAAGAGTGCAATATGAAGAATTGATTGTTTTTGTATTTTGTAATTAAATGAACAATAGGATTATATGGTTTTACGGGAAATTAAGTGATTGTCAATGAATAATGTTCTCCGTCATCTGACGGATCAATGTTATTACGAATTAATTATCTGTGATATAGAAAGATATAATTACGACATTAAATCATTTTACTTACTTAAGTCTTTTAAAAGTTAATTTTAATTCTGAAAGTAATTCTGAATAAAGGTTAACAGTTGTTCTTTCCTGATTGGTTTTGCCAGGTATTCATTGCAACCTGCCGCTCTTGATTTTTCATCATCGCCGGAAAGTGCATAGGCTGTTTGCGCAAAAATTACCACATTTGAATTAAACTCCCTGATTTGTCGCGTGGCCTCATATCCATCCATTTCCGGCATTTGGATATCCATCAAAATCAGGTCAATATCCGGATTGTTACGGCAGGCTTCTACCGCCTCTGTGCCGGTTCTGACTTTAATGATCTCTTTGCTAATCGGTTTAACGACAATTGAAATAAAAATGGCTGAACCTTCATCGTCTTCCGCGATTAATATTTTGAGTTTCTTTGCCTGCGGTTCCGATTTATTCTGCGTTTGAATATTTTTTACTAAACCATTTGCCTCCAGGGTTTCATAGGGTGGAATTGACAAATAAAAGGAGGAACCTTCACCTTCCTGACTTTCTACCCAAATCTTTCCATGGAGCATTTCTGCATAAGCCTTAACAATTGCAAGACCAAGTCCTGAACCTTCAAATTGTCTGGTATTTGAACTGTCGGCCTGCCTGAAATGCTCAAAAATAAATTGTTGCTTGTTTTTATCTATACCAACGCCGGTATCTTTTACGCAAAACTCCACGAAAACTCCCTTCGTTCTGATTTTAAAATCTATTCGTCCTGATTTTGTGAATTTTACCGCATTCCCCAACAAGTGAGTAAGAATTGTTGTCAGTTTATGGGGATCTGTAAATAAGTGGGTTATCGACTGTTCAATATCCTTTATGATGTTGAATTCAAGGCCCTTTAATTCACTTTCGTTTCTAAAACGTGATTCCAGATCCAGAATAATACTATTGATATCAACCGGGGATAAGGAAAGCCTGGTCTGGTCAGCCTGAATTTGTGATATTTCGACTATATCATTTATTGTATTCATCAATCTTTCAGCACTTTGATTGATTAATCCCATGTATTCATTTCGTTCTTCAATTGTCAGATCGTCGTATTGAAACATAGACAGGAATCCCAGAATGCCGTTAAAGGGAGTTCTAATCTCATGGGAGATATTATTGAGAAAGGATGTTTTAAGTTTGTCACTCCCTTCAGCCTGCTCTTTGGCTTTAATCAGGTCTTCGAGTATCTTCTTTTTCTCGGTGATATCAATATTAACTCCCCTTATAGCTACCAAACTACCATTTTCGAACACAGGTTGAACATTGTTTTGAAGCCATCTTATCCCCTTCTCCGGAAGTTGAATGCGAATATCAACAGTTTGCATTTCATTATCTATATATGGATGGTTCTGCAAAAAATCGATTAATGGAAGATCACTGGTATGAACAATACTGAGAAAGTGATCATATAGGTTTACATCTTTATCATCAGGCTCCAATCCCAACATTCTGTAATAGTTCTTTGATCCCACAAGTTCACCGGTTATCAAATTGTGTTCCCAGCTACCCATGCCTGCTAGTTCCTGCGCGTTATTTAATTCTTTTTCACTTCTTTGCAGTTCTGGTTCCTTTTGTTTAAGCTCACTGATATCAACAGCCGTAGCGGATAAGAATAGCGGAACATGGTTAGTGTCATATATTAATACTGCGTTCATAAGGGTAGGAAATACCGTTCCATCCCTGCGTATATGCCAAACTTCCCGGGCGGAAAAACTGCCGGTTATTTTCAATTGATCAATAAGCTTAATAATTATTGGTAATTGCTCCTGATTATGGAAGATGGTCAGGCTTTTTCCTGACAGCTCATCTGGCTCATAACCATGCATCCGGGCAAAGCTATTATTGACGTAAAGGATATTTCCGTCCAACGAAGTAATGGCTGATCCATAATTTGCCTGGTCTGCAATAGTGCGGAATTTTAAAATCTCCTGTTCAGCCAGTTTACGTTTTGTGATGTCATGAACAATAGTAAACAGCAATTTGTGTTCCTTAATTTGAACCGGGTTGGAAAAAACTTCCACGTCTCTTAATTCCCCATTTTTGAGTTTGTGTTTAAATTTGAATTGGTTAAATTCCAGATTCAGCGCTTTCTGCATGTTCAATATTGATTCATCCGGATTCAGGGTATTAAGGTCCCAAATCTTTTTGGTGCACAATTCTGAATATAACCAGCCATAAAAGTTGCATGCAGCAAGATTTGCGTCTTTAATTTCGCCTGTTTCCGGATCTATTAACAACATCACTGTATGCTGATTCTCAAACAGCGTCTTATAACGCTCTTCGCTTTGGCGCAATGCCTGCTCTGCAAGTTTGCGCTCCGTAATATCCTCTTTTACAGCAAGGAAATGGGTAATTTTATTTGTGTAATCGATTATCGGAGAGATGGTTGATGATTCCCAATAGAGCTCTCCGTTTTTTCGTTTGTTATGAAATGTCCCGTGCCATACCTGTCCTGAGGTGATATCTTCCCAAAGTTTTTGATATTCAACGCCAGGGGTTTCACCGGACTTAAGAACTCTTGGATTTTTCCCAATCAGTTCATCGAGGGAATAACCGGTTGTTGCGGTTACTTTTGGATTTGCATATTCAATATTACCCTCCAGATCAGTAATAACGATACTTATCGGGCTTTGTTCTACCGCAAGGTAGAGTTTTCGGAGTTGTTCCTCAGCTTTTTGCCGCTCAATCTCTGTTTCAATGGTTTCAAAGGCAAAACTTATTTCATTTGCAAAATCATCGAGTAAGCTGATTTCCTCCTGGTCAAAGAAATTAGGTTGTGAAGCGTACAGGCTAAAAGTTCCAATAATTTTCCCGAATTGTCTTAGAGGAAGTGCGATGGAAGAGCGATAACCCCGATCCAGTGCCTCCTTCCTCCAGGGAGTTATCCTCTGATCTGTTTCAATATTAGCGCAAACAAAATGATCGCCCTTCCGGATTGCAGATCCGGTAGGCCCCCTCCCTTCCGGAACATCGCTCACCGATATTTGCCTGATTACTGAGAGATATCCTTCTTCAATGCCCGCTATTGCTACTGGCTTAACTGTTTTTGTATTTTCATCAATTATCCCAATCCACGCCATCCTGAATTTTCCAAATTCTATGGCAATGCGGCAAACTTCATTCATGAGCTCTGACCTATCCCTGATATGTACAATCGCCTGACTTACATGACTAATAACAGAATATAACCGGTTTAATTTCTCTATCTTGACCTCAGCCATCTTCCGTTCAGTGATATCGGTCAAAGAACCTGTACCTCCGATCACCCGTCCATCTTCATAGATTGGAGTAGTTGAAGTACGCACCCAGGCTATCGAGCCGTTTTTAGTGTGGTAACGATATTCCTGATATGGAATATCCCTGTTGCCAAGATTCGAATGTCTCTCTTTAATGCGCTGTATATCATCATGATGCATGAATTCAAAAACATTCCTGCCAATCAGCTCTTCCGGGGTATATCCAACGATCCGCTCGATTGCAGGGCTTACGTAAGTTATAATACTTTCATCCGTTATTTCATAAATCACATCATTAACCCTCTCAACCAAATTCCTGAATTTTTCCTCACTCTTCTGTAGCTTCTCTTCGGTTTTTTTCCGTTCAGAAATATCACGGGTTATAAAAAGCATGCTTGCCGGATTTCCTTCCGGATCCCTAATAAACTCTGCATTGACTTCAATGCTAAACAAAGTGCCATCCGACCTGATACCGGTATATTCTTCCGCCCTCAAAAGAGTGCCCAGAAAAAACTTCTCTAAATTTGAATGGGCCTTTGGGTGGTCAGGCTTGTCTATAAAGTCAAAAAGCGACCTGTTTATTACTTCATTTGTATGTTTGTACCCAAACATCTCCAGTATCCGTGGCGATGAATAAATAATGATTCCATCCAGATTAGTTATCGTTATAATGTCGGGTGACGCATTGAGGACAGACCGGTACAGGGTTTCACTTTTTTGGAGCTCAATCTCCGTCAGTTTTCGTTGGGTTATATCGATAATGGTACCGGTACCCCCATTGAAATTTCCATCAGAGAATATGGCCCTGGTAGACATCTCGATCCACCTGGATTCTCTATTTTTTGTAAGGATCTGATATTCATTCTTTAATTCAATCTTTTCACTGAGCTCATTCAACCTTTCCAAAAGAAACTGGCCGTGGACCCCTACAAATTGGATGAAATTTTTACCCCTGATCTCTTCCGGTGAATACCCGAATATTTTCGTTACGGGTGAACTGATGAAGGTAACAATACCCTGACCATCTATTTCAAAAATGACCTCATTGATGTTTTCAATGATATTCCGGTATCGCTCCTCACTCTGCTGCAGTGCAAAATTCTTTTCGCTTTTTTCGATGAAATTACCAATCCTTACGGCAATTGAAAATAGCAACACCGATTCTTCGGGAAGGAAAACCGGGGCTGAGGAAAATTGAATGTTTTCAGGGTAGATAACTTCGACCTTGCCGATAAGCCTGTCATTGGCTTTGATTTCCTGAAGCAAAGCAATTTTACTTGATTCAAATTCGTTAGTTTTATAGATTTTGTGATACACCGTAACAGCAGCCTGAGCAATTTTGGGAAACTGCCAGCTATCAGGAATTAGTTGAACAATCTTGTCAAGTACTTCATCCACTCCGAGATCTGAATTGCTCATAATCTCAGATATCCTGTTGTGGCATTTCAGTTCTTTCACCCTTTTCCGAAGGTCGAACTCGGTATTTTTCAGTTTAGTAATGTCTCTTTGGATTCCAGCCATCCGTACTGGCTTCCCGTCAGAGTCGCGTGAAACAACCCTCCCTTCAGATAAAACCCACTTGTAACTCCCATCTTTACATCGCATACGGAGTTCTGAGTTGAACGATTCTGTCACCCCGCTGCTATGATTTTCCAGGAGTGCTATGGTTTCATGCCGGTCTTCCGGATGGATCCTGCTCATCCATTCTTCAGCAGATTCCCCGATCTCTGAATCGGTAAACCCAAGCATTTTTTTCCACTGACTTGAGTAAAGCACCTGATTAGTAATAAGATCCCAATTCCAAAGCCCGTCAGTCAGAATATCATCAGTAAATTTCCAACGTTCATCCTCCATAATCAAAGCGAATTTCCATTCAAATATATTCTGATCAATCTATTGACCCCAGGAGCCAAATTCTTAAAATTAGTTGAACCTGGTGGAGTAACTTATTGTCTGGTTTATTCCGATCACCCTTTAATTTTGTTAAATAAACCGTATTCTAAGCCCAAAACTGATTGATTAACATCAAAACTATCAATAATTCATGAATAAATTGAAATAATGTAAGATAAATAATTCGAACGTACCTACAGAATCAGTAGTCGCCTCTAAAGGCTTTAGCTCAGCGTTTAACTAAAAGAGGAGAGTAACCGATGTTAATCTCCTCTTTTGCGAATTTTTATCGGTGGCTATTTCCAGCCTCCACCAACTGCGCGATAAAAGGTAACGATCGCATTAAGCTGTTGCAACCGGTCATTAATGCTGCTCAGTTGAGCAGCTAAAAGGTTTGTCTGGGCAGTAAGAACCTCAGTGTAATTGGCTGAGCCGTAGGTCAGTAATTGTTTTGTATAATCAACTGATTTTACCAGTGCTTCGAGTTGCAGTTTACGCAGTGTGATTTTCCGGACTGAAAGCTCGTAGGAACTGAGTGCGTTGGTAACCTCTTGACCTGCTTTCAATAACGTATTCCTAAAACTGACCAGCGCGATCTCTTGCTGAGCCTTTGCCACCTTCAGCCGTGAAGCATTGATCCTTTTATTAAACAGGGGCTGGGTAAGTCCACCCAGAATATTGGCTGCAAAAGTCGTTGGATTGAAGAACTGGTTGAGCTCTGTAGCCACAAATCCGACTGAAGCGGTCAAAGTAAGAGCCGGATAAAAACTGGCTCGTGCGCTGTTGGTTGTTTCAAAAGCACTCATTACACCGTATTCTGCCTGTAAAACGTCCGGACGGTTATCCAGGAGACGGGCCGGAAATCCTGCTTTTAAAGCAGTTTGCAGGGTCTGCTCTTCAATTTTTCCACGATCAATGGTCCCCGGAACCCGTCCGAGCAATAGACAGATGATGGCTTCAGTTTCCCTGATTTGCTGTTCCAGATCCGGAATAGTTACCTCTGCGGCGTAGCGGTTCGCTTCGGTTTGCACGATAGCCGCACCGGTCACTTTTCCGCTCTCCTTCAGTACCTTCATGGTCTCAACCTGTTCGATCTCGTCTTTAACAGTTTCCCTGGTAATTACCAGTTTTTCGTCTAATCCGATCAGCGTGTAATAGGCTGCGGCAATTTCAGAAACCAGGCGTGTTTGCACCTCTTTTTTGCCGGCATCACTGGCCAACAGGGTTGCATACGCCGCCCGTTTTGAGCTGCGTAACTTTCCCCAGAGATCAATTTCCCAGCTGGCCTCTGCACCAAGCTGATAAGCACCCACATTAAACGGGCCTGAGGGGTAAAGTGTTTCAGGATTTTTGGTGTATGATCCATTTGCCAATAATGAAATATCGGGCAAAAGCGATGCCCTGCTTTGCTTAAAATAGGCGTCGGCCTGAGTGACCTTTTGAACCGCTATTTGTAGATCCGGATTATTTTTCAACCCTTCCCCGATAAGCTGCTGCAAATGTTTTTCTGCAAAGACAGCCTGCCAGGGCTGGTCTGCAATAGTTGTGGAATCATTTGTGGCAGAACTCCCAAAAAGTCCTGAAGTATCTGCAATTTCGCGATGAAAATGTTGCGGAGCGCTGCATGAAAGGAGCGCTAAGGAGAATCCGGTAATCAGGATAATATTCTTTATTGTTTTTTCCATTTTAAACTTTTCTGATAAAACAGGGTAAATTATTCTTCCATATCATCCAAGCCGGAGATCTCCGGACTTTCCGGTTTCTTGATTTTCTCCTGAAGGGTTTGGAAGATTACAAACATGGTTGGGATAACCAGGATCCCGATCATGGTTCCGATAAACATCCCGCCTACCGAGCCGACTCCGATGGACCGGTTTCCTTTGGCCCCGACACCTCCTCCGATAACCAATGGGATCAACCCGAAAATAAAGGCGAACGAAGTCATCAGGATAGGTCGCAAGCGCGCTGTTGCCCCCTCGATAGCCGCCTGAATAATAGGCATGCCGCGGTGACGTCGCTGCAATGCAAATTCTACAATCAGAATGGCATTTTTGGCGAGCAATCCGATTAGCATAATCAATGAGATCTGAAGATAGATGTTATTCTCAACCCCCATTATTTTAGCGAAGATATAGGCCCCTGAAATTCCGATCGGGAGGGAAAAGATGATCGAAAAAGGGAGAACAAAACTCTCATACTGGGCTGCCAGTAAAAAGAATACGAAGATCACGCTCAATATAAAGATCATAATCGATTGGGCACCCGAATAAGTCTCTTCGCGGGTTAATCCCGAAAATTCGTAGCCATAACCCAGCGGTAAGGTCTGGGCAGCAACCTCCTTCGCTGCTTTAATGGCATCACCGCTGCTGTACCCGAAATTTGGAGCTCCATTAACTGCAATGGATGTATAAAGGTTAAAACGGGTGATATTTTCCGGGCCAAAAACCCTTTTGAGTGAGATAAACTCAGTAATCGGAGCCATTTCTCCAGTGGAAGTCATGACAAAAATATTGTCCAGATCCTGAGGATTTCCTCTGAAATTAGGTTCGGCTTGAACCATAACGCGATATTGTTTCCCGAAACGGTTAAAATCGGAAGCGTAAAATCCGCCTACATATCCTTGCAAAGCGGATAATACCGAACTAACGGTAATTCCCGATTGTTTACATCGTGCCGGATTCACATCAACCTGGTATTGCGGAAAGTTCGAGTTAAAAGAGGTCATTGCATATTGAATCTCAGGACGCTGATTCAGCGCGGCGAGAAACTTGCGGGAATTTTGCTCAAACTGCTTGATATCTCCTCCCGTTTTATCTTCAAGTTTCAATTCAAACCCGCCTGAGATACTGAAACCGGGGACCATTGGTGGCGTAAATATGATGATCTTGGCATCTTTCACCTTCGATGTCAGCATGTAAAGTTTACCGATTATCGTATTGATATCCTGCCCTTTTTCCTTCCGCTCTTCAAATGGTTTGAGACTGCAGATCAACATTCCGTAGGAACTCCCTCGGCCGCTGATCAGTGAATTTCCAACAATAGCGGTCCTCCCTTCCACTTCGGGAATATTTTTGACGATGCTTTCAACCAGTTCCACAGTTTTTTTCGTTCGCTCCATGGCTGTTGAAGGGGGTAGACTGATATCAATAAACATACGTCCGGTATCTTCAGTGGGAACAAATCCGGTTGGAGTAGTCTCCATAAGGTACCATAATCCGCCTGAGAAAAGAAGAATAATCGCGATAGCTACCCACTTGTGTGCGATTAACAGATTGGTGGTCTTTTTGTAACGTTTTGTCATAGTGCTGAAAACACTATTGAATATGGTATAGAAACGTTGCATCACCCCTTTTTTATGCAGAGCGCTTTGGGAATGCGGTTTCAGGAAGATGGCACAAAGTGCAGGACTAAGCGTTAATGCGTTAATCGCTGATATGACAATGGCCACTGCCAGAGTTATTCCGAATTGTCGGTAAAATACACCGGTGGTTCCTTTCATAAAGGTTACCGGAACAAATACCGCTGCCATAACCAGAGTGATTGCAATAATCGCTGACGAGATCTCGCTCATCGCTGATACTGCTGCTTCCCGGGCATTTTTTGCCCCCTGATCGAGTTTGGCATGAACGGCTTCAACAACAACAATGGCATCATCGACCACAATCCCTATGGCCAGGACCAAGGCAAAAAGGGTCAGCAGGTTGATGGTGAAACCAAATAAATTCAGAAAGAAGAAAGTTCCAATAATCGATACCGGTACCGAAATGGCAGGAATCAATGTCGCCCTGAAGTTCTGAAGAAATACAAATACAACAATAAAAACGAGAATAAACGCCTCGAGCAGGGTGTGTAGTACCTTTTCTATCGAACTGTCAAGGAAGTCATTCGCATCTACCAGGATCTGGTATTTTATGCCTGGGGGAAAAGACTTTGAAGATTCTTCAAGGACTTTTTTGGCATTGATGATCACATCGCGGGCATTTGATCCTGCAGCCTGGAATACGGCCATGGCAATTCCGGGTTTGCTCATTGCGGTTGTGGCAATCGAATAATCCATCGCACCCAGTTCAATGCGGGCAACATCCTTCAACCGCAGGATATTCCCATTTTTATCGGCTTTAATGACGATATTTTCAAATTCGGCAGGTTGTGTAAGCCTCCCCTTATATTTGAGAACATACTCAAAGGACTGCTCGTTCAAGGCTCCCAGTCGTCCCGGGGCTGCCTCGAGACTTTGTTCATTCAGAGCAGCGATAACATCAGATGGCATTAAACCAAACGAGGTCATGACATCAGGTTTTAACCAAATACGCATGGAGTAGTCCTTCATGCCAAATACCATGGCCTCGCCAACTCCGTTTACCCGTTGAATCTGTGGGAGAAGGTTAATCTTACTGTAGTTTTGAAGAAAAGTCTCGTCGAATTCCCCATTTTCACTGCGGAGCGTAAAAACCAGTAGCATGCTGTTCTGACGCTTCGCCGTGATTACTCCGGCACGGGTTACTTCTGCCGGTAGCAAACTGGTGGCACGGGCCACACGGTTTTGTACGTTTACGGCGGCCATGTCGGCGTTTATCCCCTGCTTAAAGAAAACTTCAATCGTCGCTGACCCGTCATTACTGGCTGTCGACGTCATGTAGGTCATATTTTCGACCCCGTTTATCTGTTCCTCAAGCGGAATAACCACGCTTTTTAAGACGGTTTCTGCATTGGCTCCGGTGTATGATGCTGTTACCCTTATGGTAGGAGGGGCAATGTCAGGGTATTGCTCGATAGGAAGGGTCACTAACCCGAGAATACCCAGAATAACAATAATAATCGAAATGACCGCTGATAGAATCGGCCGTTCTATAAATCTTCTGAACATGTTTCCTAATTTTAATTTTTAACCGGTTTTACAGGAGCCATGTTTTCGGATAGATTTCCAATGTCGGATAGTTTGGGTTTGATTTCGGTGTCATTACGCAATGATGCCACCCCTTCGAGGACAATCTGGTCGCCTACATTGAGTCCGCTGGTCACTACATAAGAATCTTTCAGATTTCCCTCCAATACTTCAATTTCAGTATTACGGACCTTATTTCCCGCACCAACCACAAAAACAAAATGTTTTCCTTGAAGTTCGTAAGAGGTTTTCTGCGGAATGATAATCACTGAATCAATGAGCTGAGGAATACGGACAGTTCCGCTTCCACCGCTTCTCAAAAGACCTTCTGCATTGGGGAAACTCGCTCTTACATTTACTGCCCCTGTCTGTGAATTAATCAATCCGCTTGCCGTTTCGATCCGGCCGGGTACCGTATAAACTGAGTTGTCTGCAAGAACCAGTGATACCGGTGGTAATTTGCTGAATTTTTCCTGCTGGTTTTTCCCTTCCAACCCCTTGATCAGAGTCAGAAATTCCTTCTCATTAAACGAAAAATAAGCATATATATTTAAGGTATTCGAAACGGTTGTCAGTGGTTCTGCAGTTGCACTGCTTACCAGACTGCCTACCCTGAAAGGGAAATTTCCAATGGTTCCCTCAGCCGGACTGGTTATCAGGGTATATTGCAGGTTCGCCCGGGCATTCTCAAGGTTTGCATTGGCTTGTGCCAGTTGCGCTTCCTTCGATTTCTGTGTCGACTCAAACGACTCCAGGTCAAACTTGCTGATGATGTTTTTTTCAACCAATGGCCTGGTTTTTTCGACGTTGACCTGCGCCACTTTTACATCTGCCTGTGCAACTTTTACCATCGCTTCGGCTGAACGGACTGTGGCCTGAATATCATCCGCATTCAGACGAAATAAAAGTTGCCCTCTTTTCACAAAAGCACCTTCATCGACAAGAATTTTTTCGATATATCCCGCTATTCTTGATCTGATTTCAACAGTTTGCTGCCCCTGAAGTTTTGTTGGGTAGTCTTTGTATAAACGAGTCGATTGAGCTTTTACCGCAATAACAGGATATTCTTTTACTTTTCCTGCACTTCCCGGTTGCCCCCCCTTGGGCTGATCGGAACAGGATACCGCGATCAGTATCATTAAAATGATTACAAGACTCCTGATTTGATTATTTATTCCCATAATTTATATTACTTGTTTCTATTTGTTTCTACTTGTTTCTATTTGTTCCCGCAATTGCAAATTTCTTCTTCTGCATCGCCATTCTCCTGAATCTTGGTTAATACATTCTCAAATATTTCAAGTTCATTTTTGGTTACGCCTGAAAGTAATTTATTTGATACATCAACAGCTACCTCATTCATTCGGTTCAGGATTTCAACCCCGGTTTTAGTAAGAGTCAGATTTTTTTTTCGCTTGTCCTCTTTATTGGTAATCCTGACGACAAATTGATGCTCCAATAGGCAATTGATATGACGAACAATGATTGATTTGTCCTTTTGTAAGCGATCCGCTAAATCTTGTTGAATGAATTCAGCATTCGAATTCAAAAGTTTCAGGATTACGAATTGCTCAAACGTTAATCCAATCTCCTTATCTTTGAATTCAGCAGCCATTTGATTTTTAAATACCCGGCGGCTTCGGCTCAACATATATCCAAGCGGTATGCCTGTTCCCATTTGTTGTTTTTTATTTTCGTGCAAAAGAACCGATATTAGTTGACAATTACAACTAATAGGCATTAAGTAAACATTAAGGTTGGAGGTGGTGCCCGCTCCAAGTGTTTTGCACCGGACAGGATTAACCGGTGGAATGAGCTTTGGCACAGAAGTTTACTTTTGCTTTGGAAATCCTTAGTTTTAAACTAATTTTGCAGGCTTAATTGGCGTTGTAGTTTGTCCTTCATTAAAAAGTTAAGATGGAAATGGATAGGTCTCCTAATATAAATGAGTTGAATGCTTTATGTAAAAACACACTTATCGATAATCTTGGTATAGAGTTTCTTTCTGTTACTGAAGGTGAGGTTGTCGCCAGGATGCCTGTTGATGCCCGAACTATTCAGCCATTTAAAATTTTACATGGAGGTGCCTCTCTGGCTCTTGCGGAGACGGTGGCAAGTGCAGGGTCCGCGTTTCTGGTAGACCTTTCCAATTCAGCGGTTGTCGGCATTGAGGTAAACGGGAACCATGTTGGGAGTGCAAGTTCAGGTTTTGTAATTGCCACTGCTATAATATACCACAAGGGTGAGCGTACCCATGTGTGGAATGTGGAGATAGTGGATGAAGCCAGGCGCAAGATCATGATTGGACGCGTTACTGTAATGGTTGTGCCGAAAAAGCAATAGTGCAATTGGAATTGTTTTGTATATATTCATGTAACTGACAGAAATGATTGTCTCAGATAATATTGAAATTCAGGATGTAAAATTTTGCAATAAACTGGTACCGGTTTGCCTTGCCAGGGATATTCCCTTTGTATCCTACCAATTACCCGGGGAATCGGTAGTAACAACGCTGATTCAGTACAAGTCTGAGCCGCGCAGGTTGATGTCTTCGAATGATTTAACCAGGGCACAAGGGTTTGTGATCGCTCCATTTGATAGTAATGAATCATTCCCTTCGATAATCCTTGAACCGGATTATATTCACACCGGGAATTGCCCTGTTGACGAAATCATTGAAACGCTGCAGGAATATTTTCCTAAACAGGGGAAAGAGATGGCGCCTCATACCATTTATCAGGCAACGCTTGCGGAGTTTACTGCACAGGTTGAAGCTATCAAAAAGACTATCTCAGAGGGGATAATTAATAAAGTTGTACTCTCCCGGATAAGAGTAGATCATTGTCCGGACAAAGTTGATCTGGCCACCCTGTTTAATTCCCTTTGTCAATCTTACCCTGGTGCATTTGTTTATCTGCTCCGGATGCCCGGAGTTGGATGCTGGATGGGGGCTTCGCCTGAACCGCTGCTCTTAATGGAGGGAGACCTTGCCAAAACCACCTCGATTGCAGGCACTCAGGTCATGGGAAATGCTTCGTTATCTGAGGTGGCATGGAAGGAAAAAGAGCTTGATGAACAGGAGATTGTTACAGGTTATATCGAAACTGTACTTAAGAATTTTGGAGTTACCGGTTTTAAGAAAAGCGGACCTCATAGTTACCAGGCTGCGAATCTGGTTCATCTGAGAACTCAGTTTGATTTTGAAGCTTCATTGATCAAACCCTTATTGGGTGAATTTGTTGATGCTCTTCAGCCGACTCCCTCGGTAGGGGGCTTACCTAAAACTGAAGCAAAAAATTTGTTGTTAAGTGTTGAGAAGCATAATCGGGAATACTATTCGGGATTTTTAGGTCCGGTGAATATTGCGGATAAAACTGCGCTTTTCGTTAATTTGCGCTGCATGAAGGTCGTAAAAGAAGGATTTGCCTTGTTTGGGGGAGCCGGAATTACAAAAGGCTCCGTTGCCCGGCGTGAATGGGACGAAACCACACAAAAAATAATGACCCTTTCGACCTTTGTTAGGAGCGTTAAAAAAAGAATCAAGTCCTATGAATTCTCCAAAACAGGGAATTAGCGACCTTCCGGAGATTTGCTACCGGCATGGAATACGTCAGGTGGTTATTTCACCCGGATCGCGGAATGCGCCGCTGATTTTCTCCTTTACCGGACATGTCGGAATGAAATGTCTGAGCATCACCGACGAACGTTCAGCTGCCTATTTTGCGCTGGGCCTGGCTTTACAATCTCAGGAACCGGTAGGATTGGTTTGTACTTCGGGAACGGCTGCCCTTAATTTTGCCCCTGCCATTGCCGAAGCCTTTTACCAGAATATTCCACTCATCGTTATGACTGCTGATCGTCCGGGAGAATGGATTGATCAGGCCGACGGACAAACAATCCGTCAACGTGAAATTTACCGGAACTATATTAAGCAAAGCTATGAATTGCCGACTGAAACAGCAATTGATGCCGACCTTTGGTTTTTTAACCGCTCTGTAAACGAAGCCCTTAATTCGGCTTCTCAGGAACCAAAGGGTCCGGTTCATCTGAATATCCCCCTCCGGGAACCACTTTATTCCCCGCTCCCTGAACCGGTCAGGGAATTGAAGATCTTCCATACTACAAACCCAACATTGGGTATAGCCGCTGAGGAATTGGATCAACTCCAGGGTTGCTGGAATACCAATACTAAAAAAATGGTCGTTTTTGGGGCTGATGTGAAAAATGAGACTATTCAGGAAGCCCTTTCCCTATTTTTGAAAGATCCATCTGTAGTGATTGTGGCTGAAAACATTTCAAACCTCAGTAACGGAAATATTATTGCAGCACCTGAGCGATTTTTTGCATCACTTACTGCAGCGGAAAGTTCTTTATTTCGGCCTGGTTTGCTGATTACAGCAGGACATTCAGTAGTTTCTGGTCAGCTGAAGAAATATCTGCGGCAAAATTCTCCGATTGAGCATTGGCATATTCAGACCTCTCCTTCCTACGTAGACACTTTCCAGTGTTTAACCCGTTCGGTTATCGCATTTCCCGGATCTTTGCTGAGAATATTGACCGAAAATGGAGATAGCTCCGAATCCAACTACCAGAAAATACTTCTGGATAAAGAGTTAAGCCTCAGGAAAAAGCATGACATGCTGCTTTCATCTTTCCCTTATTCTGATTTGGTAGTTTTCGATGCTGTTTTGAAACGTCTTCCGGAGGACTCCAACCTTCACCTGGCTAACAGTACCCCAATTCGTTATTCTCAGCTTTTCGAAAGCAGAAGTGATATTCATTATCATTGCAACAGGGGAACCTCGGGTATCGACGGCTGCGTCTCTACTGCTGCCGGTTATGCAGTAGCTTCCCAAAAACCTACAATCTTGATTGCGGGCGATATATCCTTTATCTACGACTCCCATGGCTTGTGGAATAAATATCTTTCCGGGAATTTCAAAATTGTGGTAATCAACAATGGCGGAGGCAACATATTCAGGTTGATTAATACAGGTGACGGGGCGATTCCTGCCCGTGAATTTCTCGAAACACCTCACCAGGTAAATATTAAATTCCTTGCGGAAGCCTTTGGCGCAAGTCATGCTGTTTGCAGATCTCAGGAGGAATTGCCCGGTTTGCTGGATTGGCTCCTTGAACCGGCCGACCACCCTTATATTCTTGAAATTGTGACAGATTCAGCGGTAAACACCACTGTTTTTAAAGATTATTACAACCAAATAAAGTTACCATGAGCGACAGAACCTGGACTTCTATTAAGGAGTTTGAAGAGATCAAATTCGAGTATTTTGAGGGGATTGCCAAGATCACTATAAACCGTCCCCGTTACCGGAACGCCTTTACTCCGGATACCGTAAAGGAGATGATTGAGGCGATGGTAATCTGTCGCGAGAATCCCGATATTTTCACCGTCATTCTTACCGGTGAAGGGGATAAGGCATTTTGCAGCGGCGGAGACCAGAATGTGAAGAGTTCAGGCGGATACATCGGTAAAGATGGGGTGCCGCGTCTTAACGTCCTTGACCTGCAGAAACTCATTCGCTCAATCCCTAAACCGGTTGTGGCAATGGTGAACGGATTTGCAATTGGTGGAGGTCATGTACTCCATATCGTTTGCGATCTCTCAATCGCTTCGGAGAACGCCATTTTTGGACAAACGGGTCCGCGTGTCGGAAGTTTTGATGCCGGATTCGGCTCCTCTTACCTTGCCCGGATCGTGGGTCAAAAGAAGGCCCGCGAAATCTGGTTCCTGTGCGAACAGTACTCTGCGCAGGAGGCACTCGATATGGGACTTGTAAACAAAGTTGTGCCTTTCGACCAACTGGAGGATACCACCGTGTCATGGTGTATGAAAATGATGCAGCACAGTCCCCTGGCACTTCGGATGATTAAGGTCGGATTAAATGCTGATCTGGACGGGCAGGCAGGTATTCAGGAGCTGGCAGGGAATGCAACGCTCCTTTACTATATGACAGAAGAGGCCCAGGAGGGGAAGAAGGC
>TBL_comb47_HYPODRAFT_10002610_pt1 | contig 22075 bp, 14 predicted proteins | sample TroBogypolimnion_40_FD_10682 | JGI IMG/M metagenome (IMG submission 10682) | reverse complement strand
CTCTCTCAGCAGCCACTCTCTCAGCAGCCACTCTCTCAGCAGCCACTCTCTCAGCAGCCACTCTCTCAGCAGCCACTCTCTCAGCAGCCACTCTCTCAGCAGCTATCTTCTCAGCAGCTATCTTCTCAGCGGCAACCTTCTCAGCGGCAACCTTTTCGGCAGCAACCTTTTCGGCAGCAACCTTTTCGGCAGCAACCTTTTCGGCAGCAACCTTTTCGGCAGCAACCTTTTCGGCAGCAACCTTCTCAGCAGCAACCTTCTCAGCAGCAACTTTCTCAGCAGCAACTTTCTCAGCAGCAACTTTCTCAGCAGCAACTTTCTCAGCAGCAACTTTCTCAGCAGCAACTTTCTCAGCAGCAACTTTCTCAGCAGCAACTTTCTCAGCAGCAACCTTCTCAGCAGCAACCTTCTCAGCAGCAACCTTCTCAGCAGCAACCTTCTCAGCAGCAGCATTCTCAGCAGCGGCCTTCTCAGCAGCGGCCTTCTCGGCAGCAACCTTCTCGGCAGCAACCTTCTCGGCAGCAACCTTCTCGGCAGCGACCTTCTCCGCGGCGGCGGCCTTTTCAGATGCCGGCGCTTTGGCAACAGCTTTCGGAGCTTCCTCTACAGTCTCGCCTTTCTGGTAGCGCTGGGCTAAGGCAGCCAGTCCATCCTCAACGGTTCCCCTCAAAGGACTGTCAGGGTATTCCCGGAAAAACTGAGCCATGTATTTTGCCGCTTCCTGCTGATGTCCCGCCTTATAGTTAGCCCTGGCGAGCCAAAAGATCGCCATGTCCTTGAGCGGTGTGTCAGGGTATTTTTTCAGCAGAGTCGACATAGACTCAATCGCCGTAGTGAAGTCCTTCCTCTGGTAGGCATTGAAACCCGAAATGAAAATCTGCGAATCTTCCGAATCGAGAGAAAAGGCAGGCGCAGGCAGGAGTACCGCAACGAGGAGAAATATAGCCAGAATTCTCAGGACTGAGGCACGGAAAATTTTATATGAATGCACGCTTTGAACCTTCCCGAGCTATATAAGATGAAGAATCGCCGAACGTGACGGAAAGTATCATCATAGACAACTATTGTCAACGCAGAATGGCATCAGCATTTCCCGTGCTAGAGCCCAATTGGCGGCACTTTCCACCTACTCCGCACCTTACGATTTATGATTCGATTTGCCCTGGAGTGACCCACCGCCTTCAGTCCGGTTTTTAAAGAAACAACCGATCGTTTTTTCGGCAACGCCTCCAGGTTTACAATCTTGCCCCTGGTCATGTTTTGTACTATGATCGTAGGAGGTAATGGATCTATCACTAGTACAAATAGGCCCTGTATGAAATGGAGTTCAATGAATATTAAAAATCGTCTGTACATCATAGCAACAATCATTCTGGTTGTTGGCTTAGGTTGTTCTCTATTTATTTATTCAACGGCAGGTGATATTGACACAGAGGGGGCATTTGGAAATCAGCTCGAAGAATCAAAGAGTTACCAACGCAGCCTGGAGCTCTATGGTGGTAAAGCAAACCTTCTGGCCAGCCAGTTCATGCAGTGGTTCGATGGTTTATGGCACGGCAAATCCCTCGGGATCACGCTAGGCTGGATAACGGGTGCTATCTGTTGCTTGCTTTTTCTGTTCGCCTACAACTTGCCTTCCGACTCAGAGTGACCAGGCCCGGACCAGTGGGGCACTCTCCTTCGCCCGCCCAGGCGCCGAGCGCAGCACCGGACGCTTCTCGCTTCTGAAAAGAGCGGTGGCCCGCACGCCGGTTGTTGACATATTTCCAGCAGTTCGCTAACATCGCCCTGCATTAAACCGCATGCCCCCCAGCGATATCGACCATCGGGAAGTTGGGCTCATCAGACAGACACCAGACACCGGAGACCATGAGAATGAGCGGTAAGCCGACCAGAGAAGCAACCTGGGAACTGATCAAAGAGTACCTGCCAAGCGAGCAGATGAGGAAACATTCCCTAGCCGTCGAGGCGGTGATGCGTCACCTGGCGCGCAAGTGCGGCGAGGACGAGGAAATGTGGGGCGTGATCGGGCTGGCCCACGACATTGACTATGAGCGCTATCCGGAACAGCACTGTTCGCGGGCCCCCGAGATCCTCCGGGAAGCCGGCTGGCCCGAAGATTACATCCGCGCCGTCGTCTCCCACGGCTGGGGGCTTTGCAGCAACGTCGAGCCGATATCGAGGCTGGAACAGACCCTCTACACCATCGACGAGTTGACCGGCCTGGTGGCCGCTGCCGCGCTGGTGCGCCCGTCCAAGAGCATCCTCGACATCCCGGTGAAAAGCGTCACTAAAAAGTGGAAGGACAAGGCGTTCGCCGCGGGCGCGGACCGCTCCGTCATCGAGAAGGGTGCCGCCCTGCTCGGCGTTGAACTCGCTGAGCTGATCGGCGACACCATCGAAGGCATGCGCAGCGAGGCCGACGCCATCGGACTCAAGGGGAACCTCTAGAGAAAGGAGAAGTAGATGTCAGCATTTCGCCGCGGACCGAAGACCGTCACCCCGAAGAGCGCCGCCGAGATCGACGAGATCGTCCGGAAGATGAGGGGAGAGCAGGCTCGCCCCGAGAACTACCGTGAGAAATCCCTCAAGATGCATGGCTGGATCTGCGGCAAGTGCGGCAGGGAGTTCGAGCTTGCCAACCTGCATCTCCTGACCGTGCACCACCGAGACGGCAACCACAACTACAATCCGCCCGACGGCAGCAACTGGGAGAACCTCTGCGCCTACTGTCATGACGACGAGCACAGCCGCACCATTCTCGCCGACTACCTTTCGGGCAACGACAAGAAGCGCTAAGATTTACATTTATCCACCAAAGGACCCGTATGTCAGCTGCAAACCTCCTGATCCCCACCGTGATTCTCGACTCTCTTAACGATGGTCTTTACGTCTGCAATACCGAACGCCAGATCGTCTACTGGAGCAAATCAGCCGAGCGCCTCACCGGCTGGGCATCGGCGGATGTCGTCGGGCACCGCTGCATGGACAACATCCTGAACCATATCGACATGAACGGACGGCAGCTCTGCGGCGAGGAACTCTGCCCCTTGCGCCGCTGCATGGTCACCGGCAGGCCCAGCGAATCGCCTGCCATCATCTTTGGCAAGACCAAGTCGGGAGGGCGCCTCCCCATGGCGGTGACCGTGTCGCCCCTCTATGACGAGGAGGGGCAGGTGATCGGCGGCGTGGAGACCTTCCGGGATTTCTCCGAGACCTATGCCAACCTGGAGCGCGCCAAGCAGATCCAGACCCTTTCCCTGGAACACGACCTGCCCAAGGACGATCGGGTCAGCTTCACCACCTTTTACCTGCCCCACGACATGATCGGGGGCGATTTCTTCGCCATCCGGCAACTCGACGCCGATTACTACGGCTTCATCCTTGCCGACGTCATGGGACACGGCGTTGCCGCAGCCCTGCACACCATGGAACTGAGCTCGCTTTGGAACCGCCACTGCCAGGCGCTCACGGACCCGGCCCATTTCGCCCGGCTGCTGAACCGGGACCTGTGCAAGGTCGTCAAGGACGAGTCGTTCGCCACGGCCATTTGCGGCATCCTGAACGCGAGCCAGAGATCGCTACGGATCGTCTCGGCCGGCGGCCCTCCCCTGGTCATCGTGCGCAGCGACGGTCAAACCGAGCAGGTCTCGGCCGCCGGGCTTCCCTTCGGGCTGCTAGAGGATGCCGACTACGACGAGGAGCAGTTCACCTGCCAGCCGGGGGATTCCCTGCTAATGTTCACCGACGGCGCGGTCGAGATCAGCGACCCGGGCGGGAAACTCTTGGGAAGCGATGGACTGCTCGGCATCCTGAGTTCCCAGGGCTATCCGGAGGCCGGCATACGGATGGAGGCGCTACAGGAAGCGCTCTTGACCTTTTCCAACGGCATCAGCCTGGATGACGACCTGACCCTGCTGGAGGTCCGGTTTTCCTGAGTTGACAAGGGCTATTCGCAGTTATCCCCCCTGCGAAGTAGGGGGGAAGGCTCGCGCAGCGAGACAGGGGGGTTTTCCCCTGGCCACAACACCCCCCGCTTCACTACGTTCAGCTTCCCCCCTACTTCATAGGGGGGACCAGGCACAGATCGCCCTTCCTCCCCTACCCTCCGGCGGCCGGCGACTCACTCAAAAATTGACAAATCCGCAGCACTCCACCTACAATAGCCCATTGTATTATAATGAATGACGCGCCCCGCCCTTCCCGGCCTGCGGCAGCGCCCAAATAAACAGCTACCAAGGAAGCCCGCCCCATGTTGCATCTGAAAAAACTCTCCAAGGACTTCGCGGGAAAACCGCTTTTCACGGAACTCAACTGGCACCTCAAAAAGGGGGAGCGCGTCGGCCTCGTCGGTGAAAACGGCGCAGGGAAGTCGACCCTGATGCGCATCATCGCGGGCGAAGTGGAGAGCTCGAGCGGCGAGATCCAGATCGCGCGCGGCGGCACGGTCGGCTACCTTCCCCAGGACGGCATCGTCGCCAAGGGACAGCCGCTCTTCGCCGAGGTGATGACCGCGCTGAGCGAACTGCAGGCGATCGAGCGTGAGATCGCCGAACTGACGGAGCGCCTGGAGCGGGAACCGCACGACGCGCCTGGCCACGAGCAGCTCTTGGACCGCTTCGGCCACCTCCAGGAGGAGTTCCGCCTGAAGGGGGGGTACGCCATGGAAAGCGAGGTCGGCAACGTCCTGTCGGGCCTGGGCTTCGCCCCGGCGGACTGGGAAAAAGAGTGCGGCGAGTTCTCGGGCGGCTGGCAGATGCGCATCGCGCTCGCCAAGCTCCTGCTGAAAAAGCCCAACGTGCTCCTGCTGGACGAGCCGACCAACCACCTGGACATCGAGGCGCGCAACTGGCTGGAAGGGTACCTGCAGAACTACCCCTACTCCGTCATGCTGGTTTCCCATGACCGCTTCTTCCTGGACCAGGTCTGCTCCCGGATCGCCGAGGTCTGGAACCACGAGATTTCCGATTACCACTGCAACTACAGCCGCTACCTGACCCTGCGCGAGGAGCGGGTGTCGGCGCTGCGCGACGCCAAAAGACGCCAGGACGACGAGATCGAGAAGATCGAGGACTTCATCTCGCGCTTCCGCTACAAGACGGACAAGGCGCCGCTGGTGCAGTCGCGCATCAAGCAGCTGGAAAAGATCGAGCGCATCGTCATCCCCCCCGAGAGAAAGCGGATCCGCTTCAGCTTCCCGACGCCCCCCAAGAGCGGCAAGACCGTCATCGAGCTCGCGGGTGTCCGCAAGGCATACGGCGCCAACGTGGTGCTGGACGGCATAGACTTCACCGTGGAAAGCGGCGAGCGCATCGCCCTGGTGGGTCACAACGGCGCCGGCAAGTCGACCCTGATGCGGATCCTGGCCGGCGGCGGGGTCACGGCCGGGAAACTGACACTCGGCCACAACGTGATCTTCGATTACTTCGCCCAGGACCAGGCCCAGGAACTGGACGGCAGCCGCTCTGCTTACGACGAGCTTTTGGCCGACTCCCCCTTCGACATGGTGCCGCAGCTGCGCGACATCCTGGGCGCCTTCCTCTTCTCCGGCGACGACATCAACAAGAAGGTGTCGGTCCTCTCCGGCGGAGAAAGAAACCGCCTGGCGCTTGCCAAGATCCTGCTGCGCCCCTCCAACCTGCTGCTGATGGACGAGCCGACCAACCACCTGGACCTCTTCAGCAAGGAAGTGCTCCTGGAGGCCCTCAGGAACTTCCCCGGCACCGTGGTCTTCGTGTCGCACGACCGCCACTTCATCGACGGCCTGGCCACCCGCGTCGTCGAGGTGGGCGGCGGCAAACTGGAGAGCTTCCACGGCGACTACGAGTACTACCTGGAAAAAGTCGCGGAGCGCGAAGCGTCCGGGCAGGGCGCGGGATCGGAACCCCGAAAGGGGACTGGCTCCGCAGGTGCCTGTCCCCCTTCCGGCTCTTCCGAACCAAGCTCCAAAGAAGACCGCCAGCGCCAGCGCGAGGAGGACAAGCAGCGCCAGAAGGAGGAACGCGCCCGGGAGCGCCAGCTTGCCGAGCTGGAAAACCGCATCGCCGCCGGCGAGGCCGAATTGGCCGGGCTGGAGGGCGAAATGGCCCGCCCCGACTTCTTCAAGGATGTGGAGGCGGCCCGAGTGGCCGGCGAGCGCCACGCGGCCCTGACCGCGGAGATAGCCGGGCTGTACCAGGCCTGGGAGACCGTCTGAAATAGGAGCCCCCGGTTGACAGTAGGCGGGTCTAATGTACTCTTTAGGTGGCTAACTTGACCCCTGCCGAGGATGGGACCCCCTATGACTGAGAACATCACAATAAATATGCCGGAGATCGTCCCCCTCTACCCCTTGAGGGAGATCATTGCCTTCCCCTACATGGTCTTCACCATTTTCCTCAAACCCGAGGAGATGGCTCCCTTCGAGGAGGCGGTCCTCTTCAACAACCTGGTGGCGCTGGTGAAGCTCAGGCACGAGCCGACCGGCGAGCTCTTCTCCGCACTGCACGAGATCGGGACCCTGTGCAAGGTCATGCAGATCAACAAGCTCCCCCAAGGTGGCGTGAAGGTCGTCCTGGAAGGCGTGGTCCGGGTCAGGGTGCTCGCCATCGTGCAGCAGACCCCAGTGGCGCTCTCCCGGCTGGAGCCGGTGCGCGAGTTCGCCGAGAAGTCCATGGTCTCCGAGGCCCTGGTCGGCTCGCTGAACGCCCTTTTGAAGATCGCCCTCTCCTACGGCAGGCCGCTTCCCGACGACGTCATGAAGATGATCGACTTCATCGACAACCCGGCGCGCCTCTCCGACCTGGTCGCCCTCTACCTGAACCTCCCCATTGATGAGCTGCAAAAGCTGCTGGAAACCGTCGACCCCCTGGAGCGGCTCAAGAAGGTCTACATGCACCTCACCAACGAGGTGCAGCGCCTGCAGATCAAGGGCGAGGTGCAGGCGGAGGTCACCAAGAAGGTCGGCAAGAGCCAGAAAGAGTTCCTGCTCAGGGAGCAGATGAAGCAGATCCAGGAGGAACTCGGCGAGGACGATACCCGGCAGGGCGAGGCGAACGACCTGCGGGGCAAGGTGGAAAGCGCCCACATGCCCGAGGAGGTGCACAAGATCGCGCTCAAGGAGCTGAAAAGACTGGAGCGCATCAACCCCGCCTCACCCGAATACACGGTGTCCCGCACCTACCTCGACTACCTGACGGCGATCCCCTGGCAGGTGAGCACCCCGGACAACAAGGACATCAACCAGGCCGAGAAGGTGCTGAACGAGGACCACTACGACCTGAAGAAGGTGAAGGAGCGCATCCTCGAGTACCTGGCGGTTCGCACCTTGAAGGAGAAGATGAAGGGCCCGATCCTCTGTTTCGTGGGTCCCCCCGGCGTCGGCAAGACGAGCCTCGGCAAATCGATCGCCCGCACCCTGGGCAGGAAGTTCATCAGGATCTCGCTAGGCGGCATGCGTGACGAGGCGGAGATCCGCGGGCACCGGCGCACCTACATAGGGGCGCTCCCCGGGCGCATCATCCAGGAGATCAACCGGGCCGGCTCCAACAACCCGGTCTTCATGCTGGACGAGGTGGACAAGATCGGCGCCGACTTCCGCGGCGACCCGGCCAGCGCGCTTCTCGAAGTGCTCGACCCGGAGCAGAACTTCTCCTTCACGGACCATTACCTGGACGTGCCGTTCGATCTCACCAACGTCATGTTCATCACGACGGCCAACCAGCTCGACCCGATCCCCGCCCCGCTGAAGGACCGCATGGAGGTGATCTCCCTGTCGGGCTACACGGACGAGGAGAAGCTGAACATCGCCCAGACCTACCTGGTGAGCCGCGAGGTCGAGGAGAACGGCCTCGCGGCCATGGCCCCGGTCTTCAGCGACGAGGCGATCTACCGGATCACCCACGACTACACCCGGGAGGCGGGGGTGCGGAACCTGCAGCGCGCCATCGCCTCGGTCTGCCGCAAGATCGCCAAGGAAGTCGCCCAGGGGAAGACCGCGCGCCAGCAGATCTCCCCGGAGACCGTGTCGGAGCTTTTGGGCGCCCCCAAGTATTTTGATGAGGTGGCCAGCGAAAAGGACCGGATCGGCGTCGCGACGGGGCTGGCCTGGACCGAGAGCGGCGGCGACATCATCTTCGTCGAGGCCACCAAGATGAAGGGGAAGGAGGACCTGATCCTCACCGGGTCCTTAGGCGACGTCATGAAGGAGTCCGCCCGCGCCGCCCTCTCCTTCGTCCAGGCCAACTGCGAGGAGCTCGGCATAGAAAGGAAGGACTTCGACAACACGACCATCCACATCCACGTCCCCGCCGGAAGCATCCCGAAGGACGGCCCCTCCGCCGGGGTCACCATGGCGACCACCATCGTCTCGCTCTTCTCGGGGCGGCCGGCGCGCCGCGACGTCGCCATGACGGGCGAGATGAGCCTGACCGGCCGGGTGCTCGCCATCGGCGGCCTCAAGGAAAAGGTGCTGGCCGCCCGGCGCGCCGGAGTCAAGACCGTGCTGGCGCCCGCCAAGAACAAGAAGGACCTGGAAGACATCCCGGACAACGTGAGGAACGAGCTGGAGTTCTTCTTCGTGGAGGACGTGCGCGAAGTGCTGGTCCACGCGCTCAAGCCGGGGCCGGGGATCTCCGTCGGCTCCGAAATGGCGGGAAAACCTTCCGGCCCGCCTGCCGCAGCGTAGAAAAAAGGGTCACGGCTTAGGCTGTGGCCCTTTTTTGTGCCAGAATCCCAGCGTTCCTCCCTCCCCCCCTGGCGGGGCCAATGCTCCAGCCAACCAAACACCATGCAACTCCTCGCAGCTTTTTCCGCATTGCATTGCCTGCGGCTTGGTGCTATCTTTTTTTGCGTCGCTAATGATTCTCAATGCCTTCGAGGTTGTCATGAAAATAGTCTACCGGCTCGTCATCCTGCTCGTCCTGTCGCTTAGCGCCGCCACTGCTTTTGGCGAGGGGCTCGCCGACAAGGTGCAGGAATACACCCTGAAAAACGGCATGAAGCTCCTGATGGTGCCGCGCCACACCTCTCCGACGGTCGCCGCCTGGATCCGCTTCAAGGTGGGGAGCGTGGACGAGCGCAGCGACGAGCGCGGGCTCGCCCACCTGCTGGAGCATATGCTCTTCAAGGGGACCACGACCCTCGGCACCAGGGACTATGCCGCGGAAAAGCCCCTGCTGGAGCAGATCGAGGCGACCGCGCAGCAGCTCATGGCCGAGCAGTCCAAAGGGGAGCTGGCCGACCAGGCGGAACTCGCGCGCCTCACCAAGGGTCTCGACCTGCTGGAGAAGGAGGCCGGGAAGTACGTAGTGAAGGAGGAGTTCGCCGACATCTATGCCAGAAACGGCGGCTCGGGGTACAACGCCTTCACCAGCAAGGACGGCACCACCTACATCATCAACCTCCCCGCCAACAAGATGGAGCTCTGGGCCGCCATCGAGTCGGACCGGATGCAGCACGCGGTGCTGAGGGAGTTCTACACGGAGATGAAGGTGGTGAAGGAGGAGCGGCGCCGCTCCTACGAGGCGGAGCCCGAGGGGAAACTCTGGGAGACCTTCATCGCGGACGCCTTCAACGCGCACCCCAACGGCCAGCCGACCATCGGCTGGATGTCCGACATCAACAACCTGACCAGGACCAAGGCGGAGCGCTTCCTGCACAAGTACTACGCGCCCAATAACGCCATCATGGCGATCGTGGGCGACATCGATCCCCGGCAGACCATAGACCTCGTGGAGAAGTATTTCGGCGCCATCCCTCCCGGGACGCCGGTCCCGCCGATCGCCGTCGAGGAGCCGCCCCAGTCCGGAGAAAAGCGGACCGAGGTGGTGGGCGACGCTGAGCCCCAGCTGATGATCGGCTTTCACAAGCCGACCCTCCCTGCGCCGGACGACTACGTCTTCGACGTGATCGACATGCTCTTGACCAACGGCCGCACTTCGCGGCTCTACAAGAAGCTGGTCCAGGAGAAACAGCTGGCGACCTCCGTCTCCGCCTTCTCGGCGCCAGGGAGCCGCTACCCGAACCTTTTCATCATCGACGCCGCCCCGCGCGCGCCGCACACGGTGTCGGAGGTGGAGAGCGCCATCTACGCCGAGCTGGACCGGCTGAAGACCGAGCCCATGACCGACCGGGAGCTGCAGCAGATCCTGAACCAGCTGGAGTTCGAGGAGTCCCGCCAGATGGTCTCCAACGGCGGGCTGGCCCGGAACCTCACCGAGTACGAGGCGGTGGCCGGGAGCTGGCGCTACCTGATCGACCACCGGAAGAAGGTGGCCCAGGTCACCGCGGCCGACGTCATGCGGGTCGCCAAGCAGTACTTCACCCGCGAGAACAGGAACGTCGGTTTCATAACCAAGAAGTAGTCCCTCCTGGAAAGGGGGAGTCTGCGTCAGCCCGGTACATCAAAACTTTCGCGAGGTCACGACATATGAACAGCATGAAAAGGCTCCTTCTTCTGGCAAGCTCCGTTGCGCTGGTCGCCGGCTGCGCCACGACGCAGGGAGCTTCCACCCGGGAAGGCGCACCCAAGGAAAGCGCCGTCGCGCAGCAGAAGGTCGATCCGCGCACCATGAGTTTCCCTCCCCTCAAGTTCGAGATCCCCAAGAGCGAGCGGGTGCAGCTTAAAAACGGCATGATCGTCTACCTGTTGCAGGACCACGAGCTTCCGATCGTGAACCTGACCGCCTACCTTAACGCCGGCAGCATTTACGACCCGCCCGGCAAGGTCGGGCTCGCCGCACTCACCGGTGCCGCGCTGCGCAGCGGCGGCACGCTGGATACGCCACCTGACAAGCTGGACCGGGAGCTGGAGTTCATGGCATCCTCGATCGAGTCGAATATCGGCACGGACAGCGCCAACGTCTCGCTCACGACCCTCACCAGGAACCTGGAGCGCACCCTGGCGCTCTTCGGCGAGCTCATGAGGAAACCCGCCTTCGAAAATTCCCGGGTGGAGCTGGCGCGCATGCACTCCATCGAGGGGATCCGCCGCCAAAACGACGACCCGAAGGGGATTGCCAACCGGGAGCTCAACATGGCGATCTACCCTGATCACCCGCTGAGCCGCATCCCGACCCTCGCCTCCGTCAAGGCCATCACGCGGGAAGACATGGTCGACTTCCAGAAGCGCTACTTCTACCCCGCCAACACCATGATCGCCGTCTCAGGCGACTTCGACCGGGAGCAGATCATCAAAAGCCTGGAAGCGCTCTTTGCCGGCTGGCCCAACCACCCGGCGTCCTTCCCGGCGGTCCCGGTGCCGAGCGATGACGGGAGCCCCGCGGTACTCCACGTCCAGAAAGAAGTGAGCCAGTCCGTGATCCGGATGGGGCACCTCGGCATCGATAAGAACAACCCGGACCTCTACGCCCTGAAGGTCATGGACTTCATCCTGGGAGGGGGCTTCACCTCACGGCTCACCCAGGAGATCCGCTCCAATCAGGGGCTCGCCTACAACGTGGATAGCTACTTCGAGACCGGCCGCCGCTTCCGGGGCCCCTTCATCGCGGAGACCGAGACCAAGACCGAGACGACGGTGAGGGCGGCCACCCTGCTGCGCTCCATCATCGCCGGGATGACCCTGGCCGAGGTCACCGATACCGAACTGAACCTCGCCAAAGATTCCATCATCAACTCCTTCATCTTCGGCTTCGCCCGCAGCGACGCCGTGGTAAACCAGCGGGTGCGGCTCGAGTTCTACGGCTACCCGCAGGGGTATCTGGAGAACTACCGCGACAACATCGCCCGGGTGACCAGGGCGGACGTGCTCAGGGTTGCCAGGAAGTACCTGCATCCCGACGCCATGAAGCTCGTCGTGGTGGGGGACCAGAAAAAGTTCGACCAGCCGCTTTCGACCTTCGGGAGCGTGCGCGAAATACCGCTGGACAACAACAAATAGGAGGAAGTAATGGCCACATGGAAATGCACCAGTTGCGGGTTCACCAAGGAAGGCAGATGCAAACCTCAGAAGTGCCCCCAGTGCCAGGAGAAAGGGAACTTCGAAAAGAGCGAGTAGCGGAAGTCGGCACGTGCTGCCTGATCAGCTAGAAAAAAAGGGCCCCGTCATAAGCGACGGGGCCCTTTTTTTTACTGCTTAGCAGCAATCATCCGCTTCCCAAAACTCTCCCTCCCCTTCAAAGGGGAGGGTCGGGGTGGGGATGGGGTAAAGCCGGCGCCAGAGCACCCCCATCCCCCTCCTGTCCTCCCCCTTGAAGGGGGAGGGACGTTACAAGAAGATAAGCGATAAGCCCCGCTAATCCCCCGAAAAAACAGGGTGTCGCTTCTCCAGGAACGCCTTGATCCCTTCCCCGTAATCCTTGCTGTCATAAACGGTGCGGCGCAGCCCCTGGATCCTCTCGAAGGTGAGCGGGCTCAGCGGGTGGGCGCTCGCCAGCAGCCGGATCTGCTCCTTCATCACCCCTATACTCAGAGGGCTGTTTCTGGTGATCTTGGCCGCCAAGTTGTAGGTGAATTCCTCCAGGATGTTCTCCTCCACCAGGTGGTTCAAGATCCCCGCCTTGCTGGCCTGCTCAGCGGAAAGTGGCTCGGCCGTGAAGAACATCTCCTTGGCGATGTTCACTCCCATGATGTTGATGAAGTGCAGGATGCCGGAAGCGTTGTAGGGCACCCCGATCTTCGCCGGAGTCATGCAGAACGATGCGGTCGGACAGCCGATCAGGATGTCGCAGGAGAGCGCCAGGTCGCACGCCCCGCCCCAGACGCTCCCCTCCACCATCGCGATGACCGGGATTGGCAGGCTCTGGATCGATCTCAGAATCGTAACCAGGGGGTCGTTGTAGGCCAAGGGGTCACGCCCCGGCTGCGGCAGCTCGTGCACGTCGTGCCCGGCCGACCAAACTTTGGAACCCTTGAGCGCGCGCAGGATCAGGACCCGCATCTTCCCCTTCTGCAGCGCGCCGATCGCCTGGATCATCTCGTTTATGGACGTGGTGCTCAGCACGTTGCGCTGCTCGGGGTTGTTGAAGGTGATGGTCCCTATGTTGTCTTGTAACCTGGTGGTGATAACCGACATTGGTTGCTCTCCTTGCTTAAAAATGGCCGGCACGTCCTGTAACAGAATGTCGCAGGACCGTTCACCGGCCAGCTCCGGTTAGAGCCGCGTCAATTGTACCATATTTTTTCTGGCGCTCCGGCTCGTCCCCGTTTTTGCCCGGACCTGCCAAAAAGGCCTTCGCCGCCGTCCCCGGCGCGCAACAGGCGGACGGCGCCTCTACCAGGGGGAACTCACGATGATATGAACCAGGATGATCTTGCCGATGGTCGCCACCGGGTAGACGGAGGCATACCCCTGGTCCGGATAGTCGTTTCCGGACTGGTCCTTGGCGAAGCCGAGCACGGCGATCTGGGTGTGCATGCCGGCCACCATCCCCGAAAGAAAGCTCATCGGGATCTTCATGATGCGGTAGCCGACGTACAGCACCGAGAAGGAGGCGAAGAAGGTGATAGCGGCGCCGGCGAAGAAGATGGCGGGGCCGCCGCCCCGGCCCAGGGTCTGGATGAAGGTGTAGCCGGCCCTGGTGCCGATGCTCGCCAGGAAGAGCACCAGGCCGATCTGGCGCACCGTCATGTTGGCGGAGTAGGGGAGGCTCCAGACCATGCCACCCATGCGGCCGTAGGTCCCGAGAATGAGCGCCACGATGAGCGGGCCGCCGGCGAAGCCGAGCCTCAGGACTCCGCCTCCCGGGAAGGGGAAGGGTATCAGCCCGACGCACATGCCGAGCACCAGCCCGAAACTGAAGGTCATGATGTCGACCTCGCTCACCTTGCGGTAGGAATCGCCGAAGAAGGCGGAGACCTCGTCCAAATGGTCCCGGTGCGTGAGCACCCTGACAATGTCCCCGAGCTCCAGCACCATCTCGGCGTGGGGCTGGAACTCGTCGTCCCCGCGCCGCACCTCGGTAACCACCTCGCCGAAGCGCTCGCGCAGGTTGAGCTGCCCGATGGTCCTGCCGACCACACCCGGGTTGGATACGAAGATGCGCCGGTACTCGTACTCGGTGCGGTCGATGCGGATGCCGCGCCTCCTCTCCCCGAAGGCGATCGCCACCTGGGCCAGTTCCTCCGGGTCGCCGACCGCCATGACCAGGTCGCCGTTCTCCAGCTTGGTGTGCGGCGTCGCCATGAAAAACTCGTCGCCTCGCTTGATACGGCCGAGCAGCACGCTCCAGCCGTGCAGCTTGCCCAGTTCTGCGATGGTGGAGCCTGGGGGCTGCAGGTTGTGGATCTTCAGGGTGCAGGTGACGTTCTTCGCGGTATCGTCCTCCGTGCCCCGGTGCGCCGCCGCCTCGGCCCGGTAGTCCACCTTCCAGAGCCGCTGCGCCAGGCTGATGGCGAGCACCACGCCGATGACCCCGAGCGGATAGGTGACGGAAAAACCGACCACCGGCTCAGCCAGCAACTGGTCCAGCAGTTCGGCCGGGGCGGTCTGCTTGATGGTGTCCAGCACGGCGGCGAGGGCGGGCGAGGTGGTGAGGCTTCCTGCGAACATCCCGGCGGCCACTCCCGTGTGCAGGTGGAGCGCGTGCTGCAGCCCCACGCAGATGACCCCGGCGCAGGCGAGCGCCCCTGCCACCAGCAGGTTGTTCCGCATGCCGTCGCGCCGGAACGAGGTGACGAAGGCGGGTCCTGCTGCCAGGCCGACCGTGTAGACGAAGAGGGCCTGCCCCAGGACATAGACGATCTCGGGGGCCTTCAGGTCGGGGTGCAGCGACCCGACGGCGATTCCCACGAAGAGGACCGCCCCCACGCCGAGGCTCATGCCCCAGAACTTCAGGCGCCCCAGCGGATACCCGATTGCCGCCACCAAAAAAACAAGAAGCAAGGGGTTCTCGATCAGGACCTTTACCATATGCTCACCAATTTGCTCTTTGTTGGATTTACTACCACAGCAACGTGCGGGTCACGCAGGGCGTCCCCCGGGTGCGTCACGCTGCCGGCGGCATAACATTAACATCATTTAATTTTTTCAGTATAGCAACTGAAGCCGAACAAGCAACGCTACGCTCGGAGATTTATCAGAGTCGGCAAGGGGAAGGTGGGACAACCGTGTTGGAAGGATGGTGGGAACGGGTGCTGCCAATACAGCAAAGGGGACAAGTCAGCTGACCTTGTCCCCTCAGGATCGAAATACAGGAGCGCGGCAAACCCGCGACCGCGCCGGTTACTACTCTAACGGCCTTTCCAAGAGCTTCAGCAGGCGGTCCATCCGGTAGCCGGCGGCCTCGGCGCTCTCCAGCAGCAGCTCGCAGGTCCCCTGCAAAGCCGCTTGCGGCTGGGGCATCCCGGTCACCGCATACGGCGAGAGCTTCAAGAACCAGGCGAGCAGCAACTCGAAGCGCTCCTTGTTGAACCAGCGGGCCCCGCCGCTTTCGTGCAGCTGGAGGAAGTCGGCGGCGGCCGGGTCGGCGAAGAGCGTGGTGCAGCTCTGCAGCCCGCCTTTGGCGCTGAACTCGGCCAGGAACGGCTCGTGCCGCAGCAGCACGCGCAGCAGGTCGCCCCATCCCCATGCCGGCAGCGAGCCGGCCGGCTCCGTCTCGGGCGGCAGTATCCCGAAGACCTCCACGACGGGACGCTCCAGGCCGAAGGAGTCGAAAAGCTGCGCGGCTTCGGCGCCGGTCAGCTCCCCGATCCGGTGCAGGGCGAGGAAGGAGCAAAGCAGCAGGTAGCCGTGCGGCTCCTGAGCCAGTCCGCCGGCATCGGGCTTGAGCGCCTGGGTCATCTCGGTGCCGAAGGAGACCAGCAGTGAGCGCTGGGCGGACTCCTTCGCCTGGGGCGCGAGCGCCTTCAGGTAGGCGGCCATGAGCGGCTCCAGGAGGGGAACGTTCATGAGCGCCTCTGCCTCGGGGTCGTCCGCGGGGAGGATCGTTTTGGCCAAAAGCGAACGGAGCGCGTCGTTAATGGAGGCGAACCGCACCTGCTTCACCTCCTCCTCGATGCTCTCGACCCCGGCGCCGTTCAGCTTGTAGCACAGGGCGCCCCAGGTGCCGTATTCGTCGTCCCGGATCTCCTTGAAGTCAAGGAAGGCGTGGTATTCGTAGCCCCCCATCTTGACGAAGAGCCCCTGGTCGCAGAGGTCCCTGCCGCTTCTCAGGTAGCAAAGCCCCGTGGCGAAATCCTTGAAGCTGTAGTAGTGGCGGCCGTCGCCGTTGAAGTCGAGCGCCTCGCCGAGGCTTCTCTGCGCCAGTGAGCTGGTGCCGGCATCGTCTTTCTTGGCGGAGGCGCAGGAGTACTTGATCCAGCCGGCGGTGTCGGCGAAGCAGTTGTGGTACAGGATGAGCCCCCGCTCCCCGCCGGCCCGGTTCGAGTAGGCGAAGACGTTTTCGTCCACCTGGGAGCCGGCGAAGAAGTCGTAGAGCACGAACTGCTCCGACCCCGAGAAGACGTGGCGCCGGCGCATGAGCGGGAAGATGCTCGCCTCGTGGCGCGCCACCAGGGCCTGGTCCACCGGCTCGTCCCAGCAGGCGCGGCGGTACTCCATGCCGTACTTCTCGTGGAACCCCTCGATCTGCCCGTGCCCGAACATCGGGAGCCCCGGCATGGTGACCAGCAGCACCGTGGCGCCGAAGTACTTCCCTTCCTTGCCGAACTGCTCGACGGCGGTCCGCTCGTCCGGGTTGTTCATGAAATTGACGAAGCGCTTCAGGATCTCCGGCTCGAACTCCAGCACGTTCTTCAGGGTCTGGCGGTACTTGGCGTTCTCCTGCATCTTCAGCATGTTCATGAAGGCGCTGTTGTAGACCCGGTGCATGCCGAGGGTCCGGACGAAGTACCCTTCCATGAGCCAGAACGCCTCGGCGAGCAGCAGGGTGTCGGGCGCCTCCACGGCGACCCGGTCCACCACGTCGCGCCAGAACTCGGTCGGGAACACCTGGTCGAAGGAGGGACGGTCCATGCCGTGCTCGGCCCGGGAGGGGACCCCGCTGCCGTGCCCGGGTAGCGGGTACCAGAGTCTTTGGTAGTGCTTCTTGGCAAGGGTCATGGCCGCGTCGAAGCGGATGATCGGGAACTGGCGCGCCACGTGCAGGATGGTCCCGATGACCGCCTCGCGCACGTCGGGTATCAGGTAGTTGAGCTGCGCGGTGTCGTTCCAGGGGGTGCTGGTGCCGTCGTTACCGTGGTAGATGTAGCGCACGCGCCCGGACTCGCGGTCCAGGTGCTTGAAGACGACCGCCGCGTCGCTCTTGTCCCAGTAGCCGTCCTCTATGAAGAGGCCGATGCGCCCGTCGCTGGAGAGGTCGGGGCCGGTGAAGTTGTAATCCGGATAGGGGGGGTAGTCGAGCTGGATGAACCAGTCCGGGTGCTCGATGATCCACTTGGAGTAGAGACCCGTGTGGTTGGGGACCATGTCGCTCGCCAGGCGGATGCCCCGCTCGGCGCAGCGCCGCTTCAGATTCTCCAGCGCCCCCGCGCCGCCCAGGTCGGCGGCGATCACGTAGTCGTAGAGGGAGTAGGCGGAAGAGATGGCGTCCAGGTTGCCGCCGATGTGCTTGATGCGCTGGGAAGCCGGCGAGCGCTCCCAGATGCCGATCAGCCAGAGCCCCGAGAAGCCCCAGCGCGACAGCCGGTCCAGCTCCGCATCCGGAATCTGGTCCAGGGTGTGCACCTCCGTCCCGTAGGTCTTGGAGAGCTGCCCGAGCCAGACGTAGACCATCTTGGCGATCATCACCACGTTCGCCATCCAGTCGGCGTCGCGGGAGAAGCGCTCGTACTCGGGATAGTCGTAGCCGCCGACGTCGTGACGCCCTGCCGCCCCACCCCGGCCAAAGCCGAGCACCTGCGCCTCCCCGGGCCCGCCGCTGCGGGCAAAGGAGCGCTCCTCCTGGGTGACGATGTCGATGGCGGTCAGGATCTCGGCCAGCAGGTCGCTGGGAAGCAGCGCCGCCCAGTGCTCCTTGATGTAGGCGATCTGTCCCGCCAGCGAGTCGGGCGAGGCCTTGAGGGGGGCCCGCAGCAGTTCCGGCAGGGAGAGCCCGATCGGCTCGAAGCGCGGCGCCTTGGCGAGCAGGTGGTCCAGTTCGCCGGAGACGATCAGGAAGGGCGAGGTGGCCGCCAGCTCGGCCGAGTCGAAGATCTGGCGGAAGCTGTCCAGCGCGCGGTTCTCCCCGGTGAGCCTCAGCAGGAACAGCTCGGCCGCCAGCGCGCCCCTGCGGCTCAGCGCGGCGTCATCCCCCGCGAGGAAGCCCGCGGCGGTCTGCTTGCCGCGCACCATCCCCTGCGAGGGGAAGAGATCCATGAAGCGCGCCAGGGCTTTGCCCGCATCCCCGCTATAGCCGGGGTAGCCGGCCTGCGCCATCAGCGCGGTCAGCACACCCGGCTGCTGCTGCTCGCAGTAATTCCCCATCAGGTAGCGGTACACCCGGTTCATGACCGAGTAGAGATGCAAAAGCCCCGGCTGCACGGCGCTCTCGCCGGGCGCGAGCTGCCTGTTCAGCCGGGCCGCGATGCGCCGGGCGTAGATGATGCCGGGCGCCCCACCGAGCTCCTCGAGCAGGGGACGCAGGGCGACTTTGTTACCGCACTGGGCAGATATCGGTATGTCGAACGGGAAATAGTCGGAATTGAGCAACCGCTGCTTCATGAAAGCACCTCGTCAGGAAAATCCACAGGCTGAGATCCCTCCCTGGCCGGGAGGCAATAGTGCCGTATGATACAATGGAATTGGCCAGCTGTCTTTAAAAAAAATGTTATTAAGACTTTGGCATCTCCCTCTCCAAACCGGATGAGTCGGCGGCATTTACCCTTGACATGATTGTGGATTTGCCCTAAACCTAAGCGTATCGCCACCTAAAGCATCGTTTTTTAACAGGGTCACTGCCATCGCACCTTCCGCCTTCACATCCCTGCTCCGCAAGCGCCGCGCCGCTCTTCTGGTGGCGCTCATTTTTCTAATTATTATTCCTGCGGGTCGCTTTTCCTTGTTTCTCCTGGTCCCCTGCGGAAGCGGGAAGAAGGTGGAAATCGTGGAGCTGGAACGGGGCGGTTCGCTGCGCGTCCTGGCCAAGAGTCTCGAGACGCGCGGCATCATCTCCAGCGCCCGCCTCTTCGCGCTGTACGCCCGCCTGAAGGGGGGCGACGCCAAGGTAAAGGCCGGAGCCTACCAGTTCAGCGACGGCATGCGCCCGGGAGAGATCCTCGCCAAGATGATTGCCGGCGACGTCTACCAGCGGCTCTTCGCCCTGCCGCAGGGGTACTCCAGCTACCAGGTGGCCGAGATGCTCGACAAGCGCGGCATCTTCAAGAAGGAGGCCTTCCTCAAGGCCTGCCGCGACCGGGAGCTGCTGGACCGGCTCGGCGTCAGCGCCCCAAGCGCCGAGGGCTATCTCTTTCCCGGCAGCTACAACATCCTGCCGGGCCGTAGCGAGCAGGACGTGGTGCGCGAGATGGTGCAGCGCCAGCGCGAGCTGCTGGCCGCGGGCTACCGTCAGCGGGCGGAAAAAGCCGGGCTTTCCGTCGGCGCGCTGCTGACGCTGGCCTCCATGGTCGAGAAGGAGGCGGTGCTCCCCGCCGAGAAGCCGTTGATCGCCGCGGTCTTCCAAAACCGGATCAGGAAGGGGATGCGCCTGCAGAGCGACCCCACGGCGCTCTACGGGGTGCGCGCCTTCGCGGGCAAAGTGTCCCGCGACGACATCCTGCGGGTGACCCCCTATAACACCTACCTGATCGCCGGGCTGCCGCCCGGGCCGATCGGGAACCCGGGAGGCGACGCCATCGAGGCGGTACTGCAGCACCCCGCCGTCCCCTACCTCTACTTCGTGGCCCGCGGCGACGGCAGCCACCAGTTCAGCAGCGACCTGGCCGCGCACAACGCCGCCGTGCGCAAGTTCCTGCGCTCTACCAGCGCAGCCCTCGCAGGGGGAGAGTGATGAGCCCCCGCATCCTGCTTGCTGAGGACCACGAACGGTTGGCCGCCATGCTGCAGATCTTCCTGGAGTCGCACGGCCACCAGGTGGTCCCCGCCGCGGACGGCAACAACGCGCTGGCGGCACTACAGGGCGGCGGCATCGACCTGGTCATCCTCGACCTGAAGCTCCCCGGCGTGAGCGGGGTCGAGGTACTGCAAAGGATGCGCAGGAGCGCCTCCTGGAGCGGGCTTCCCGTCATCATCATGACCGGGGTCTACCGCGGGGCCAGCTATGCCGCGGCAGCTCGGAAGCTCGGCGTCAAGGCTTACCTGGAGAAGCCCTTCACCCGGGAGGTCTTCCTGGAGGCGGTCCGCTCCAGCATGGAGGCGGCCCCGCCGCCCCGGGAACTTGCCGACCTGCTGGTCGAACTGCACAACGGCCGTGCCAGCGGCACCCTTAAACTCTCCCCCGGCACCTGGATCAGCTTTTTGCAGGGGGAACCGGTCTCCTTTTCCTCCGACGAATTCGTCCCCTTTCTGCTTTCCACCGGGCATCTGGGCCCCGCCGACCTGGAGCAGTATCCGCCGGAGAGTCCCGGTCGGCTGCGGCTCACCGAAGCGGGGCTCTTAAGCTACGACGAGCTGCTCGATCAATCCCGGCTCTTCCTGTCCAAACGCCTGAGCGAGGCGATCGAGCTGGGCCGCCCCGCGGATTTCAGCCCTGAGAGCCGCGAGATCGAGCTTCCCTTAAGTCCCGTGTCCTTGCCGCGCCTGATGCACCAGGCGTCCCGGGCAGGGGCGGCGCGCTTCAAGGCCGGCGACTTTCTCTCCCGGTTCGGAAAGCTCTATCCGGCCAAGACGAGCCTGTACTTCCCCAAGGCCAACCTCCTCACCATGGGGCGCGACGAGATCGAGCTGCTGGGGCTCCTGGTCCCGGGCCGCAGCGTGGAGCAGATTGTCGCGGCCAGCTCGGAGCCAAACGGCTCCGCCTCGTTTCTCAGCTTCCTGATCAGGATGGGGATGCTCGCGCTGCATGCCGCCCCCACCCCGGACGGGGTCCCCGGCTTCCCGCAACGGCGGCTTTTCAACCGCCCCATCGAGGAGCTGAGCGAGGCCGACACGGGGGTCATGAGCTTCGAGGACCTGGTGGACGAGGTCTCCGACTCGGTGGAGCTCGTGGTCGGGGAAGAAGGGATGGCCGCCCCGCTCTCTTCCGGCGAGATCGACTTCGAGCAGGAGGTGCAGCGCGACTACGCCGCCATTCAGGACAAGAACTACTACGAGATATTCTCCCTCACCCAGGGCAGTTTCAACTTCGCCGCCCTGAAGGACGCCTATTTCTCCAAGACGCGCCAGTACTCCGCCGAGAAATTCATGGAGCTCTCCGGTGCCACCCTGTCCCGCGCCCAGGACGTGCTTTCCCATTATGCTAACGCCTACAACACCCTCTCCAGCGTGGTCGCCAAGGAGCGCTACGACGAGATGCTCAACGCCAACAGCGTCGGAGTGGGAGGCCGGCAGGACGACGAGCTCCAGGCCCGCATCCAGTTCCAGTCGGGCAAGGTCTTCATCGAGATGGGCGATTTCAGCTCCGCGGAGCGCGCCCTGCAGGACGCCTACACTCTCGACCCGCAGGACGCGCAGATCTGCGCCTTCCTGGCCTGGTCCATCTACAAGAACCCCTCCAACGCCGGCTCCCGCGCCAGCCTGGACAAGTGCCGCATGCTCCTCTCCAAGAGCCTCCAGATGGGCAGGTGCGCCGAAGCCTTTTCGTTTCGCGGCTGGATGCTGCTGGACGAGGGACGGGACGGGCTGGCCGAGGGCGAGTTCCTCAAGGCGATCAAGTTCAACGGGCGCGAGCGGCTCGCCCAGGCCGGCATCCGGCTCATCACCGAACGCCGGGAGGCGGAGAAAAAGGGACTCTTCAAGCGGATCTTCGGCTGAGCCAAACCGTTAACCCTTTCTGTTTTGCCGTTTCAGTCCACCCTTTCAATTCACCCAGTTCGCCCTTTCGGTTTGCCCTTTCAGTTTGCCCTGCGATAGCACTCCTTTCGTGCCCCTCATCCTAAGGAGGGGGACTGGCTCCGCCAGGTGCCTGTCCCCTTGGTGCATCGGGGAAGGCGGCTGGGCTGAAAGAGCGTTCCGCTAGGGGGACAGGCACCTAAAGGTGCCTGTCCCCTCTCCCTTCAACGCCCGCTCACTCGAAGAACGAGCCGATACCACCATCCGCTAATA
>TBL_comb47_HYPODRAFT_10002609_pt1 | contig 22076 bp, 14 predicted proteins | sample TroBogypolimnion_40_FD_10682 | JGI IMG/M metagenome (IMG submission 10682) | reverse complement strand
TCTGCCACTGGCTGAACGGCAAAAGCAACGGCCTGGTCCACTGGGATGCGGCATTAAACCACAATCCTGACGTCTTTGCATTTTCGGTAGATGACACTCATCTCCGTCCGGGGCATCCGGGGTGGAATGGCGGTTGGATCATGGTCAATGCCAAGGAATGCACCACTCCGGCGATCATCGCTGCAATCCGCTGCGGCAATTTTTATTCAAGCTGTGGTCCGGAAATACAATCCATGAAATTCGATGGGGACGAGTTGCACGTAATAACGTCTCCCGTCCGGTTTGCAAAAATTGTCGGCCCCGGCTTTCGCGGCGACAGAAAAGGTTCTTTTGACGGACACCTCATCACAAGTTTCAGCTTCCCCGTCTTGACCGAGTGGCAATATGTTTACCTGGAAATTGAAGACGAACAAGGACGACGTGCATGGACAAACAATCTGTTCAAATAGTAACCTCGGCTATTCTTCAGAATGGTTATCGTTTTGGGCTCGTTTGTCGTAAAATTTAGGGCTTGCGACGCGGGAATAGAACGGATAACGTTTTTCCTGCTCCGGAGTAACGTCCTCCGGAATATGCTGAAAGCGCTTGTAAAGCCACAAATACTGTTCCGGGAATTTGCGGATATATTTTTCCGAAATGTCTATGAGTTCCTGGATGATCTCGCGGTCGCAGGCATATTCCTCAAGCGTTTTGGACATTGATTCACAATGGGCGGTCAGCCTGCCGTCAATCCGGACAACAGTGCCGTACAAAGGAATGGCCGGTATGTTGTTGGCTTTTGCATACCGCCACAGGGTCGCCGGAGCTTTGCTGGACGGCACAGGCAATCCAAAGAAATTGACGAAGATGCCGCCGTCCCTGATGCGGGTATTCTGGTCAATCAGCGTACCGATAGTCAGCCCTTCATGAAGCGCCTTGATCGTTTCTTTCATAGCGCCTTTGGAAAAGATTACCCTAAGCCCCTGTATTTCGCGGCATTTTTTGTTGAGCAGATTGTTCAAGTACGGGTTTCTGGTCACTTTGGCAATAGCCGCCATTTTGATATTACAGGTATGGGTGGCGATAACCGCGGATGCTTCCCAGCTTCCCAGATGAGGATTAACGAAAATTATCCGTTCGTCATTGCTGGTGTGGGATTTAAGTTTTTTGACAGTTTCGTCCGAAATGTAAGTCCACCGCTCAATGCGTTTGCCGATGCCGGTCATCCAGCCGAATTCGAGCAGATTCATTGCGAGATTGTACAGGCTTTCCCGGGCAACTCGCCGGACTTCGTTTTCCGGAAATTCCGGAAATGCGGTGCGGACATTGGCCGTGACCAGTTTGCGCACGGAGGGAATCATGAACATACCCCATCCGGTAAACGCCGCTACCCAGCGCAGAGTGAAATGCGGTGATATTCTCATCAGCGAATAAGGAATCAGAATCACAAAATATTCTATAAGAAAGCGAAAATTCCTGAGTTGCTTCTTCATTTAGTTCCTTTTCTGCGGCGAGGCGGCGGTAAAAATGCAGCCTTGCCGTTATCTGATACCCTGACGCCGTGAGCAAACAATACGTTTTTCATGGCCGCCGCCGCCAGTCCCTGAATCAGGTGAAGACGATTGCTTTCAGGCGGCTCCTGTAATTCGGCTTTTTTGATTTCGGTAACATTGTGCTGTGAATCTATATAGAGCAAGCCCCAGCCCTCCGCCAATTCATCGGCATGGACTTCCCCGGCCGGCACTGCCAGATAAAGCAGATCTGCCACATGACCGCGCCGGATTTGCTCGAAACGGCTGCCTTTATACAGGGAATGCTGGATTTTTTCAATCTGTTTCAGGCAACGTTGATATTCCTGATTAACGCTGGCTGTATAATTCCAGCTTTCGTATTCGTCGAACAGGCTGTCAGATTCTTTAAGACCCGGTTCGTTTACGCGGATCACCGCTTCCAGTGCGGCTTTCTGCTCTTTTCTTTCCCTGAGTTTACGCAACAGCTTGTCACTGTCGCCGCAGTCGGGCCAGCATTGTTCGCGGTCGTCGCGGATTTCCACAATCATGGTCTTTTCCGGCTTCAGCAACTGCTTTTGCGGGGCTGACCAGAATGCCGCGACGTCAACCTGGTATTTGGATATCCTGGTAGGAACCTGAGTACCAACACCGGACGGCGCAAGCGCAACCAGCCATCCTAAAATTGCCTGTTTTAATTCAAAAGGTTTCAGCGGGGGCGCCGGTCTCTTTACCGCCGGCTCATCAGGCGGAAGCGTTTTGACCGCTGCCGGACGAGTTTCTTTCTGCTCCGCCGGTTTTCCTTCCTGAAACAAGTCAAAACTTGGCTGTGTTTTATTCATCTTTCAAAGCCTTATTTTAATTTTACCGAATTTTAATCGTAATCACTTTTTAATCTAGCATTTCGGTTAAAAAGGTACAATAAACAAGCAAAAAAAATGCCGGAAAAATCCGGCATTTTTTAATTTATCAAGAAACAGGCGAACCTTATTTCTTATCAAAAGCTTCGCTCATGGTCAGGCCGCCGAGGGATTCGTTAAATACTTCACCCATAGCAACCATTTCTTCGCCCGGCTTCAGCGCGGCGTTGTACTCTTCTTCAGCAGCTTTCAGTTCTGCTTCGGAGAAGTCCTGCTGCGCGGCCTTGATGCTCAGACCGATTCTGCGTTCTTCATTGTCAACTTTAATAACTCTGGCTTCGATTTCATCGCCAAGCGCAAGGACATCCTTGACCTTTTCAACATGATCTTTGCTGATCTGGGAAATGTGGATCAGTCCGTCAATCTTGTTGGAGAGCTCGATGAACGCGCCGAAAGCAGTAATCTTGGTGACTTTGCCCTTGACGAGATCGCCGACCTTGTACAATTTGTCAATCATGGCCCACGGATCTTCTTCGCACTGTTTCAGTCCGAGAGAGATGCGCTGCTGGTCAGGATTGATATCCAGAATGACAGCTTCGACTTCTTCGCCCGGTTTCAGGATTTCGTTCGGATTGTTGATCTTACGGGTCCAGGACATATCGGATACATGAATCATGCCGTCAATGTCGTTTTCGATTTCAACAAACGCGCCGTAGCTGGTCATGTTTCTGACTTTGCCCTTGATTCTGCTGCCGACCGGATACTTTTCAGCGAGAAGTTCCCACGGATTGCGTTCTTTCTGACGCAGGCCGAGAGAAATTTTCTTATTGTCGCGGTCAATGTCAAGAACAATCGCTTCGACCTCTTCGCCGACACTTACGACTTCGCCGGCCTTGGTGACACGCTTGGTCCAGGACATTTCGGAAACGTGAATCAGGCCTTCCACGCCGTCTTCAAGTTCGACAAATGCGCCGTAGGGCATGATATTAACAACACGGCCCTTGACTTTGGTGGCGACGGGATATTTGCTTTCGACATTTTCCCACGGATTCTGGCTTTTCTGTTTAAAGCCCAGGGAAACGCGTTCTTTTTCATAATCTATATCCAGGATCATCACTTCGACTTCCTGTCCTACTTCAAGCATTTCGGAAGGATGAGAGATGCGGCCCCAGGACATATCGGTTATATGAAGCAGTCCGTCTACGCCGCCCAGGTCAATGAACGCGCCGAAATCGGTAATGTTCTTGACCAGGCCTTTGCGGACCTGCCCGATAGCCATATCTTTAAGGAGAGTGCTGCGCTTGTCACGGCGGGACTCTTCAAGCAGTTCTCTGCGGGATACGACAATGTTATGACGGTCATGATTGATCTTGAGTATCTTGAAGTCATATTCTTTGCCGATGAATTCATCCATGTTCCGAACCGGGCCGATATCAATCTGGGAGCCGGGCAGAAACGCCTCGACGCCTTCGATATCAACGATGATGCCGCCTTTGACGCGGTGTTTCATCAGTCCCTTGATTATGCAGCCTTCGCCGCATTCATTGGTAATTCTGTTCCAGGCCTTGATGGCATGAGCTTTAGAAAGGCTGATGCCGGGCATGCTGTTTTCGTTTTCGATTTCGTCAAGGAAAACATCGACCTTATCACCGACTTTAACATCTTCAAAGTGGTAAAATTCGGTCGCCGGCACAAATCCTTCGGCTTTGTAGCCGATATCGATTAATACGCCGTCATTGCGTTTTTCGACGATTTTGCCTTCGATAATAGTACCTTCTGCAAAATCACTCTTGGTTTCTACCTTCAGGAGTTCATCCATTGAAGGCATGTTTTCGAGATCTACATAGACTCGACTTTCGATGGCCTGGTTGTTGGTTGGTTCGGTTGACATGTTGTTAATTTTTTCGCTTGGTTATTGTTAATTGTTTTACCCGTAAATGACTTCCCGACTTTCGAAAAATCAAACGAACTGCTAAAATACCATTTACATGCCGAAAATTCAAATACTTACATCGAAAAATCAATGTTTTTTTGAATTATCCGGTTTTCAGCTTGATTCCCGGTTCAACCATAACCTGCCATAAGATTAAAATCAGGCTAGAACAGCTTATACTCCGCGAGTTTGTCGCAAGCGATCAACATTCCGGGGAATTGCTCTGAGAGAATTTTTCCAAATCTCTTTCTAAGATATTTGAAAAACATTCCCATATAAGTTGGAATAATGATGCCCATAAAAAGATAAGCCACCCATGTATATTTCCATACCGTCGTTGAGGCGACAGCAGGATCCTCGCCGGTCAGAGCTATCAATACACTGTCAAACACATAAAAGACCAGCATGTGATTGGCCATTATGTGAAAAGTGTTGTTGCCGATTTTATACATGAAATTGCCCGGCTTGATGAAACCGCCCAGGTACTTTGCCAGATACAGCAGAAAATAGATGTCAATGATGCTGTAAAACAAACTGCATATATTTTCGAACTCCGCATTGGCAAAGGTATAGCATGGCGTTTTGAAGTTGAGGAAAAGCACCCCCCTGACCCCAATCGCAACCACCAGCAGTTTCAACTGATAAATGTCGTGTTTCTCGATTTTTTGCGCGAAACAATGCCCCAAAGAGATAAAGAACATACCGAAGAGAATTCTTAACCCAAGACAGCCCCAGGGAATTTTATCCGGTTCCGGAGTTATATACCGAAGATAAACGCTGCTCAAGCCGATCACCGCAAAAATAAGCAGATGCACATACTCGTGAGCCGTGAATTTCCGGATGAGTTTCGAAGTTAACATATAAAATATCTGGGCCGTAAAGAAAAATGGGATAAACCACATCGGCGCGGACAGCGAATACTGCTGCCCGTCGATAAACGGCTGAATAAAGAAGTTTTCCCAGTTGGGCAACTGTCCAAGCAGAGTCCCGGAATCGACATAAATAAAGTACGTTATCGATGCATAGATAACATTATAGGCGAAGTACAATAACACCAGGCGCTTGAACTTTTTCACGATAAAGCGGAACGGATCCTGCTCGTCCGAACTCTTATAAAAATATCCGGACAGGAAGAGAAAGAGGGGAATTGAGCTGGCAATGAACATAAATTGGGAAAACGGCCAATACCGGTGCCTGAGCACCACATCCATTATTGCAAATGCCTTAAACAGCAACATCTGTAAATTCATATATAAACGTAAACTCCGGGAAACAGTTTGATTGAGACATGTAATTTGTGACGATCAGGGGATGAAGAACCCCCTTTCTCCAGACACTATACTTGAAATCACAACTAAAAATGAAACAACTTTACTATATCACATTTCACTCGAAATATCAATGTTATAGCAGAAGAAAGATGACTTTTATTACGCATGCCGGAACAGATGAACAGCGTCCTGAACAGGCGGGATAAATAGTTGCAAACGGTTAAATATTAAGCAATTTTAATGCTTATTCCTGAATATTCTTAATAATTATTCCGATAAGTTCCTTTTTCATATATGGCTTGCCTATGAAATCATCGAAGCCTGCCTCTTTATAACGGACTGTTTTATCAGAAAGCACATGACCCGTTTGGACAATGTATTTTACTTTTTGTCCGGAGTATTTTTTCTGAAGCCACTTGAGACATTCAAAGCCGTCAGCGTCGGCCAGCGAAATATCAACAAGCACAATGTCCGGAACCATCCAGTCGGCGCATATTTTCCGCATTTCGGCAAAAGAATCGGCAAGCTTATATTCCGCCCCTGAATCAGCTAACACTGTTTCCAGATATTTGCTGTTGAACGGCTCATCTTCAATGACAAGTATCTTCAGTCCTTTCAAGGGTTCTGTCCGGCTGATCACCGGCCGGGCCGGTTCCGACGGTTCTGTGACAGGGCTTACCGACGGCCGGACAGGAAAGGTTATTACAACTGTTGTTCCCTTATTCAATTCGCTGTCTATTTTAAATGTGCCGCCAAGTTTTTCCAGCAATCTGGAAACAATCGCCAGGCCCAGTCCGGCTCCGCCGTATTTCCTGATGGATGACTGGTCTGCCTGATAGAACGGCTGAGTGATTTTCCCCAGCTTGGCCGCCGGAATCCCGATCCCGGTGTCTTTAATTGTTACTAATAGATTTCCGTCGGCAAAAGAGGCGATTACATCAACGCTGCCGTGTTCAGTAAACTTGACGGCATTGCCTGCCAGATTGAATATTATCTGTTTCAGCCGCCGATGATCTCCGATTACTCTAGCCGGCAAATTCCGCGGCACAAAGTTCAACTCGATCTTTTTTGATTTAGCTTTAAAATGAAAAGCCTTAATGCTTTCGCTGATATTTTCAGCAGGAGAAAATTCTTCAGACACTTCATTAAAGTATCCGGCTTCGATGCTTGAAATTTCCAGTATGTCATTAATTATTTCTTCCAGCGACTTGCCGCATTGATCGATTACATGGAGATAGTCCTGAAATTTAGCGGCACTATCAAGTCCGCTTAAAGGAAGCTCTTCAATCAAAATATTGGAAAAACCTAGAATCCCGTTCAACGGAGTCCTGATTTCATGGGACATCGTTGCCAGAAATTCGCTTTTCGCCCGGTTTGCGGCCTCGGCTTCGTCTTTCGCTTTCCGCAACTCGTCTTCGGCTTGAATACGGTCAAGCGCAATACCGATACTGACGCCGACTTCTTCCATAAACTGAATGAAATCGAGAGACAACTGGTCCCGGCGCTTGTCATTGAGTTGCAGCAGTCCGATCATTTCCGGACCGGACCGCAGCGGAATCAGCGCCACCGATTCATAACCTGCCTGATTGCAATGGTTGCGGAATTGTCCGCGGCATTCTGTTCCAAACGGCCTGGTCAGCATCTCGCTTGTGCTGTTAGTCCAGAAACTGCCGCCGGGGGAGAAAAACGGCAGATCGGCATTCGTATTGCCGCGAAGCACCATCCCGCACAAACATTCAAGCACCGGAGCTCCGGCTTCGTCGCGGCACACTTGACCATCAGGAGAATGGACGCACAGACACCGCTCCGCTTCCACAAATTCCGGGGAAAAGCCGGAAGTGATATAATATGGATAATCCTCGCCGTCTCTGAGCCGGATTCCAACGGCCTCCATCCCTGAAAATTGTTTAAACAACATCAGGAACTGCTGGATAATATCCGCGCGTTTCCCGCCCTGATTCAGCAGAGCTAATACCTGATAGGAGAATTTCCGGCGTTCATAAGCCAATTTGCGCTCAGTGACGTCACGCCAGTAACCAACCAATTCCAGCGGCTTGCCGTTCTCGTCACGGACAACTTTTAATTCATCATGTATCCAGCGCCAGGAACCGTTTTTATGCCTGAAACGGTAATCGTAAGCATGCTTATCCGATTCCAAAACGCCTGCAAGACCGGAAGACATCACAGACACATCATCAGGATGAATGTTTTGCGCCGGAAAACCGGGCCTGACAAATTCGTCCGGTTCATAGCCCATCAGCGTTTTGATATTATCACTGACAAATGTTATCGGGAAATCGTCCGCCGCCCTGCGTGAATAGATTACCGCGGGGCTTGAATCCAGCAGGCGGCGGAGCTGGCTTTCACTGCGTTTCAGGTTCTCTTCCGCCTGTTTGCGTTCAGTAATATCATGAAGCATAGAGTGCGTCTGCTTGAAATTACCTTGCAGGTCATGACTGACTCTGCCATCGAAAACGATATATCTGTACTCCCCGTCCTTACGCATCATTTCAAACTCGCCATTACCTCTTCCTCCCGACTTGAAAACTGGAAAAAGCTGTTTGAAAGATTCCACGTACTGCGGAGACAGAAAATCGCCAAACCACTTTCCGATCACCTCTTCCCGGGTATAACCGAAAGTGTCAAGCCAGGCCTGATTAACGGTAAGAAAACGCCCGTCCGCATCCAGCGATTGATAGCCCAGCGGGGAATTCTCATATAACTCGCGGTAATGTTCTTCACTTTCCTGCAATAGCTTTTCGGTTTGCTTTCTTGCCCGGCGTATCTGAGCGTCAGCCAGTTCGCTGCGCACTACAATATGCAGCCGGTCAAGATTATTCTTTAAGAGATAGTCGTGAACGCCGGATTTCATCAGGTCTACCGCATTTTCTTCTCCAATGGTTCCGGAAACCACGACAAACGGAATGTCCAGTCCGGCTTTCTTGAAAACCCTGAGCGCTTCAGACGCGCTGAACTGCGGCAACTGGTAGTCGGCGATTACAATATCCCACTGCTCTTCTTCCAGCGCCGACTTAAGTTGAGCAGAGGTCTCCACCCGTTTTGACGTTATGACGTAACCGGCACGCTCAAGCTGCCGGACAATCAGCCCGGCATCGCTTTCACAGTCTTCAACCAGCAAAACACGCAGGAAAGCACTAGTCATATAATCCTCACTTTAGCGGAGGCGGAGGTTCGTTAAGAACCAGCCAGTATAAACCAAGGTTTTTAACCGCTTCCGCAAATTGATTAAAATCAACCGGCTTGCAAATATAGCTGTTGACGCCTAAATCATAGCTTTTCGCCAGATCCTCCTCTTCCCGCGAAGACGTCAATATTACCACCGGAAGCCGCCGCGTAAGTTCATCGGTGCGAATATATTTCAAAACTTCCAGCCCGTCCATCACCGGCATTTTTAAATCCAGCAGCACAAGCATCGGCACCGCGCCAATATCGCGGTCGGCATACTTTCCTACCCGGAACAGGTAATCCAGCGCTTCCCGTCCGTTTTCAGCAACGATAATTTCGTTCGCGATGTGAGCTTTGGCAAATGCCCGCATCGTCAGTTCAATGTCGCTGGGATTGTCTTCCACTAACAGAATTACTTTTGATTTCATGTGACTGCCTCAATTCGGATAATATAATTTTTGTCTTCTTTCACACTTCTCTCAGCACAAATACGGATGCGCACGACTGAAAAATATGCTGACAGAATCCATTTATCCTCACTTTCCGCTCAGTTCATCCACTAGGGTTTGTACTGGCTTATACATATAACTCTATATTGGCTTTTAAATAAAGCAAACCTGAACTTGAACAAAATTATTTTGTATTCAAGAAATAATGCACTTTCCCCCGTTATAATCTACTTTTCATTGCATTAATGAGAAATCGAACTATAGTTTTTAACATAATTGCATCCCAAAATCATAATAGCCGGAAGGTAAAAAATGGATTACTACAGCAAGTTCATGGTCAAACCGGGTTCCACGGTCAAACTGAATAAAATAGATCCGGATTATACCGCCGGCTTCAAAAGTAAAAATGAAGCGCTGGAGATTCTCGCCGTAAACCAGAAAAAACTGGCGGAACTTCAATATAAACTTTATGCCGAAAACAAACAATCCCTGCTGATTGTGCTGCAAGCGCTGGACGCCGGCGGCAAAGACGGCACCATCAATCACGTGCTGGCCCCGATGAATCCTCAAGGCTGCCGGGTTCACGGATTCAAGGCCCCTACCCCGGAGGAACAGGCACATGACTTCCTGTGGCGCATCCATCTGAACGCCCCGAAAAACGGCGAAGTCGTTATTTTCAACCGTTCCCAGTATGAGGATGTGCTGATCGCCAGAGTGCATAATCTGGTCCCTCGGGAAGTATGGTCGAAACGCTACGGTGTCATCAATGATTTCGAGAAACATCTCGTTTATAACAATACCAAAATCATCAAGTTTTTCCTGTATATCAGCAAAGACGAACAGCTCAAACGCTTTGAAAGCCGGCTTGACGAACCGGACAAGCACTGGAAAATCAGTGAAGGCGACTACAAGGAACGCCAATACTGGGATGGCTATATTACGGCGTTTGAAGACGCCATGACCAAGTGCTCCACTGAAGACGCCCCCTGGTTCATAATCCCCGCCAATCAAAAATGGTTCCGCAACCTGGCGGTTTCGGAAATCGTTGTCGAAACGCTGGAATCAATGAAAATGAAAACGCCCAAACCGACGGTTGACATCGACGAAATCCGCAAATTAGTGGCTGCCGAAAAAGCGAAAGCCGGCGAAAAGAAACCATCCGGAACGACTGCGGCCAAACCGGAAAAGGCCAAGCCGAAAAAGCACAAGAAATAAATCAACCTAAACTCCTGATAGCGGATGACAGCAACGCTATGGGGCCTATGGGTCTCATGGGGCCTATGGGTTTCTGCCAACGCAGCAGACATTTCCGAGTCGTTGGATAATTCTTGAACAGGGCATTGTATCATTGCAGACTCCAAGCTTCCCGTCTATTCTTCAACAGCCGCTGACGCTCCTTTCTCGACACTTTAGAGAGCCGTTGAGCAAAGGCCTTATCGGAGTACTGGGATGACTGGGAGGCCTGAGAAGACTGGGAAGACTGGGAGGACTCCGAGCCTTTGGAGTCCAGTTGAGCAGACGTATTGTCATTTTTCTCAGTTTTCTGCCCATAGGCCCCATAGGCCCCATCGTCTTTCAAGATTCCCGAGTGCCTGGAGAGCCGTTGACCGGCTGCAACAGCCGGGCAACCGCCCGACTCCGAGCCTTTGGAGAGCCCTTGAGTAAAGGTTTCAGCGGATTTACCGGTGACACCCCCAGTCCTCCCAGTATTCCCAGTCCTCCCAGTATTCCCATCGTCTTTTAAGATTTCCGAGAGTTTGGAGAGCCGTTGACCGGCTGCAACAGCCGGGCAACCGCCAGACTCCGAGCCTTTGGAGAGCTTTTGAGCAGAGAGCATTTCAGAAATTGTATGGGAAGTATGGGAAGTATGGGAAGTATGGGAAGTATGGGAAGTATGGGAATCCGAGCCGTTAGAGAGCTCTTGAATATAACTATTTTGCCCTGTGCCAGCAGAATATAACGGACAATCATCCGTCCCATTATTCCCATTATTCCCAGTCTTCCCAGTCTTCCCATTATTCCCATTGGCTTTCATCGCCGCATCGCCGCCCTCTAACCAGTATTTGATGGCTTTCAGATTGGGCGGAAGCTGGCGTTCCGTGGTTTTACACAATTCGCCATCGCGATAAATGATAGTAGTTACAGAGCATTTACCCAGGGCGATTGCCAGCAACTGACCGCGCAGACGACCATAACACTCCATTCTGCCGTTGTCCAGCGCGACGGCGAATGCCGGAAACAGCTTCTTATAATTATAGAATGACGCCGGAGAAATTCCCAGCCGTTTGGCGATTTGGGTATCAGTATCGCCGTTGCCGGCATGGGTTTCGGCTTTTTCCGGAAAATCCGCATCGTACTTCAAGTTTGCCGGAATGTTCATGTTTGTCTGGAATCCGGCGGTTTCTTCCCCGTCGTCAGCATACTGTTTGTTCCGTTCCAGCCAGCGGATGATGGCTTTCAGATCGGGAGCCAGTCGGCGCACAGTTTTGGTTTCACGTCCGCCGTCGCTATGTTTGACGGTGGTGACAAAACAGTTGCCCATTGCCAAATCCATCAGGCAGCCGGCAGCCTTGTCTTCAATCGCCAGCCGTCCCGTTTCAATGGCTTCGGCAAATTCCGGGAATTGCCGCTGATAAACGTAAAACGTGTCTTCGGAGATACCCAGTTGCGCCGCTATCTCAATGTTGTTCAACCCTTTAGCCGCATATTCCCCGGCTCTTGCCGGGAAATTTTCGTCATACTTCAATTTTGCCATTTTTCGTTCTCCATTTTTAAGTTTTGTCTTAGTATTCCGGCTTCTTTGAATTTTTTTTAACCACAAAGACACAAAGGCACAGAGAAGACTTTTTAAAATTATTTCTTTTTACTTTTGTCTTTTATGTTAAAACGTTCTCTTTATACTATTAGCAATTTTGTCAACTCGCACAGTGATAACATGCTCAAATAACCCGCTAAACGTCAGTTTAGCTTGGGCTGTTGAGTATGGCGGTTTTGCCAAAACCGCCTTGCTTGCCAGTTTCGGCGAAACTGGCATACTTTCCCGGTTTTTTAATTTTCAATTTTCCATTTTCAACTTTCAATTATCCTTCTACCTATAGTAAAGTTGTCAACACAGACGATGTAATACTGTTCAAATAACCCGAAAAATGCGGTTTTTAAAAGTCACAGTTAAATGGCATGAAAAATGGTATTTCCGACTCTCTCCCGGAGGCTTGCCAGCGTTGAGATGGTTACAACCGGGTTTTCCGTTTTTTATGATTGCGCAAGCAATCTTTGGAGTGCGGCGATCCCGCGCCGCTTTGGTTTTGCGATAGAACGTCCATATCTCAGTATCGGCGAAATATTTGTGGCGTCATACCAAATTAAAAGCGGCGCAGGGTCGCCGCAGTCCAAAGTCAGGCTCTCGCCTGACAAAATAAAGCCGAATATCCAATATCCAACACGGAATATCCAACTGATGAAGTAAAGGCAAAAAACAAGAAACAATCATATTTATTCAAGAGCATAGATACTGACAGAAAAAACAGGTGCGATAGGGCCTTTTTTACCTTGGATATTGGATATTCTCCCGCTCCAGCGGGATCCCGCGGCTGCGGGACGGATATTGGATATTCAAATTATCCGGTCGTCAAAAAATCTAAAAGAATTACAGCATTGCCGCCGGAATCGTTACGGCCTGCTCCGTAATCGGCATGTGCCAGGACGACATCGAGATGACTGCGCCAAGGCCGACGGGTTTCTTGAACTGCTCCAGCGCCTTGAAGTGCTTAATCGAGTCCCGTCCCGGATTGGATGATTTCTTGAACTCCACCGGGTAGAGCACGCCGTCCTTTTCAATAATCAAATCAATTTCCCGCTGATCTTTGTCTCGGTAGAAGAAGAACGACGCCCGCTTGCCGTTATGCCAATAACTCTTGAGCAGTTCGGCAATACACCATGTTTCAAAGAAAGCTCCGGCCATGGCGCCCGATTCCAAAACCTGATGCGAACTCCACCCGGTAAGATAAGCCGCAAGACCGGTATCCAGAAAATACAGTTTGGGAGTTTTAGTGATGCGCTTGTTCAAATTGTTGGAATAAGGTTCCAGTAGATAAACCAGGCAGGAGGCTTCCAAAATGCTCAGGTAGTTTTTGGCGGCGGTAATGGAGATATCCGCATCCCGGCTCAGATCGGAGTAATTTAAGAGTTGTCCGGTTCGTGCCGCCGCCGCCCGCAGAAATTTATAAAAATGCTGGAGATTGGCAACATTCGCCAACGCGCGAACATCCCTTTCCAGATAGGTCTGGACATAGGAAGCGTAATAGGTTTCCCAATGCGAATCATCAATCAGCGCGATTTTCGGGAAATATCCTTTCCAGACGTCATGATAAAAATCAACCACGTTGACATTGAGTTCATCTCCGGGAAATTCGAGCGTCGGCAAAAATGGCTCCGATTTGCGTTTTTTCAGTTCAGCATTCGAAAACCCGAGCAGATTCACAATACCCACGCGACCGGCCAATGATTCGGTGACGCCTTTCATCATCTGGAACTGCTGGGAGCCGGTCAGCCAGAACATGCCGCCCTGTTGTGCCTTGTCAACAATCATCTTGATGAAAGGAAGCAGTTCCGGCGCGTATTGAATTTCATCAATCAGGACGGGCGGCGAAAAGCGATCAAGGAAAGCTTTCGGGTCGGTTTGGGCCAGCAGCAACACCGCCGGATCATCCAGCGAGACATAAGTACGGTTCCCCTTGCAGATATGCTTGAGAAAAGTCGTTTTCCCGACCTGGCGCGGCCCAGTCACCAGCATAACGGGAAAAATTCCGCTCTCATGCTGAAAAACCGCTTCCAATGTCCTCTTAATATACATAATCATCTCCGACTAATTTTACTTTGCAAGTTAAAATAGTCGGAGTTTTAAAAGAAATCAAGACGCAAAAAGCAGTTCTCGCAATAAAACATCAGAAAATTTTCCGGAAACGGAGAAGACATGCTTGATTTCGATTTTATTTAACGGCAAAGTTGCAAATAAGCCTACCACTAATATAGTATTCAAACAGGAGAAAAAGAACCGAGAATGTGAAGATAAATTAATCTTTAAAGATGAAGTGTATCAAATTGTCGGCGCCGCGATGGAAGGTTCCAATAACTTGGGATGCGGTTTTCTTGAGGCGGTTTATCAGGAGGCGTTAGAAATCGAATTCCATAATGGCAACATTCCGTTTGAAGCGCAAAAGCGAATTGCCATTACATAAGTAAACAATTATTATAAGAAAATTATGAATTTCAAAAATATTACAATCTTAGCCGTAGGACTGTTTATTGCTATGCAGTCTTCCACTTCGTTGTTTGCCGAGGATGCTGCGGTTGAACAATACCGGAAAGCTGCCGAAAAAGGGGATGCTGAAGCACAGTATGAGCTCGGTCGGTGTTATCTTTTGAGTAAAGGCGTGGATCAGAATTTCCCCGAAGCTGTAAAATGGTTCCGTAAAGCTGCCGAACAGGGTAATGTACGAGCACAGTATGGACTCGGCGCTTGTTATTTTAGAGGTAAAGGCGTACCAAAAGATAAAACTGAAGCAGAAAAATGGTTTCATAAAGCTGCGGCGCAGGGACATGAGAAGGCTAAAAGGATACTTGAAGGTTATAAGATTTAATATAGACTTAATAATGCCAAATAAAGACAAAATATTGGCAAAGAAATATCGCTGATTTCCTGTGTCGGCAGCAAAAGAATGGAATGGAGACGGTATGTCTCACCAATTGAATTCATTCGCGTTAATTAGCGTTTGTTCGTGGTTAATGAAATGTCATTAAACACCAGATACTTCAAAAATAACGGAGCGGGGAATATTTCCGGCGCTCCGTATTTATCAGCGATCAAATGAAAAGGGTGGTGGTGCTGCGGGCGGACAGGGCGGCGAAGCTTGCCACGCCGGTGGTTTGCACGCCGTCCAGTAATTCCTCCTGCTTGATGCCCATGACGTTCATCGCCATTTCACACGCCAGGAATTCAATGCCCATCGTCCTGGCCTGAGCGATCAGTTCAGGGAGGCTGTCCACATTTTTGGAGGCCATCACATATTTCATCATGGCGGTTCCCGCGCCCAGCATGTGCATTTTTGACAATGCCAGTTTTTTCGGGCCGCGCGGCATCATGAAGCCGAACATCCGGCTGAGGATATCTTTTTTGACCGCCGGGGGATTTTCTTTACGCAGGACATTCAGGCCCCAGAACGTAAAGAAGATGGAAACCGGCTGTCCGAGCGCGGCAAAACCGGTGGCGATGATAAATGCCGCCATCGCTTTGTCCAGATCGTTGCTGAACAATACAATAGTCGCGCGTTTTTCCGCAGCCGGTCCGGCTTGCGCCGCCGGAGTTGTCTGAACGCTACTCCCCTGCCCTTTAATTACAACGGCTTCAACCTTGCCGTCTTTCTTTTCAACTGAGACCAGAGTGTTGCCGGTGGCCTGACACCACGCCGGGAGATCGTTGTAAAATCCGGCGTCGCTGGCAACTACTTTCAGCATTTTGCCGTCCGCCGCTTTTTCCAGATATTTTTTAACCTGAACAATCGGTCCGGGGCATTGCAGCCCGCAAACGTTCAATTCTTCAACCGTTGTATCTTTTACCGGTTCCATAATTTTTCCAGCTCCTGTATTATTTGCCGGAGTCGCGCAGGACTGCGGCTTTTCATTTTTTTGAAACAGTTTCCAACCCAGATAACCGCCGCTGAGGTTCTTCACGTCAAAACCGTTGTCCCGCAGCAGCCGTTCGGCAAGATAGCCGCGGAGACCGACCTTGCACAGGATCACGATCTCCCGGTTTTGCGGCAGTTTGTCGAAATTATTGCGAAGTTCGCCCAACGGAATATTCACCGAACCCGGAATCGCGCCGACGATAAATTCATCATTTTCGCGCACATCCAGGATAAACGCCTCCTGCGGAATCGCATCCGGCGCAACCACGCGGCTGTCGCCTTTGATAATATTGTTGGCAACGAAACCGGCGAAATTGACCGGGTCTTTGGCGGAACTGTACGGCGGCGCATACGCCAGTTCCAGTTCTTCCAGATCCTGCACTTTCAGGTTGCCGCGCATTGCAGTCGCCAGCACATCAATCCGTTTGTCAACGCCCTCGGTTCCGACCGCCTGCGCGCCGAGAATCCTGCCGGACTGCTCGAACAGCAGTTTGATAAATATCGGCGACGCGCCGGGATAATACGAGGCGTGGGAACTGGGAATGATGTAGGTTTTCAGAAACGGAATATTTTCCTTTATCAGCCGCTTTTCATTAACCCCGACCGAAGCGGCGGTAAGTTCGAATACTTTGCAGATGTTAGCGCCGAAGCTACCCTTATAGGTTTCAGTTGCTCCGAAAATATTATTCGCGGCGATCCGTCCCTGACGGTTAGCCGGACCGGCCAGCGGAATCATCACCGGTTTGTTCAGCACCGGGTCATTGACTTCAATCACGTCGCCGACCGCATAAATATCCGGATTCGAGGTTTGCAGCGCGGGATTGACTTTAATGCCGCCGCGTTCATTCAGCTCCAGCCCGGCGTCGCGCGCCAGTTCGCTGTTCGGCTGCACGCCCAGCCCCATCACCACCATTTGCGTAAGGATTTCAGAACCGTCTTTGAGCGTCACGGTCAAGCCGCCGGCAGTGCGGCGAATCGCGGTTAAAGCGTTGTTCAAATAGACCTTTACGCCGTGTTTCTCCAGTGTTTCGGTCAGCATTGAAGCCATTTCCGGGTCGAGCGTCGGCATCACCTGCGGCGGACGCTGAACCATCACCGTTTCGACGCCGCGTTCAACCAGGTTTTCGGCGACTTCCAAACCGATGAACCCGCCGCCGGCGACCACCGCGTGTTTGATGCCCTTGTCAATCCGGCTTTTGACTTTATCCATATCGGGAATCGTCCAGAGCGGCAGCACGTCCGGGTCGTCCGCGCCCGGCACCGGCGGAACCGCCGGACGGGAACCGGTGGCAAGAATCAATTTATCGTAAGTTTCGGTATATTCCGTGCCCTTGTCCAGCGCCCTAACCCTGACGCTTTTCGCCGCCAGGTTCAGCGCAATAACTTCCTGACGGATGCGGGCGTCAATGCCGCTGCGGGCTTTCAATGCCTCCGGGGTCATGACCATCAGGCTGTCCCGCTGTTGGATTACATTCCCCACATGATACGGCAGGCCGCAGTTAGCAAAAGAAATGTACTGTCCGCGTTCAAAGAGAATGATTTCAGCTTTGCTGTCCAGCCTGGCCGCTCTGGCCGCCGCGCTGGCGCCTCCGGCAACTCCGCCGATAATAATTATTTTCATGTCAATATCTCCTTATTTTTCGCCGCTCAAGCCGCGGCAGATTAATTCAAGCGCGTGTTCAAATAAATCCTGGCCGCCGGTGTCTTCGCCGTTCAGGATAAACCCCGGAATCAATCCGCCGAGTTCACCCCAAAGCGCCAGCGCCGTTTTCCCGGCGTCAATATTGTCACGGATCGAACCATCCGTCATCCCCTTCCGCAACATCGAAGCCAGCGACTCATTGATCCGGTCGTTTTCCTCCAAGGTATGTTGGAGAAATCTGCTTTCCGCGCCGCATCCGCCGCGATGATGGCGGTAACTCAGCAGCGCACAGTAATACTTGGGATTTGTGCGGTAGAAATGTTGAAATGCCCTCCCCGCTTCTCTGATCATTTTGAGCCCGTTCAACTTTTTATCCGCGGTGACTTTCTCGAATCCGGCCAGCACCAGCGCCAGCGCCCGGCTGACAATGCAGATGCATAATTCATTTTTAGTTTTAAAATAGGTATAAAGCGCGCCTTTGCTGAGTTCGGCGGCTCCGGCCACATCATCCATGGTCGAATTGTCAAAGCCGCGTTCAAAAAAAACTTTTTCAGCAGCATTTATAATCTGCTCTTCGCGCTGCTTTCTTTCCCTGTTCCTGCGTTCAGTTGTTCCCATGTCCGTCTCCTTTTATATGACCGCAAGTCATATACTGACTATTAGTCATGATGAATATTATAATTCCATTCTCACTAAAAATCAATGATTATAAGCCATAAAACTGCATAAATGACAAAATGTTATAGATCCGCGCGCTTCTCTTTTGCGGATTTAAGGCTATATTACAAAAATTTTTGTTTACCACGGAGATTCCCGGATGAGGAAATTTTTTATAATTTGCGGCATTCTGTCGCTGTTGTCTCAGATGCACGGGCAGAATGTGTTCAGCGGCAATTTTGAACAGGGGTTGAAATACTGGCGGGTTATTCCCGCCAATGCGGGTTCCGTCAAAATTGAAAAATCGGCGGACGGCAGAAATCTGCTGGCAATTACGCCGAAAGACGCCAGTCTGGAATTAAACAGTTGCGCCCTGAAAGTAGACAAAGACCTGAACGCCGCCGGGACTTACAAAATAACTTACGAAATGAACGTGGCGGCGGTCAGCGCCGGCAATTTTACGGTTTCACTGGTTTTTAACGACGCCAAAGATAAACCGTTGAATCAGTATCTGACTTCAGCATTTACGGTCGGCCAGAAAACAGAAGGCTGGGATAAATATACTTTCAAGTTCGGGGCAAATTCAGAGTGCCCCTTCCCTGACGGCACGGCATCCGTGACAATCAACCTTGCCTTCCGTGAAGCTTCCGGCAAAAGTTCAGGCAAAGTCATGATTGACAACATCGCGATTTCCAGGGTGATGCCTTCAACCCCCGTCCCGCCGGAAATTAAAGCGACTGACGCCGGTTTGATTCCGGCCAGATTCGAAGACCCCGCGGACAAAGATTACTATTGGTTCGAGGCTGAAAGTTTCGCGCCGGATGACGCCGTTTACGGCAGTTTGAAATACCGCAACGCCTGGACCAAAGTCAAGGTCGGCATCCCCAACGAGTCGAACATGCATTCACTGGTCCGCCCGCAAGCCGGCAATGAGGCCGAAGCCGCCGCGTTTATCAGGATTTCCCGGAGCGGCCGCTACAACCTTTGGGTAAGAATGGGCTCTCTATCCCAATGGGGCCCGCAACGCATCACCGTGGAAGTAAACGGCCAGAAGTTCAGGGCCGAACCGCCGCCGGATGACCAGTTGCTCAACGACGCCTTCACCTGGGTAAAACTCAATCCAGAACCGTTGAAGCTCAGGCGGACCAGGCCGGTCACGCTGAAAATCAGAAATGACACGGAGCCCCAGAATCCGGCATTTGTTGATTGTTTCCTGTTAACCGAGGATTTGCAATATGTCCCGGCAAAACAGATTCCATGCCAACGGTATTATACGGTTTTTCCCTATGACGGCCCCCTGGTGGAAGCGGACATCTGGAGCGCGGCAAGGCTGGAAACGCCGGTTTATATCTGCAAAGATTCCGCCCAGCAGTTTCTGATGCAAATCAGGAACCTTTCCGGCAAACCGCAGAAAAACCTCTGCATCACCATCACCCTGCCGGAAGGCGTCACCCTGGACAGCCCGATTCCCCCGCAAGACAGCAAACCATTAAAGAACCATCCGCTGGAAATTCCGCCGCCGGCAAATTTTGAGCATAAAGTAATCACCGAATTCGGCAAAACATTGAACCAGTACAGTCTGACCTATGACAAGGAAATCGCGCCATTCGACCTGAACCACAAGACTGCCGGCCTGACTTTCCTCGTCCTCAACGCCGACAGCAAAATTGCTTCCGGCAGTTACAATATCAAAATACGCTGCGCAACGCCGGATGAACATAAGCAGATAGTCGGCATCGTCCAGCAACTGGAAGTGCTTCAGGAATTGAAGTCCGCTTATTCCAAAGAGTATGACTGGGGCGTGGACACCATTTATTCCTCCCTGCTCAATCCGGAACAGCAGAAAAAGATTCTCGACACTTTTGAGAAAGCCGGCATGACCATCTGGGCGGCCCGGCCCGGCGAAGCGGTGCCGGACCTGGCGGCGCGCAATCAGGAACACTGGAAACTGCTCAGCGCCCGCAAACACCTCCGGCTCGTGGGCTGGGGTGAATGGTGGTGGCCGGGCAATCCGTACACCGACGAAAGCCGTGAATACATCCAGAATCACCAGGACGCCGCCGGAATATGGCGGAATGACCCGCTCGGGAAATCACTGGCAAACAAGCTGATCTGCCCGGAATATCTCATTCGCGGACAAAGCGAAACCTATATCCGAAACCATATTGAAAAACTTATTCCGCTGTTGCGCGATCACGGCATCAAAGAATATCTGGAAGACGCCGAATATTCCAGCCCGCTTTCCTTCTGCTTCTGCAACCGCTGCAAGCAGGCGTTTGCCAACCACAGCGGCATTCCCTACGCCACGATCAAGGACATGGACGCCGACACGCTGGTTGCCACTTACAAAAATCGCTGGATAGACTTCCGCTGCGTGCAGAACACCGAATTGCTGGACCGGATCACCACGATGGCCCGCCAGATTTATCCGGAAATCAACTTCAACCTCTCTTCCGGCTATCCGTCCGCCAGCAGCAGCAAACAGCGCTCCGGCATTGACTGGGAGCAACTGGTCAAACTGAAAAACATCAACGGCGTGTATGTGGCTGACGAACTTTCCGGCTCCGCCGCCAAAATCGTACAGATGGCGGAGTGGACCAAATCCAATCAGAAGACTTTCGCCACCATGGCCAAGGGCACGTTGAGCCTGCCCGACAATCCGGAAGAAATTGACGCCCGCAACCAGGCCGGACTTGAGGCCAGAATCGTTCATGACATCATGTGCGGCGCCGGCGGCATCCTGGTCTGGTGGTGGGGGACTTTTGACGGCCGCTGCATGAAAGCATTCGAAACCGGAACCCGCATCGGCGCGGAATACGGAGATATTTTACGGCAGGGCACGCTCGCCCGCAAAAAAGCCGGCCTCTCGGAGGATTTCTGTCTGCTGACCGCTGAAAACAGCCGCGGCAAACTGGTGTGCCTGGTCAATACTTCATTTGTCTGCGAAGACATCGTTCTCGTTCCGGAAACCGTCCTGAAAGAACTCCCCGAAAAAACTATTTTTCTGAACGTTCTCTCCGGCAAAACCGAAACGCGTGAAGACATCAGAAAACGGCTGGAATCATCTTATAAAAAAGGCGACGCCTCCGTCTGGTTTTTCGCAAAAAAATAAATCCGGCTTAGTATCTTTGTTTTAGACTTCTATGTTTTAAACGTTTTTAAAATTGGTGTCATAAAATTATTGTTTATCAAATAGTTGCGTCAATAAACGGCCTTTAGTTTTTGATCCAGTTCCATTGTTTCCTGAATTTCTGGTTCCCATTCTGACTCCTGAATTCTGAATTCTGAATTCCCTGTCTTTTAGGTTGCGGGCAAAGCCCGCCTTAGTTCTTAGTTCATTATCACTGTTTTTACAGCATCAACCTTGCGCCGGAGCAATAAATGCTGTATAATATAAAATGGCAGGAGTAAAATATTTCTTCAACCTGTCAAGTCACATGGGGGTGATCCGGATTCGCCTGGATCAGTTATGTGTTGACTGCATGCCGAGGATGATCGTTGGCCTCGCAAAATATCGATCAAAAACATAATTGCGAACGAAGAATACGCATTGGCTGCTTAAGTTGGCCACGTCTCTACTCTGACGGACGCTAAGGGATAGAGGCGTAAGTAGCGCCCTGGTTGTCAAACCCCGCCTTTCGGTTTGGCATCGAGAAAACAGGAAGGCTAGTCTTGAAGCAGGCCCCGTCCGTTGGCTCAGCGTAGGGACGATAAACTCAGAAAGATGGAACAAGCATGTAGACGTCCTCGCTATACTTTTTCAGCACGGGGGTTCAACTCCCCCCACCTCCACCATTATTAGGCTAAAGGCATATGAGATTTTTTATTGAATCTCTATCGGCAATTTCGGGTTTGATGATGATTTTATCGGTGATTTTTTCACCGTTAATCAAGCGGAAAATGGTTTG
>TBL_comb47_HYPODRAFT_10002608_pt1 | contig 22079 bp, 19 predicted proteins | sample TroBogypolimnion_40_FD_10682 | JGI IMG/M metagenome (IMG submission 10682) | reverse complement strand
GTAACCCATTTCAGACAACTAAAGCCTTTCTTCGCCCTCATGCGCGGGTGCGGATACCTCATTCCAGGATTTCTGGCATACAGTAATTTAAAATGCTTCCGCAGTTTCATTCGGAATTGCTGAAAAAACGTGTGCTGGTAAAAATTATTGGCGAATAATTTTTGCTTTTCGCGGTTTTATGTCTATATTAAAAGTTTATCAAAGATAAAGGAATTTACCTAAATTACAGACGCGGGAACGGCAAAATGAACAAATTCATTGATGAATTTATGGCGGCTTTCAAATTTGAGGGCTTAACATTTGATGATATTTCACTGATTACGCAATATGCGGACTTTGCGCCTGAACAGGCCGAGGTGTCGTCATATTTTTCCAGGAATGTCAAGCTCAATATTCCGTTTGTCAGCGCCGCCATGGATACCGTGACCGAGGGCGATATGGCGATTGCCATGGCTCGTCTGGGCGGACTTGGCGTAATTCACAAGAACCTGAGCATTGAGCGTCAGGCCCAGGAAGTCAGACGGGTGAAGCTTTATCTGAACGGCATCATCAAGCTGCCGGTGGTGTTTCACCCCGATCAGACCGTGGCGGAAATGCTGAGGGAAAAGAAGCTCAAGAAATATTCTTTTTCCGGATTCCCGATTGTAGACGGCCAGAATCAACTGGTCGGGATCATCACCGCGCGCGACATCAAATATCTTACCCATTATAATCATAAAATTGGCGACATCATGGCGAAAACGCTGGTTACCGCCAAAGACGGCGTGTCCATCAAGAATGCCTATAAGCTTATGCTGGAGAAAAAAGTCGGCAAGCTGCCCACGGTGGATGCCGAAGGCCGTTTGACCGGACTGTACAGTTTTCAGGACGTCAAGACGCTGATTGATAAAGAGGAACCCGATTACAACCGCGATGTCAAGCATCAGCTCCGGGCCGCCGCCGGCATCGGCCCTTATGACGAAGAGCGCGCCGCCGCGCTGGTTGCCGCGGGCGTGGATGTCATGGTTATAGATACCGCTCACGGACACAGCAAAAACGTGATTGAGACGGTAAAACTGCTGAAGAACACTTATGGTGATAAAGTTGATATAGTCGCCGGGAACGTGGCTACCGCCGAAGCCGGACTGGCGCTGGCGAAAGCCGGAGCGGACGGCATTAAAGTCGGCATCGGCCCCGGTTCAATCTGCACTACCCGCGTAGTCGCCGGCGTCGGAATCCCGCAAGTCACCGCCGTTTATGAAGTCAAAAAGGCAGTCGGCCCGACGATTCCGGTGATTGCCGACGGCGGCATCAAACAGTCAGGCGATGTGCCCAAGGCGATCGCGGTCGGAGCTTCCTGCGTAATGATGGGTTCCGCTCTTGCCGGAACCTCGGAAAGCACCGGCGAAATAACACTGCATCACGGACGCCGTTATGTCGTTTACCGCGGCATGGGCAGTCTTGAAGCCATGAAGACCGGCAAGGCCAGCCGCGAGCGTTACGGACAGGCGGACGTCGAAGACGAAAAGAAGCTTGTTCCGCAGGGCATTGAAGGCCTGGTGCCGTTCCGCGGCCCGGTCAGTGATGTCATTCATCAGTTTGTCGGCGGACTCAAATATGCCTGCGGTTATTGCGGCGCAAAGACCATCGAGGAATTGCAGAAGAAAGCCAGACTGGTCAGAGTCACTTCCGCCGGACTGCGCGAGGCGCATCCGCATGACGTGATCATGCTCAAAGACGCCCCGAATTACACTGCCGAGCAATAAATCGCCGATCCCGGTATTTTGTGCCTGCGTCATATGTAGTCGCAGAATGTACTGACTGGTTTTTATATAAACGATTTATCCCTTCGGGATATTAAAAATACCGTATTATGTTGACGATTTTAAAGAGTACAAAAATTATTTTTCAGATAAGGAGCATATAAAATGTTACCGGCAAAAAGTTTAAAATTCCTGGAGAAATTGATGAATTGTTCCGGCCCGTCCGGATTTGAAGAAGAAACCGCGGGGGCATTCAGAGAGTATCTGAAAGATTTTTCCAGCAAAGTCTATACCGATGTGATGGGTAATACGGTCGGGGTGGTTAATCCCGGCGGCGGCTACCGGGTGATGCTGGCGGGACATTATGACGAGATCGGTTTCCAGGTGGTATATATTTCCGAGGAAGGCCTGATTTATTTCCGTCCGAACGGCGGCATTGACAAGCTGACGGTTCCCGGCTGCGAAGTGGAAATCCTGACCGCGAAAGAGCGCGTTCCCGGAGTAATCGGCAAGAAACCGATACATCTGCTGACGCCCAAAGAGCGCGAAGTTCCGCCCGAACTGAACGATTTGTGGATTGACATCGGTGCGGAGAATAAAAAAGAAGCCGCCAAAATCATTTCCATCGGCGATCCTGTTGCCGTGCGCAGCAATTATCAGCGCATGGGCAAAAACCGGATCAAATCCAAAGGGATGGATGACAAGGTCGGCGCGTTTGTGGTCGCCGAAACGTTGCGCTGTCTGAGCTCGCGCAAGCTGAAAGTGGAAGTCTGCGGCGTCGGTACGGTCCAGGAAGAGCTTGGCTTGCGCGGCGCGGCAACCAGTTGTTTCGGCATTGATCCGAAAGTGGGTTTTGCCGTTGACGTCGGTTTTGCGACCGACATACCGGATATCGCGAAGAAAATTCTGGGCGAAATCAAGCTCGGTTCCGGTCCGGAACTGAACCGCAACGCCGATAATAATCCGGTACTGGGGCGTAAACTGCGCGAGGTCGCGAAAAAACACAAGATCGTATATCAGGAAACCGCCGCGCACCGGGCTTCCGGCGGCACCGATACCGCACAGATGCAGTTGACCCGTTCCGGCGTGGCTACCGCGCTGCTGAGCATTCCGAACCGCTATATGCATTCACCGGTGGAAATCTGCGATCTGCGCGACATTGAAGGCGCAATTGAACTGCTGACCGAAACTATCGCCTCGTTCACCGGCAAAGAGTCATTCATTCCCGGCATCGATTGAGCGGAAGGCAAAAATCCCAAGGCGGGCTTTGCCCGCAACCCGAAAGACAGGGAAGTCAGAAGTCAGGAACAGAGTTAGGAGTTAGGAGTTAGGAGTTAGGAGTTAGGAGTTAGGAGTTAGGTCAAACTTAAAACTTAAAACCTGAAAAGCAGTAGTCAATTTTATAAACGTTTAAAGCATAGAAGTCTAAAACAAAGATACTAAATGGGCAAATTTTATCTAATCAGCGGCAATGACGAATTCGCCATAAAAAGCAAGACGCGGGAGATCATCTGCTCGCTTTGCGGCGAGGAACCGGAGAATAATCCGGACCTGGAAATCGTCGCCGGCGACAGTGACGAAATGAAGCCCGAAGAAATTATGGCTGATCTGTTGAACTGCCTCAAAACGCCGCCGTTCCTGTGTCCTGACAAAAAAATATGGCTGCGCCATTTTATGCACTTTGAAAAAGCTTTCGCGGCTGCGGCGAAAGACAGCATTACGGCGTTGGCCGAAGCCCTGATTGAATTTATCAAACAGGGAATTCCGGACGATATTACGCTGATTATTGACGGTCCGGAACTTGACCAGCGCAAAGCATTTTTCAAAGCCTGCAAAGCCGCCGGAGCGGAAATTCACTATTTCCGCAAGGCGGACATTGCTTCCAAAGATTATACCAAGAGCCAATATGAGCGGATTGACGAGATTTGCGCCAAAGCGCGAAAAAATATAGAGCAGCAGGCCAAAGACTACCTGGCCGAAACCGTCGGCAGCGACAGCGGGCGCATGAGAAGCGAACTGGACAAGCTGATCTGCTATGTCGGCAAGAACAGTTCCATCACCCTGGCGGACTGCAAAGCCATTTGCAGCCGCACTCCGGAAGCCATGAGTTGGGACTTTGCCAACCGGCTGATTGAACGCGACGTGCCCGGGGCGCTGGCGATTGTCGGCGACCTGATGGAGCAGATGCGTTCTCAGCGCGGCGGCGGCAATCAGGAGCTGGCGATTCTCAGCAGCGCGACCCGCAGTTTTCAGGAAATGGTGAAGGTTAAAACCGCGGCGGCTGAACTGAATATGCCGAAGCGTGTCGGCAAATCATTCTTCTATTCCCTTGATCCGGGGCTGAAAGAAAAATTTCCTGACAATATCCTGCTGAGCGTTCACCCGTTCCGTGCTTATATGATGTGTGAAAACGCATTGAGCTTTTCTGACCGGGATTTGGCCGGGGCGCTGGAAGCGATTCTTGACGCCAACCGGCGGCTGGTTTCCGGCGGCGGCGATTCCCGAATCATCCTGGAGCAGCTTGTCCTGAAGATCGCCGGGAAATAAGTTTCCGGAAAAAGCTGTTCTTTCAAAAAATGATTTGATAAATGTTCGGGTTGAAGTAGCTTATTTACGTTAGCTGTAAAAAAAATAAATATAGCCTGGAGTTTGATTTTGAAAGATCTCAGACAGAAAATTTTTGAAGGAATTGCCGCAGATGAGCCGATTTCACGCATCCGGCTGGCGGAAAAATATCGCATCCGGGTGGCGACGGTAACGGAACATACTCGTGAGTTGCTGGACGACGGCCTGATTATTGAATCCGGCACCGAGAATTCAACCGGCGGCAGGAAGCCGGTACTGCTTTGTCTGAACCCCCAGTCTTTCTCCGTGGTCGGGATTCGCGTAGCCCGCGAGAGCATCAAATGCGGCTTGTTCTCGATGAACCTCAAAAAGAGGGTCGAATTCAATACTAAATTTGAAGGCAAAGTTGACAATAAATCGCTTTTGCGTTCACTCAAAGAATCTCTGAATAAAGCAATTGAAGCATCCGTCAGGTTCAAGACGAAAATCAAGGCCGTGGCGGTCAGCTTTCCCGGTAAAGTTGATCCGGTAAAAGGTGTTTTCTTTGAAGCCGCCGGTTTTCCCGGCCCTGCGGGCATCAAGGTTAAAGAATATATTGCGAAAGAGTTCAAAATTCCGGCGGTTGTTGACCATGACGTTGCAGGAGTGACGATTGCCGAATATTATCTGGAGAATGCCCGCGTCTGCAAAAACATGGGTGTTTTATTTATTGACGAAGGCATCGGCAGCCGCTTTGTCATTGACGGCAAGCTTTTTCGCGGGTCGCACAACGGGGCCGGCGAGTTCGGACACCTTTCGCTGGATACCTGCGGTCCGGAATGTTACTGCGGCAATCGCGGCTGTTTTGAACAGCTTGCGGGGATTTCCGCGATAGAGCGGAAGTTCGGCGGCAATGTGAGTTTTGAAGATATTCTCAAACGCGCCGCCTCAGGAGATGCGAAGGCGCTGACGCTTTTCGATCAGGTTGGCGGTTATATCGGGGAAGCAATCGTCAATATTTTCAATTTCATGGACTTGGAGAGGATTGTCATCAACGGCAGAATTGCGGAAGCCGCTCCCTATATTGAAAAGAGCATGGTCCGCCGTCTGAATGATCCGCGGAATTTTGGCAAATTTGCTGAGGACATGGTGATTTTCAGCCGTCTTGGCGCCGAAATTGATTTGACCGGTCCCGGATTTCTGGCGGCGGTGGAAGCTTACCGGCAGAAGCAGATTGACGCATTGCCTATCGCACAGGCGATTTTCAACAGGAAAAAAGTGTCCGTAAAGGTCTGATTTCAAGCGATAATAGCAGGGCAGGGCTCAGTTCTTGCCCGCCGCTTCTTTTTCTTTAGCTTCTTTCTCTTCTTCGTTCTTCCTGGCGGTATCTTCCTGAAGTCTGGATTTCAGTATCTCCGCGAGCACCGGGGGCAAACTTTTAATGCAGGCGGCCGTGGCGGTATTTTTAATTTCCCTGTATGAGGCCAAGCCGGTTCTGACTTGAGTATCCTGATGACTGAGCTGATATGTGTTGTAAATATATCTGGCCATTCTTTCGCTGGCCACCGCTGCGTCGTCATCGCCATAGGCGATAAAATAGCAGCTTCTGAAGATCAGGCCGCTAATGACGTCGGTGGCTTTTTTAACCGAAGCATCGCGCACTTCCGAGGCCCACTGATCCATCACGAAACCTTCCACGCTGGCGCGATATTTGCCGGGCTCCTCTTTCTGCAGCATCTTATAATATTCGGCGGCTTTTGAAAATTTGCCGTAATTATACAGCAGCAGGATCGCCTCCTGCATGAAATTCAGCTTGGCGGACAGGAAGGTTGATTGTTTCTCATTATTTTCATAAGCTTCTTCAAAAGTCCTTTTTACCGCATCAACAACACTCAAGTTAGGAATCATGATGATCCGCTCGAATTTTTCTTTATCAATCATGAGAATTTTGCCGGCAATGAAGGTTTCTTTTAATGCCTGGGTAATCATGCGCTCACAGGAAAGGTCGCGATGCCCCAGAGTCTTTTCCAGTCCTTTGGTTGCCCAGTATAAAGCTTGCGCTTCCGGAGTCCGCCAGTCGAGAACGCCATATTTATTGTTAATGTTGTTAATCAGTGCAGGTTCCAGCTTGTAGGTCTCTCTTAACCACTGCGCGCGGAAATAGTTATCCAGGAGATCAGTGATTCTGGGGCTGTCAATCAGGGTGATGAAATCAGGCGGCAGATTAGACTGTTTTTTAAACTCTTCAAACAGTTTATCCAGAGACTCGTATTTTGATTTGCTCAACAGCTCCATAAACTTTACGGAATTGGGAATTACCTTCAACAGCGCACTGTTGTCGCGGGGGGCTGAAGCCAGTAACTGCCAATCCGGTTTAGGGCCGAATACCTGCTCCATTTCCATTGCCAGCCGGTTTTTATAGTAAAGATTGTAATCATCCATGATATTGCCCAACTTATGCTGGAAAATCCATCCCAGCTCCTTATAGAGCATCGGGTCTGCCGGATTATAAACCAGAGCTTCATCGCGAATAAGCTTTATGCCTTCCTGAATCCAGCGCCAGCGGTCTTCAGGCAGAGAACATGTCACCGAAATATTATATGCCATATTCCAGGCCAGATACGCGGTTGCGCCGGAAAAACGCGGCTGCAATTTGGTAATCCACGATGCGAGCTGGACCATTTCAAAGTAATTGCCTTCTTCCTGCAGCGAGGCCGCGCGCAACCACAAAACGTCGGCCAGCAGTCCGCGGAAACTGCCCATCGCGACAGTCGTGAAAACAACGATCGGAGGCGCATTGCGGATTTGCCCGGTAAAATAAAGATTGTTCGCTTTGATGCTGCCGTCAAGTTTCTTTTCAGTCAGGTTGATCGCAATCAAGATCAAGACTGAAACCAGCAGCAAAGCTGTAAAAAACATTAATGTTTTGAATCTGTTCATTTTCTTATGACCAATCCCATTTCTCTGCGCCAGTACAGCCACATTCCAATGAGGAACAAGGGCAGAGCCCGCAGAACAAAGTACGTGAGAAATAATTTACCGATAAAAACCCATTCAATCAATTCGCCGTTGGAGACCAGATGGGTGACTTCAAATTCCTGCATCGGAATTACGGCGACGAGAATCACTTTTCCGACATAATATCCGACATAATCAGCGGCGCCGCCGAAAAATGAGCTTCCGGCCATGAATGTCGCGCAACTGCCGAACATCAGATAGGAGATCACCACAAAAACCGCAGTCGGCATTGACAGCACTGACGCGGCGGCGCAGGCCAGTCCGGCAAGAATGACCAGTTGCATAAATATTACCAGTACCGCCCGGAAGTAGTTCTGAGTGAATCCTGTATATTTAATCAGCAGTTTCGGCCCGTCTGCTTTCTGAAAGCACAGCGCCGCGCCCATGGGGTCATGGTTCTCAAATCTGATTACAACTTCGCCGTTCGGATCAATGACCTTGGGCGGCAAATCCTTTTCAAGAAAGGTGCCGGACATAATTTGTTCGGGATAAGGAGTCATCGCGAAAAAGGAATATTTGTATTTTTTCTGATCGAGTTTTTCTCTTTCAAATACACTGTCCGGCTTTTTCTCTTCGGTTTCCGGTTCTGCAATTCTGACTCCCCACCAGCCGCGGGTCAGCCGCTGCGATTCTGAAGAGACTTTGCTGACATAGGCCCGGTAGCGGAAATAAAGCGGACGGTCGAATCCCACCGGCAGCGATTTATAAGCCCATACCCGGTCGCCGCCCGGCGGGACTTCCGCCAGACGTCCAAGGACTTCCCGCTTGAGGTCTTTCAGCATTTTTTCCTGTCCCACGGGAGAGGTATCAACTTGAGCGCCGCCTTTGGTTGCTTCCATTATTTTAGCTTGCAGCAACTTGCGGGCCCATTCGTCAATATCAGGCGTTTCCGGATAAAATACCCGCCGCCCGACCATTACTTCGTTTTCGATCTGGCTTTTCTCAATGTCCGAGAACGGCTGGTTGTAAAACCGCCAGAGCACGATGGAATAAACCGTACTGGATGCAATCAGCAGCAGAATCAAATTGATCAGGATAATGCCGAGCCATTTTCCAAGCCAGATAGTCAGCCGGGAAATCGGTTTTGAGATGACCATGTGCAACTGGTAGCTTTCCACATCCCGGGTCATCAGGAAGCAGCCCAGCCAGATTGAAGAAAGGGAGAGCACAAACGCCACCGCGGAAAGGCTGTACAATAAAGAGATCTGGATATAACCGCGGGCAGTGCCGTCTCCGGAAATAGTATAGGGGATCATAATAACGCACAACAGCAGCAGAATAAGCAGCAGTTGAAAAATATGGGAGCGGACTGCGTTTTTAAAAGTAAGTTTTACGATTGCCCAGAATGCCGTCATTTTTTATTCCAATAAATTGAACTTTAAGAAAGCAGATCTTTAAGTTTTTCATTCGCTTTTGACAAATCTTCTTCTGCTTTTGCCGCAGTTTCCGCCGGCTTCTCTTGTGTTTCCGCCGGTTTTTCGACAGTCGGAGCTTCGGCAGTCAATCTCTCAATCGCCTTGTTTTCCTCGTCAATATTTTCTACAGGCTCCCGCGCGGCGGCAGGCTTGGCAGCGGCGGCTTCGTCGGTATTCCGGGTCAAATCGTTGAGAATTGACTCAGGGGTTTGATTTTCAGTCAGATATTCCGCGATTTTTCCGCCGCCGACCACTCCCGCAGTCTCTATGCTTTCAGATTTGGCCTGATTAATCACTTCCAGGAAGAACTGCTCAAGGCTTTTTCTCGGATGGTCAAAGGTGAATTCATCGCCGGAAAGGTTTTCGCGCAGGATACTGATCAATTTATCGGTAACTGCCGGGGCGAGCGCCGGAGTTGTGATTCTGTTGGCGTCGGTCACGGTAAGCAATTCATGCAAAGTTCCGGTAGCGCGGATTTTTCCGCCGTAAAGAATGATGACCCGGTCGCAGATGTCCTCAACATCGCTCAACAGATGACTGGTGATGAGGACTGTTTTGCCTCTTTTCTTGAGCATCAGAATCAAATCTTTAACTTCTTTGCAGCCAAGCGGGTCCAGGCCGGAAGTCGGTTCGTCGAGTATTAACAGCGACGGGTCGTTAATCATCGCCTGAGCCAACCCGATGCGTCTGGCCATCCCTTTGGAAAACTCGCCCACGCGGCGTCTGCGGGCATGGCTCAAGCCGACCATTTCCAGCAATTGATTGCTGCGGCTGCTGCGTTCCTCGGCGGAAAGATTGAACAGCGCGCCAAAGAAATCCAGGGTTTCAATTGCGGTAAGATACTTATACAGATATGATTCTTCCGGCAGATAGCCGACTTGTCGTTTCGTCTCTACCGCGCGGGGAGATTGTCCGAATACAGAAAGGGTTCCGGCAGTCGGATAAAGCAGGCCGAGTATCATTTTAACCGTGGTTGATTTTCCCGAACCGTTCGGCCCCAGCAGTCCGACGACTTCGCCTTCATAGACTTCAAAGTCAATATCATTTACCGCTTTGGCTTTGGGACGGCTCCAGAAATCTCTGAATACTTTACTCAGACCGACTGCACTGATTATTGGTTTTTTGTTGTCAGACATAATATCTCCGCTGCAAATTAGGCTTTCGCCCGGATTAAATTAATTTTCATGATGCGAAGATTCTTCAAGCGTAAGCTCCTCGCCGGTCCTGACCAATCTTGCGCTGTTGAAAATGATCAACAGCGTACTCAAGGTATGCAGCACCGCCGCCCAGATCGGAGTCATCAAGCCGAAAACCGACAGGATCATTCCGCCAAATACAAACAGCATGCCGACAAACAGGTTCTGATTAATTACACCCCTTAACTTTCTGGATAAATACACCAGCATCGGAATGCGGCGCAGATCGTTAGTCATCAACGCAATGGAGGCGCTGTTGATGGCAATGTCGCTGCCAATGGCGCCCATGGCTATGCCCAGATCGCCGGCGGCAAGCGCGGGCGCATCATTGACGCCGTCCCCGACTACCGCGACTCTGGAGGTCTGTTTGATTTTTTCAACATATTCAACTTTGGATTCGGGCAGACATTCGCTTTCGAATTCGTCAATACTCAGCGAGGCGGCTACGGCTTCAGCAACCGATTTGCGGTCGCCGGTGACCATGGCGCAATGTTTGACGCCGAGTATTTTCAGGTCGGTAATAATCTTGGCGGCATCTTTTCTCAGTTTATCTTTGAAGCCGATCCAGCCGAGTATTTTGCCGTTGCGCGCAACATAAACCACGCTCATGCCATGATCTTCCTGCTCCGCGGCGATGGAAGTGTCCAGGCCGAAGGTGCTGATCCAGGCGGCTCTGCCGACGTAACATTTCTGTCCGTCAATAACAGCCTGGACGCCTTTGCCGTGAACTTCACTGAATTCGGAGATGTCGGGGAATTTGACCCCGGCTTCCGCCGCCAGTTTCTGCAATGCAATTGCTGTCGGGTGATTGCTGTGCTGTTCAGCGGTGGCGGCGACTTTCAACAGTTCCGCCGGGGCGAGATTATCAAACGGGTTCAATCTGGCTACCGACAGGACGCCGTCGGTCAGAGTGCCGGTTTTATCAAATACGAAAGCCCTGATCTTGGCGGCCAGCTCCAGATGGCTGACGTTCTTGATCAGAATGCCCAGGCGGGCGGCCGCGGCGACAGCGGCGACTACCGCGGTCGGAGTGGCAAGCACGATCGCGCAGGGACAGGCAATAACCATCAGCGTAATGACGCGCTGCATATCCTGAGTAAACCACCAGGTCACGCCGGAAATCATCAGCACGGTCGGAGTATAATACCCGGCATAGTTGTCAATGATCCTGACAATCGGAGATTTGGAACCCTCCGCGGCCATAATCATTTCCTTCACCTTGCCCAGCGTGGTGTCTTCGCCAACTCTGGTTACCTGAATATCAACAATTCCGGTAAGGTTCTGGGTGCCGGCAAAAACATCATCATTCAGGTCTTTGTCCACCGGCAGCGATTCCCCGGTGATGGATGCCTGGTTTACGGTGCTTTCACCGACGATGATCCGTCCGTCAACCGGGAAGTTTTCGCCCGGACGCACTCTGATCACATCGCCGAGTTTCAGTTCAAGCGCTTCAACATCAACTTCATTGCCGTTAACGATTTTTCTGGCGGTATTGGGCGTCAGTTTAATAAGTTCTTCGATTGAACGCTGGGCGCCGCTGGCAGTGCGGGATTCGATAATAATCGTCAGCAGCAGGAAAAACGAAATAATTCCGGCAGTCTGGAAATCGCCGCCGGCGAAAGCCGCGAGGATAGCCAGCGCCACCAGTTCATTCATGTAAATCTTGCCGTAATAGATATCTTTCAGCGCGGTAATCATAATCGGCAGCGCCAGGACTACGGAGCCGATGATTGCGCTGAATTTGGCGGAAAACATCTGGTCCGGCACCAGCCATTCCAGAACAAAAGAGTTGATAATAAAGAAACCGCCGATCAAAGCGATCGACAACTTGCCCATTGTCCGCTCATGGCCGGTACCTTCGGTTAAGTTGCCGCAAACCGGACAGGAAACACCTGGTTTATGTTTATGCTTTGCCGGGACGACTTGATCGTGATGGTGATCGTGATCATGGTCATGTCCATGATCGTGTCCGCAACCACAATGCTCGTTATGTGCTGTGCTGGCTTCTGCCATATTTATTTTCCTTCAGTTGCTTCTGGTCTTTTGTTAACATTTTCCAGCGGTTCGGGAGTGATTTTCAAACGTATCTGCTGCTGTTTTCCGGACCCCTTTGTAACGATATATTTTTCCTGGATTTTGCCCAGGACGTCGGAAAGGGTATAGTTGTAAAGCGCCATCAGCACGGTATCCGGACTCGTGGCATATTCCGCATTTATCTTTTCGAAATAAATGTTTTCAGCTTTAACTTCGGAAACAATCTGTTTTCTATAAGTAGTCGCGTCCGCCAGAATTTCCGCTTTTTCCGCGAAAACACTGTTTTCCAGTTTTACACGGTATTCGTTGGCGGCGTCAATCATGGTCGATTTGGCCTGGTTGGCGGCGGTAACTTCGCCGAATGCCGCTTTGGTTTTTTGCGGCGGATAGGCTTGCTGGAGAGCTACGCTGTTAACCTTTATCCCGATATCCAGGTTGACGATCGCTTTGTCAAATAATGCCTGCACCTGATCTTTGTAAGCCTGTTTCTTTTCATACAGCACATCATCAACCGGCTTGCCGGCGGTTACTTTTAAAACCACGTTTCTAAGTGTTTCACGCAGAATCGTCTGGGGGCCGCGTGTTCCAAGAACGACTCCATCCCTGGCCGCCACCAGCACTTCGTCGTCATTGAGCGGATCTTCAGGACAGAAACATTTTTCATAGTATTTCTGGGGATTGGCAACCTGATATTCCAGTATCCATGAAGCATGAATAATGTTGGCGTCGCCGGTCAGCAGATAACTGTCGCGGCCGGGCTCCAGCGGACCGCCCATTTGCGCCTGCTGTTCGTCCAGCGCGGTTGATGACGCCTTGAAGTCAACCGTCAAAATCTGCGGATTGGTTTTAATGTGAATCAGTGAATTGACCGGATGCGGGAAAAACCAGTGCCAGTCTTCGGTATAGGTATCAACATATTTGCCGAATCTCAACACAATGACCGCTTCCTGCGGCTTAACAATGAAATAGCCGCCGAAAGTAAAGAAGTACACCAGCATCCCGACAATAATTACCACCAGAATGAAGAACGAGACTTGCAGACTCTTTACCAGCGACTTTAAACCGGAATCATACTGACCCTGATGGTCGACATGATAACCAGTATCCTGTTTTTTATTCATATTGTCCATAATGTGTGATCGTTCTCTTTTGTGATTATTGCTTTTCAGTATTGACAGGCGCGGCCGGTTTCAATTTGTCGGCATTCATCTTCATTAAATCGAATGGCGCAGAGTCGGTATCCAGCACCAGCGTGGTCCTGGATTTCATAATCTTGCGCAGAGAATCAAGTTTTCTGAGAAAGGTGGCAAGTTCCGGATTTTTCTTGAAAACCGCGTAGTATTTGGCGGCATCCGCATCACCCTGCGCCCGGATTTCCTTGGCGGCGGCTTCCGCGTCAGTCAGAACAACCTGTCTATCGGAATCTGCCTTGATCTTGATTTCTTTCGCTTCTTTTTCGCCGGCGGCGCGGAATCCAGAAGCAACAACGTTCCGTTCCTGAATCATGCGTTCAAAAACTTTATCGCTGACGGATTTCGGAACATTGATCGTTTTGATGCCGGTGGACTTAATGAAAATTCCGTATGGCTTTGCTTTAGCATTGAGCTTGTCACAGATTTCAGTTTCGATTTGGCCCAGACGCATCTTTTCCGGATTAGTGTTGATGAGCTGATTAAATTCGTATCTGCCGAAAGTTTCATCCTTAATGCTTCTCATCCAGTTATTAAGCTGATCTTCGGCATTGATCATGGTGACCATGCTTCTGAAAAATTCCTTTGCATCTTCAATGCGGTAAATAATATAGATTCCGGCGATAATGTTCTGCCCGTCTTTAGTCATGGTTTCTTCGAGCTTGCCGACATTGCCGTTAAAGCAGCAGTACCGGTTGTCGAATTTGAAAATCTCCTGAACCGGATACGGCCAGCGGAAATGCAACCCCGGCCCGGCAGGCTGTTCTTCAATCTTGCCGAACGTGGTAACTACCGCGGTTTCAGTGCTGTTGACTTTAAAGGAAAAGATTGCGATCATGAAAATTGCGCCTACAATCAAGCCCAGCAGCATTGTCGGCCAATGTTTGGTAATCTTGGTATCATTTACTTCTGCCGTCATATTTCTTCGCCTCCATTTATTCTATTAGATTATTTAATATACTTATTTTTTAGGCTGGTCGCTGAGCGAATTGACATCGGTGTCAATCAAGTCAAACCTGGCTTTCTGTTCAAAATTCAACTCATAAATCTCATTTGGAATTGATGAGCTCATGATGTATTTTCTGGTGTCCGCGCAATCTTTCTCAAGCATATCCAGATAAGTCCTGAGCTTGAATATTTCCGGCATCGCCTGATACGCCTGAAGCTGTTTGTTGAACCTTTCGCCTTCCGCCTGGGCAACCGTGGTAATTTGGTAACGGTAAGATTTGGCCTGCGCTTCAATTTGCATTTTATCCGCCTGCGCCTGAGGAATGATTTTTTCGCGATAACTTTTCGCTTTTAGAATTTCAGTTTCTTTTTCTTCAATTGAGCCGATTACGGCTTCAAACGACGGGGCAACCTTTTCCGTCGGCGGATGTACGTCGTGCAGATTTACATATACGATATCAACCCCGAGATTCTGGTCATCGGCCGCGTGCTGTATCTGTTTTTTGAGATCTTCCGCCGCTTTCTGACGGCCGGAAGACATGATTTCCATGATAGAGACACTGGCAAAATATTTAGTTGCGACCATTTCCCCAATGTTCTGGAGAATATTGGCCGCATCTTTGTGCTTGTAGGCAAAATTGATCAAACCGCTTCTTCTGATCCGGTATTGGATCGGCAGGCTGATGCCAAGGAATGAAACGGATGTCGCCGGCTTCAGCGCGGTGTCAACCTTTTCAGATGCGACCAGGAATTCGGATTCCGTGGCATAATGTTTTTCAGTCCAGGTTACAACTTCCGGCCTTAATTTCTTGCCGTTCTCATCAATCATTCCGGGACCGACCAGCACGTCGTGAATTTCAGTGCATGAATAGCGGGCAATCTTACCGAAAGGATAGGGCAGCGTGAAGTAAATACCCGGGCTGAGCAGTTCTTCGGAAGCGATCTTGCCGAACTCTTCCCTTACCCCCACTTGAGAGGGGCCGACTTCGAAGATGCAGGTAAACATCCACAGGCAGATAAGCCATACTATGACCAGACGGAAAAGATATTTTTCCGCAAACTCCGAAATCCAAGTCTTGGAAACTTTAAACCCGAATTGATAATCAAGCGTATCAGCCACATTTCTGGCCACGCCGCCGGGTTCGGTAAACAGCGCCAGCAAGCGGCTCTCAAAGACCGGACGGGGTTCTTCAATTGTCCGCGGACGGTAAAATTCGGTAATGAAATTGATGACAAATTCGGCACCGAGCAGCAGATAAATTACAAATACGATGCGGGCCAGATATTTGTCAGTTTGAGGATAACCCCAGCCGAACATAAGCATGGAAAAGGATGTAAGCAGCAATACTACAAAAGCCATTATCAGCCATGCTCCGGACGGGCGCAGCCAGCGGAAATCTTTATCACGGGACTGCCCGACGGCAAATGCTCCGCCAAGAATACAGATACCCATGAGAATGATTGAGACGAACAAGCTTTTACCGGCATTTGCCGGAACCGGACCAACAGAACGGGTAGTGTAATAATAGAAGAAAAGACCCAGTAAGGTAAAAGTGATTACCGCGGCAAGCGCCGCCAGAAAATAAGGAGTATATTTCTTATAATTCTCGAAAGACCTGCCGGCAGTGAAACGGACGTCTTCATTGACATTGATGACCGCAATATTTTCTTTGCGCTTTTCCAGCAGTTTTTTATCTTCATCTTCCTGCGCCGCGGATGCGGCCAGAATTCCGTAAATCATTGAGCCGATAGAAAAAATTACAGCCAGAATAAGAGGAAGGATTGACAGCGCGAACACATCGGAACCAACCCAACTGGACACTCCGCTCAGGATTAGAACCAGAATTGCCATAATGGCGCTGCCGATGCCGCCGATAATGGAAAGTTTTACTAACAGTTTGGAATTATCAATATTCTCTCTCAGGACTTTATCTGTTTCCATAGAACCTCAATAAAATTTTTACTTCAAATAGTTCCTGTATTCAGCAGGTTTCCACATACAATAAAACACATCTGGTAGCAATTCAACTTTTTTATTTAAAAAACCTGCACAGAATACACAATATTAACATAACATTAACATTTAGACAACACCGTTCCGTTAAAAATACAGAAAATGTCGTTTAAATCAAAGCAACCCGTCGGTTTCTTCAAAGCCGAATCTGATGTTCATGCACTGCAACGCCTGTCCGGAGGCGCCTTTGGTCAGGTTGTCGATTGCCCCGGTCAATATGATTTTACCGGTATGATTGTCGAAGCTGAACCCGATTTCGCAAACATTGGTCATGGTAACGTATTTGGTGTCGGAAAGGCGGCCTTTCGGCAACACGCGGACAAAACGCTCTTTCGCATATGTCTCGTTCAGAACCTGTTCGACTTTTTCCACGGTGCAGCCTGGATTGGCATACAGCAGGATCGTGGAGTTTATCCCGCGGGTGACGGGGACAAGATGAGGTATGAAATTGATTGCAACTTCGCTTTGCGGACCGATGGCGGCGGCAAGCTCCTGCTCGATTTCCGGCAGATGGCGATGTCCGGTAACTGAATAGGCCCGGAGACTTTCGTTGCATTCCGGGAAAATATAGGGCAGGTCAACTTTGCGGCCTGCGCCGGAGACCCCGCTCATGCTGGCGATAACAATGCCGTCCGGCGAGGCAAGGCCGGAAGCCAGTATCGGCGCGGTCGGCAGTATGGAACTGGTGGGATAGCATCCGGGGCAGGCGATGAGGTCTGCCAGGCGGATCTTTTCGCGATAGCGTTCGGGCAACCCGTATACGGCTTTCTTGAGAAGTTCCGGGGACGGATGCTCTTCTTTGTAATATTCTTTGTATTTAGCGGTGCTTTTAAGTCTGAAATCGGCGCTGATGTCAATGACTTTCACGCCTGCTTCAAGCAGCGGGATGGCGAATTCCGTCGCCAGCCCGTGAGGCAGCGCCAGAAAAGCCACATCGCACTGTTCGGCAATCATCTTGACATCCGGTGCGGTAAACAGCAGCTTATTTTCAGCGTAACGCGGAAAAATTTCGCCGACGGGTTTACCGGCGTACTGGCGGGATGTAATCACCGCCAGTTCGCAACGGGGATGCCTTGACAGCAGACGAACCAGTTCTTCTCCGGAATAACCCGAAGCTCCAACCACTGCAGCACGGATTTCAGACATGACAAACTCCTGCCAAAAATCTGATTAACGTTTGGAGAACTGGAACCGTTTACGCGCGCCGGGCTGACCGGATTTCTTACGTTCCTTGACCCTGGCATCGCGGGTAAGCATCCCGCAATTTTTCAGGACGGAACGCAGAGTTTCATCATATTTTACCAGCGCGCGGGCAACGCCGTGACGGAGTGCGCCGGCCTGGCCGGCAGGTCCGCCGCCGGTGATGTTGGCGGTGATATCAAATTTTCCTTGTGCGTCAGTCACTGACAGCGGCTGATAAATGTATCCGCTGATGGATTCGGTCGGAAAATACTTGTCCAACGGCTTGCCGTTGATAATGATCTTTCCGGTTCCAGACTTGATACGGACTCGGGCGACTGCGCATTTTCTGCGTCCGGTTGCCCAAATTTCTTCAATCTTGTTAGTCATTTTTACCATATCGTATTACTCCTTAGAGTGTGACTTTAACAGGGTTCTGAGACGCGTGCGGGTGGTCAGTACCGGCATAAACTTTCAGTTTACGCAGATGTGAACGGCCAAGTCTGCCTTTGGGGAGCATGCCCCATACTGCTGATTTGACCATGCGTTCCGGATGTTTTTCACGCATCGTTTCGGCCGTGAAATCTTTCTGGCCGCTCGGATGGCCGCTGTAAGTCTGATACATTTTTTCCATCGATTTCTTTCCGGTCAGGACTGCCTTGGCCGCGTTGATCACGATAACAAAGTTACCGGTGTCAATGTGCGGAGTATAGGTCGGCTTGTCCTTGCCCCTGAGCGCGTTGACGATTTTCACCGCAAGTCTGCCCAGCGGAGCCTCGGATGCATCGAACAGTATATATTCACGTTCGATTTCACCAGTTTTTGCAAGATAAGTCTTCATTTTTTTCGTTCTCTTGATTGTCTTTTTTTACTGTTTCGATTTTACAATCTATTACCGTACATCCAACTAAGCTGCATCATCCCTTTTCCGCCGCGATCGGGTTTACGGACCGGAGAAAGAGAAAATTAAAATACCTTGATTTTCCAACAAGTCAAACCGGCAAATTATTTTCTTTACCCTTTTTTTACCTTTTTATAAGGTATAAGCGTAATTGGCGGCAAAAACATACGATGTTAAACCTCTTTATTTTTTAGTTTCAATTCAAAATCTTTTTTCCACTCAGTCATTTGCTGCATGAAATCGGATTCTTTTTGCGGCTCTATATGATGTTGCGGACCCTTGGGCGTGTCAAGAGTCTGCATAGATTTTATCCAGTTGCTAAGTTGGACGGATATGGCTTTGGCGTCATGCCGTAAAATATTTGCGCTTGTGGAATTAACATAATCCTGATCTTCGGCAACATAAAGCTGAGCCCTTACTTCGCCAACGCTCCCTTTGGCGATAAACAGGAAATAAATCAGTTCATTTGTCGTTCCCCTTTCAAGTCCTTCGGCAATATTTGACATAACTGACACCGCGGCTCTTGTAATCTGATCAACTAATCCTTTATCGAAACAGAAAGGTTTCTGTTTTGTTGCTGAATATATTCCCTGAGTCAGTTCACGGGCCTTCTGCCATACAGGCAGTTCTTCAAATGTTCTTGATTTATTCATCATGCTCCTCTTTTATATTCGCTTTGCTCATAGGAATATGCTTCGCAAAGGGAAACAGGAATATGCTTCGCAAAGGGAAACAGGAATATGCTTCGCATAGGAAATAGGAAAACAGGAATGCCTGCGGCAGGAATAAATTCTTCCTCTTTCCTTGTCGTCCCGATTCCTTATGCTTCCCTCGTTCCTTGCTTGCTTGCTTGCTTGCTTGCTTGCTTCCTTGCTTCCTAACTTTCCTAACTTTCCTAACTTTCCTTAACCTTCCTAACTTTCCTCGTCCAGAATCGTTATTCTTCATGGTATTGCATAAATTTGGAATATAACCGGACAGATATATTATACAAGCATTGAAAACACACAATCCCGCCGCTTGATTCGAAGATATGGAATCAAGGGATCTGCGGGATAGTTTTGTCGTAGCTCCGACATGGGTTTCGGGGCGAAGCATTCACGATGGTGTAAAAAAGACCAATCATGAATTGCATTATTCATCACGCGGACAATATTATATTAGAGTTTTTTGAATTTTGCGAAAAGGAGACTGGTGATATGAGAAACACGAAATCTTTGCTACTGCTTTTTTTTGCGGTTATTTTTGCGGTAAATCTTTACTCTGCGGAAACTCCGGAAATCAAGTATGATGAGACCTGGGCGATTCAACTCTATAACGATGGCGCTTGCGATAAGGCGTTCCAACTGTTCTCAAAAGCTGCGGCTCAGGGTAATGCGACTGCTCAATACTACATCGGACGCATGTATTTCAACGGGGAAGTGAACGGCGAGGATGCAGATTACGCCAAGGCCTTTATTTGGTTTCAAAAAGCCGCGATGCAAGGTAATGCCAAAGCTCAAGCCTCTTTTGCCAGAATGTATTTCCTGGGCCAGGGCGTTGCCCAGAATTTTGATAAAGCACTGGAATGGTATCAGAAAGCGGCCGACCAGGGTAATGCCCACGGTCAATATGGGCTGGCCTGCATCTATTACCGCGTCAAGAATGATTATTCCAAAGCAATGGAATGGTATAAAAAAGCAGCGGAGCAGGGCAATGCTTATGCCCAGTACAGTCTGGCCTGTATGTATTACTATGGGGACGCCTCTGGTAAAAATTTTCAGATGGCTGCTAAATGGTTCAAAGCCGCCGCTGACCAGAATATTCCTCAGGCGCAGTACGACCTGGGCGTAATGTACCTGAAAGGCCAAAGTGTTTTACAGAGCGACGGTATCGCGAAAGAGTGGTTTAGAAAAGCCGCCCGTAATGATTTCAAGCCGGCGACAGCCGCGCTTCAAGACATGGGTGAAGACTATCAAAGCAGCGTTCCATCAGGGAACGAACCTTCGCCGAATACCGGATACCAGCGTCCGTCCAATGATGAGTATCAGCCTTATAACACGGATTTGTGGCTATCTAATAATTTTTACCGACGCTGAAGTTAATAGCGCCGATTTTTTATTCTTTGAGCTTCATCGGGACAAAATCTTCAAGCGTTTCAAAACCAAGATGGGCGTAGAATGCTTCGGTGCCGGGTTCCCCGATCAGGCCGATCCAGTCAATGCCTTTCACTTTCAGTTCACGAATCAATACTTTGACGATTTCGCCGCCGATGCCGCGCCCGCGGTATTCGTCCAGCACCACGACATCCTGAATATAGGCGTCGCTGACATTATCCGAAACCGCGCGTCCCATCCCGATCATGCGGTCATGGTCAAATGCTCCGGCAAAACAGGTGGAATTTTTTACCATACCCGGAATAAATGCTTCCGCGACATAATGCTCTTCCCACCAGCCGGCGGATTTGTATAAACAGACGACTTCCGCCGTATCGGCGGAAGTAATTATGCGTATTTCAACATCGCTGGATTTGTCCATTAACCGCTCCTGGAAAATGTTCATCCGCTTATTTCATATTATCAACTACCGCCTGGGCAAATTTGGAACATGAAACTTCGGTGGCGTTATCCATCAGCCTGGCGAAGTCGTAAGTTACAATTTTTTTGCTGATGGCGTTTTCTATGCCGCGGATAATCAGGTCTGCCGCCTCTTCCCAGCCGAGGTAACGGAACATCATTTCGCCGGAAAGCGCCAGCGAACAGGGGTTTACCTTGTCCTGCCCGGCGTATTTCGGCGCGGTGCCGTGGGTGGCTTCGAACAGCGCGTGACCTGAAACGTAATTAATATTCGCCCCCGGCGCGATGCCGATGCCGCCGACACATGCGGCCAGCGCGTCGGAAACATAGTCGCCGTTGAGGTTCATCGTGGCGATCACGTCATAATCTTCCGGGCGGGTGAGTATCTGCTGGAGGAACGCGTCGCAGATGCAGTCTTTGACCAGCAGTTTGCCTTCGGGCGCTTTGCCGTCGCAATCCGCCCAGCACACGGCCTTGTCGGCAAATTCCCTGCGGACCAGATCATAGCCCCAGTTCTTGAATCCGCCTTCGGTGAATTTCATGATGTTGCCTTTGTGCACCAGCGTGACGTTGCGGCGCTTATGCTCAATCGCGTACTGCATTGCCGCGCGCACCAGGCGTTCGGTGCCTTCCTGCGAGATTGGTTTTATGCCGATGCTGGAGGATTCAGGGAAACGGATTTTTTTGACGCCCATTTCCTTTTGCAGAAAATCAATGATTTTTTTGGCTTCCGGGGTGCCGGCATTCCATTCGATTCCCGCGTAAATGTCTTCGGTGTTTTCGCGGAAAATCACCATGTCGGTGTTTTCGGGATTCTTGACCGGAGACGGAACGCCCTTGAAATACTGTACCGGGCGGAGGCACACATAAAGGTCCAGCATCTGGCGCAGCGCCACGTTCAGAGAACGGATGCCGCCGCCGACCGGAGTGGTCAGCGGGCCTTTGATCGCAATCAGATATTCGGAAATTGCGGCAACGGTTTCATCCGGCAGCCAGACGTCTTTTTCATAAACGGCGTTGGCTTTTTCGCCCGCGTAGATTTCCATCCATGACACTTTGCGTTTACCGCCGTAAGCTTTGGCGATGGCGCTGTTCCAGATCATCATGCTGGCGCGGGTGATGTCGCCGCCAATCCCGTCCCCTTCAATATAGGCGATAACCGGATTATCGGGAACGTTGAGTTTGCCGTTGGCACCAAGGGTGATTTTATCGCCCTGCGGAACTTTGATTTTGTTATATTCAGCCATTATTAATCCTTTATTGTTTAATATAATTATGTTCAGAATATATATCGTCATGGCCTTTTTTCCAGAATCACAGCGTCGTTTTTGCGAATATTCCAG
>TBL_comb47_HYPODRAFT_10002607_pt1 | contig 22090 bp, 21 predicted proteins | sample TroBogypolimnion_40_FD_10682 | JGI IMG/M metagenome (IMG submission 10682) | reverse complement strand
GGATGGGAAGCATTTCTGAAAATCCCAAACAAATAATAATTAAGCTGGGCTTTAAGGTTTTTAGTAGTTGGAAGATACTGCCTCCATTCACCAGTTGAGAAGTGCCAGAATATTGCAAATATTATTAAAATTATGAAGACATATGCAGCGGTATTGTGATATTTTACTGCGTTTTGATATCCAAAGAAGTTTATTGTGCCATGGATTTCAAATCCTGTAATAGCAAGAAAAAATATTATTATAGCCTGCATCCAATGCCAGAACCTTTCAAACGCTCTATATATATAAACTTTATTTTTCATTTTATGCTCTCTTTTTCATTCTGCGTGAAGAAATAATTCTTATCATCCCATGAATAAATATTCCAAATAAAGACAAAATCAAAATCCAGCTGCCGGCTGTTTCGATTACCGGGCTGAAATCTCTGGCCGGCATATAAAAATCATTTAACCCGGCTAACCTGCTATTCTCACGGGAATGACATTCAGTACATTTAACTGAATTCTCCTTAGAAGAAACCATATGATTCAGAGGCCAGTACATTTCTGTTTGAATGAAAGATATTTTGCCGCTAAATGGAAGATTAACTTCTTTCATACCAACTTCGGAGGCGCGCAGCCAGTCAAAGTCTTTCCAGAAAGCACCTTCACCAATTTTATCAGCAAAAAGTTTAGGCTGAATGAGAATTTTATTTACAGGATCGAATGGCTGCCTGGCTCTATGAATTTTGACAGGTATTATTTTAGAATTTCTATCACTATATGAACCATTCAATTTATTTAGAACTAAAACTCCGGATGTATCCTGAACTTTATCTCCCAGTAGGTAGTGTTCAGCAGTTCCGTTAAACCAGATATAGTCTGGTTTCAGATTTTTACCCCATTTGAAACTTCCTTTTATTGAAAGATAAGTATGGTTTTCATCCTTATCATCTATCTCATAAGGTTGCCCGTCTTTAAGTTTTCCTGCAGTTGACCAGTCCCAGTCTGTTTTTGTCGCATTGACCTTTGCATAAATAGGAATATGGCAAGTCTGGCATGCAACTTTAAGGGTATGTTTATTTAGAATAGCATCCTTGTGTGGATTATCGGAATGGCATTCTTCGCAGGTAACACGATTTCTGTTCATTGATGAAAGAGAGTACATTTTACCGCTGATAACATGATTTGTTGTTTTATGACAATTTACACATTGCAGATTCATACCATCTGTTGCCATATGAACATCAACTTCTTTTGAAGGGTCAAACATAGCTTTTTCAAGATCGCCGTGTTTTACATTATTGCCGCCACCTCCGAAAAAATGGCAGACGCCACAATTCGATCTTTTAGGTTTACCGACATGCATGGCGATATTATTAAAATCGAGTTTTGGATCAGGCAGACCTCCCATTTCAGGCGCCTTTGTATAGGTCTCCGTATTATCATGACAGATAAGACAATCGACATTTTTTTCATCTGTAAAAGTAAATGCTTTAGTATCCATGCCAAATCCTATATGGCATTTTGCACAGCTTTTTTCATTTCCTTCAACCCCGATGCAAAAGTTGTTTATTGCATTTTTCTTACCAAGGTAAACAATACCACGCCCTTTTATATATTCAGGCGTTTCCCAGTTCCAATGGTTTGATTTCATTATTTCTTTTGCACGTCCATTATGGCAGGATATACAGGCTTCGGTGATATCCTGCGGCGTGTTGAATTTTTTCTTAAGTATTTCGAATTTTGAATGGTCAACTGGTATGGTTGGCTTTTGAGACAATTCGGTTTTTAGCAAGGCAAGTTTTGTAGGTTCAGTTTGTTTGGAAGACACAAAATTGACAGTCCAAACTGCAATTAAACCTATTAAGACAAGCGGGATGATTATTTTTTTCATAAACCCTGACTATTATTTATTTAGTATTTGCGCTATTTTTTTTGTTAATTCTTATAGTATATGATTTTATTAATTCCTTAACATTACTACATTTGGAATATTCACTATAAACAGGACAATCTCTGCAATTTTTTTTGCCACATGCATTTTGGCTATGATCATATGTCCAGCAAGGTGAATCAGAGCCATTATAAGACAAACAATTTTTTCTCTCATTTTCTGAACATTTAACAATATCCCAGCAAGGGATCATTGCATATATGGTTTTTATTCCATTTATGCTGATCTTTGATGTACTAATCTCATTTCGGATGCATTTGATTCTATGGATATCTTCTTTAGAATATAATCGCTGGTTGGATTCCCTTTTAAAAGGAACAATTAGCCCTTCACGCTCATACATACGCAATGTATGTATTGAAATGTTAAGTAATTTGGCAGCAGTTCTGATTGGATAAATAGGTTGACCGTCAGATGACTCAATTATTTTCATTTGCCATATTTATAATAGTTGACATTTATAAATATCAACTATTAAGCCAAACAGAAATTTTATTAAATATTTATTTAGGAACATTATTCTTCTATTTTGACCAGTACTAGACAGAGTATTTTCTTAAATTCAAGAAACTCATTTTCAGAAATGGTTAAAATATTTGCAAATAATACTAAAATGGAATCTTTTGAGAACTTAAAGCATCCTACGTTAAACTCAAAGAAAGGAATTTGTTAATCATGATGACAATACTTTATATAGCAACAATAATTGTTGGTTTATTAGTAATAATGCAGTTGAACATGCTACGGCTTGCTAAGAAATCTAAAGGGACACAATTATCAGGACTTAACAGACAAATGCGAAATCTTGAAAAGAAAGGAAGCAAGGGACTGGTGTATTTTTTCAGTCCCGGCTGTCATGCATGTAAGATGCAGACACCCATAATCAAATCTATGCAGTCTGAACATGAAAATATTTATGATATTGATATTTCAAAAGATATGGAAACTGCTCAGATATTTGGAATTAAAGCTACACCAACAACTGTTCTTGTGGAAGATGGGGTGATTAGCAACGTTCTCATTGGATCAAAGCCAAAAGAAGTACTGGAAAAACTAATATTGAACTTATCTAATAGTAGATAATTTTAAAAGGCATTAAGAAATTGAATATACCCAATAAAACAAGTATCAAGATGCTTGTTGTCCTAATGTTTCTTATAACATCAAGTTACATTAATGCTCAACAGGAAAACATACTTGTAAGTCCAAAAGAAGCTTTTAAACTTATAACAAACGATACAAATATTGTAATATTGGATGTTCGTACTATTAAAGAATTTAATAGCGAAACTGGAAAGCTTAAAGGAGCAATTCTACTTCCTGTTAACGAGTTAGATGACCGGATTAAAGAACTTGACCAATTCAAGGAAAGACATATTATTGTATATTGCCGCACGGGCCATCGAAGCGGAATAGCTTCAAAGATACTCTCGAAACATGGTTTTAAAGTGTTCAATATTGAAGGTGGAATTAACCGCTGGAAGGAAGAACAACTGCCAGTCTTAAAATAAATCAGTAATCAATAGCGAAAATGATAATATCATGAGCCTTAATTCAACAATCTCACCTACAATTATCGAATACCAGAATGTAGTCCCCTAAATAATCATGACGTCAATGACATAATTGCTTTATGAACGTACGTTCATTATGTTTGTATAAAGAATTTAAATATGTCACGACCGTTAAGAAACCGTAGGATATGCAATCCACCTCAAATGTCTGGTTTTAAGCCTTTTGGGATGCCTATGTGTGAAATTAAAAGTATCAAGTTACATTACGATGAGTTTGAAAGTATCAAATTAGTCGACTATGAAAACCTGCCACAGGATTTGGCAGCCCAAAAAATGGATATTTCACGCCCAACGTTTACAAGAATTTACAATAGCGCATTAAAAAAAATTGCTAAAGCTTTTGTTGAAGGTCTGGCAATCGAAATTGAGGGTGGGAATGTTGAATTTGAAAAAGAATGGTTCAAATGTAATAAATGTTTTAAGTTAATTGATGGGATAGAAAATCATAAAAGATGTATTGATTGTGAATCATACGGTATTGACGAATTAACCAATATTAGTGTTAAAATGTAAATACTGAACAATTAAATAAATCATACATTCGGTTCATAAAATCTGAAAAAAATTAAATTCAAGGAGTAAAAATAAAATGAAAGTATGTGCACCGGTAACAAGTGATAACAAAATTGATGATCATTTTGGTCATTGTGAATTCTATAGTGTATTTACAATATCAGAGAAAGGAGAAATTACTGAAACAGAAACTATTGAATCAGTACAGGGCTGCGGCTGCAAATCAAACATAGCAAGTGTATTAGCCGAAAACGGAGTTTCAGTTATGCTGGCTGGAGGAATTGGAGGGGGAGCAATAAATGTATTAAATAATTCAGGGATAGACGTTATACGCGGATGTTCTGGTAATGTGGAAGATGTTGTAAAACAATTTATTGTTGGTAACATAAACGACAGCGGTGAAACATGTGCACAACATGAATGTCATAATTAAACAGATTTTTAAACTGCAGGTATAAACAAAAATACCCCGCTTATTAGTGCGGGGTATTTTTGTAGATTATAAAACCTTAGAAATTATAGCTAGCAGAAATGTGAATTAAGGAAGTAGACAACTGACTTGTGCTACCGTTATATTCATTCGCAATTAAACTAGGGTTGCTTGCAGTCAACGATTTATTAAGGGCCAATTCAAATGCTGCATTTATAGTTAATGGAGCAGAAACTTTATAGCTTGCGCCAATTGTTAAATGGTTTTCAACGATAGCCGGAAATATTGGGAAGATTGTTGTTTCGGGAACAGGGTTGCTTCCATATGCATATCCAAGACGTAGAGTAAGGGCTGGATTAACGGAATATTCACCGCCAATTTTTACTACAACTGAATTTTTCCAGTTCATTGGAAAATCCAAGTTGAATGTCCCTTTATTTCCCATCATAGTATTAATATTCGAGTTAGCACCATTGGAGAGTTTAATTGTCATTTTGTCAAAAGCATTAGCCCAGTTTATCCATTCAAGATCACAGGAAACTTTGAAATCATTAGATATAACATAAGCAGCACCAAAACCGAATGATTGAGGGGATTTAAGATCAACATTCAGATCATAATTAGCAGCGACACCTTTTGTTAAATCAATTCCCATTTGGCCAAATTTCGTCATAACTGCAACCTGAGCCTGATCATAAGTTAAACCATACTGAAGCATGGCACCTTGAACGGCTTTACCAAAAGCATCATTCAACTGTGCAGTCATATCCATACTTGCTTTCCCATTTTTATATGTGAGAGAAGTCGGCATAGTATAACTTAATCCAAAAGATAACTGGTCATTAACTTTATAAGCAAGTCCAATTTTACCATTAAAACCAAGTCCGGTTAAAGATGTCATATTTGCTGTAGCAGTAACCTCACTATATCCAAACCCACCCATTGAAGGAGGAGCGGCAAACATCTGACCGAAAGTCATTCCAGGCATAGCAACACCCTGCATAACAGATGGATTAAGAGAATATGGCATTTCGAATTCTAACATACTATAAACTAAGTGAGCACTTATTCCAACAGAGAAATTATCCGTAAACTTATAGGCAACAGTTAAACCACCCTGCATAGAAGCAAGCTTTGAATGATAAGTCTGGAGATTATATGAGCCGTCCTGATTTCTATAGAGCGCATGATCTAAAGAATAATCTGCACCCATTCCGCCTGCCGTGAAAAATCCAAGTCCCCATGTCCAATTACTTTCTTTATATTTATTGACATAGGAGGCAGCAGGAAGCGGGAATGTATTTTTATTGCCGTCTTTGTCATTGAGAGCATTTTTGAAATGTACTGAAGGGAACATTAATGATATATCGGCATTAACCATAGATTGATCGAGAAAAGATATACCTGCAGGATTAGTCATCATAAGTTCGGGACTATCAAAAGTACCTATTGACGTACCACCACGTCCCATAGATTTTGCATCAAACCCGACCATACGTGTTCCTGTTTGAGCGGATAGCAGTGTTGCTAAGATTATTACTGTAAGCAAAGATTTTATAATTAACTTCATGAACAGGACTCCTTTTTTATTGAAGATTGTTTTTTGTTTACTTGATAACTGATCGGCACCCTTCTTTATTTTTGCAGTTTTACTAAGCAGTAGCAAGTTTAGTTTTTGTGCTGTTTATTCTTTTAGAATTTAGAAATTACTTATATCAGCTATATTTTTTAATTTCTTTAATAATTCTTTTCTTTCTTCTGCCATATGTTCAAATGATCCTGCTATCTTAAGAAGCCATTTTCCCATAACTGACTGCATCTTATCATCAATTATATTTATTTTCTTAGATGCTTTTAATAACTCTGTAAAATCCAGATCATACTTGGTAGCCAGAGATTTAATTTTTATGTCCTGATCATCTTTGGGCTTTGAAACATAATATTGGCCCGTAATAAGTTTTGCCGCCTCAACACCATCAACATTGATATTTGCTCCTGAATATTTTAACCCTGCGTGGCAAGTATTAAAAACGGGCCTTCCCTTATTTGAGAACTTTAATTTTTTCCATGAATTTAGACAGGCCTTCTTTCCCTTTTCAGAAGATAATATCATGTGGCAGAAACTACATTCGTTACTTATTTCCGTGATTGGATTGCCTTCATTATCTGTAGTCAAGGCAGCCACATCCATAATATCCGAAAAAACTTCCTGTATGGGCTGAATACAATTTATGGGAAGTATTTCCTTTGGTGGTTCTGTCTGGGGTATTTGTTCAATCGTTTTGCCTTCTATTAAGGCTGTAATTTCTTCTAATGAGAACCGCCATTGGCTGCCGATCTTTACTCCCTTTAATCTATCTTCCTTCAGCATTCGGTATAGTGTTGTACGATCAATTTTGAGTATTTCGATAACCTGTTTTGCAGTTATGTATTCAGCCATGCATCCTTTTGCAATAAGTTGCTATAATTTACTATATAAAATTATGGAAATATATTTTACAAAGTCAAGGAAATATTAAATTAATTCAAACAGATGACACAATAAAGTTACTTTCATTTAGTATGACTACTTTGGGTTGGTTTGATAACAATACTGCAGACTTAAGAAAATCCCTTAGCAAAAAAAAAAGAATTATTTCTGTATTGGGAAAGGTGAATTAAATAACGATATTTGCACAAATAAATCATAACAATACTCTAAAATCATTAAATTGAAAGAACTTAAAGATAATTTCGGCAGGATTCATAACTACCTGAGAATATCACTCACGGATAAATGCAATCTTAATTGTATTTACTGCAATCCGTCCCGGTCGGCGATTAAAAATATTCCGCATCATGACATTCTTTCATTTGAAGAAATTCTCCGACTTATACATATTTTCGTCGGCAAATTCGGAATAAACAAGCTGCGCTTCACAGGCGGCGAGCCGTTTGCCAGAAAAGGTATAATGGATTTCTTTGCCCTACTTGCTCCTGTAATCAAGGAGCATGATATTTATACCGGAATAACAACTAATGGCACTCTGCTGAAAGATAGGCTCTCGTTATTAAAAGAATATAAGATTCCCAATCTGAATATCAGTCTTGATTCACTAAATCCTGACACATTTAAGAAAATGACAGGAAGTTTATTGTTTAATGAAACAATAACTTCAATTAATGATGCTATCTCTGCGGGATTTGATAACCTTAAAATTAATGTAGTAGTGGTACGCGGAATTAATGATAATGAACTTCTAGATTTCGTCCGTTTTGCAGTAGATAAAAACATTAACGTCCGATTCATTGAATTCATGCCTTTCTCAGATAATCAGTGGAATGAAAGCTCATTCATTGGTTATCAGGAAATGATCACCAGAATCTCTTCCGGCTTCAAACTGGAATTAAATGAAGAAAACGAACAAAATGTGAGTAAGGATTATAATATTTCCGGCTCAGGTGGAAAGATTAGTTTCATCTCTTCTGTATCCGATCATTTCTGCGGAAGCTGCAGTCGTTTAAGAATAACAGCCGACGGCCACATGAAATTATGTCTCTTCTCTACTCTTATTGATGGGCTTGATCTTAGAAGCATGTTAAGATTTGACCAGATGAATGATGATGATATTGCAACAGCAATAGAACTAAAAACCACTCTTAAAAAGTATAAGCATCCTGATCCAGCTGAGTTAATTCAGCTTAATCATAACAATATGATTGCGATTGGAGGTTAATTGAATCTAACTCATACTGATGAAAATGGAAAAGCTAAAATGGTGGATGTTTCCGGTAAGGAGATGAATCTCCGCACAGCCTCCGCCTTTGCAGAAGTCGTTCTTTCCCCTCATGCATACGTTGCAGTAAAGAATAATGAGGTCTCTAAAGGAGACGTCCTAGCTGTTTCACGAATTGCAGGAATACAAGCGGCTAAAAAGACTTCAGAACTTATTCCCCTTTGCCATAACATTTTCATCTCCTCGGTTACTATAGATTTTGAAATGAAGGACGATACCAATTCTATACAAATTATTTCTACTGCCAAAACAAATTCTGTTACAGGAATTGAAATGGAAGCTTTAACAGGTGTATCCGTTGCAGCACTGACTATTTATGATATGTGCAAAGCAATCGACAAGTCAATTAAGATAACAGATGTTCATCTTCTCACTAAAACAGGCGGAAAAAGCGGAGACTATATTGCACGGTAAAATAAAAGCTATCTCAATAAGCAAGAAAAAAGGCATCCCTAAATCAAATGTGCAGTCAATAAAATTGATTGAAGACTTCGGCCTCGAAGGCGATGCTCACGGCGGCAACTGGCACCGCCAGGTTAGTCTGCTTGCACTTGAAAGCATTGATAAAATGCGTGAAGCAGGAATCCCAAACCTCCGCCCCGGTGCTTTCGCGGAAAATATTACTACAGAATTTCTTGTACTCCCAACTCTCGCGATTGGGACAAGAATTACAATCGGTCAAAATACCGAGCTCGAAGTCACTCAGATCGGAAAAGAATGCCATTCTAAATGCGCTATCTTTTATAAAGTCGGTGATTGTGTTATGCCTAAGGAAGGAATCTTCTGCAAGGTAATTAAAGGCGGCGAAATAAAAATAGATGACGATATTGTCGTTGCAAATGCTTAACTATTTAGACGCCCTCCGACTGATCGAAAACGAATTCCAATTACTCCCCAAAAATATAATTGAAGTAACTCTCTTAGATGCAATAGGGTTAACTCTAGCAGAAAATATTTATGCCGATGTTGACCTCCCAGCATTTAATTATTCAAGCATGGATGGATTTGTAATTAAATTGTCTGATGAAATTAAAGAATGGAATATAACCGGGGAGATTTCAGCCGGCAACTTCAAAGAATATCCGATTGATTCCTTTTCTGCTATCAGAATAATGACCGGCGGCAGGATCCCTTCGGATGCGGATACCGTGATTCCTATTGAAGATGTCATTGAATCCGGAAATAATCTTACCCTTCGGAACGAAGTAATTATTAAGCAATTTCAGAATATCCGTTATAAAGGCGAAGACCTTAAAGCCGGTTCTGCAGCTCTCACATCCGGAACTCTGATCACTCCTCACAATGTTTCTCTTGCTGCGGCATGCGGAAAAACAAAACTTAATGTATATCAGAAACTAACTTTTGGAATACTGGCTACAGGTGATGAGTTAATTGATATATCGGAAACGCCCGGTGAAGATAAAGTTAGGTCATCTAATCCGTATTCTCTTCTCGCAGTAATCAACGAAATGAAACAATTACCGGTCAATCTGGGAATCGTCAAAGATAGAAAAGAACTATTGCATAATGCAGTTTCTTCTTTCCTGAACAGCGAATTAGATGTGCTTATGACATCCGGCGGTGTATCTGTCGGCAAGTACGATTACCTAAAAGATGTTTTTAAAGAATCAGGTATCGAAACAATTTTCTGGCGTGTCAATATTCAGCCGGGTAAACCACTCTTCTTCGGAAAATATGTGAACGGTAATAAAATAAAGCTTGTCCTTGGACTTCCCGGAAACCCTGTTTCCTCTTTTGTAAATTTCACTGTATTTATTAAACCTGCAATCCAAAAATATTATGGGTATGAATCATTCGACTATTACCCTGCTGTGTTAGAATCATCATTAAAAAAGAACGATTCCAAACGGCAATTTGTAAGGGGTAAAATGAGATATGATTCCAATAGTAAAAAATATTTTGCTATTGAATCAAGCACCCGCTCTTCAGGTAATCTTGCGGGGTTAGGAAAAGCAAATTGTTTAATCGTAATCCCCGAAGATATAACCTCTCTCAATGCAGGAGATTTGGTGGAATGTATAAGGATATAACAGGCGTAATACTTACGGGCGGCAAATCCACCCGCATGGGTTCAAATAAATCCCTCCTTACTATAGGCGGTATAACTGTTATAGAACGGGTAGTTAATCTTATGAAAGAACTTTTCAACTCCGTAATCCTCATTACAAACCAACCTGAGGAATATTCCTTCCTGAACGTTCCAATGCATGAAGACATTTATCAAGGCATCGGTCCCCTGGCCGGGATCCATTCCGCCTTACTGAATTCAATAACAGAAAAGAATTTTATTATCTCGTGCGATATTCCTTTAATGACTTATGAAGTCATTAAATATCTGGTAGAATTCCCTACAACCAAACCCATAACCATAGCTAAAGCAGATAACTTCATTCAGCAGCTTTGCGGAATATATTCCAAATCCCTTCTTCAGGTTATCGGAAATATAATAGTCAAGAACATTCCACCTCTTCATGATGAAAGGAATCCTGATCAGAAGAAGCGGGGATGCAGAGTTTTGCAGTTAGTGAAGACAGTTGATTCGGAAATAATCGACATTGAAAAAGAATTTAAGGATTATATACCCGGCACTTTCTACAATATGAACAATCCGTCCGAATACAATTACATTAAAAATAAACTTAATTGAATTGGCATTCCGTATTTAAAGATTAGTAATTATAAACTTAGTTATCAAGTTAAACAAATGAATACGCGTATTCCCCCCATAAATACCGTGGTCCCTTTCGGGATAAAACATCTCCTCGAATGTTTTATTCCGCGAAATCAATTTCTGTGTCAGCTTAATTGAATTCTGAAAGTTAACGTTGTCATCCCCTGTCCCATGAACAATTAACAATTTTCCCCGCAGACTATCAGCATATGTAATCGTGGAACTTTCTTTATACCCATCTGGATTTAATTCCGGTGTCTGCATATATCTTTCAGTATAAATATCATCATAAAACTTCCAGTCAGTAACAGGAGCCACAGCGACAGCCGCTTTGAAAAATGCCGCCCCTTTCAGAATAGTAAGAGCGGCCATATATCCGCCGTAACTCCATCCCCAGATTCCTATCCGTGAAGCATCGATGTAAGAAAGAGATGAGAGATATTTTGCCCCCTCTATCATATCATTCACTTCCCACTTACCAAGGTTCTTATAAACAATATGCTTAAATTCTTTTCCTCTTCCGCCAGTCCCGCGGTTATCAAGAATAAAGACAATATACCCTTTCTCAGCCATCAACTGATGAAACAAACCATTCACATTTCCCCACTTGTCCACAACACTTTGCGAACCAGGTCCACTGTAATTATAAACAAGAACAGGATATTTTTTTGAAGAATCAAAACCTGCCGGTTTAAGCATTGAGGCATTCAGCACTACCCCATCAGTTGTTGTAAACTGAAGGAATTTCCATTCTCCTATTTCATACTTTTTTAATTCATCCATATTCGAAGCATCTATTTCCTTAATCTGCTTCCCATGTATATCATAAACAAATGTACTGGACAAAGTGTTTGCATTACCATATGTATCCAGGAAGAATTTTCCTCCATCTGTCATATAAATTGTATGTGAACCTTTTGACGAAGTAATTCTTTCCTTCCCTGTCCCGTCTAATTTAATTTTATAAAGATCTGTATAGATTACACCGCGTTCATTCGAATTATAATAAACCTCTCCTTCATTTTCATCTATGCTCTCAATTCTGCTCACCTCATAGTTACCTGGAGTAATCTCATTTAATATATTCCCATTTAAGTCATAAAGATAAAAATGTTTCCACCCGTCATTCTCTGATGACCATATAAATCTCTTCCCATCCTTTAAGAATATCGGATTATCCGGTTCATCTATCCAATGATCTTCATTAATTGTAACTATGGTCCTGGTCTTCCCCGAATTCGCGTCTGCAAACAAAAGTTCCAGTTTATTCTGTCTCCTGTTCATCCTTTGAATAGAAAGAACATCAGGATTCTCAGTAAACCTGATCCTGGGTATGTAAATATCTTTATTCTCTCCTAAATCCATCCAGGTTATTTTCTGATTGGAAATATCTGCAACTCCAATCTTGACAACAGAATTTTCTGCTCCCGGTTTAGGATAATGCATATCAAGAAAATTAAAATAAAGCGAGTCCCACTTTGCTATTTTAATTTGCGGAACATTTGTCTGATCCATCCTCCAGAATGCAATCTTTTTACTGTCCGGAGACCATTCCCATCCCTTTATTATAGAAAACTCCTCTTCATACACCCAGTCAAAAACACCGTTCAGTATATTATCATTACCGTCTTGAGTTAACTGGGTTTCCTTTCCTGTTTCAACATCAACAGAATAAATATTATTTCCCCTTACAAATCCCAGCTTCTTACTATCAGGAGAAAATTGAGCATTCTCCTGCAATTCTTCCGATTCAATCTCACGAATGATTTTCTTTTGCTCTATGCTGTAAACCAACAATGGTCCACCGCTTTTCACCTTCCTAGCACGCAGAAGTCCGCTAAAAAGAATTAGCTTACCATCTGGCGACCAATCAAAATTACTTATTAAAGGCAGTTCATCATTTTTAAGTTTCAGATCATTGCCTGAAACAAGTACTGATTCTTTCCCCGATATAATATCATATTGATATACAGAATATACTTTCGCCTGAGGATCATATTTCAGCCACGAGATTTTATTACCATTATCAAACCACTTTACCTCGTTAAGAGTTTTGGGTTGAAGTTCAGGGTTTGAATAAATATCTTCAACTGTTAATAATTTTTTCTGCTGCGAGAAAATTGAAGTAACTATAAGTAAGGCAAGAAAATATCTCATAGAAAACCTAATGTGAATCTTTATTACAATTAAAATAACAAATAATTACCCCACAAATTAATCTTCCCCTCAATTAATTATTTAGATATATTCTGGTAAGTATATGTTTTTAAATCATTTATGAATTCATCAACCGAGGGCTTGTTTTTATAATCTGCCGGATATACTTCATTGATTATATTTGCTAAATCTCCCTTATCAAAATTTAACCAGGCTCCGTTAATATAATATCTTTGCTTTAATTTCGACTGCACTATCATTTTGTATAGTTGTCTGTCATTAGTATCATATTTCAAAGCTTCTTCAAAACTCCCAACAGAATTTTCATAATCATGTTTATTTAAATACTCAACTCCCCGCGCTGCAAATAGATGAGCAGTTTCCTTATTATGAAATTCAATTGCCCTGTTTAAAACAAGAATTGCACTATCGGGTTCCGATAACCTCCCATAAGCCTCTGATAAATATATCTGTGTCTCAAATGAATTTGGATTATCATTCAGTTCCGCCTTAAAATATCTTATTGCTATTCGAAATTCCTCTTTTCGGTTTTCATTTTTCCCCGTCTTATCCGCTGCATCAAAAATTGCTTTGCCTTCTTTAAGATTATCAATTTTCTTATTAGCACAGCTGTTAAAAAATATTAATGTTACAATTAAAATGAGATATGTTAATACAGTTTTCATAAACTTCGTCCTTTCCATTTAAGAAGTCTTAATTATTTTAACGAAACTACTACGAGACTGTTATCTATCAATGCCATCATCCTACAAGTTAAATATAATACTAAATAATAAGTTTGTCATCTGTTTTGCTTAATCCGATTCTGGTATCTATTTTTATACTTTAATCATTTATTGCACTTGAAATGAACCATTTGCCCGAACATCAGAAAGGAATCATTGCTGTTTTAATTGCCGCCGTTCTTTGGTCCACAGGCGGTATATTAATTAAGCTAGTTTCTTTACACCCATTACAGATTACATTCTTTAGAGCAATTTTTGCGGCCTCTGTATTTGCCATAGCCTTCCGCAAACAGGCATTTGTTTTCAATGGCATGACTTTTATTAATGGACTCTTCTATGCCGGCATCCTTATCCTTTTTGTAATTGCCACAAAACTAACCACGGCAGCTAATGCAATCTTCCTTCAGTACACAGCCCCAATCTATGTCCTTATATTTGAACCGCTCATAAATAAAACAGAATTCAAGAAGTTAAATGTAATTACAATAGCTGCCTGTTTCATAGGAATGACATTATTCTTTATGGGAGAGCTTTCCATAACTCATTATACAGGAAATATCATAGCCCTCCTTTCCGGTATTGCCTTTGCCGCTTTCCTTATCGGCATGAGATATAATAAACACGAATATCAGGTCAGTACTATTTTCTATGGAAATATATTTATTATTTTGTTCTCCATACCTTCTATGGTCACTCTTCAATCAGTTAGTGTCCGGGATTTCTCAATGGTCGCTTTCCTCGGAATATTTCAGATCGGCATAGCTTATGCAATATTTACTTATGGACTGAAAAGAGTTCTTGCAATTGAAGCTTCCTTAATCAGTATGATTGAACCTGTCCTTAATCCTGTTTGGGTTGTTTTGTGGTACGGCGAAGTACCTTCTTTCTTTGCTATAATTGGGGGAATTATAATTATTTCAGCGATTGGCATAAGAACTTTCCTTCTTGAATCAGGAAAGTTTATTAAAAAGAAGGCATTGTCTTAATGAAGGATAACCAAAAACCCGTTTTCTATGCTGAATCAGATAAACGGTGGCGTGCGTTTAAAGGTACACTTCGAATTTTACTTTTTATTGCAGTATTAGGGATAATCTCTGTTAGTATAAATATTCTTTCTGAAAGTGACAATACAGGGAATCGGCTCAACACACAAAATGAAATCTACAAGCAGCTAATAAATCCTGAACATGTTGCGCTAATTGTTATAAAACCCCGGAAAGTTCTTTACAAACCGGATAAAGATCTATTCAGGAATAAACTGATAAATAGATCTTCGGGCATAGCTATAAAACCTTCACCAAAGATCAGAGCCGGTTTTTATGTTAACTGGGATGTGCAATCATTCTATTCCCTGCGTGAAAACATTTCCAAACTTAATATGGTTATGCCTGAATGGTTTTTTGTCGGTGACAATTTCGATACTGTGTCAATTGATATTGACTCTAAAGCCCTTGATCTGATGCAGGAACATAATATCAAAATCCTTCCAATGATTTCCAATTTTTATAACAACCAGTGGAATCCAGCGAATATTGAAAGAATTATATCTGATCCTAAAAAAACCAAACGGTTCATCAGCAGTGTTATAAACCAGTTATTTAAATATAAATTCACCGGTGTTAATATTGACTTCGAAAGTCTTGACGCCTCACTAAAAGATAAACTCAATTTATTCCAGAAAGAGTTTTATTCTGAGCTAAGTAAAAGAGGTTTTCTTGTTACTCAGGATATTCAGGCTAATGAAGAATCTCATGATGCAGTTGAGCTTTCTAAGTATAACGATTATTTGATACTAATGGCCTACGATCTTCATTATGCTGACAGCGATCCCGGACCAGTCGCTGACGCCGGTTGGGTGGAATCTTTAATCAGTAAAATTGTAAACCAGGTTGATCCTGATAAAATAATAGTCGGTATTGCCGGTTATGGATATGACTGGCCTCAGGGAGATGAAGGTGATGATATTTCATACTCAGAAGCCCTTGTAACAGCTAAGGAGTCTGATGCAGGCGTTAACTATGATCCTTCCAGCGCCAATTGCAGTTATTCTTATTCCGATGATAACAACCATCTTCATAATGTCTGGTTCACTGACGCTGCCACTACATTTAATATAATGAGAACCTCGGCAAAGTATGGCATAAACGGTGCTGCCCTCTGGCGCCTCGGTGGTGAGGACCCCAGGATATGGAAGTTCTTTGATAATTATCTAACCACTGATTCTCTTAATAAAAACAAATTGGATATCCAATCACTTGAAATTACTCCGGCCTCTAATATACTAGACTTTGAAGGCGAAGGGGATATTATGAATATTGTTTCCTCACCTCAAACAGGGAACATAAATATTGACTACGATCCGGATAATTTTTATATAAACAACGAGAAATATCTCCAGCTCCCTACTTCCTACGTTATACGTAAACTTGGTCTAGCGCCCAATAAAACGGTTGTGCTTAGCTTTGATGACGGTCCCGATAAAAGATATACTCCTGCAATCCTCGATATTCTTAAAAAAGAAAATGTTCATGCCGACTTCTTCATGCTCGGTATAAATATTGAAAGCAACCTTCGGCTTGTTAAAAGAGTTTATGATGAAGGTCATGAAATCGGCAATCATACTTTCTCACATCCTAACCTTGCAATTACCAGCAATGAGAGAACTAAACTTGAACTTAATTCCACCAGAAGACTGATTGAAAGTATCACCGGGCATTCGACTTCACTTTTCCGCCCGCCGTTTGATGCAGATACGGAACCTGAACATATTGAAGAACTCCTCCCCATCTTGATTGCCAGGGAAGAAAACTATTTAACTATCGGCGCCGGAATAGACCCGCTTGACTGGCAGATTGGAACTTCTCCCGATTCTATTATAGCCCATGTAATTAAAGAACATACTCTTGGAGATATCGTATTGCTTCACGATGCAGGCGGTGACCGTTCCGCAACCGTGAAAGCTCTACCATACATAATTAAATATTTCAAAGACAATGGCTATAAGTTTACGACAGTCTCCGGTCTACTTGGTAAATCCAGGGATGATGTTATGCCCCCTGTTAAAGACCACATCCAAATCTTCTTTTCCGATATAAACTGGACTGTGGCAGAATTCATTTTTTGGGTTGAACGTTTTATATTCGGCCTCTTTTTTACAGGTATCATTCTCGCTGTAGCAAGAATGTTAATTGTAGGCACACTCGCAACTATTCAGAAAATTAAAACTAAAAGACCTCTCCTCAATTCTAATTATAAGACGAAGGTATCTATTATTGTTCCTGCATACAATGAAGCCCTCCAGGTTGTCAGGAATGTGCAGAACTTAATGAAGTGTGATTATTTGAATTTTGAAATAGTATTTGTTGATGACGGTTCAACCGATAACACATATTCGTTAGTTAAGGAAGCATTTAAAGATTGTCCTCAAGTCCGAGTATTCACAAAACAAAACGGAGGAAAGTCCACTGCTCTTAACTTCGGAATTGAAAAATCGGAAGGCGAAATTCTCGTATGTATTGATGCTGACACGCAGCTACAAAAGGATGCGGTCAGGCAACTAATAAGTTCATTTACTGAAGATAGGATTGCCGCAGTAGCCGGAAATGTAAAGGCAGGAAATGAAGTTAACTTCATTTCTAAATGGCAGTCAATAGAATATATTACAAGCCAGAACTTCGACAGACGTGCATTTGATCTTATGAATGCAATAACAGTTATTCCCGGCGCAATAGGAGCATTCCGGAAAGATGCCATCCTTACAATTGGCGGTTTCTCAAGTGATACTCTCGCAGAGGACTGTGACCTCACAATTAAACTTCTCCAGCAGGGATATAAAGTAAAATATAATGATAAAGCAATCGCATATACAGAAGTTCCGGAAACTGTAAAAATGTTTATGAAGCAAAGGTTCCGCTGGTCGTTTGGTATCATGCAGAATATGTGGAAGCACAGCAATACGCTGTTTAATCATAAATATAAAAACCTGGGATACATCGCATTACCAAACATAATTCTCTTCCATTTTATTCTGCCAGTCCTTTCCCCATTTGCTGAATTGATTATGATATTTGGAATACTAGGCGGGTTCTGGCAGCAGATTATAACTTATTATGTTTTATTTCTTGCATTTGATTTTGGAACGGCATTATTAGCATTCTCTTTTGAGAAGGAGAAATTTGGAAAGCTCTGGCTTATCTTACCCCAGAGAATTATTTATAGACAGTTGATGTATTGGGTTTTAATCAAATCGATAATTAGCGCAATAAGAGGAACCTTAGTTGGATGGGGTATATTAAAAAGAACAGGCAAGATAAAGGCATTACCTATCTAATTAAAAGAATATGTATTATCTGATAATCTGAACTTCCTTATCATACTCCTGGACAATCGCAATATATTTATCGGGCAATGGTGAAGATTTCTTTGTTATAGGATCTACATGCACAAGTACCCCTTTCCCTTCAGCTATTATTTTCTTTGTTTTTGCATTCTCAACAATCTGTTCGAATCCAATTGAGGAGTTCTTTAAGTATTCAATTCTTGTATAAATATTCAGCTCATCATCAAACCTGCCATAATCCAAATAATTGATCTCATTCCTTACCATAAAAAACAATCTGCCGTCCGAAAACCATCCATCCGCAGGAATAAGTCCTGATTCTTTTATATAGCTAAACCTGGCTTCATCAAAATAAACGAGATAAACTGCGTTGTTACACACTCCCAGCATATCCACTTCATTAAACCGCACCTTTACAGTTATTTTATGTCTGAATTTATTTATGTCTGCCATATTTATTCAAATACCTCTCTTAATATCTTTATTGTTTTTTCTATTTCAGTGAAACTTACATCCAGATGAGTAATTGCCCTAAGGGAGTTAATCTTCCCAACACTCAACAAAAGCCCTTTCTCTTTACATTTCGAAATTGCTTCTTCTACATTAATATTGAGCGGTTCAAAAATCAAGATATTAGTTTGAACTGCAGTAAGATCAATCTTTATGTTTTTCATTTCAGCAAGAACATCGGCGAGCATTTTAGCTTTCCTATGGTCTTCTTCTAATCTGGGAATATTATTCTTAAGTGCATATAAGCCACCTGCTGCAACTATACCTAACTGTCTCATTCCTCCGCCCCATGACTTCCTTATGCGGAAAGCTTCCGTTATAAAATCATTTGAGCCTGCAATTATAGAACCGACGGGAGCTCCAAGTCCTTTGGAAAGGCAACAGGAAATTGTGTCAAAAGGTTTTGCATATTCCTTTACTGATATGCCGGTTGCGACTGAAGCATTCCAGATTCGTGCGCCGTCAAGATGATAATGCAGGTTATATTTCTTGGCAAGTTTACCTAATGCAATAATATTATCAAGCGGCTGTATTGTTCCACCTGCCCTGTTATGTGTATTTTCTACTTCAATAACTTTTGTGCGCGGCATGTAATAAGCACTCACAGGTCTTATAAATGGTTCAACCTGAGCCGGTGTAATAACTCCAGCTTTGCCGTCAATCGGGAATAATTGTATGCCGCTTAATTTGGCCGGTGAACCGGATTCATAATTGAAAATATGGCAGTCCTTCTCACACAAAACCTCGTCACCAGGGTCAGTTGCTACATTTAAACAAATTTGATTTCCCATAACTCCGCTTGACACAAATAAAGCAGCTTCTTTTCCCAGAAGTTCTGCCGCAAATTCCTGCAGCGCATTTACTGTGGGGTCTTCCTGAAATACATCATCCCCGACTTCTGCTTCAAACATTGCCTTTCTCATTTCAGGTGATGGCCTTGTGACTGTGTCACTCCTTAAATCAATATATTTTTCCATTTACTTTGTATTTTACTTTATATAAAAATAATCCTTTGGCAGGAACTGCTTCACCGGCAGATTCCCTTTCTTGTTTATTAACTATATCGCAAAGATAATCAATATTCTTTCCCAATTTAAGCGCATTCAATAAAGTGCCAACCATTGTTCTTACCATTCCATGCAGATACCGGTCCGCTTCAACATAAAAAACGACAAGTCCTTTCCACTCCTTCCACTTAATCTCATGTATATTGCAAATCTTGTTTTCTGTCTCAGAAGCTTTTCTTGAAAACGCAGTATAATTATGCTCCCCTAAAAGACATTCTGATAATCTGTTCAACTCCGAACAATTAATATTACCATGATACCACCATGAATACTTGTCGTAAAATGGAGATTTCCCCTTTGACATTAGATAAATATAACTGCGCTTTACTGCATCAAACCTTGAATGAAACTCCTCATCAACTTCAACAATGGATGGTACTGCAATATCTCTCGGCAGAGTAGAATTAAGTGAATGCTTAAACCTGTATAGATCAAGTTGCTTATCTATTCTAAAATTACCTGTTTGACCCAGCGAATGGACACCTGCATCTGTTCTTCCCGCGCCTATTAAATTTATACTTTCCCTGGTAATAGTATTTATCGCATTCTGAACAATACCCTGTACAGAATTCCCGTTTAACTGAATCTGCCAGCCACAGTAGTTTGTTCCGTCATATTGAATTATTAATTTGTAATTTCTCAAGATTCTTATTTAATTAAAATGATTACGATTTAAAAATTACGTTATTTTAAGTAGTATATAAAATAATACTTGCCTTATGAAATTAAAAAATGATGCTGTTTCATTATTTAGCAACAAGACAGAAGGTTCTACTTCACTTCTCTTAAAATTAAACCGTCTGATTAGGGACAACATTAAAGACGAAGAGTATATACTATTGTTAATAAAAGAAAGCCGAATCTGGTTAAAATCATTTGCTGTTATAATGAACTATCTTGATCGATTAGAAAAAGACATCAGCAATAAAAGATTATTTGAAGCAATAATTAATAATATGAATGAGTCCGAAAGAAATGTTGTTCTCAGAATATTTGAAAACAGCAGAAAATACTTTAAGAATGTCTCAAAAATACTTACAATTTCAAACAGTAAAACAGTTCCATCATTCTTAACCCAGCTGCACAATACAAACAAAAAGCTCAAAGTAATAATTGCCGAGTCTCGTCCCAAAAATGAAGGCAGGTTACTTGCCAAGCGTTTAATTGGCGAGGGCATTTGTGTAGAATATGTAACTGATTTCTCAATCGCAAATTATATCCCGGGTATAGATGCTGCAATTATCGGAGCGGATAAAATATTGGCCAACGGCAATGTTGTGAATAAAACAGGTAGCAAAACTCTTGCTGTTTTATGCAGGCGCTTTAAAAAACCATTTTATGTAATCGCTTCCAAGAGTAAGCTGGTTTCAGAAATAAATTATATCCCTGAAGGAAGAGATCCATCTGAAGTTTGGAAATATTCAGATAACAATCTGACTATTAGAAATTATTATTTTGAAGAAGTTGAAAAAAATCTAATAACAAAAATTATCACAGATTAAATTTCTAAAAAACAACCCGCTGTTTACTTTTATGATTAAATCTTAATGTCAGCAGAACCGCTGAAGTTATAAGTCCGCACATAAGTCCAATCCACACGCCCTGAACTCCAAGCTTAAAATTAAAGCCTAAAAGGTATCCAACGGGAAGGCCGATGACCCAGTACGCAGTAAAAGTTATTATAGTTGGACCTTTAACATCCATTAGTCCTCTTAATATTCCTATTCCTACAGCCTGAGTCCCGTCAAAAACCTGAAATAAGGCTGCAATTATCAGAAGTGATGAAGCAATTGAAATAACTGAAGGGTCATGAATATAAAAAGCCGGAAGCTGATTCCTGAAAAGAATAAAAACCAATCCGAAACAAGCCATGAGTGTTTCACCAAGCATAATTGCTGTAAATCCTGCACGTCTTATTTCCGTAGTATCTTTTCTTCCAACTCCGTTAGCCACTCTGATGCTCCCAGCAGTTGAAATTCCAAGTGTACACATAAATGAAATGGATGCAAGATTCAAAGCTATCTGATGCGAGGCAAGCTGTGCAACACCTAACCAGCCCACCATAATTGCCGCAGTGGAAAAAGCACCGACTTCAAAGAAATATTGAATGGCGCTGGGCAGTCCCAGTGATAGGATCTTTTTAATAATAACATAGTTAATTTGCTTAACTCTCAGACTAAGGTTTAATTTCTTAAACTTTACCGTACTGAAAATATATATTGTGATTGTTATTGCCATAAACATACGGGAACTGAATGTTGCTATTCCGGCTCCGTTTAAACCTAACCTAGGCATTCCGAATTTGCCGTAAATTAATGTCCACCCTACAAGGCCATTAATAATATTGGCAG
>TBL_comb47_HYPODRAFT_10002605_pt1 | contig 22099 bp, 17 predicted proteins | sample TroBogypolimnion_40_FD_10682 | JGI IMG/M metagenome (IMG submission 10682) | reverse complement strand
ATCCTAACATTCGTATTTGCTCCGGGTTGCCCGTTATTGGGGGATACCTGAACACCTGCAATATGACCTGTAATTAGCAATTCAGGCGAAGTTGTATTGCCATTATTGAAATCACTACTATTGATTACGGCTAAAGCTCCTGTTGCATCCGATTTCTTGATCGATCCATAACCAATCACAACAACCTCACTTATTCCGACTATGTCTTCCTGCAATACCACATTTATAATTGACTGGCCTACAATTGTCACATCTTTAGCCTTCATCCCAATTAAAGAAAATGAAAGGGTTTTGGCATCTGCAGGAACCAATAAATTATAGTTTCCATCTTTATCGGTAACTGTACCAAGTATAGTCCCTTTTACAACAATTGAAGCTCCGGGGATTGCCATTCCGGTCTGATCGGTAACCTTACCAGATATTTTGTTCTCTTTTTGCTGGCCTTCGTTGGATGAACCGGAAGTCAAAACAATCTGGCGATCAATCACCTGATATTTTACATCGGTTCCTGTAAATAATTCCTCAAGGATATCTGCAATCTTCTCTTCATTGGCATTTATTGAAACCTTACGGTTAATATCAATCTGCTTCTGATTGAATAAAAAGAAGAATTCGCTTTTATTTTCGATTTGGTTCAGGACGTCATCAATCCTTGAATCGGACATCTTCAACGTTATCCTGGTCGACTGAGAGTAACTTGAGGCAGCCAACATACTGTTAATCCCAAGAATAAGCATTAAAACCATTAGTCGCATAATTCGTGAAATTTTAGTTAGTATTGGGGCATAGGTATCCCCGTAGTTAAATTTTTTATTCATACTTTTGTATTGTTAGTGAATTTTTAATTTTTAAACATTACTAATTATGACAGGAAGACGGGCCAACGTTTTCCTGTTGTTTTTTTTAGTTTGGTCTTTTTCTCATAGGCAACTAATTTTTAAAGGGTTATTATTTTGATTTTCGAACACTTAGGACTATCGTTTGTTTCGAATAACTACCGTCAGCTCCTCTTACCCGATCTTCAATCTTAAAATCGAGCGGTGAAGATATTTTCAGGAGCCGAAGCACTTCCCTTAAATTTTCATCTTCAAATGTGGCCCTGTAGCGGATATCAGCATGTTGCGGATTTTGGACCAGGACATTCACATTGTACCATCTGCCAAGTTGTCTGGCCAGATCTTCAAGTGAAGCATTGCGTAACATCAACTTACCCTCTTTCCATGCGGAGAAGTTCCGGGCGGGAACATTTGATTTGGTTAACGTTTGTTTTCCAGGGTTATAGGTTAGCTGATCGTCAGGTTTCATCTCAACAGGAGTCTTAAACCGATCACTTTTAAGGAGGATACTTCCCCGTTCAAGGGTGACGTCTGTTTGATCTTCATCGGAATAGGCAGCAACATTAAATGCAGTCCCTTTAACTTCAATATCGATAAATTTAGTTTTTACCAGAAATTTATGGACATCATCATGCTTTACGTCGAAAAAACCTTCTCCACTGAGTTGTACTACTCTTGATTGATTGAAATTTAAAGCATATTTCATTGTCGATCCACTGTTTAACCAGCCAAATGACCCGTCGGGAAGATTGAATTTAATCCTTGAGCCAAGCGGAGCGCTTATTTCAGCGTACCCTTCATCTGCAACAGACTTTTGGGTATGAAAGGTTATCACGCCGGCATAGACTAAAATTGGAATCAGTAGGATCGCGGCAATTCGGGCGTACCAGGTAATCAGCCTATGAACCGGAGTTTCTGCATTCTTCTGTGGTGTATTGTTAATTTTGAAGTTCAATTGATACAATATATGATCCAGCTTGTGGTTATCTGTATGTTCATTTAAAGAATTATTCCATTGTTCTTTAAGAACTTCTTTTAACTCATCAAGATTTGATTCTTCTTTAAACGAATCAATCAGATAATTCTCCTCTTCAATTGAAAATTCTCCATTAAAATATGCCTCAATCCGCTCTTTGTCAATTCCCACCATGTCTTCTTGTTTGATAAATAAGGTTGCCATAACAAAATGTTCAGAACGGTAATTAAACCAATTAAGCTATTTTGCCTGGATAGTAGTAATATCCGCCAACTCAATATTTCCCCTATTGGAATTGAAACAATATTTTTTTTTGGAATCGGTTCAGGAATAGAAAAGCATGAAGAAGAGGATTCCGGCCAGATCTTCCTTGGCCAGATGCTCCCTGACAAACTTAACAGCTTCACCAAGCTGGTTTTCGACTGTTCTGGGACTGGTTCCAAATTCTTCGGAAATCTCTTTTACGGAACACCCTTCAAACCGGCTCTTTATGAACACCTCTTTGCGACGTTGTGGTAAATGTTGGATGATCTTGTCAATATTACTTTTAGTCGACTGATAATCAATGTTGTGTACTGTTGACTGATCGATGTCTGCAAGAATTTGTTGTTCCAGGAATTTGGTATTTAATGCCCTTTTTACAAAATATTTCCTGATCCTATTAAATGCAATAGTAAATATATAGGCTTTAAAAGAGAGATCTTCTTTTAAGTCAACCCGTTTTTCCCAAACTTTCATGAAAACGTCCTGTACCAGTTCTTCGGCATCGGCCTCTGATTTCAGATAGCCATGGGCAAAACGATATATCCTGTTCCCGTAAAGCTGGAACAGTTCATTAAAAGCTTTGACTTCCCCTTTTGATAAAGCTTTTACCAATTGTGCTTCTGAAAGATTTGAAAGATTCAAGATTAAGTCTTAGGTAAGATTTTACTTACATTACAAATATACACTTTTCAATTATTTTATTGTTTAATTTTCGATTATTTAGGTTTTGAGTTATTGATTAATCTTTGAATTCCAAAGATTGTATTAGACTATATCGGACGTGGTTGTTAGTAAATACTTGTGATTTTACTAACAATCCGGATTTATTTTTTAAAAATATCTTCAATTATTATGCCGAATTTGTCAATGGTTTGTATTCTTTTAGTTCGTTCAATCCGGATTTACTTGATTCCTTTTCGCTTTGGGAAGTGGTTTCTGAATAGTCCGTTCGAGTAAATAGTTTCCCATGACCAGATAATCCATATCAGTACCCATGAAGTCCAGGTATGCCTCCTGGGGAGTACAGACAATGGGCTCTCCCCTAATATTAAAAGAGGTGTTGACTACCATTCCACAACCGGTAATTTTCTTGAAATCACTGATTAACTTCCAGAACCTCGGATTTGATATTTTAGTAACAGTTTGAATACGTGATGAATAGTCTATATGGGTTATGGCTGGTATACCTGACCGGATATGGTACAATCGATCATAAAGGTTGAAATCGCAATAACCTATAGGCTCTTGAGCTCGAAGTTCCTTCTTCAAACCGGAAACAAAAAGCATATAAGGCGATGGTGTGGAAGACGAAAAATATTCCGTAAGGTCTTCCTGTAACACACTGGGAGCAAACGGCCGAAACCCCTCTCTGAATTTAATTTTTAGGTTAAGTTTCTTTTGGATCTCAGGATTTCGGGGATCTGCCAGGATACTTCGGTTTCCCAAAGCCCGCGGCCCAAATTCCATACGGCCTTGAAACCACCCAATAATCTTGCCGTCAGCTATCTTTTGACTGACATTTAATGAAAGCTCACTAAAACATTCGAAATAGTTAAATAAAGCATCGTACCTTGTAAGTACTCGCCCGATTTCAGGATTGGAATATTGTGGACCCAATAAGGAATACTTCATGGCATCAAATGAATTCGGTTTAATTTTCTCTTTGCCAAAGTAAATATGATAAGCCGCAAATGCAGCTCCCAATGCCCCTCCGGCATCCCCGGCTGCAGGTTGAATCCATATATTTTCGAATATCCCGGCTTCGGCTATTTTGCTGTTTGCCACACAATTCAAGGCTACACCACCAGCCATGACCAGATTCCTGCAACCGGTAATTGTACGGGCGGTGCGTGCTAAATCGATAACAATCATCTCAGTTATTTGCTGTATGGCTAATGCCAGATCCATATGTGCCTGGGTAATTTCTGATTCCGGTTCACGGCGTGAAAGACCTAAAAGCGACTTCCATTTCCGATCATTGGTCATAGTAATCTGAGTGGCGAAATCGAAATATTCCATATTTAATAGAATTGAGCCGTCTGGCTTCACATCGACCATCTCGGTCATTATCTTTATTCGAAATTGGTTGGTCTGTTCCGAATCGGCGTTTCCATACGGGGCCAATCCCATGAGCTTGTATTCACCACTATTAACCCGAAATCCCAGATAATAGGTAAATGCCGAATAAAGTAATCCTACAGAATGGGGAAAATGAAGTTCTTTGAGAATTTTCAGGCTATTTGACTTACCTGCACAAATGGTTGTGGTTGCCCATTCACCGACACCATCTATAGTCAGAATAGCAGCTTCGCCAAACGGAGAAGGGAAATAGGCACTGGCGGCGTGAGACAAATGGTGTTCAGGGAAGAGTACTGGTATCTTTGCTGTACCGAACTGTTTCAAATGCCTGTAAAGTAGCCTTTTCATAAATAATTTTTCCTTTATCCATATAGGAATCGCAACCAGAAAACTTCTTAGGCCAACTGGCGCAAAAGCATGATAGGTTTCTAGTAACCTTTCAAATTTTAGCAATGGCTTATCGTAAAATACGATGGCCGAAAGATCATTAAAATCAATACCCGACTCATCAATCACATACCTGATTGCGTTCTCAGGGAAACCTGAATCATGCTTAATCCGGGTGAATCGTTCTTCCTGGGCTGCGGCTATAATTTCCCCATCGACGAGAATAACAGCAGCACTGTCGTGATAAAATGCAGATATACCTAGTATTGAAATGCGGGTCATGCCTAAAATATGGTGTAAATGAATGGCGCCAAAGCTGATGCCCCGGATAACGCAATTACCAGGGCCAAAAACAATAAGATCAGGATTAGCGGGATCATCCAGAATTTTTTCCGTGTTTTAAGAAAGCGAAACAGTTCTTTAAGAAATTCCATGTCACGATAAATTTTGGGGTTTAGAAGGAATCTGCCAAATCTTCGGCAGTATAGGTGTGGTCACGATCAATCATGACCGATTGAGTCCCTTTTTTAAATTGTTTTAGCCGCANTGTGTCGTGGCCAAAGANTTTCCGAAATAAACCCATTGGAGTCAGGATCAGGTAGTAAACCAGACCTAGCAATACTGCGGTGCTGATTTTACTTAAGATGGCTGATAATGCAAACCATAAAAATGCAAACGGATAAAATAATAATGGAACGAAAAGTGTGATCAAACAGGCAACTATGGCGATAAAAATTAAAATTTTAGCATTAAACCAAAGTGCAAAGACACAAACAACCAGAACTGCCACCAATCCAAATTCAACAACCTGTTTTTTCCCGATTTTGGGGTTGGTTACTTTAATTTTTTCCATAATTAACATGCTGATTTATTTGATTAACCATTGTTTTTGCGTCCATATTTCGCGGGTCCAGTTTTAAAACCTGACTCAGATATTTCATAGCCCCATCACGGTTGAAAATTTTCTGGTAGCCTTCTGCGACACGGTTAAGCACCGTTATATTTAAGGAATCGGTCAGCAGTACCTTCTGAAGTTCAATGATTTTTTCAACTGAATTCTTGACCGGGCCCAAATTGAATCCCTCCGAATTATTGGCGATGGCATAATTAAGAAATGGCAACGCTTCTGTTGGATGGTCTTCTTGCAGGAGAATTACCATCAGGTATTTCGCCTTATCGAAGGTTGGGGCCATGTAAAACGATTTTTTTAAATAAAATATCCCTTTCTTATAGTCGTTTAATTCAATACTATACTTTCCTGTAAGTTCGTAAAGTGGCTGATTTGTTGGGTTCTCAAGAACCATGGCTTCAGTTATTTTGCTAGCTTCAGAAAATCGTTTATTTTGCTCGTAATAAGCAAACAGACTTTTATTTACCACCTGCCAGCCCATTTGTTCAAATGCCAGTTTTCTGGCCAGTTTTTCTTCCAGTGTATTGACAGGGAGTTCAATTTTATAAGCAGGATCATTAAATGGCCACCTTCTTTTCAGATTCCTGATTCGGAACACTCCTGCCAGGGAATCGACACTCGAAATAGGCATCTGTTTCACCAATTGATCATACGACATTTCGGTTTCAGGGGAGACTTTTATCAGGCGGGCTGATTTAAGCGCTTCATAAAAGGCATCTGAAAGCAGTGAATAACCCTGTAGGTTTGGATGGACGTGATCGATGATCAGGTTATCACCAATGATATTGTTAGGGGAATGTCGTTCAAACGTCCCCTTGGCATCCACCAGATAGGTACTTTTATATTGAGCAGATAACTGACCAATGATTTGATTAAGCTCCGCCGGCGCCCTGAAACGCAGTAAATCAAGGTCTTTAGCTCTTTCAAAATAAGTTTTTGCATTTTGAAAATCACCTGTGGAAAAGGCAATCCGACCCAAATAGAAATTGCATTGGGCATGATCGTGAAATACCTGGTTGGCCTCTCTAAAGCAGGATTGCGCAGAAATAGTATCCCTGGCCGCCAACGCTTTTAGTCCGGAATTGTATTTTGTTGTAAATGAAGCGGGTAATTGTCCGTTTTCCGGCGTGGTTATAAATGGCGGCAAATCTTTTTCGTTGCTTACCAGGTTGCTGAGGAAAACCGGAATATTTTTTTCCCCGAATAGTTTAAGGGTTTTGCCGATGTTATATCTGAACTGTTCAATTCCAAGTTGGTACAAGTGCGACTTAAAAGGAATTTTCTGATTGGCAACAATTACCTTCATTCGGGGCGAATCAGGATCAACTGTTTTATTTCTGAAAAATTGGGTGACTTTCCGGTATAAATTAGTGATTAATTGTACTGTTTTTATTGTGCGTAATTCAATAATAATATTGGTCAGGAAGGGATTATCACCAAGAGACTGGGTAGAACCAACTCCCAAAGCCCCGTAATACTCATTTTGGCCGACATATATCAAAACGGCATCGGGTTGATAATTTACCAGCTCTTTGGCAAAATCGAGGACCGTGTACGAATTAACTGCAGTCAGCGAAAGGTTGATGATTTCAAAATTCTTCTCAGGAAATGTATATGTCAGGCGATACTGTAGCCAACGGTGAAATGAAGCGTTATAAAAATAGGGATATCCGATTGTGGTTGATTCACCCAATACGAAGATCCGGCAGGTATTGTTATCCTTTTTCTTTTTAAACCTTTCGGTATTCCCGGCTGTAGCTATCGTAGGATCGGTAAAATATTTCCGTGAGGCATAAGGGTTAAAAACCAAATAATTAGAATCATTTTTGGAATTGATAAAAAGATCCAGGTTGTCACCATAGCTGAACAGCCTCAGTGATACTTCGATAATTACCAGCAATACAAATGGGATAGCAACTCCGATTGCCTTGAAAATCAGCATATTTTTTTGTACGCCGGAATCTTCCGCTAATCCTGGTTGACGGTTCACATTCTTCTTCATTTAGTAATTTCAGATTTCTATTGGTTATTTCAATTTGCAAGATTGAACTGGCTCTGGCTGTAATTCCCGATTGTATAAGCTTACTAGGTTCTGTTATTTGTAATATCCGCAAACTACTGTATATACCTATCCAAATTTAAACAATTATCAAAAAAAAATGTGAATTATTGGGAAAATAAATAGTATTAATTACTTTTGTTTTTATTATTGCCATTCGTTAATAACTACCAATTACCTGTTTTTTTTTCTGTAATATTTGTTTAGTCATTATTAATGTGCTGAAATATTGTTCAATAAACTGTTGAATTTTTTATATAAGTATAAATTACTTTTAATACGATAGACATGAAAAAAATGAACGTCATTCAATCCTTTCTTGTTGTTTTGTTAAGCTTGTTTACATTTCCCGGGATTTCCCAAAATTCGGTGATTATTCATGCCGATAAACCAGGATCGAAAATTGACAAGGCTATTTACGGTCAATTTGCAGAGCACCTTGGGCATTGTATTTATGGAGGAATTTATGTCGGAGAAAAGTCGGATATTCCTAATACCAAAGGTTTCCGTCTGGATGTTGTTGGGGCTTTAAAAGAGCTGAAGGTCCCTTTGGTTCGCTGGCCTGGGGGGTGTTTTGCAGATACCTATCATTGGAAAGACGGGATTGGACCAAAGGCAGACCGTCCTTCAATAATCAACGTGCATTGGGGTGGTGTGACAGAGGATAACAGTTTTGGAACTCACGAATTCCTTGATTTCTGTGAGTTGATCGGGGCTGATGCCTATGTTTGCCTGAATGTTGGAAGCGGAACCGTTCAGGAGGCTGCACAATGGATGGAATATGTCACGTCATCAAATGACAGCCCAATGACCAAATTGCGCAAACAAAACGGGCGCGAAAAACCGTGGAACGTCAAATATTGGGCAGCCGGAAATGAAACATGGGGTTGCGGAGGCAACATGCGCCCTGAATATTATGCAGACCTTTATAACCAGTATTCTTCATTTATGCGTGCGCCTGGGATTTACAAGATTGCCAGTGGTGCCAATGTGGAAGATTATAAGTGGACGGATGTCCTGATGAAGCAGTCATCCAAAATGATGAACGGCATCTCACTCCATTACTATACCATTCCCGGCACATGGGAAAACAAACATTCTGCTACTCAGTTTGATGAAAATGAGTGGTTCACTACGTTACAGAAGACGCTGAAAATGGAAGAGTTGGTTTCCAGGCACTCCGAAATTATGGATAAATACGACCCTTCCAAAAAAGTGGGTCTCCTGGTTGATGAATGGGGCAATTGGTTTGATGTGGAACCCGGTACCAATCCTGGATTTCTTTTCCAGCAGAACACGCTGCGCGATGCATTGGTGGCGGGTATCAACCTGAATATCTTTAATAACCATGCTGACAGGGTCCGGATGAGTAATATTGCACAAATGATCAACGTCCTGCAATCGGTAATTTTGACCAAAGACAAGGAGATGGTTTTAACGCCAACCTACTATGTCTTTAAGATGTACAATGTTCACCAGGATGCCACTATGCTTCCCCTTGAAATTAAATGCAGTAAATACACTTCAGGTTCCGCCTCAATTGATGCCATCAATGCATCTGCTTCAATGAAAGAGGGTGTGGTAAGCATCACCTTGTGCAATCTTGATCCGGTAAATGCTCAAAATGTAAGTTTTGAAATCCAGGGACAAAAATCTGCACAGGTTACTGGAAAAATTGTCACGGCCGATAAAATGAATGCCTATAATGATTTTGGGAAAAAAGAGGAGGTTTCGATTGCTGAGTTTATGGGTGCCAACCTGAACAAGGGAAAGATTGAAGCTACGCTTCCTGCAAAATCAGTTGTTCTGATCCAAATAAGATAATCAGGTTTAGAGAGAGTTCATGCAAAAGATATCCAATGAATGAACTGCTTAAATTAAAAATGTAAGATGCAAAATACAAAAGTCAAACTCTTTAGGGAAGTTTGACTTTTGCATTTTGTCATTTGAATCTTAAAACAGATTTGTGTGACCTTGTCCTGAAAGGGATTTTCTGCCAACAGCAAGTTGCCAGCAGCCTTTAGAGCAATATTTGTGTGGCCTTAACCAAAAGTCAATAACTCATGAAGCAATTTCATTCAAGTGCCTTAATCTCCTCACTGTAATCAAATTGTAAATCCTCATGCAGCGTGCCAATCGTTTTTTTGATCCGTTGCAATTGGCGCAGGTAAATATTCTTAATGGTAATATTGTGCCGGAAGGGGACCTCTTTTTTGAATTTTTTACAGAAAACGATCAACAGTTCAACCTCTGTCCGCTTTTGTCCTGAATAATGTATCCTTTGATTTGCATAGGCGAGGATTTTGCGAATTCCTTTTTTGGTAAGATATGGTGTTGCCCTATTTAGCTCTTTAAACTGCTCCTCCACCTCTCTCTTTACCTTCCTGATATATTCTTGTTCGTCATCTGCCTCGAAAAGAAGGTAGGAGAGGAGTTCCTTGTTCTCCTTTTTAAACCGGGCAAGCCGGATACATAATTCCGGCAAATCATTTAACGGGATATTATTGATCGCCCTTCTTAGTTCAGGCAGTGAGGCTGTTGTCATCGTGTATACCGGCTATTCCGAAGTGGATCGAGTAAATATTCTAGTCCGTTCAGTTTTATTTCATAGATTGTTTGGAGGAGNATTCCCAATTTACCTTCAGGAAATCCTTTCTGCTCAAACCATTCCAGGTACGATACCGGAAGGTTACATAATAAATTCCCTTTATATTTTCCAAAGGGCATCTTGATTTGTGTGATCTGAATCAATAGGTTGGGATCAGGTTTCATCGGTAGCAATTCATTTATGTGTTACTTCCCGAACATCAGGAATTGTTATGTCTTAAGTAGGAACCGAATTGTTTATTGCAAGTTGGATTATCTGTGCTATTTCCATTAATTCTCCGGATTCAAATATAATGCATTAAAATCTTCTCACACCAATAAACGAAAGCTGTTATCAAAGATTATTTTCCTAATTTTATAAAGTTTTCGATCATCTGATTTCTGATTTACCCTGGGCCCGACTTCTGACTTCTGAATCGAAATAATAGACTTAATTTTAAAATATTGATTGTTATGAAAACTCCTGATTTATCCACCACCTATCTGGGACTTCAACTCATGAACCCTATTATCGCCGGAAGCAGCGGACTTACCGATTCTGTTGAAAAGATTATCAAGCTTGAAGCAATGGGGGTTGGTGCAGTGGTTTTAAAATCTCTTTTCGAAGAGGAGATTATCATTGAAATGGAGGAGGCAACCCATGCAATGACAAACAGGCATTTTGTTTTTCCTGAGACGATGGATTATATGGAAACTGAAGATACCGTAAATATTCTGGCAGATTATCTGGAGTTGATCAGGGCCTCAAAAAAGGCGGTTGGAATACCGATAATTGCAAGTGTCAATTGTGTGAGTTCCCAGAAATGGACCTATTTTGCCCGAGAAATTGAAAAAGCGGGTGCTGATGCTCTGGAACTCAACCTTTTCTTTCTTCCTTCCGATAGCCAGCGAGGCGAGAAAGAGATAGCCGATACAACCTTCGAAATTATCTCGAAAGTAAAACGGACCATAAAGATTCCTGTAACCCTTAAAATCAGTGCTTTTCAATCTAATTTAATCCGCTATTGCGAATATATCGATCAGGCCGGAGTTGAGGGAGTCGTTCTTTTTAACCGGTCATGGTTACCGGATATCGACATTAACCATTTGGTTATTTCTTCCGGGTTTGTACTAAGTTCGCCTTCTGATTTGGGAAATACGCTGCGATGGGTTTCCATGCTTTCCGGACGATTGAATTGCGATATTGCTGCTTCAACCGGAGTTCACGACGGGGCCGGGCTGATCAAGCAACTCCTTGCCGGGGCAAAAGTATGTCAGATTGTATCAACATTGTATATCAACGATCTGGTCCAGATTGAAAAGTTGAAAGATGAACTTTCAAAATGGATGATCGCCCATGAATTTAATACTATTAGCGAGTTCAGGGGCCGGTTAAGCCAGTCAAACAGTGGTAACCCTGCAGCATGGGAGAGGGTTCAGTTTATGAAGCACTTCCGAAATTTCGTATAGGTAAGTCATTGGTAAATATCTACCTGGAAGAATTTTCGTTCGTTCAAATAATGCAAGATTAAAATTGTAAAGTGCAAATCGTAAACAGATGATTAAACACTTTGCATTTTGCACTTTATATTTTATATTTTGCACTTATTACTCATTGTGCCAGGAACTTATATGTAATTGTCCCTTTCTGTCTTTCAGGAGCTTTGGGATCTTCATTAAATACAGTTTTCTCTGCAGCCTGTTTGGCGTAGGCTAAGGTGGTTATATCCGCTATTGCCGGGTTTGGCCTTGGCTCTGCTTTCAGAACGTTTCCGTCACGTCCGACTACGATGTCGACAATTACCTCACCTCCTCCTTCTGCAAGGTAAATCGGAATGGGCAGGACCGAATGATACCGGTTCTCGAGCGAATAATGAATGTTCGATTTCCCCTTAAAGTTTGACTGCTTGACCTCTTCCCGGGTTTTCCCTTCTGCATGATCTGCAGGCATTGGGATATCACCGATTTCTGGAATTTTCCGTGCAAGCGTTTTATTTACATCGCTAACCAGTTTTTTAGCGTCTTCAATCTCTTTTCTATACGCCTTATCGAAAAACGGATCCCTGGACGATCCGGCTGCATTATCATTGCCTTTAGCAGCATCATTGACACCTCGGTTTGAGGCCAGTTGATTCGTTTCGGACTTTTGCTGTTGGGTAGTAACCGTCTCCGATTGTTGCTTCTTTAATTTTTCAGGCTCTGGTATTTTAAGATCCATTTCGCTTAAATCCAGGACAATGGCATCCTTTTGCAAGCGATCACCAATAGTCAGCCGGGTAATGAGTAAAAATAGAAGAACCAGGATGTGAAAAATCAACGTGGTGATCACCCCGTAGATATTGTGTTTGTATATTTCTTTAACCTTTCCCATTTGCTGCGGGCAAAAATAAGCAATTTATATGGCCGGTTTTATCTCTGTTCAGATAAACTTTTGATGTGCTTTCCCTTTCCCGTTAAAGAGAACTACCTTTGAACCCTAATCTGAAAATAAAAAGGTGAGAGTTTGTATTGCTGAAAAACCCAGTGTTGCCAAAGAAATTGCTTCAATTATTGGGGCTAAGAGCCGGATGGACGGCTATTATGAAGGAAATGGCTATCAGGTTACCTGGACTTTTGGTCACCTTTGTACCTTAAAGGAGCCGCATGACTATTCTCCGCAATGGAAATCGTGGGATATGCGCGAGCTTCCAATGCTACCTGACCGGTTTGGAATTAAGCTGATTGATGACAACGGGGTTAAGAAACAGTTTGGGATCATCGAAAAGCTTGTCAACAATGCTGATGAAGTGATCAATTGCGGGGATGCCGGACAGGAAGGGGAGCTCATTCAACGATGGGTGCTCTCTAAGGCGGGTAACAACAAACCGTTAAAACGACTTTGGATCTCTTCGTTAACAGAGGAAGCAATAAGGGAAGGGTTTGAGCATTTACGTGAGGGGCATGATTTTGATAACCTCTATGCTGCAGGCAGTGCACGGGCAATTGGCGACTGGCTGCTCGGCATGAATGCCACGAGGCTCTATACCCTCAAATACGGCCAGAATAAGCAGGTTCTTTCAATTGGCAGGGTGCAGACACCAACACTTTCGCTGATTGTCAAACGGCAACTCGAAATCGATAACTTCAAACCGGAACCTTACTGGGAGCTTAAAACAAAATACCGCGAAGTTATCTTTTCTGCTACTTCAGGACGATTTGCCTCTGAAGAAGAGGCATCGGTGCAGCTTAAAGAGATAAGCGGATATGAATTTTATATCGTATCGTACGAAAAGAAAACAGGGAGTGAGGCCCCTTTGCGTCTCTTTGACCTGACCTCACTGCAGGTGGATGGTAACCGCAAATATGGATTTACTGCTGAAGAGACACTGAAATTAATTCAAAGTCTGTATGAAAAAAAACTCACTACTTATCCGCGTGTTGATACTACTTACCTTTCAGAAGATATCTATCCCAAAGTGCCCGGTATCCTGGAGAAATTAACCCCTTATCAGGAATTTACGGCGCCTTTGCTTAATGCAAAAATAAAGAAAACGCCGAAAATATTTGACAATCAAAAAATTACGGATCACCACGCGATTATTCCAACCGGTGTACTTTCAAGTTCACTCCCCCCTGATGAACGTAAAATATTTGATATGGTTGCCCGGCGATTTATCAGCGTTTTTTATCCCGATTGCAAAGTGTCGAATGTTATCGTTTTAGGTGAAGCAAATCGGGTGGAATTTAAAGTAACCGGGAAACAGATTCTTGAACCTGGATGGCGGGTGGTCTATAAAGAGGATGCAGGCAAAGCTTCTGCCGATGAAAATATTCTCCCCCTGTTTCAAAAAGGGGAACATGGCCCTCATGAACCTGAACTGGGGGAGAAAATGACTCAGCCTCCGAAACATTATACAGAGGCAACCCTGCTTAGGGCGATGGAGACTGCAGGTAAAAATGTGGATGATGATGAACTTCGGGATCTGCTCAAACAAAATGGGATTGGACGACCTTCAACCAGGGCTAATATTATTGAAACCCTTTTCAGACGAAAATACATCTATCGGGACAAGAAAAAAATCGTCGCTAATCCTACCGGAATTGAGCTAATCCAGATCATCGAAAATGAATTGCTTAAATCTGCTGAACTCACCGGTCAGTGGGAAAAGAAGCTGAGACAAATTGAAGAGGGGAAATACGAAATTTCAGCATTTATGGCTGAAATGAAAGAGATGGTAACTGAAATTGTCAGGCAAGTAAAACAATCGGCTGGCAAAGTGATTGCCGTGGCTCCGCAGGAGGAAAAAGTTGCTCTCAAAAAAGCGATTACTCCAACCAAAAAGATCAGAACTCCTATATCAGTATTGAAGGATTCAATAAGTTGTCCCAAGTGCAAAAAGGGGGAAGTGGTTAAAGGAAAACAGACATGGGGTTGTACTGCATACCGTGATGGATGTGATTTCAGACTTCCGTTTGAATTCTCAGGGAAGAAAATCAGCGATACAAATATCAATGCCTTGTGCAGAAAGGGGAAAAGTGGCGGGATTAAAATAATTGATTCAGAAAAAAAAGAGATGAGTGGTCATATTCTTTTGAATAGTAATTTTAGCCTTTCTTTTGAACCCATGGTTTTGGAAGAGTTGCACTGTCCAAAATGTAAAAAAGGGCTGATCATAAAGGGTAAAACAGCATGGGGATGTGGTGAATTCCGAAATGGTTGCCTGCTCAGAATCCCTTTTGTCTATATGGGTAAGGAATTGTCAGAAAGTCAAATGGAACAGCTGATCCGGAAGGGAAGAACAGGAAAAATAAATGGATTTATTGGAGTTGGCAGCTCCAAAATCGATGCCAGATTAGTCTTTGATAAGGATTTTAAGATTAATTTGGAATATTAGTAACTTGTTTTAAGTTGAAAGTTAGTTCAAACTAAACTTTTAAAGCAGCGAAATGTTAAGTTTATTATAGGTAAAAGTTAAAATATATGAAATTTTCCCTGAACAGCAAGGATAACGAAGGTTATAGCAAGGTTGAGGTTTACAATGAGGCAAACGTGCTCAAAATGGCAGAGCATTATCGCGAAATTCTAAAATTGATTGGTGAAGACGTTGGGCGTGAGGGATTGCTTCAGTCTCCTGTCCGGATCTCAAAAGCGATGCAATTTTTAACGCAGGGATATAATATGGATCCTGACGAGATTCTTAAATCCGCCCTCTTTAAAGAAGATTACCGCCAAATGGTAATTGTGAAAGATATAGAGATTTATTCGCTCTGNGAACATCATATGCTCCCATTTGTCGGAAAGGCTTATGTAGCCTATATTCCGAATGGATATATTACCGGTTTGAGCAAGATAGCCAGGGTTGTTGAGGCCTACTCAAGGCGTTTACAGGTTCAGGAACGGCTCACTACCCAAATTAAGGAATGCATCCAAAATGCATTAAATCCACTTGGCGTAGCTGTCGTTATCGAAGCGAAACATATGTGTATGAGTATGCGGGGAGTGGAGAAACAAAATTCAGTCACAACCACCTCTGATTTTACAGGGGCTTTTCAGAAAGAGGCTACACGTCAGGAGTTTATAAGATTAATTTCATCAAATTTGTCATAATTTCGCTAAATTTAGTAGTTTTGCAGCTGTAAATTTTAGAACGAAAAATTATGAAGGCATATGTATTCCCGGGACAGGGAGCCCAATTTGTTGGAATGGGCAAAGATTTGTATGACAATTCGTTAAAGGCACGCGAGCTGTTCGAAAAGGCGAATGAAATACTCGGATTCCGAATTACCGATCTGATGTTTAATGGCACAGATGAGGACCTACGTCAGACTAAAGTTACTCAGCCTGCCATTTTTTTACATTCAGTAATTCTGGCAAAAACGTTGGGTGACAGTTTTCAACCCGACATGGTAGCCGGACATTCTCTGGGTGAATTCTCGGCCCTCGTTGCGAGTGGGGCCCTATCCTTTGAGGATGGACTTATCCTGGTTTCCAAACGGGCTTTGGCTATGCAAAAGGCCTGTGAAGCTGAACCTTCAACCATGGCAGCCATTGTCGGGCTTGAAGATGACGACGTCGTTGAAATAATTTGCAGTGAAATCAATGAAGTTGTGGTTCCTGCCAATTACAATTGTCCCGGACAGCTCGTCATTTCCGGATCCCTCCAGGGAATCGACCTTGCCTGTGAGAAACTTACATTCGCAGGTGCAAAGCGTGCGTTGAAATTAAGTGTGGGTGGAGCATTCCATTCTCCCTTGATGGAACCTGCCCGTGCAGAGCTGGCTGAGGCGATAAATTCGACAAACTTTGCGACACCCGGTTGCCCTGTTTACCAAAATGTGAATGCCACACCGGTGACAGCTCCTGAGGAAATCAAGAGAAACCTGATCGCACAGCTGACCGCACCTGTCCGGTGGACCCAAACAGTAAAGAATATGATCGCTGATGGATGCACTTCATTTACAGAAGTTGGTCCGGGACAAGTACTCCAGGGGCTGGTCAAAAAAGTGGACCGGTCGATGAATACTGCCGGTATTAATACTTATCAGGGATAAATAAGGAGATACAATATTGAAGAGAGGGTATCCCAAATCAGTCGGATGCCCTCTCTTCTAATGAGTTCTGATACCCTTTCTTAGCAGCTAACTTGAATATCATATCTGGTGTTAAACGTCTTAAACAAAGCCTGAAATACCTTCTTTCTCCGGTTAGATATCAGCCAGCTGCAAGTTACCGGTTGCAAGCTTCTTTTATTGGGTTAAAGGAACACTGCTGTACAAATGATATTCTCCGGGCTGAAGGGTCACATTATAGGTTGTATAGGTAAGATTAATGCTTGTTCCTGTAAAATTGTCATACCAGGTACCATTTGAGGGAAAAGTTATAACAGCCGATTGCGGGATAACATCAAAATTACCAATCACTTCAACATTTGCAGTGGGATCTTTTAACTGTATAGTTTTAACTGCCCCTCCGAGATTATACGAAAATATGGTTGATGCGAACACCGGATTTTTAATTTTCATATTAATCATTTTAGAGTATACGCTAAATAAATGCATCCTGTTCGGATCAGATGTGTACTCCCAATGAATGGGCTTATCACCTAATCGGCCACCATTGTCTATTGAAATATCATACCCTAATTCCCCAAACTGCCAGATCATCTTTGGACCCGGAGAAGAAAACATGAAGACCGCCCCAAGTTCATCCCGCTGCAAGCCTGTTGGCAGAGTCTTGGTATTATAGCCACCGGAGGCATTTCCATAAGTTTCATTTTTATACTGAAGTCTTTCCTGGTCGTGGCTTTCAAAGTAAGAAATAATACTATATGCTAATGATGATGAAAANCCAGACTGGTCATAGAATAATCCGGAAATGTCCCAGCTGGGATTTGTGGCCCAACCCATGGTAGCTTGCTCGCCTGGCGTACTCAGATTATTCCACACGATGTATCCCAGTTGGGCAACGACTTGTTGTTCAGTTGGTACAGTCCAATACTCCCCTGTTATCAGGAATTTGGAGTCAACACTCTTCATATAATTGATATATTTAGTCCAGGTTGCAACCCGGCCTGCATCGTAGGCGGCATAGATTGATCCATCACTTCCGGAATTGGTTTGGGTATATCCATCACCCATATCAAACCGAAACCCGTCGATATGGTATTCCTGCATCCAGTATTTCATCACATTTTCTGCAAAATACACCGTTGCAGCACTTTGATGGTTCATCTGGTAGCCAACTGCATAGGGATGCATATTGGTTTGGTCGAACCAGGGGTTATCGGGGGCAGGTTGTCCGGCTGTTGCATTCCAATACATTTGTACCATTGGTGAAGAGCCAAACTGATCCTCCAGCACAATATCCTGTAAAACGGCAATCCCCTTTGAATGGCAGGCATCAATCAGGGCTTTATAAGCATTGGGCGTACCGTAATATTTATCCAGGGCAAACATATAATTTGGATTATAACCCCATGAATCATTACCCTCAAATTCGTTTACCGGCATCAGTTCAATAGCAGTTACCCCAAGTTTTACAAGGTAATTCAACGTATCAGTTATTGTCTGGTAGCTGTGGGTTGCAACAAAATCTCTGACAAGCATTTCATAAATGACCAGATTTTTAGGATCAGGACGGGTGAAAGAAGAAGTTGTCCACGTGTATGGAGTTGGAGTTCCCTGCATGACACTTACTATGCCAGTGGTAAGATTAGTGGGATAGGCTTTTAAATTAGGATAAACACTTGCCGGTATATACTTGTCATTATCAGGATCGAGTATCTTATGACAATAAGGATCACCAACCTTTAAGGTTCCATCTATAAAATATTGATAGGCATATTCAGTTGTTGCTACCAGATTATCCACCTGAACCCACCAACGTGTACCATCTGTAGAATTTGTCATGGTATACTTTGCACCGGTAGTCCAGTTATTAAAGTCACCAATCACTGAAACCGATTTCTTGCCGGGGGCATAGAGGTTAAATATGGCGGATGTTCCTCCATTGATGAATGTAACTCCATCACCTGCTCCAGCGGGTACATCTATTTTTGTAGGGCCAACGGGAGTCGGTGAGATGGAGGAGCTTTTCTTACATGAGGTAAAACTGATCAGGAAAAAAGAGATCAGTAAAAAATAAATAATCCTGATATTCATATCGTTAGTCCTTTAACTTGTTTCTTTGGTTATAAATCTTTATTTAGATTTAAAAGATTTGGAACAAAGTTAAGATATTTTCTTTTGTCTGAACAAACAAGGTCAAAAGCAATTGGTTTTGGTACTCTAATGCCGGGAATTTTACCGGTAAATAATTAGAGGAAGAGTGCTACCGAGATGAAAAGAACCTTTATTAATAATTGAAGAAATTTAAATATCACGAATGATCATATCCATAATAAAAATTCCTAAAATTGCATCAAATATTTTTTTGAACTTATTTGAATACCTAAAATCGGAACAATGGAAGAACAGAAAAAAGGATGGTCAAGACGAAAGTTTCTTGGTGCGTCAGCTTTGGGAATGACAGGATTGGCTGTGCTACCTGGCATGATTGGATGTACAAAACCTGATTCGGATCTTAAAATCGGATTTATTGGATTAGGACGGCAGGGGATGTTTTTACTCGATGGATTCCTGACTATACCTGGTGTTACGGCGGTGGCTGCCTGTGATGTCTATGGCATTAAACGGAAGAGATTTGAACGAAGAGTTAATGCATTTTATACCAAAGCGGGAAAATCAGTTAAGGTCGAAACCTATGAGAAGTATGGCGACTTGCTGAATAGAGAAGATATTCAGGCTGTTGTCATTGCTGTTCCGGACCATTCGCATGCCTATATTGCTATAGCTGCGTTAAAAGCCGGTAAAGATGTATACCTTGAGAAACCAATGACTTTTACCATTAAGGAAGGTCAGGAACTTAGAAAAGTGGTGCGCGAAACCGGCAGAATATTTGGGTTAGGAAGTCAGCAACGTTCTGATCCAAATTTTCAGAATGCTGTTAATCTTGTACAAACCGGTGCAATCGGAAAAATAATCAAAGTTAATGCATATGTTGGAGCCCCTCCAAAACCTTATGATCTTCCTGAAGAACCTATTCCTGCCGATTTAAACTGGGACCTCTGGTTAGGACCGCTCCCAACTCCGATACACTTTAATCAGGAATTAGACCCGGTTATTTCGCTCGACCCCGAAGTAAAGGAGAAAACCTGGGGTGGTTGGCGCTGGTATAAAGAGATGGGTGGCGGTTTTACAACCGATTGGGGTGCCCATATGTTTGATATTGCACAATGGGGCCTCGGTATGGACCGAAATGGGCCTGTTGAAATTTCCCCGATTGGCGACGGTACCGAATTTATCTCGTGGACATATGCCAATGGGATAGTGATGACCTCTGAACCCTTTGATGAAAAGAAAACAAAAGGGGTTAAATTCATTGGGGACAAAGGTTGGATTGAAGTTTCACGCGGCTATTTTAACGCTTCTGATCCCAAATTAATTCCGACTGATAAACCTAAGAATGATGGCCCTTACGAAACAAAAATTCCTCACCAGGTAAATTTTGTGGAAGCAGTAAAAGGGCATAAGGATCCGATTGTAACAGTCGAAATCGGCCACTCTAGCGCTACCGTTTGCAATTTGGGCAACATTGCCTGTGACCTTAAACGGACCATTAAATGGAATCCTCAAACGGAAACCTTTATCGATGATACTGACGGGGCTGCCACCAAAAAACTCCATTACCAGTACAGGACAGGCTGGAAGTTGGTGTAAACTGAATTCTTTAGAATTTTCAAGAGGGTGTTCCGATTTCGGGGCACCCTCTTTTTATTTAAATATTGACCTGTAANGGATGGAGGGTTATATAAACCTATTTTTTTGCTTTTGGTATATGACTCGCGCCTGGCTTTTAGCAACTGGTGGCTGGNTTGANGACCTGTAATTCATTGATTTTTATTTTTCCCTTTTGCTGTGAAATTTGACCATCGCACAGCTGATCTTTGCTGGCAGCTGGTTGCCGGATGCCAGCTGCATCTAAAGTAATATTTATATAACTAACTGTAAACGTTANAGAACCATAATTTTAACTGCATTTAAACAAAATCGGATGTTTATATGTTTTTAATCTAAATAAAAATAGTAAAGTTGATTTTCCGAAAGTCGACCTTATTCCAAAAATCAAATCTGACTTATTATTCGGGACGAGAAATCCCAATAAAATACACTCTCTTTAAGTGGAGACCAGTGACCACTTCAAAAACGGGGCGAGCCGAAAAGCCAGATGAGTAGGAAAATAGTAATATTCAACCAAATGAAAAAAATTAAACGTATCTTACTATGGCTCTTTTTATTAATTGTAGTTTTTCTGACCAGCACTCTGATTTACATTAAATTGGCCTTGCCCAATGTTGGGCCTGCTCCCGACCTGAAAGTGGAAATGACTGCTGAACGGATTGCCCGTGGAGAATATCTTGCCAATCATGTAGCTGTATGTATTGATTGTCACTCAAAACGTGACTGGACCAGGTTTTCCGGTCCTCCTACAGAAGGAACATTTGGAATGGGAGGTGATCGTTTTGATCAGAAGTTTGGTTTTCCAGGGGTCTATTTTGCAAAAAACATAACCCCTGCGGGGATCAGTCGATACACGGATGGAGAGCTTTTCAGGGTGATTACCACAGGTGTTAACAAGGAAGGTGAGGCGATGTTTCCGGTGATGCCCTTTCACTACTACGGAAAAATGGATGTGGAAGATATCAATTCAATTATCGCCTACATTCACACATTAAAGCCGATTCAGAATGATGTTCCAAAATCATCCTCTGATTTTCCCATGAATTTTATCCTTAATACGATTCCGCATAAAGGGAATCCTACGAAAAGGCCAGAGAAAACGGATCTGATCAATTATGGAAAATATATTGCAAATGCTTCATCATGTATTGATTGTCATACAAAAGTTGATAAGGGGAAATTAATTCCAGGAACTGAATATGGTGGTGGCAGAGAATTTCCTTTCCCTGATGGGGCAATAGTCCGTTCAGGCAATATTTCTCCTGATAAGGCAACAGGTATTGGATTGTGGAAAAAAGAGGTATTCATTAGCCTTTTTCATGCACATGCTGATTCTGTGACACTCCATACAACCCTGAAACAAGGAGATTTCAATTCGATAATGCCATGGACCATGTATGGGAAAATGACCGATGAGGATCTGACTGCTATTTTTGCCTATCTGCAGTCTGTCGAGCCGGTCAGCAATAAAGTTTTGAAATTTTCTCCAGCTACAAAATAGGTGGAGGTATTTTGATTTTCAAAAAGACACACGTTGTTTCATGATCATAGTTCTGAATTAAACCAGGTTTTGAGCCTCGCGTGTCTTTGTTTAAGATATTTTACGTTATTATTTTAATTGACAGACTATTAATATTTAGTTTGCCGATTCAAACTGCTGCAGGAACCTCACATCGTTCTCGAAGTATAGGCGAAGATCGTTGATACCAAACTTCAGCATGGCA
>TBL_comb47_HYPODRAFT_10002603_pt1 | contig 22120 bp, 17 predicted proteins | sample TroBogypolimnion_40_FD_10682 | JGI IMG/M metagenome (IMG submission 10682) | reverse complement strand
CCCCGTTGGGGGAGAGGGTGTCCGAAGGACGGGTGAGGGGGAACGCTGCGAGATCGACACGCGGGGACGCTCGCCCCACCGTGGCCAAAGTCTGCTTCAGCGCGGGAATTTGTTCGAGGGCCAAACGCAGCGCAACCAAGTCCCGCGCATTGCCGCTGCCGGAACTCAGGCGGCCCAGCGTGCGTTCGAGGTCGCGCACCTGCGCGAGCTGCTGGCGGAAAGCGTCGAGGCCGAAGGAATTGTTAATGAAAGTTTCCACCGCGTCTTGCCGCTGCCGGATGGGCTCCACGGTGGCGAGCGGTTGCGACAGCCAGTTGCGCAGGAGCCGCGCGCCCATCGGCGTGACGGTTTTGTTCAGCGCGCCGTAAAGCGAGGCGTTGCGCGGCGCATCGTGATGCTGCGGTTCGAGAATTTCCAGATGCCGCAGCGTCGTGTAATCCAGCGTGAGAAAATCGCTGCGCTGATAAAACGAGATCCGCGTGAGATGCTTCACGTCGCGGCGCAAATTTTGCGTCAGATAATGCAGCGCACCCCCCGCCGCGCCGATGGCGGCGGTTTTATCCTTCAAGCCAAAACCATCGAGCGACGCAACCTTGAACTGTTCCTTGACCGTGTAAAACGCGGTTTCCGGCGCGAACGTCCAATCGTCGTAGCCACTCAAAATCTGGAAAGCGCCGCGCAATAAATCACGCAGCGAAGTCGCCTCCGTCGGAAAAATAATTTCTGCCGGTCGCAACCGTTCCAGTTCCGCCAACAGCGCGGATTCGTTTTCCAGTTCGGTTGTCAGAAAATCGCCGGTGGTCAAATCCACCAGCGCGAGGCCGAAGCTTTTTCCACTCGGATAAACGGCCGCGAGAAAATTATTTCGCTCCGCCACCAACATCCGTTCGTCGAAATGCGTGCCGGGCGAAAGGATTTGCGTGACCTCGCGCTGCACCAGCTTGCCCGGCCGGGCTTCCTCGGTTTGATCGCAGATGGCCACCTTGCGACCGACCCGGAGAATGCGGGCGATGTAGCCGTTGGCGGCGTGATGCGGCAGGCCGCACATCGGCACGCCGTTGCGCGCGGTGAGCGAAAGGTTGAGCAACTGCGCGCCGGTTTGCGCGTCCTCGAAAAACATCTCGTAGAAATCGCCGAGGCGGAAGAGCAGCAGCGCATCCTTGGGCAGCTCGCCTTTGATGCGGCGATACTGCGCCATCATGGGAGTGAGTTGCGCTTCGGCGGACATGCGGCGGGCAAATTAAACGCCTTTGCCCACAAGGTCGAAATGTTTCTGCAAAAAACCGGCAGGGAAAATTACGAGAGCGGAGACTTGCGCCGGGTCACGAAAATGAAAATCAGGGCCGCCTTGCCCGCCACCACCAATGCGATGAACGCGATGCCCCACGCGGGAAACACAAATTTGCTCACCTGCACGCTCGGCGTCACCGACAAACCGGGGCCGATCACTTTGTCCGCCGGCAGCGGGTCGTCAAAAACAATTTTCACCGGCACGCGCTGGACGACTTTTACAAAATTACCGGTCGCATTTTCCGGTGGCAGCAAGCTGAACTGCGCGCCGCTGCCTGCCTGAATGCTGTCCACATGCGCGGCAAAAGTTTTGCCGCCGAGCGCGTCAATCGTCACCGCCACCGGCTGGCCGATGGTCATGCTGGCCAGTTGCGATTCCTTGAAATTGGCCACCACCCAAACATCCGCCGACACGAGCGACAGCAACTGTTGGCCGGCCTGAACGTAATCGCCGGCCTCGATGGATTTGCGCGTCACGCGCCCGTCGGCCGGCGCCAGAATTTTGGTGTACGACAAATTCAATTGCGCCACCGCCACATTGGTTTGCGCCTCGCGCCACTGGGCCAGCGCCATGCCGGCTTCCTCGCGGGCGGCGGCGAGTTGCTTGCGGGCTTCCTCGACTTTGGAATTCTCCTCGGCGGCGTTTTCCTCGGCGGATTTCCCATCGGCCTGCGCCTTGGTGAAAGCCGTTTGCGCGGTGTCAAATTCCTGTTTGGACAATGTGTTCTGCCGCTGCAAATCCTGCGCGCGAGCGAAATCTGCGGCAGCTTTCCGGGCGGTCGCGGCGGCGGCATCCGCATCGTCGCGCGCCTTGCGGGCGGCGGCCTCGGCGGTGGCCACCTTGACTTCCATCAATTCATAAGCCGCGACGATGGTTTTATAATTCGCGTTTTGCGACTCGGCGGCAGTCGCTTTTTGCGCGACAGTCAGCGCAAAATCCGCCGGGTCAATTTCGACCAAAACGTCATTCGCCCGCACCAGTTGGTTGTCGCGAACGTGCACGGCAGCGACCTGGCCGGCAATCCGTGGCGATACGGTGATAATGTGGCCGGCAATGAACGCGTCGTCGGTGGATTCGTGCGTGAACACCTCCACGAGATAGGCGATGCCAAAATAAACCAGCACTGCCAGCACGCCAGCGGCGGGCCAGAGTAACCAGTTTTTTTTGTCGGATTCCGGCGCGACGTCCGGAGTTGAACCCGTTTCACTCATAAAATCATTCTGCCGACTCCGTCGCGGTATTTTCCCCGGCGTGATCTTTTGCGATCAACAGATAAATCGCCGGAATCACCAGCAGCGTGAACAGCGTGCCAAGCGCCATGCCGGACACGATGACGAGGCCGATGGAATTCCGCGCCGCCGCGCCGGCGCCAGTCACCATCGTCAACGGAAAATGGCCCGCCACCGTGGCGAAGCTCGTCATCAGCACCGGCCGCAAGCGTAGCAGCGAGGCTTCGCGGATGGCGGCGAGTTTTGTGCGGCCCGCGCGCTGGAGTTCGTTCGCGAATTGCACGATGAGAATGCCGTTCTTCGACACCAGCCCGACGAGCGTGACGAGGCCGACTTGCGAATAAATATTCAGCGTCGTCGTCCAGCCGTTCGTCCAGAACGGAATGTTCGGATTCGGGAATTTCAGGAAGCAGAAAATCAGCGCGCCGAACAGCGCCAGCGGCACCGAGCCAAGCAGAATGATGAGCGGGTCGCGGAAGCTGTTAAACTGCGCGGCCAGCACGAGGAAAATCAGCAGCAGCGACAAGATCAGCGCCGGCAGAAATTTATTGCCCTCCGTGCGCAGTTGCCGCGATTCCCCGGTGTAATCAAGCCGGTAGCCGGCCGGCATGATTTTGGCGCTCTCGGTTTCAAGAAATTTCAGCGCAGTGTCCAGCGGCACAATCGCGACACCGCTCAGCTTCACGGAATTCAATTGCTGAAACCGGTTCAACGCGCGCGGCGTGGTTTTTTTGCTGAAATGGGCGAACGCGCTGACTTGAATCAACTGGTTGCCGGGGCCTTTGACGTAAGTGCTTTCGAGCTGCTCGGCGTTGAGCCGCGCACCGCGCTTGAGCTGCGGAATCACCTTGTAGCTGCGGCCGGCGAGATTGAAGCGGTTCACATAATTGCCGCCGACGAGCGCACCGAGGTCCGAGCCGACGCTTTGCAAATCCAGCCCGAGCGCGGCCACCTTGTCGCGATCAATCACCAATTCCACTTCCGGCTGGTCAATCTTCGTGTCAATGATCGGCGGAAAAGCAAACATGCCGTTCGTCGTCGCCAGACGCTGAACCTGTTGCGCGAATTCCAAAATCTGCTCCGGCTCGGCGGTGGCGGACAGAACAAATTCCACCGGGAACTGTCCACCGCCCGGCAACGCCGGCGGCGTGACCATGAGCAGCCGGATGCCGGGAACTTGATTCACCATCGCCTGAATTTCCGGCGTGATCTGGAACACCGTTCGTTTGCGTTCGCCCCACGGCTGCAAGACCATGCCGCTGAAACCGCTGTCGGGCATCGTGAGCTGAAACGTCTGCGCCGTCTCCGGCACTTTCTGAAACATTTGGCCAACCGCTTCCGTGTAAAATGACGTTTGCTCGATGGTCGCGTTCGCCGGACCTTCGACAATGCCGAAAACCACGCCCTGATCTTCCGTCGGTGCCAATTCGCTTGCCGACATCAAATACATCGGAATCGCGAGCAAACTCAGGCAAATCCAGATGGCGTACACCGCCGACCGCCAGTGAATCGTTTTGTCCAACACGCGGCCGTAGAAATTTTTCAGCCGCTCGAAATCGCGGTTGATACGGCCGGTCAAGCCGTGTTCTTCGCGGTCATGATTGAGCAGCCGCGACGACATCACCGGCGAAAGCGTCAGCGCCACGATGCCGGAAATCGTCACCGCGCCCGCCAGCGTCAGCGCGAATTCGCGGAACAGCGAGCCGGTCAACCCGCCCTGAAACGCAATCGGTGTGTACACCGCCGCCAGCGTGATGGTCATGGCGATGATCGGTCCGATCAATTCCCGTGCGCCGCACAGCGCAGCATTGATGGGCGTCTTGCCTTCGCGCACATGGCGTTCGACGTTTTCCACGACGACAATGGCATCATCCACCACCAACCCGACGGAGAGCACAATCGCCAGCAGCGTCAGCAGATTCAGCGAGAACCCAAAACTTTGCATCAGAAAAACCGCGCCGACGAGCGACAGCGGAATCGCCACCAGCGGAATCAGCACCGACCGCAGCGAGCCGAGGAACAAAAAGATGACAACGGAAACAATTACCAGCGTTTCCGACAGCGTCTTCAGCACTTCGTGAATGGCGTCGTCAATGTATTTGGTCGCGTCATACGCCACGCGGCCTTTGAGACCGGTCGGGAGTTCTTTTTCGATGGCGGCCATCTCGTTGCGGACGCGTTTGATGACGTCGAGCGCGTTGGCATTCGGCAGCACCCAGACGCCCATGAACACGGCGCGTTCGCCGCTGAAGCGCACTTCGCTGTCATAATCTTCCGCGCCGAGCGTCACATCCGCCACGTCGCGCAGCCGCACCAGCTGGTCGCCGCTCTGGCGCACGACGAGATTTTGAAATTCTTCGACCGAGCGCAAATCCGTGTTCGCGGTCAAATTCACCTGAATCAGCGCGCCTTTGGTGTGGCCGACGGCCGCGAGAAAATTGTTTGCGGAAAGTTTCGAGCGGATTTCGCTCGGACTGATGTTGAACGCCGCGAGCCGGTCCGGCTTGAGCCAAATGCGCATCGCAAAGGTCCGACTGCCCAAAATATCCGCGCGCTGCACGCCTTCCAGCGCGGCGAGGCGCGGTTGCACGATGCGCGTGAGGTAGTCGGAAATCTGGTTCGCCTCCAGCAGCGGCTTGCTGCTCACCGAGCCGTCGGCGTTCGTCGTGAGGATGGCCGAGGAAAAACTCAAGTACGCCGACGCGAACTGCGAATCCGCCGTCTCGACATTGATGAGCGGAATCTCCGCTTCCGGCGGCAGGTCGTTGCGCACCTGATTCACCTTCGAGTTGATTTCCGACAACGCTTTCTTTGCGTCGTAATTTAATTTCAACCGCACGGTGATCGTCGACAGCCCGAGTTTGCTGGCGGATTCGATGTATTCAATGCCGTCCGCCGCCGCGATGGCGCGTTCCAACGGCTGCGTCACGAAACCGCGCACCAGTTCCGCACTCGCGCCGACATAAACGGTGCTGACGGTGACGGTGGCGTTTTCGTTGCGCGGATATTGCCGCACGGTCAGCGAGCGGATGGCCTGCAACCCAGCGATCAAAATGATCAGGTTGACGACGACCGCCAGCACCGGCCGGCGGATGAAAAGGTCGGTCAGAGATTTCATGCGCGGGCCTTAGCTGTTGGGCGGCGTGGGAGTTTCGGAAGTCGGCGGTGAAAGCTCGTTATTTTCCTTCACGCTCATGCCGTTCCGCAGTTTGAAAATGCCCGCTTTGACCACGCGGTCGCCGGCTTTCAGGCCGGTTTCCACGTTCACAAAATCACCGCGCGTGCGGCCGGTGCGGATGAATTTCTGCTGCACCACTTGATTGGTCGCCCCCGCCGCTGCCGGCTGAAGGACGAACACCGAGTCGCCGTAGGGCGCATTCAAAACCGCAGTGCTGGGGATCGCCAGCACCGGCTGCTGCTGTGGCAACACAATAGCCACGCGTACAAACATGCCGGGCCGCAGGCTTTCGTGCTCGTTGGCAAATTGGGCGCGCACGCGGACGCTGCGCGTGACCGTGTCCAGCTCCGGATTGATGGCGACAATTTCGCCGCTGAAAATTTGATTCGTGTAGCTGTCAGCAACCGCCTGCACCGGCAACCCGGTTTGGAGCCGCGACAATTCCTGTTGTGACAGTGAGAAATCCACATATATCGGCGCGAGCGACTGGAGCGAAACAATGCTTTGCCCCACCGCCAATTGTTCGCCGAGATTCACCAGCCGGATGCCCAGCCGGCCGCCGAACGGCGCGCGGATATTTTTCTTGGCAATAACCGCGCGGATGGCGTCGGCATTGGCCTGCGCCTGCTTGAGCGTCGCCTCCGTCGCGTCAATTTCCGCCGGCGAGACCGTGCGGTTTTCCTGCAATTTCCGGTTGCGCTCCGCGTTCAATTGCGCCAGCTCCACCTGCGCCACCGCCGCGCGCAATTGCGCTTCTTCGGAGGAAGTGTCGAGTTGCACCAGCAGCTCCCCCGGCTGCACCGTCGCCCCGGATTCAAAGGCGATTTTCACAATCGTCCCGGCCACCTCCGGCGCGACCGTCACGCCCTGCGCCGCGCTCACCGAACCGACGGCGGGAATCGTCTCCGGCCATTGCTGCTCAGTGGCCACTGCCGCTGCGATGGTTTCCGGCGGCGGAGCAAACAGCGCCGCCGCGCCAATGAGCGTCTTGATTTGCAGCACCTTCACCGCCGCCAGGCCACCGCCCACAAGGACGACCACGAGGAAGCCCGCCAGTATTTTTCGATTCATTTTTTCTCCTTGGATTGAATTGTAATTTTTTTGGCCCGCGCCTTGGGACCGGCCCCGGTCAGGAACAATTCCACAACTCGGCGGGCTGTCAACTGGTCCGGCTCGCAGGCCGGCGAAATGATGTGCGCGACCAAATAAAAATTGGCCATGCCGTAAAACCCGAAGGCCAGCTCCTCGCTGTCAAAGTGCTGGTCCAGCTCGCCTTTTTTCTGCGCCTGCTGGATAAGCCCGTGGATGAATTCAAAATTGCGCTCGCACTTGTCCGCGTAAGAAAGATTTTCCGGCAACTCGCCCGGCGCGGCAAACATGGTTGCAAAAGAAATCCGCATCAGTTCGCGATGCTGGCGGAAATAGGCGAACAGCCCCGTAAGAATGGTTTCCAACTGCGTCCGGATGTCGCCGCCAGCCGCCGCCGCCTCGCGCAGAATCCGGTAGCGTTCGTCATGCGCCTCGTGAACGAGCGCCTGAAACAGCCCGGCCTTGTCGCGGAAATGATAATAGAGCGCCGGCTTGGAGAGCTTGGCATCGTCCACGATGTGCTGCACCGAGGTGGCCGCGTAGCCGCTGTTGGCAAAATGCTTGAGCGCCGCGCGCAGCAATTGCTGCCGCGTGTCAGAATGGTTGGCTGGCTTCGCCATAAAAAGCTACCGAACGGTAGGTAAGAACCGCCGGCCTGTCAAATTCTTTCGGCGCGCCGGAAAGAGGATTGAAAGTCGGCGGCGGATTTTCTAGCCTGCTGGCGCGCGTGGGACGGCGCGCACCGATCACAACGCAAACCTTGGACGCATTTATGAAAATCTGGCCCGGACAAATTCTAGCGGTCACGGCGATGACAGTCTTGCTGGCCGGCTGCGGCCAACCGCCGACGGCGCCCGGCGCGGGCGGCGACACCATCAAGATCGGCGAATTTGCGTCGCTGACCGGCAGCGAAGCCACGTTCGGCCAATCCTCGCACCACGGCACCTTGCTCGCCGCCGAGGAAATCAACGCCGCCGGCGGTGTGCTCGGTAAAAAAATCCAGTTACTCACCGAAGACAACCAGTCGCAAGCCGGCCAGTCCGCCACGGTCGTGCGCAAGCTGATTTCCAGCGACGGCGTGGTGGCAATCCTCGGCGAAGTCGCATCCTCGCGCTCGCTGGAAGCCGCGCCGATTTGCCAGCAAAACAAAATTCCGATGATCTCGCCGTCCTCGACGAATCCCAAGGTCACGGAATGCGGCGACTATATTTTCCGCGTTTGTTTCATTGACCCGTTCCAAGGCACCGTCATGGCGAATTTTGCCAGCCAGCGGCTCCAGGTAAAAAAAGTCGCGATCCTGACCGATGTGAAAAGTGATTACAGCGTGGGCCTGACCAAATTTTTCAAAGCGGGCTTCACCGCAGCGGGCGGCACCATCGTGGTGGAACAAAATTACAGCGGCGGCGACAAGGATTTCAACGCGCAGCTCACCGCCATCAAGGCGACGCATCCAGACGCGTTGTTTGTGCCCGGCTATTACACGGAAGTGGGACTGATCGGACTGCAGGCCAAACAATTGGGCCTGACGGTGCCCATGCTCGGCGGCGACGGCTGGGAGTCCGCCTCGCTGGTGGCCATCGGCGGCGCGGCGCTGGAAGGCGATTATTTTTCCACGCATTTTTCGCCGCAAGATACTTCGGCCTCCGTGCAAAAATTCGCCACCGCTTTCCAGAATAAATTTCACGAACCCTCCGATGCCATGTCGGCGCTGGGCTATGATTCGCTGATGATTCTCGCCGACGCAATGAAACGCGCGGGCAGCACGGAACCCGCCCAAGTGCGCGCGGCGCTCGCCGCCACCCGGAATTTTCACGGAGCCACCGGCGACATCACCATTGATGCCGCCCGCAACGCCTCCAAGCCCGCCGTGATTCTGGCCATCACCAACGGCGCGTTCCAATACGTCGAGACGGTGGCGCCGTGACCGAATTCCTCCAGCAACTCATCAACGGTCTCGCGTTCGGCTCCATCCTCGCGCTGATCGCCATCGGCTATACGATGGTCTATGGAATTCTGCGGTTCATCAATTTCGCGCACGGCGACCTGTTCATGCTCGGCGCATTCGTCGGCTTTTATGTGGCGCCGAAAATCGCCGCCGTTTTTCCGCTGCCCTCGATTGCCGGCGCCATGGCGGTATTGCTCATTTCGATGCTGGTCTGCGCCGCGCTGGGCGTGCTCATCGAGCGGTTTGCGTACCGCCCGCTGCGCAAACGGCCCAAGCTCACCGTACTCATCACGGCCATCGGCGTTTCGCTATTTCTTGAATATGCCGGACAATTTTTCTTCGGAGCCGCGCCGAAAAAATTCCCGGAAATCCTGCCCGTTCTGCCGCTCACCAAAATCGGCGGCCTCAGCCTGAACAGCAATCAAATCATCGTGCTCACCGTCACCCTGCTGCTACTCCTCGCGCTGCGCTACATCGTATTGAAAACCCGGATCGGCACCGCGATGCGCGCCGTATCATTCAATCCCGAAGCCGCCGCGTTGATGGGCGTGAACACCGATGTCGTCATCAGCTTCACCTTCGCGCTCGGCTCCGCGCTCGCGGCGGCGGCGGGCATTTTGTGGTCCATCAATTATCCATCCATTGATCCGCTCATGGGCATTTTGCCGGGTCTCAAAGCCTTCGTTGCGGCGGTGCTCGGCGGCATTGGCAACCTGCCCGGCGCGGCGCTCGGCGGCGTCATCATCGGCGTCACCGAAACACTCGTGTCCGGCTACATATCCTCGACTTATCGCGACGCCATCGCCTTCGCCGTTTTGATTTTAATTTTGCTGGTGAAACCGTCCGGGCTGTTGGGCAAAAAGGAAATTGAGAAAGTATGAATTTCCACCACGCCAAAACTTTTCTGCTGGGCGCGATCGCGCTCGGCTTTTTGGCCACGCTCGGCGCGAACCGCATTAATCCCTACTGGCTATTCATTTTTTACGACATCGGCATCGGCATAGTCATGGCTGTCAGCCTGAATTTGATTAATGGTTACACCGGGCAATTTTCATTGGGCCACGCGGGTTTCATGGCCGTCGGCGCATACACTTCGGCCATCATCACCAACCAATTTGGCGAACTCAGCTTCTGCGCCGCGAACGGCATTTTTGCCGTCGCGCTGCTGGCGGGCGGACTGGCGGCGGCGCTGGCTGGCCTGCTCGTCGGCATTCCTTCTTTGCGGTTACGCGGTGATTATCTGGCGATTGTCACGCTCGGCTTTGGCGAAATCATCCGCGTCATTTTGCAAAACATGGACCCAGTCGGCGGCGCGCGAGGCCTCAGCGTAATGCACGGTTGGACCAATTTATTTTGGACCTTCGGTTTGGCAGCAGTAACCGTGTACGTCGTCGCGGCGCTGGTAAATTCCACTTACGGTCGGGGTTTCATTGCCGTTCACGACGACGAAGTCGCCGCCGAGGCGATGGGCATCAACACCACGAAATACAAAGTCACCGCATTCGTCGTCGGCGCGTTTTTCGCCGGCATCGCGGGCGGACTTTATGCGCACTCGAAACAATTTCTCACGCCCGGCGGGTTCGGCTTCATGCTCTCGATCACGTTCGTTGTCATGGTCATCCTCGGCGGCATGGGCAACACCGTCGGCGTCATTCTCGCCGCGATTTTGCTGACGTTGTTGCCGGAAGGTTTGCGCCTGTTATCCAGCCTGGAGCATCTACCCGGCTTCGCCGCCGAACGGCCGCTGGGCTGGATCGGCGACACGCGGATGATTATTTATTCGCTGCTGTTGATTGTGCTGATGCTCACGCGGCCGCAAGGACTTTTCCGTTTGAAAAAATCCGCCGCGCAAAAATAACAATGTCTGCATTGCTCCAACTGGAAAAAACCACCATTCGCTTCGGCGGATTGACGGCGGTTTCGGAATTGGATTTGCAAATTGGTCGCAGCGAACTCGTCGGCCTCATCGGTCCGAATGGCGCGGGCAAGACGACGGCGTTTAACCTCATCACCGGCGTGTATCAGCCAACCAGCGGCGCGATCCATTTTGACGGCCAATCCACTCTCGGTCGCAAGCCGTATCAAATCACCAAGCGCGGCATTGCGCGGACGTTTCAGAATATCCGGCTGTTTCCATCGCTCAACGTGTTCGACAATGTCCGCGCCGTTTTTCACCTGCATTTGAAAGGCGATGTGCGCCACGCGCTCTGGCGCGGCAAGGGTTATCATGCTGAGGAAAAATCCATCGCCAACCGCGTGCTGGAGTTGCTGGAAATTTTTCAGCTCGGCAAATTTCGCGACGAGCCGGCGAAAAGTTTAAGCTACGGCGACCAGCGCCGTTTGGAAATCGTCCGCGCGCTCGCCGCCGAACCGAAATTACTTTTGCTCGATGAACCGGCCGCCGGCATGAACGCCACGGAGAAAGTCGAACTCACGCGGCTTATTCGTTTCATCAAGGACAAGTTTCAGATTTCCATTTTGCTGGTCGAGCACGACATGAAACTGGTGATGGAAATCTGCGAGCGCATTGCGGTTTTGGATTACGGCATCAAAATCGCCGAAGGCAAACCGGACGAAGTGCGCACGAATCCAAAAGTGATTGCGGCGTATTTGGGCGAATGAATATTACAAGAATTGTTCCCCGAGATACCGAGGTCACTGCGCCTGATTTTTCTCGGTACGCTCGGCGCCTCGGCGGCAAATAAAATGTTAGAAATCAAACATCTGACGGTCGGCTACGGTGCGATTTCTGCGCTGCACGGCATTTCCTTGTCCGTCGCGGACGGCAGCATCGTCACGCTCATCGGCAGCAACGGCGCGGGCAAAACCACGACGCTAAAAACCATTTCCGGCCTGCTCAAGCCGAAAGCCGGCGAGATCGTTTACGCCGGCCACAACATCGCCGGCCTGCCGCCGCACGAAATCGTCGCGCGCGGGCTGGCGCATGTGCCCGAAGGCCGGATGATTTTTGCGAATCTTAGCGTGCTGGAAAATTTGCAGATGGGCGCATATCTCGTGCGCGACAAACACATTGTGCGACGCGAACTCGAGTTTGTTTTCGCCACGTTTCCCAGACTGCAAGAACGCGCGCAGCAAATTGCCGGCACGTTGAGCGGCGGCGAGCAGCAGATGCTCGCCATCGGCCGCGCGCTGATGAGCCAGCCGAAGTTTTTGATGCTGGATGAGCCGTCGCTCGGCCTCGCGCCGTTGCTGGTGAAAACGATTTTTGAAAAAATTGTCGAAATCAACCGCGAGCGCGGGTTGACAATTTTGCTCGTGGAACAAAACGCCAACCGCGCGCTGGAAATTTCCCATTTCGGCTACGTTTTGGAAACGGGCAAGATCACGCTGGCCGGCGACTCGGCGGCGCTGCGGCAGAATCCACAGGTGCGCAGCGCTTATCTCGGCGGCTAAAATTTTTATGAAACGCACCCGGCATTTCGCGAGCGACAATTATTCCGGCATCTGTCCGGAAGCCTGGGCCGCGATGGCCGAGGCCAATGCCGGCCACGTTAGCAGCTACGGCAACGACCCGTGGACCCAGCGCGCAGCGGATTTGCTCCGCGAAATTTTTGAGACCGACTGCGAGGTGTTTTTTGTTTTCAACGGCACCTCCGCAAATTCCCTCACGCTCGCGGCGCTGTGCCGGCCCTATCACAGCATTCTCTGCCACGAGCTGGCGCACATCGAAACCGCCGAGTGCGGCGCGCCGGAATTTTTTGCGAACGGCAGCAAAATATTGTTGCTGCCGGGCGCACACGGAAAAATTGACCCGGCGGAAATCGAGCGCGCGGTAAAGCGCCGCACGGACATTCATTATCCGAAACCCGGCGCGCTGAGCCTCACGCAAGCGACGGAAACCGGCAGGGTTTATTCCGTCGCCGAACTCCAGACGCTCGCCGCGACCGCGAAAAAACTGGGTCTGCGCGTGCAAATGGACGGCGCGCGATTCGCCAACGCAGTTGCCTCACTCGGCGTCGCGCCGGCGGATCTCACCTGGCGCGCGGGCGTGGATGCGCTGTGTTTTGGCGGCTCGAAAAACGGCATCGCGCTCGGCGAGGCAGTAGTTTTTTTCGACAAAGAGCTGGCGCAGGATTTTGATTACCGGTGCAAACAAGGCGGGCAGCTCGCATCAAAAATGCGTTTTCTATCCGCGCCCTGGGTCGGCATGTTGCAGGATGGCGCGTGGCTGAAACATGCGCGCCACGCGAACGAGATGGCGAAGCGGCTGGCAGCCGGCTTAAAAAATATTCCCGCCGTGGAAATTTCACACCCGGTGGAATCCAACGCCGTTTTTGCGAAAATTCCTGCCGCAGCGGAGCAGAAATTGCACGCGCGGGATTGGCATTTTTACACCGGCGTCATCACCGGCGACGAGTCGCGGCTGATGTGCAGTTGGGACACGACGCCGGCGGACGTGGATGATTTTATTGCGGATTTGCGGCAATGCGCGGGCTGATTCACAGCCACTTGCGGATGGTGTCCTGATATTTGGTGTACACAAAACCGATCAGCAGCAGCGCCACGCCCAGCGCCAAGAACGTCAGCACACGCCAAATGGTTTCCTGTTTCCACACATCCACCAGCACCACGCGACCGACCGCCGCCGCCAGCACGCCGAGACCAAACCAGCGATGGAAACGCTCGCGCAAAATCATTCCAGCCGCGAACCCGATCAGCGCCAGCCCCGCCCAGATCATCGTGATGAAAAATCCGCCGGTGAATGTTGCCGCCCAACACGACACCAGCCGCCACAAACTCAAGCCCGTGATCACGATAATCGCGCCGTGGATTTTTTCCGCGACCACGAGCCGTTCCGCCGCGCGCCGGAGAATTAATTGCGCCAGCAGCAACGCCAGCAGCGAGAGCAAGTTCAACCAATAAACATCCATTGCAAAATCCTCCCGCGCCCACAGCGTGGCAAGTGAAACGAGCGCATAAACCGCCGCGCCGGCCAGCGCCTCTTGCCAACGCCGCCAGACGGCCAGTCCAAAAAACGCAATGGCCACGGCCATGAACGCCGCGACATGCTGCCGGTCCGGAACGTATTGCCACAACCAGCACAGCGACATTGCCAAGGCCGCCCAGCGGTAAACGAGCGCGACTTGCAACAGCGGTTGAGCAACGGTCCCGGGTGTTTCCGCGTGCCGCGCCAGCCAGCGGACGGCGACGAGGGACATGGTCCCCAACACCACAACCGGGGCGAGCGGAAAAAACCAATCCGGTTTTTGCGTCCAAACTTGCGTGAAAAATTCCCACGCGCTCACGGCCAAAAAAATTTGTCCGCAGGCCGCCAGCGGCCACGCGCGAGTCGTGACGCCATAAATGGTTGCTGCCACGGCAAGCAAACTTGTCAGCGCCAGCCAGGCCGGCGCGCCGAACAGCGGATGCAGCCACACAAATACCATCGCCACGGCGGCGAACGCAAACAGCGCTTGGCAGCCAGTGCCAACCTTAGCGTCCACGACCATGGTTTTTTGCTTCTGCCACCAATGACTCAGGCCGACCGTGGCGGCAATGAGCAACAGCGGATTCCACCACGGCGGCGTGGCGTTCAAAAAATGGAACAGCCACGCGGCTTGGGCGAGCACCAGAAAAGTCTGGCCGAACAAGACGACTTCGCGGACGCGCAACAGATAAATGGAAAAGGTCAGCGCGACCGCCTCGGCGGCAAGCACCAGCGGCAAATGTTCCGGACGGGCGTTAAACCACGTTGTTGCCAGCCAACTCACGAGCGCCAGTAGCGTGAATGCTGCCGGCTCAACGCGGATCGGCGCACCTTCTGCCTCCATTTCGCGGTGCGCCGCCAGCGCATTAACCAGCATCAGCGCGCCGAGCACGATGCCCGCCCACAATCCCGCGCTGGCGAACGGCGATAGATTGGTGACACCCCACATCACCGCGATAACAGCGCTGGCGTAAGCCGCGATTTTGGGCGCGGCAACTTTGCGCGCGGCGATTAGGTTGAAAAAGACGATGCTCGCCACGCCCAGCACCAGCGCCACCGGCAAATGCGGGGCAGCCGAGTGGAACCACGTGGTCGCCGTCCAAACCACGAACGCGAGCAGGGTGAACGCGGTGCTTTCCAGCCGGCCGTTGTCGCGTTCGATTTTACGTTCCTGCCGCAGTGCCCAAAGCGCGTTGATCGCCAGCAAACCGCCGAGACCGACGCCGGTCGCAACGCCATGCGCATCGAAAAAATTCAAGCTCGCACCGAACCAGCCGGTCGCCAGCAACGCGGCGCTGTAGGCGAAAAATTTCAGCACCAGACTGGCCCGCTGCGCGCCGAGGACAAACAATACCACGCTTTCCGCGCCGAGCATGAGCGCGAGTTGGAACCCGGTAAATTTGGTGATGAACCCCAGCGTGATCAGCAGCAGCCCTTGCGTGAGGTAGGCGTTTTTGGCTGCCGGCTCGGTCGGAAACATTTTTTTGGCCAACCCGGCAAGCGCCAGCAACACCCCGCCGTAACCGAAACCGACTTTCCAAAATCCACCGGTGTGCACCTGCAACATCGTCAGTAGAAACAGCGAGAAAAACGCGCCATTGTTCAGCGTGAGAAACGTGGCGCGGCTGGCTCCGGATAATTTTTCGGAGCGCGAGAGAAACGTTGCCACCGTGAACACCAGCCAGTAGGCCGCCAGAAACGAAGCACCGAAATAAAGCCGCTCGTTCGCCGCCGCCCAGCGCCAGCCGTCTTCATGCAAAAACCGCCAAAACGCGTAGCCCGCATAACTCGTCGCTAACCCGGCGAACGATAGACTAGCCCAGCGGTTGCGGAGCAGAAAAACCACGGCGGCCACGGTGAGCACAAGATTGGACCACAACGTGAAATCGCCGACGCGTGTGATAACGGAGCTGTAAAACGCCAGCCCGACAGCAAACAGCGCCATGACCTCGGATTGGCGGCGGTCCGCAACCCACGCGATGACGCCGGCCCACGCCAGCAACAGCGCGCCGTCCAGAGTCGCACTGGCGATAATGCATAACGGAGGAATGTGGTGCGCCGCGTACGTCGTGAAATAAATCGCCGCCAGCCCGCCGGCGAACAGCACCTGCGCGTAATTTTTCAGCGCCGCCTTGGCCGCCGGCCGCTGCCACCAAGCGCCGGCGCCGAGCAAAAGTCCGCTAGCGAGATAAAGCAGGGAAATTTTTCCGCCCGGCCCGAGTTTGCCGACGATGTTGTGGTAAGCATAATTGCCAAAAAACGCCAGTCCGGTCAGCAGCATCACGATGCCGATGCGCACCAGCCAGTAAGTGCCCAGCCGCATTTCAAAGGAAACTTTTTCCGCGGCGGGAGCGGGAGCCAAAGCGGCGGCGGGCGGAATAAGTGGCGGACGGGAAAAATCCTCCGGCGGCGGCGCGAGTTCGGATTCCGTTATCGCTGCCACTTCTCGCATCGGCGGTGGTGGCGCAATGGCGGGTGGCGGTGCGCAAGAAACCATCGGCGGAATTTCCTCGCTTCGCGCCAAAACCGGGATAACTGGTTCGGCGGGAATGACCGGTGGCGGGAAAAATTCGGCGTCGGGTTTACGCGGCGGCAGGACAGCAGGTGCGAAGCCGGGCGGTTTTGCTTCGGCCACCGGCGGAGTCGCCGGCAACTGGCTGCGGCTTTTGCGCAGCGCGTAGAATTCTAATTCCAATGCGTGCAACCGGTCGGCTTGTTTTTCCACGGCTTCGGCAGCGCGCCGGGAACGGATCATAGCCACGGCGGCAATGGCAATGGCCATCAGGCCAAAAAGAATTTCCATAATTATTTCCTTTCGGTGGCGGCGTTTCGGGTGACAACCATTTGAAATCCGGCGAGTGGACATTGCAAGCCATAATCGCGATGGCGGCAGGACGGATTTCGTTTCATGCCAACAGCATACGAAGAAATTTTGCCCATCCTGCCATTGAAAAAAATGGATGGCCAATCAAACCAAACGATGTTCGCCGGCGGGCGGCAGCGAGGGACCGGACAATTTAATTGAAATCGCGTGTTGACTTCATGCGCCCGTTTGATAGTTTCCACGTCCCTTTGTTTGGAATTTAGATGAAAACGCATTTGCCGAAAGTGAATTTGGACCAGCGCAAGTGGCATGTCATTGATGCCGATGGCGCCGTGCTTGGCCGTTTGGCCGTGCAGGTAGCCGATATTTTGCGCGGGAAAAACAAGCCTGTCTACACGTCGCACCTTGACGCCGGTGACTTTGTCATCGTGGTCAACGCCGAAAAAGTACGTGTCACCGGCAAAAAAGAGACCGACAAGGAATACATGACGTATTCCGGCTGGAAGGGCGGCGAAAAATATGCCACCGTCGAGCAAATCCGCGCCAAGCATCCCGAGCTGCTCATCGAACGCGCCGTCAAAGGCATGATTCCGAAGAATCGCCTCGGCCGCGTGCTGCTCACCAAGCTGAAAGTCTTCAAAGGCCCGAAGCATAATCACGAGGCCCAGACGCCCGCCGCGCTCAAGGCGGCCAACTAATTTTTTGTATGGCTAAAACAGCAACCATCGAATTCCTTGGCACCGGCCGGCGCAAAACCGCCATTGCCCGCGTGCGCCTCGCCACCGGCAGCGGCAAGATCACCGTCAACGGTCGCACGTTTGAAACCTATTTCCCGCTGGACACCCAGCGCGCCACCGTTTCCTCGCCCCTCGCCCTTACCGGCACGGCAGACAAGCTGGACGTGCGCGTGAATGTGGTCGGCGGCGGTCCGCTCGGTCAGGCCGGCGCCACGCGCCACGGCATCGCCCGCGCGCTGCTCAAGTTTGACGCCACGCTCCGCCCCGCGCTGAAGGCGGAAGGTTTCCTCACGCGCGACCCGCGCGAGCGCGAACGGAAAAAATACGGCCAGCCCGGCGCGCGCAAACGCTTCCAGTTCTCGAAGCGTTGATCGCAACGGAATATTTCTCAAACCCGCTGGCCTTGCCGGCGGGTTTTTTATTTTCGTGTCGTTCGTGCATTTCACGGTTAAAATTTTTCGCAAATGAAAATTAAGAAAGTCGCCATCGTCGGTGCGTCCGGTTATTCCGGCGAAGTCCTCGTGCAATTGCTGCTCAATCACCCGCACGCGGAACTCGTCGCCGTCACTTCGCGCCAAAATGCCGGGCAGACGCTCGCGCAGGTGTTTCCCAAATTTGCCAGCCACCCGAAATCCAAGACGCTCCGGTTCACCGAGCCGAACGCCGAAGTTTTGGCCCAGCAAGCCGATGTGGTGTTTCTCGCGCTGCCACACGGCGTCGCCGCCGAATACGCCGTGCCGCTGATTGCCGCCGGCAGCGTGGTGATCGATTTGAGCGCCGATTTTCGGCTGAAAAGTGCGGAGATCTACAAGGAATTTTATGCGCACGACCATCCGGCGCCGGAGCTGTTGCAAAAATCTGTTTACGGCCTGCCGGAAGTTTATCGCGACGAAATTAAAAAATCTTTGCTCATCGCGTCGCCCGGCTGTTACCCGACGAGCATTTTGTTGCCGGTGATTCCGCTGCTGAAAGCCGGACTCGTCCAACCCACCGGCATCATTGCCGATTCCTTGAGCGGCGTCAGCGGCGCGGGCCGCAAGGCCGAGGTGGATTATCTTTTCTGCGAGTGCAACGAAAGCGTGCGGCCTTACGGCGTGCCGAAGCACCGGCATTTGTCGGAAATCGAGGAACAGCTTTCGCTCGCCGCCAGCACGAAAGTGGTTATTCAGTTCACGCCACATTTGATTCCGGTGAATCGTGGCATTCTGACGACGCTTTATCTCACGCCGGCGGAAAAATTCTCTGACGCCATCGGCGCCGACGCTTTCGGCAAAAAAATCGCCGCGTGCTATCAATCGGCTTACGCCAGCGAACCGTTCGTGCGCCTGCTCGAAGGCAAGGCGCTGCCGGACACGAAAAATGTCGTCGGCACCAACGTCTGCGAAATCGCGTGGCGGCCCGATCCGCGCACCGGCCGGCTCGTCGTGATGAGCGCCGAAGACAACATCGTCAAAGGCGCCAGCGGCCAGGCGGTGCAAAGCATGAATCTTCTCTGCGGTTGGCCGGAAACGGCGGGATTGGTTTGAGATGAAGTGGGACGCCGCCGAATACGCCGCTAATTCCGTCGTGCAGCAAAGCTGGGCGCGCGAAGCCATTTCCCAGCTGCACTTGCGCGGTGACGAAAAGATTTTGGACGTTGGCTGCGGCGACGGCAAAATCACAGCAGAACTCGCTCGCGCCGTGCCGCAGGGTTTGGTGACCGGCGTGGACGCTTCGGCGGAAATGATCGAGTTTGCGAGCGAAACTTTTCCGCCGGAGAAATTCGGCAACTTGAACTTTCAGCTCGCGGATGCGCGCGAAATCGGTGCTGGCGGTGCCACCGGCAAGTTCGATCTGGTTTTTTCCAACGCCGCGCTCCACTGGGTGGATGACCACGAACATTTTCTGCGCGGCGCAGCAGCGGTTTTGAGAAACGGTGGCCGGCTCGTCGTGTCCTGCGGTGGCAAAGGCAATGCCCACGAGGTTTTTCTCGCGTTACGCCCGGAGATGCGGCTGGCGCGCTGGCGGAAATTTTTTCGCGGGATGCCGCTGCCGTATTTTTTTTACGCGCCGGCTGATTACAAAAAATGGTTGCCGAAATACGGCTTCAAAATCACCACGTTGCAACTCGCACCGAAAGCTGCCGCGTACGCCGGTGCGGCTGGTTTCGCGACGTGGCTGCGCACAACTTGGCTGCCGTTCACGCAGCGCGTGCCGGAAAATCAGCGTGAGGAATTCATCGCCGCCGTCACGGCGCGCTATCTGGCCAAACATCCGCCGGATGCGGCGGGCCATGTCCACGTCCGCATGGTGCGACTGGAAATTGCGGCGGAAAAGTTTTAACCACGAAATACCCGAACCACACGAAAACCAATTCGGTGGGGCGAGCTTCCTCGCGAGCCGCTCCTTGCGGAGTGCCACCAGTTGGTTTTACATTTTTGTTTTTCGTGCCATTTCGTGTATTTAGTGGTTCAATAAATTTTTGAAAATGAAAAACCAGTTCAAAGAAATCACCGGCTCTATCGTCGCGCCTACCGGCTTTCTCGCCAGCGGCGTGTTTTGTGACATCAAAAAACTCGGCACGGGCAAAGGCTCCAACAAAGGCCAGAAGCGCGACCTCGCGCTCATCGTTTCGGAAACGCCGGCCACCGTTGCCGGCTTGTTCACGACCAACCAAATCTGCGCCGCGCCGGTGAAAGTCTGCGTCGAACGCTTGAAAAAAGGAAATCTCGCGCAGGTCTTGGTGGTGAACTCCGGCAACGCCAATGCCTGCACCGGCCGGCAGGGCATGGCCGACGCGCGCGAAATGGTTTCGTTCACGGAAAAAGCGCTCGGGTTTTCCGCTGGCCGGGCGCTGGTGGGTTCCACCGGGCGCATTGGCGTGACGATGCCGATGGACAATGTCCGCGCCGGTATTATTGAGGCGGCGACGCTGCTTGGCTCCGCCGGCAAAAATGCCGACCACGCGACGGAAGCCATCATGACCAGCGACACCAAGCCGAAACAGATTGCGGTGGAATTTTTGCTTGGCGGAAAAAAAGTCCGGATCGGCGGCATTTGCAAAGGTGCCGGCATGATTCAGCCCGGCATGTCTGCGACCGGCGCGCGACCGGCGGCGCTGCCGCACGGCGGGCTTCATGCGACGATGCTGGGTTTTATCACGACCGACGCAACAGTGGCGCAAAAAGTTTTGCAGGCGGCGTTGACCGAAGCGGTGGCGAACAGTTTTAACCGCATCACCGTAGACGGCGACATGAGCACGAATGACACGGTTTTGGTTTTGGCGAACGGCCTGGCCGGAAATAAAAAATTTGGATTGGCCAGTGCCGATGGAAAAATTTTTCAAGCGGCGCTAAATCACGTTTGTCTCGAACTCGCCAAGAAAATTGTCCGCGACGGCGAAGGCGTTCATCGCGTGGTAACGGTGCGCGTGAACGGCGCGAAGACCATTCAGGATGCCGATGCCGCCGCGCGGGCGGTGGCGAACAGCGCGCTGGTGAAAACGAGCTGGCACGGCGGCGATCCGAATTGGGGGCGCATCATTGATGCGATTGGCTATTCCGCGGCGAAGGTGGTGGAAGATAAAATTGACATCGGCTACGCCGCGCCCGGCGCGAAGAAAATTCTTTGGAGCTTGCAGCGCGGTCAGCCGACGCAGGCGACGTTCAAACAGCTGTGCGCGGCAGTGGCACCGAAGGAATTTGAATTGCACATCAATTTGAATCTCGGCCAAGCGAGCGCGGTGATGTATGCCGCTGATTTGACGGAGGAATATGTGGACTTCAACAAGGGCGACGTGACGGATGCGAGTTCGCTCGGCGGCTGATGATTAATTCCATTCACGTCGTGGTGAAAAGGACGGTAACCCGGTTGCCGGAAGCCCGATACAATATTATATCAACTGGATTACAGACCTGTTTCCAAGTCGTTAAAAATATTGTCATATTGCACACAAGAGGCGGCTGATTCAGCCGTGACGAAGGAACTGGCCGTGGCTATGTTATAAGCAGCTACGCTCTTAACAAACTGTGCCGCCCCATCGGTGAACAAGACCACCCAGCCTTTCGAGGGATAATGCGCAAACGAATCGGCATTGAATGGCATTCCGCCGGTGGCTTGTGATTCCAGATAATCCATGCCAAAAAGTTTGTGTCCGCCGGCTTGGCTGGATTTTTGGTACACCCGCAAGGTGTTGTAGCCCGCCGGGTCCACGACGCGGGGATTGAATAAAATCGTGGAGCGGGTCAACCCGCCGGGAGACTGGGGAGCCGGTGAATTGGGGCCATCCGAACTCAGCGGACTGGGGACCGAATACTGATCAAGACTCAATCCATTTTTACTGGAAAAGCTGGGGTCAAAAAGTGCGCGCCCATCCCCCAACAGTTTGGCGGCGTAAACATGCCCTAAATTCTGAAACTGAAAACCCAGACTATTCCCTTCATCCTGAGGGATTCTCGTATTGGCCGGGCCGGAATTGGGACCGGTAATGTAGCGGGCATAATGCTCACCTTTTAATTGATTGAGCGGATGACCAGTCGGGTTGGTGGTGTCATACCAAACCGGATAATAATCCCTTGAATCCCCGGAATAAATATTACATGCCACCGCCACTTGATGCATGTTATTAAGACACTGCACCATTTTTGCTTTGCGCTTGGCACTGGCCAGCGCGGGCAGCAACATCGCCGCGAGAATCGCGATGATGGCGATCACCACCAGCAATTCAATCAAGGTGAAGCCAGCACGGACGCGGCCGGCGGCGGTTTTCTGGGCAGATATTTTCAGATTCTTGGAACGTCATAGTGGATAGAGATTGAGCTTTCCGCAGAAAAACAGGATTCGAATCCGGTAATTCTGGAAATTGCGGAAGCCGCGGGCTGCGGATTTGATGCTCTTTCAA
>TBL_comb47_HYPODRAFT_10002601_pt1 | contig 22126 bp, 25 predicted proteins | sample TroBogypolimnion_40_FD_10682 | JGI IMG/M metagenome (IMG submission 10682) | reverse complement strand
CAGATGAACAAAATAAATAGAAAAATATAAAAATAAAAAATATAAAAATAAAAAATATAAAAATATAAAAAATTAAAAAATTAAAAAATTAATAGAAAAATAATATAATGATATTATTTATTTTTTATTTTTAATTAATTTTATTTTAAAATTTTAATTTTAATTTTAAATAAATTAAAATTGATTTATATATATTTAAATATATATATAATAAATATATAATAATGACACATGAAATTGATAATATTGCTTCTGAATATGAATCAGATGAAGAATCCATATATGATGATTCAAATAGTGACAATGACGATGATACAAGCACAGTTATTTCAGATTCATCATCCGATGACCCACAATATACAGGAGGTGGAAAAGATATAAATAATGATGATGAAGCTGATGAAGAAAATGTAATTGATAATAATTTAATTAATGGTGATGAAGATGCAGATAGTGGTGATATTGAAGATGATATAGACGATAATAATGATGATGATACTTTGTATTTACAAAAATTTAATGAAGAAATAAAAAAAAATTATATTTTAGATTTTCATCCAGAATGTTATGCAAATAATTATGACGAAATAAGTATTTTAACAAAAGTTGTTCGTGATAAAAATAATAATATTATTGATAATCTTCATAAAACCATACCATTTATGACAAAATATGAACGAACTCGTGTTATAGGTCAACGAGCAAAACAAATAAATTCTGGAGTAAAACCATTTGTAAAAGTTCCTGAAAATATTATTGATGGTACATTAGTAGCAGAATTGGAACTTTCAATGAAACGTATTCCATTTATTATTAGAAGACCAACCCCCGGCGGTGGATGTGAATATTGGAATTTAAAAGATCTTGAAATTATATAAATAAAAAACTAGTTAAGAAGTTATTAATTAAATTATAAAACATAATGAAAATTGCATTATGTTTTATTATTAGTTATTCACATATAGTTAATAAAGAGCATATTTGGATTGAATGGATAAAACAAAATAAAGATATAATTAATGTATATTTTCATTATAAACATTATTCAAAAATAAAATCTGAATGGATTAAAAAAAATGCAATTAGTTCATCATATATTGTTGAAACTGATTATATGCATGTTGTTCCTGCATATATTTCATTGATGAAATATGCAATAAATCATGATACATCAAATAAATGGTTTTGTTTTTTAACTGATTCTTGTATTCCAATAATACATCCTTTAAAATTTCGTGATTTATTTTTTGAAAATTATTCAAAAAGTATAATGAATTGGAAAAAAGCATGGTGGAATATTCAGTTTTGTAGAAGAGCAAATTTACATATATTTAATAAAGAATTTCATTTAGCAAATGATCCTTGGTTCATATTAAATAAAGAAGACGTATTATCAATTATTAAATATTCCAATATAAATAATAATATTTATAAATTTATTTGTAATGGAAATATTGCAAATGAAAGTATATTTAGTATAATATTATATAGTTACAATAAATTAAAAAATGTTAAATCAAGTATAACTCATGCAACAGATTGGTCTAGAATGACAAGTGCAACTAGTCCTCATATTTTTAAAGAAGGCAATGATAATGATATTACATTTATTACTAATTTTTTAAATGAAAATAAATATACAATGTTTTTACGCAAAGTTGATATTGATTTTCCTGATGAAATATTATTAGATTTTATATATGGTAAAGAATATATATGTAAAAAAAAATTTATTACAAAATATAATTTCATTATTATATTTCCTTTATTTGTACTTTCTATTATAATGATAATAAAAATACTTTTTTTATACACATAGATACTTTTTTTATACACATAGATTATGAGTAAGGACGGTAATATTGGTGTATCTAATTTTTTTGACTTTTTGTGTTGTGTATTTTCTAGAATTGATTATGTAGAAGATCCATTAAATATTTTTTTGATTTCTGGTGTATTTCGTATACTACCGGATGAAATAATAAATAGTTTATCCAAAATATCGGATACTAATTTTACTATTGAAGATGAAAAAGTATTTCCAAAAAATTTGCTTACACGAGATGGAAATACATCAATAAATTTTATAGAATATGCAAAACGAATCAATGAGTTGATTGAAAATACGAGTAAAGGTCCTGATTATAAAAAAGAAACAGATGAAAATCTTAAAATAATTAGTATAGCAGATTCCAATTATGGTAATGTTTTAATTATAGGACATAAATTATTACCTAATTTTGTATTTGTATCATATAGAGGTACATATAGTACAAAAACCGCAGCATCTTATAGTAATCCAAGTTCAATATTTCCTTTTTTAGTAGATATAACAATGCAAAAAAAAATGTTAAAGGGGATTGCCAAAATTACAATGGAAATTATACATACTATTTTTCATGCAATGGAATATATGGCAGAGTTTTTAAAAGAATCAAATAAAGATATTCGTCCTATTCCTGTTTTTACAGGACACTCGTTAGGTGGCGGAATGGCAACAATTGCATCAGATGCATATTGTAGTTTAGTACAGAAAAAAAACAAAAAAGATGTTTTTCATACTTATGGACTAAATGATAAAGCGATTTGTATTTCTTTTGGATCTCCAAGAGTTTTGAATGAAATAGCAAGTCAAGAATTGTGTTCATTTGTTGTAAATAATTCTTTGATTTTTCATCGTTTTTCTAATCATGGAGACCCAGTAACTTCTTTACCCCCACCAGGCTTTGGATTTTATCACCCATGTTCTAGTAAAAATGATAAACTTAAATATAATAATATTTAAATATAATATAATATTTAAATATTATATATGACAAATACATTAACAATAATATCTCATATATTTAATGAAGAATATTTATTACCTTTTTGGTTAGAGAATCACATGAAGATTTTTGACCATGGAATTATAATAGATTATTGTTCAACTGATAGATCAGTTGAAATAATTAAGAAATATTGTCCAACCTGGGAAGTAATTAAAACAACAAATTTAAATGCAAATGGTACCCCTAATTTTGATGCAAAATTAGTAGATTTAGAGGTAAATACAATTGAAGAACGAATTAATGGTTACAAAATTTGTTTAAATGTTACTGAATTTTTAGTTATTACAAAATCTAAGGATGAGATAATTAAATCTTTATGTAATAATGTATATTATCATATTGATAGTCATAATATTATGAATAATAAAGAAAATTTTTTTCCTAAAAATACAATAGAGTTTTTCAAAGATATTACATTAATTGGATATGCAACACCCAATGGGCGTGGTCATAGAATATTACATTCAGATTTAAAATTAAATTATTGTTATGGAAGGCATTATCATCATACAGAAAATCCAGAAAAAAATATTTATAATAGTGAATTATTTTTTATATTGTGGACAAATTTTTATCCATGTAACAATAAAATATTTGAAAGAAAACTTCAAATACAAAATAATATTCCATTGTCCGATATAAACTCAGGATTTGGGTTTCAACATATTACAAACTTACAATTATTAGAAGATAAGTATAAAAATGAATTAATAAATAATGTAATAAATGTTAATACTTATTCAACTCATATAAAAAATACTATAGATAGAACTTGTGAAAAACTTAAACAAAATAATATATATTATTCAGAATTGTTCATTGACTGTAACTGGGGAAAGGATCGTGTAATACTTGAAAATGATATTAATTTATTAAAACATACTGATTTTGATGATATTGGTTATAAAATTTTAGACACTGCAATTTTTAATAACTTATTGCAACGATTTATAAGAAATGAAATAAAATTTATTACAAATAAAGAAATTAACTTAGAAAATTATCATAATGAAATCACTGAAGAAGAACATAAGCTTATTTTAAATTCAATGCCATATAAAAAAAATATGTATTCTGATGTAGAAGATTTTACTAATTATCTTGAAAAGTTTATTTCTGAAATATTACATGAACCTATTAAAATTTTTAATCATGATTTATGGTTTAGAATATGCCGACCAAATAATATAAGTGAAAATGATTATAATCCTTGTCACCGAGATGTATATTTAGATTTTTACAGAAATATAGTAAATATATATTTACCTATTACCGGATCAAATGAAAATTCTTCATTGTCAATTCAGCCATATAGTCATAAATGGAATGAAAATGAAACAATGGTTACTCAAGGGGGTGCATTTTTTAAACACCAAAATAAAAAATATTCAGTTGATGCAATCGTTGCGAGTATGATTCCATTAGAAATGATTAGACCAAATCCTAAAGAAAATCAAATGATGTTATTTTCACCATATTTGATACATGGTTGTGCAAATAATGATAATAAAGATACAACTCGTATTTCATTAGAAGTACGATTTATAAGAAACGATAATAACGGAATCAAACAAGAAAATGATTTTAAAGAGTTTTTAAAAATAAGAAATTGGCGATAAGTATTTCCATTGTAAATTAAATATAAAAATATATATATGACAGATTTCAAGATAATACTATTTGCTCATGTTCGCAATGAAGAAGAATTAATCCATTTTTGGCTAAACTATCATAAAAATATGTTTGATCATGGTGTAATTATAGATTATTCATCATCTGATAAAACATGTGCCATAATAAAAAAAATATGCCCATATTGGGAAATTATCAAACCCACAGAAAATTTTGGTTCTTGTGTAAATTTAATACATGATTTAGAAGAAAAATATGTTGGATGGAAAATAACATTAAATATAACTGAATTTTTATTTGTTGATAATTTACGAAAGTTTATTGTAAATTTTGAGAATGACCATCCTAATAAAATTGGTATTAGAACACGTGGATGTGTAATGGTAGATAAAGATAATAAAAATATTGATATAAATAAGCCTATTGTATTACAATATACAAATGGTTATTTTGAAGAAGATTTACAAAAATATGTAAATATGAATGATTTAAATCAAAATATTTTACATTCAAATGATCATATTATAAAAACAGCAACTTGGATTAATATGGGGATTGATGGAAGGAGTAGACTACTACATAAATGTAAAAATGGGCGTTATTTACAAGGCAGACATAGTACTCTACACGAAAATGTGTATCCAAAAAATACAGGGTCATCACCCGAAAGTGATTTAATTTTATTATATTTTGGTTATGCCCCTTATGATATTTGTAAAATAAGATATGGTAAAGATTGTACACCTAGAATTAGTCATTTAAATATAGATTTATTAATATCGCATCATAATAAAATTTCTTATGACTTATTAAAAGATGAAAGATTTAACAACATGTACACAATATTAAATAACCTTTTATTAGTTTAACAGGTTTAACAGTAATACTGCTTGTTTTGGTTTAGGATCAACAAATAAATTTGTATTATATATATAATAATAATAATATATATATATATATATTATAACATATGGAAGACGACTTACTAAATAATGCTTTAATTACTGGAGGAAGTGGTATGATTGGATCTAATATACATTTTGGATTTAAACCTAGTTCTTCAGAAATGAATATTACAAATTCAGAATCAATTGAAACATATATTAGTAAAATACCAAGTATATCTTGTATTATTCACCTTGCAGCAATTAATTTAAGAGAATGTGAAAATGATTACGCAAAATCAATAAACGTAAATATAAATGGAACAATAAAAATGTTAAACATCGCCATGAAATACCAAATACCATTTATTTTATTATCAACTGGTGCGGTTTTTTCTTCTAAAAATCCTAATATTAAATTTTATGAAAATTTTGAAAAAAATCCTAATTGTGTTTATGGATATTCAAAATCGTCGTCAGAAGATATTGCCATGTTATATGATAAAACGATTTTAATAAGAACTGGGTGGTTATTTGGTGGAAATCAAAAAACTCATTATAAGTTTGTTGAAACAACTATAAATAATTTAGTATTAAATACTGAAATAAAAGCATCTAATAATTTTTTTGGTTCGCCTACATATGTTCTTGACCTTATTGATCATATGAAATTTTTGATACAAAAATCAAAATATGGAATTCATAATGTGGTTAATGATGGTATTGCGTCTGGTTATGACATCGCTTTAGAAATATCTCATATATTAAATTCAAATGTAAATTTAATTTTACCTGTTTCTTCAGAATTAGTTCCTAATTCTGGTCCTCAAAGAAGTTCAACTGAAGTATTGGATACAATTCACCATTTTAATAAATTGCGTTGTTGGAAAGATTCATTAATGGAATATACAAAATTATATTACAAGAAAATAAATATGTCAATTGATAAAACAGACAATATATCAACTAAAACAATTATATCTAAAAAATGGAATAATCGTGATAGATGTCGTTTGTGCAATGATTATAATTTAAAAGTATTTTTAAAACTTAATCCTACACCTCCAGCAAATCATTTTGTATCTGAACCAATTATTCAAGAGGTTATTCCTCTTGATGTTTGTATATGTGAAAAATGTAAACATATTCAATTAATTCAAATGGTTGATCCATGCTATCAATATTCTAATTATTTTTATGTATCATCAACATCACCGTCTATGTCAAATCATTTAAAAAATAGTGTAATAGAATTCACAAATATTTTAAATATATCTAAAACAGATGATTATATATTAGAAATTGGTGCAAATGATGGCGTTTGTATAAAACATTTACTTGATAATGATTTTAAAAATGTTATTGGGATTGATCCAGCAGCTAATATTAATAAAAGACACAATCTTCCAATAATTTGTGATTTTTTTGGATCAAATATTTTAGAATCTTTTAAAGAAAAATATCAACCATTTAAATTAATATACGCTTTTCATTGTTGTGCACATATAGAAAATATAAAAGATATTTTTCAAACCATATATAATTTATTAGATGATAATGGAGTGTTTATAATGGAAGTAGGATATTTTTATGCAGTATTATGCAATAATTTATTTGATACAATTTATCATGAACATATTGATTATCATACATGTAGTGCTATACAACAATTTGCATTATCAAATAATTTACTTTTATACAAAGTGTGCGAAAATAATATTCAAGGTGGATCTATTCAGTTTTTCTTTTGCAAAAATAATAATACCATGGATATAGATAATAGTGTATATCAAACAATTGAAAAAGAAAATATAATAGAATTGCATAATTATGACAAACTTTTATTATGGCAAAATAAGATAACCTTATGTGGGAATGATATTAATTACATATTGAATAGCTTTATTTCGTTTGGAAAAAAAATAGCCGGATATGGAGCATCTGCAAAATCTACTACATTTTTGTACAAATATAGATTAAATAATAAAATAATAGATTATATCATTGATGATAGTATTTATAAACAAGATTTCTATTCACCTGGATTACACATTCCCATAAAATCATTAAATCAGTTGGAAATACAAAGAGTAGATTATATTATTATATTGTCTTGGAATTTTACAGAAGATATTGTAAAAAAATTAGATAAATATAGAAAAACTGGACTCAGAATAATAATACCATTTCCAGAAATAAAAATTATATAAAATTAATTTACCTAAAATATATTATAATTACAAAATCAAGTTAAAAAGACATAATTTATAATATTATAATAACATAATGAATATTCGTACATTTACAATATTAGGTGAGAGAAACTCAGGGACACATTTTTTACAACATGCATTATTACAAAATTTTGATTTAAAATATAATAGAAATACATTAAGTGATAAACATTTCATTGGATTTTCAGAACCATTAACTGGGGATGATATACTAATAATTTGTATAATTAGACATCCAATTGATTGGATTGATAGTTATTTTAAACGACTTCATTTTGTTCCATATGAAAATAAAAAAAGTATTGAACATTTTATTAGTAATGAATTTTATAGTCTATATGATTCTGGTGATAAAAATGGGTGTGAAATTATGAATGATAGAAATTATATAACAAATGAAAGATATAAAAATATTTTTGAATTAAGAAAAATGAAAAATGATTATTTTTTAAATATTTTACCAACAAAAACTAAACATTATTATATATTAAAATATGAAGATTTAAGAGATGATTATGAAAATACTCTTAATAAATTAAAAGAAAAATTTAATTTAATACCAAAAAATATAGGAAATACATATAAAAGAATTGATAAAATGAAAGGAACATTTATTGCATTATATGAATTAAAACCAATATTAATATCTGATGAAATAAAAGAAATAATTAAACAAAAAGTAGATAAAGAACAAGAAAATTTAATTGGGTATAATGATATTTAAATATTTATATATTTTTATATTTTTATATTTTTATATTTTTATATTTTTATATTTTTATATTTATTTTTATAAATATTATTTTTATTTAACATTTCCATCTATTAGCACATTCAATACATGTTACAAAGGTTGTCATTGGTTCATCTGCACTACGTGTTTGCATTTGGTAATACGAACATTTATTTGAATGACACTTGCGACATTTAAATGTATCAGTCATTGCTTCTTGTTGTGTATCATATTTATATTTATCTTTTTTAATTTTAGTTTGAATTAATTTTTCCCATTTATTAGGTTGCATTTCTTGATGTGTCATAAATGCAAGAGTTTTAACTGTAATATTTCCATTTTTTATTAATTCAAGTAATATGGGATTAGATAAATTTAAATAAATACTACGTAATCTATCTAAATATATTTGAATAAAATATGGATTATCCCATTTTTTAACAACTTTGCGATTTGTTGCTTCTTTTAATGAATAATTAAAAACTCCTTTTTCTAGATTAATTGTTTTTTTTTCACTTTCAATTAAAATAATAATTTTATTACGAATATTTTTTCTAAATTCATCTGGATTAATAATCTTACGCATTTATTTATTATAGTATTATAAATAGTATTTAAATGATTAAATGATATTCAATTTTATTTTTTATTAATTATTTAAATAAGTTAAATTATTATTTAAATAATTATTCATTATAACATATAAAAATGACAACAACAATAATATCATCGTTTTTATCAAATGTAAATTCAAATAGGTCAACTGAAATTTATGTTAATTATGGAAAAAAATTATTGGAATTAAATATACCAAAAATTATTTTTATTGAAAAAGAAGTATATGATACATATTTAGCAATGAATACTTATGAAAATACACATTTTGTTTTTATTACTCGTAATGATATTAATTTATACGAACATGTTGATAAAATAACAAATTTTAGTATTCATAGTGATAATAAAACCAAAGATACAATAGATTATATGATAACAATTTGCAGTAAAACTCATTGGGTTAAAAAAGGTATTGAATTAAATGTTTTTAATACTGAACAATTTGTATGGATTGATTTTGGACTTTTTCATATGGTAAAAGATAAATCAGAATTTAATATTTATATTCATAATATGATGACTAAATATTATGAAAATGTAAGAATATCGGGTATTTGGGATTTAAATATAGTAAGTTATAATAATTTAGAAATAGATATTTATAATAAAATTATGTGGTATTTTTCAGGATGTGTATTTGGAGGTAATCCAGAAAAATTAGTTTTATTTGCTAATTTAGTTAATGAAAAATGTATCCAAATTATAAATGAAAAAAAAACTCTTATATGGGAAGTAAATGTATGGTTTTTAGTTTATAAAGATCATCCTGAATTATTTGATCATTATAAAAGTGATCATAATATATTAACAATTATATATTATTAGATAATTAGATAATTAGATATTTATTATATTATTTTTCACCATCACTACTTGATTCATATTCTTCTTCACTTAATTCAGATCCAATATCTTCCACTTCTAATCCTTCATTATCATTATCTTCAGATTCATTATCATTTGTATCAGAAAAATTATCATCAATACTTTCATAATCAACAACAAATCCATCTTTAAGATATCCTTGTTTCGTTTTTTTTGATTCTGGAATATTATCAAGTTCATCTTCTTCATTTTCATCTTCCATACTTGTTGCATTTAAATCTTCAAATCCACCAAATAATTTTTCATATATTTTTTCCCATTGTTCAATTGATAATGATGTAAGAACTAAATTATTATTATCTTGTTTAATACTGCATATGAGTAAACAATTTCCAAAAAATATTGTTGTATCAATTGGTGGAGGAAAGTCGTATTTATTTTCAGAATTAGCCTTACCTGTTGATTTTGCATATACTGAAACTATCATTTTTTTTCCATCCATTTTAATTCCCCACTCGGTTTGTTTTATAAAACCATCAGATTTTTTAAATCCACATTTTTTATATAAATCATCTTCTTTGTAATCTTTAATTACAAGAGATTTTAATGAACCTAATTTTTCAACAATAACAACTGATAAATTTTGAGTCATAATCTATTATATAAATTATAAATGGGTTTAAATGGTTTCATATAATAATATTAATGTCAATTAATTCCACAAAAATATATATTAAAGATTATAATTTAAATTTATTAAAACAAAAACTTTATAATTTGGATAAGTATTTTAGGAATAAAGAAACAGTTATTGAGGTATTTTCATCCGAAGGATTTTTTAATATTGATAATAATAAATTATATAAATTAACTACAATTGATAAACCAAAAAATATATGTAAATTTGAAAATTATAATTTATTATTTGATAATAGTTATTTTGAAAAAGAAAATGTATCACAAATACCAATTGATCATATAATTTTAAATACAACAAAATTTTATTATGAATATCAAGAATATGTAAAAAATACAAATAAAGAAAATGTTAAATCATCATCAAATAAATCAAATAATAATATTAATGAATCTTTTTTAATATTAGTTATTGAAGGAATATATGAAAACAAAATACAAAATGATATCAAAGATAATAAAAATTATAATAAAGATAAATATTGTGATTTTATACCAATAAATTTTTATTTTTTAATAAATGAATCTTTTGATAATATTTTAATTAAAAATGATCTTAATGGGTTTTTATCAATGTTAAACTAATATAATAATAGTATATGTTATTTTGGACATTAAAAATTACAATCATTTCAATTATTCTAATATTTTTAATCCATAATGTTATTCTATTTTTAAAAGCTACATTAACAGTGCCAAAATTAAAAGATTTAATAAATGCTCCTGCACAAAAATATGAAAATATTTATAATATTATATCACCAAAAGATTATATTAGTAGTTTATTACCTGCAGAAGATGATTGTTTACAAGAGTTCAAATCAATGAAAGATGAATTAACAAATTATTTGAAAAATAATCAAGAAAATTTGGGAACATCTGATATTGCATCTTTAGATTCAATTACTTTACCATCTCCAAAATTTACACCGTTTTAATATTAAATAAAATATAAATAAATAAAATTATTAAAAATATATTAAAAATATATTAAAGATATGATAATAATTATTATATAATAAAATATGATATTAACAGAAATTGATAAATCGTTATTAATAAAAGATTTTCCTTATATTGAACCTTTTTATGAAACAATAGTTCATAAAAAAGTTTATAATTCTGATTTTATATTAGCAATTCCATATGGTCAAAAATGTTTTGTATGGTTTACAACATTTAAAAATCAAAATGTATGTGTTATACTTGAAATAAATGAAAATAATACAAAAATAAATAAAATATATATTATTAATAGTTGTTTTCATAATAAGTTATCTTATGGAAATAACGGAACAATACTTTATGGGACATTATTTAAATGTCATAAAAATAATATAACATATTTTTCTTCTGAAGATATTTATTTTTATAAAGGAGAAAATATTATAAATATTACTTTTTTTGAAAAATTAAATATATTTGAAAATATTTATTCAAACGAACTTAAAAATGTTTTATATTTTAATAATAATATTATTTTTGGATTACCTATAATTAACAATTCTTATGAAAAAATAATTGAATATATTGAAAATTTACCATATAAAATAAAATATATTCAATTTAGAAAGAATAATAAAATAGATAATTTAAAATATATTAAATATGAAACCAAATATGAAAAACCTCCATTATTACTAATACCAGTATTAACAATACCAAAAACAAATATAACAATACCACAAACAAATATAACAATACCAGTATTAACAATACCACAAACTAATATACAAAAACCCAAAAATATTATATTTAGAAAAGAAATTATTTTTAAAATTAAACCGGATATACAAAATGATATTTATAATTTATATTATAGTAATCAAGGTGTTGATTATTTATATGATAATGCATATATTCCAGATTATAAAACAAGTGTTATTATGAATAAACTTTTTAGAAATATTAAAGAAAATAATAATTTAGATGCACTAGAAGAAAGTGATGATGAAGATGAATTTGAAAATACTAATATTGATAAATTTGTTTATTTAAATAGAGAATTTAATATGGTATGTATATGGAATAACCGATTTAAAAAATGGACACCAATTAGTGTCGCCTCAGATAATGCAAAAATAGTTACAAAATGTGAATTATTTAATAATAAATTAATTATATAATATATAATAAATATATAATGAAAATTGGTGAAGTCATTAATGCAACAAATTCAAATAATCCGATGAGATTTAGCTCTAATGAAACAAATAATAATTGGGGGTTTAACGGCATATCAAATAATATTCAAGCAGCAAATTCATCAAATATAAAAGGAGGAAGTATATCAGGTTTTCGTAAAAAAATTAAAAATATTGCTAATAAGTATAAGATAATGAAATCTAAAAAAAGCAGAAAACTTACTTTAGGATCAATTAAAAGAAAATTATCATCAATATTAAATTTTGGTAAATATAAAAGTAAAAAAAATCATAAATCAAAAAAATATAAATATACTCATAAGCGTCGGCATCATAAACAACGTGGTGGTAATTCACAATATATGAATAATGTGGCATACACACCATCATATTCTACTGCTGGACAATATTTATCACCAGATTTAGTTGGTATGGCTAATCCTCCACCAATTACAATGATGAATAATTGTCCAAAATAAAATTAAAAAAAATTTGATTTAAATATATATATTAATAATAATCATACAATAAAATAACAATGGAATTTCAAAATCAATCGCTATTTAAATCATTTGATACATTTAATTTTAAAGTTAGTAATGAATATTATACATATAATATAAATTCAGATAATTCAGATAATTCAGATATTAAATTACGTATAGAACGAAAAAGTCCATCAATTGCATCTTTATATTTTATTGATAATTCAAATACTATTATTAGTGTTCCAACTAAAATTGTTATATATACATTTGATTTTCAAAATCCTAATAAAAAAGTTATATATAATAATGTCATTGATAAAAAGTATTATGCTTTGTGTTGGTCTGATAATTATTTAATTGAATATAATGGAAATGTAATATTTGAAATTACGAGTATGAGATCTTGGAATATTGTTGAAAAATAAATTGTAATTACTTTTATTAATTTTACTTATTTACATTTAATTTTAATAAAACATGTTTGTAATAATTTGTCATCTGATGTTAATATTGGTATTTCTTTTTTTTTTGAACATGATATATGATTCCAAAATCGTATATCTGGATCATATTCTTTATTTGATGTTTGAATTATTTTATAATTTTGTTTTTTATAAAATGCTTTTCTTTTTAACCATTGATTTTTAAATGGTTGATGTTCATCAATAATATCAACAACAACAGGTGTTCCATGTCTAACTCGTAATATTCTTCCAACCGCTTGTTCAATATCTGTTTTTGGTGTTGCCATAATAAGTGTCGTCAGTGTTTTTATATCAAGTGCTTCTTGCGCCATTGAAAATGTTGCAATTATTATTTGTTTTGTTTCAGTTTCTTTTAATGCTAATTCTTTCATTCCACCAACATAATATCCAACACTAGCTATCTCTCTTGAATTTATTGCATCATGTAAATATGTTAATAAATTTCTATTATGTGCTAAAATCATAATTTGTTGTAATGGATTTTCTTTAATCATATCATTAACAACTCGTAATATAAATTCACTACGATGATTAAATATACATAATTTTGAAATCATTGTACTATATTGAACATTTCCTCTAAAATCTGTAGATACCTTTTTAAATTCTTCATCATTACTTATATATTCAATTGCACGAACAACTACATTATGTTCTTCATCTCTACTTCCTTTAAATATAACTTCACCTAAAAACATTTTAAATATTTTTGTTGTCCCATCTTTACGATTCATTGTTGCAGATAATCCTAATGTATATTTTGTAACCAATTTAAATAATGCACAAGAAAAAACTTCACTTGAAATATGATGAACTTCGTCAATAATGGTTAATCCAAAACTTTGAAATATTGATTCTGGATAATCTTTCATTGATAATGATTGTAACATTGCAATAACAATATCTTTATTATCAATATCAATAATTTGCCCTTGTATTTTACCAACACGTGCATCAGGTAGAAATTGTTGTATACGTTCAATCCATTGATTCATTAAAAACTCTTTATGAACAATTATTAAACATTTTTTTTTCAATTGGGATATTACATTTAAACCAATTACGGTTTTACCATATGCGCACGGAAGTTCAAATAATCCGCCACCAGTATCACCATTTTTTTTTATAGTATCAATAAATGTTTTTACAACAGGTTTTTGATTATCTCTTAATTCTCCTACAAATTTAATATTAATAATATCACCTTCTGGAATTCGTATATCTTTAGCTATTCCAAAATGTGTTTCACCAAAATATCGTGGAATATAAAATTTATTAATTGATTCACGATATATTGGAAATGTATGTATTTGTGTTCCAGAACAAGGAGTCCCTTGTGTAAATGGTTTAGCAGTTAATTCAGTTTTTAAAAATGATATTTGGTCTGTTGATAATTCATTCTTATAAATTGTATATCCTTTTTGACCAATATAAGTGTTTAGCATTTATATTATTATTTAAAATATATTATATTATATTGTTCTGATTTATTTATATGGATTTAATATGATTTATTAAATAATATGATTATAAGGTTTTTATCTATTAATATGATATATGGAAAATAATATGAATAGTTTTTCAAATTTAATTAAAAATGGAAATAATGGACAAATAATGTTATCAATATTATTTATTATTTATTTAATTATGGGATATAAAATGCCAGAAAAAATATCTGAATTAATTGATACTATTTATGGAAAAATTATAGTTGTTGTAATTGCACTTATTTTATTTTCTTATACAAATCCAATTTTAGGTGTTCTTGGATTTTTAGTTGCATTTGAATTAATTAGACGATCAAGTGTCACAACTGGGACATTTGCAATTGATAATTATTTACCTTCAGAATTTAAAAAAGATGGCGAAATTAATGCAATGAATCAATTTCCATATACTTTAGAACAAGAAGTTGTTAAAAAAATGGCACCCATTAGGGATATGGGAATTACAAGTGGTCAGGCAACATTTTCACCTATATTAGATGATACATATGATGCAGCACCAATTAATTATACTGGAGTTATTTAAGATAATAATAAAACTGATTATTTGTTTTTTTTTAAATATATAAACAAAACATAAATATAAATATAATAAATTTAATGACAACAAATAATAATCAAATATATTTAATTAAAAAAGAGAGATATTTTAGAGTAAGTGTAATTACACCGACCGAAAAGAAAAATGATTTTACATCACCAAAAAGAAAAATTGATAAATTTTTTATTTTTTTATAGAAAGTTTGTCTCATTTTTCTTTTCGGTCGGTGTAATTATGTAATATACGATGAAACTGGTAATAATATAATAAGTAAAATGATGTTTTTACCAAATGATACTGAAATAATTATCCACGAATTAAATATTAATCCAAAAATATTTAAAGCATTTATTCCAAAATTATCCATATTTATTGATAATATTGGATTTGATGAAGTTGAAATATTAATATAATAATTAATTTATTTCTTAATATATGGACTAATTAATTTTTCACGCTCTTTTTCAAGAGTTTTAATATGATTTTGAGTTGTATTAAATATTTTACTTTCAACTATAGCTTCATATATTTTAACTCCTTCAACAAAATCAGTTTCACAATTTAAATATAATTCAATAATTAATTCTCTCGTATCATTAATAATATTTTGAAGTTCTTCTTCATTTAATTCTGTATGTATCCGAATAATATCTTTTTTTGTTATTGGATCAATTACATATATAAAAAGTTTATTAATTATATTTAATAATTCTTGTTGTTTTTTATTTACTCTTTCCGTCATATTTTTTAAATTATTTGCATATAATTCAAAAAGTTTGTCATTATAATTTCCTGTAACTTTGGTAACTTTATCTGAATTACAAAACCTTTTTTTACTATAATCTCTTAATTTAATATCACTAAATTTACTAATATTTACCGGCACTTCAGTATTACCTGTAAATATTAAATAAAATTTTTTTAAATCATCCTGGAATATTTTTTTTGTATCTGGACTCATTCCAAGAAATTTACCAGTTTTATAATCATACTCATCATCATAATATAAATCTTTTAATTCATTTATTCCAGGTTCGTTATCCAAATTATTATTATTATTATCCATATTTATTGAACAAATATCTGGATGAATTGTAATTTTTTCATTTAAAATACTAGTTTTACCTTGTAATGATTTTATTCTTTTACTGTATAAATTAATATTAGAAACACTCACATCTGCATTTTTAGGAATTGATAATTTTTGTAATAATGTTGTTTTTTTTTTATTACCATTTACATCTTTATATGTATATTCAGGATTAATTGTTGTTACAATTGCTGAAAATATATGTGCAATTTTAATATAAAATTTAGCAATTTTACTACAATATATTTGTTTTGTTTCATCATTTAATTTTTCATTATTTTGAATACGTTGTGCTATTTGTTTTACTTCTAAATCATTAAAATATTTATCAATAATATTAGACGTCAAACTAATTAATTCTTCACAATATTGTTTATTTTGTAATTGCAATAAACTTTGGAAATCCATTGTTAAAATATAATATGTTGCAATAAAATCTAATGAATCAATCAATGTTATGTTTTGTTCTTTAGGATTATTTTTCTCTATCTCTCCTCCTTCCTGAAATGATGAATATGATGAGATACTATTTCCCATATAATAACTATAAACTATAAATATAAAATAAATATAAAATAAAATTGAATTAAAAACATATTACTATTAAGAAAAGTAATATATAAAATGAGTAAAGACCAAAGTAAAAAAATAAAAAATAAACAAATATTTAATAAAACCGAATTATGGAATAATTTTGATACTAATATTATCAATGATTCTAAACCATCTGCACCATTAGAATGTATTTATAGAGAATGCGGTAATCGTGAAAAATGTGAAAGGTGTGAATATGGTTTAGCATTTTCTGAAGAAGGATTTTTAACATGTACAAATACAAAATGTGGAATTATTTATAAAGATATGATTGATCAATCTGCTGAATGGAGATATTATGGTGCTGAAGATAATCATAATAATGATCCAACAAGATGTGGTATGCCAATAAACCCTCTTTTACAAGAATCTTCTTTTGGATGTAAAGTTTTATGTATTGGTTCAACATCTTATGAAATGCGAAAAATAAGACGATATACTGAATGGCAATCTATGCCATATAAAGAAAAATCACAATATGACGAGTTTCAAAGAATTACCATAATGTCACAAAATGCTGGTATGCCAAAAATGATTATAGATGATGCAGTTAGATATCATAAAAAAATATCAGAATATGAAATTACATTTAGAGGCGATAATCGTGATGGTATTCTAGCAGCATCAATTTATATTTCATGTAGAATCAATAATTATCCAAGAACAGCAAAAGAAATAGCAACCATATTTCATTTAGATGTAACAAGTGCAACAAAAGGATGTAAAAATGCACAATTAATAATTAATAATTTAGAAAAAGATATGCAAAATAATGAAAAAACATCATTTTGTAAAACAAAACCAGAAGCTTTTATTGAGAGATATTGTTCAAAATTAAATATTAATTCTGAACTTACAAGAGTAAGTCAATTTATTTCAATGAAAATTGAAAAAATGGGATTAATGCCAGAAAATACACCACATTCAATTGCTGCCGGGGTTGTTTATTTTATTTCACAAATATGTCATTTAAATATTAGTAAAAAAGATGTTAAAAATGTAAGTGAAATTAGCGAAGTTACAATTAATAAATGTTTTAAAAAAATTGAGAAAATAAAAGAAGATTTGGTTCCAGCTATTATTTTAAAAAAATATTGTAGTTAATTATTTTATAATTTTGTATTGTATTTATGTATTTATTTATTTATTATTTTTATTATTTATATATATATAACAATATATGGATTTTATAAGTAAAAATAAAAATAAAAATAATGATTATAATGCTAAAATTAATATATTAAATAGAATATTAATTAAATATCCAAATAAACAATTTTATAATAGTATTATACCCAAATTAATTTATCAAACTTGGCATACAAAAAAATTACCACCTAAAATGAAAAATTCAGTAACAAGTATTATTTTAAATAATCCAAAATTTAGTCATTATTTATTTGATGATAATGATTGTAGAGAATTTATTAAGAATAATTATGATAATAATGTATTAAATGCATTTGATTGTTTAATTCCTGGTGCATATAAAGCGGATTTGTGGAGATATTGTATATTATATAAAACTGGAGGTATTTATTTGGATATTAAATACAAATCTCATAATAATTTTAAATTTATAAATTTAACTGAAAAGGAACACTTTGTTATTGATATTGATCCACATGGGGTATATAATGCATGCATGGTATGTAGTAAAGGTAACCCTAAATTATTAGATGCAATAAATAAAATAGTAAATAATGTAAAAAATAAAAACTATAGTGTTGGTGCATTGGGTATAACTGGTCCAGCATTATTAGGTGATATATTTACTAAAAGTGAAAAAAAAAATTTTGATATGAAACATGAAATGATATATAATGAAAAATTTATTACATTAAATAATATTATTGTTATACGTATGTATAATTCGTATTATGAAGAAATAAAAACAAATCAAATTGTTCAAAGATATGATGAATTATATAATAATAGACAAGTATATAAATAAATATAAATTCATATAATATATATTATGTTAAATTTTATAGACAAAAGAAAAAAAAGAAAGGCATTTATAAAAATTATAAATCAATTTAAACAAAAAATATATGAAAATCAACAAAAGCGTCAACAAATATTAGAAGAAGAACACAAATATAATAAAATGAATATTAATTATATTTTAAAAGATAATTATAACAGCATTATTCCTTTAAATTTATATACATGTTGGCATACACTTGATTTACCACCTTTAATGAATGAGAATTATAATTTAATTATGAAAAACAATCCAGAATTTCATCATTATATTTATGATGAAAATATGTGTAGACAATTTTTAATAGAAAATTTTGACAATGATGTGTTAGAATCATATGATAAACTAATACCATGCTCTTATAAATCAGATTTATGGAGGTTTTGTGTATTGTATATTAATGGTGGAATTTATTTTGATATAAAATATGAATGTACTAATGGATTTAAGTTTATTGATTTAACAGAAGAAGAATATTTTATAAGAGATCATGATACTAATAATGTTTATACTGCTTTAATAATTTGTAACCCAAAAAATCAAATAATGTTAAAATCAATTGAAGGAATTGTAAATAATGTAAAAACAAAATTTTATGGTAGTAATTGTTTAGACCCTACAGGACCTGGATTATTAGGAAAATTTTTTTCAAAAGAAGAAAAACAAAATTTAAAATTGTATCATACTTACACAGTATCTAGTAAAATTAATGAATTTTATATTGTTTATAATAATATGATAATTTTAAAATTTTATAATAATTATAGAGAAGAACAATCAAAAAATCAAAAAAAAGAACATTATTCAATATTATGGGGGAAAAAATCAATTTATAATTTATAATAATTTAATATTACGTTCTTTGCACCAACCATCTTCATCTTGTCCTGTAAATAAATGTTGAACAATATTTTTATGAAAATTATAAATACATATTTCATGGACTTATGTGTTTGAAAAATATTTTTTGGTATTTCACTCATAATATAATATATTATAATATAATAATGATAAAAAATGTTGAAATTATAGTATCAAGATATAATGAAGACTTAAAATGGATATTAGAATACCCATTTAATGAATTTCAATATATAGTTTATAATAAAGGAATAAATGATAATTTTGAAAAAACTAATGTTAAACAAATAATAAATCTACCAAATGTTGGAAAATGTGATCATACATATTTATTTCATATAATTAATAATTTTAATAATTTATCAAATATTAATGTTTTTTTTCCAGGATCAATAAATATACCATCAAAAAAAGAAAAAGCAATAAATATATTAAATAGAATAAAAAATAATAATTATACAAAAGCTGTTTTTGTAGGATCATATAATAAAAATATACTTAACGAATTTAAAAATTTTCAGTTGGACGATTGGACTACTACAGAATTACAAAATTTACAAATAAATCATGAATCAAAATTAAAATTAAGTATTTTAAGACCATATTATAAATGGTATTTATATCATTTTGGAAATCTTAAAATAACATATAATACATATAATTCAATATTTTCAATACATAAAAATGATATTATACAACATGATATTTCTAGATATCAAAAATTAATATATGGATTATCATTACATTCAAATCCAGAAGTAGGACATTATATTGAACGATCATGGGGTGCAATTTTTTACCCATTTAAAAATACAAATATTGTAATAAATTAATTAGATTAAATACTAATGAATTAAATACTAATGGATTAAATACTAATAATTAAAATACTATTATTATTTAATGACAAAATATCCAAAACGTGTTTTTATTGTTCCTTATAGAGATCGTATTCAGCATAAATTCTTTTTTTCAAAACAAATGGAATTTATTCTTGAAGAACATGATGATTATGAAATTGTTTTTGTTCATCAATGCGATACTAGAAATTTTAATAGAGGTGCAATGAAAAATATTGGATTTTTAGCAATAAAAGAAAAATATCCTGAAAATTATAAAGATATTTCTTTTATTTTTAATGATGTTGATACTTTACCATTTCATAAACTTTTTGATTATAATACAACTGAAGGTATTGTAAAACATTATTATGGATTTGAAACTGCATTAGGGGGGATTGTTGTTGTAAAAGGATCAGATTTTGAACTCATTAACGGTTATCCAAATTATTGGGGTTGGGGGATGGAAGATGCTTGTCTACAAAAAAGATGTATACTACATCATATTAAAATTGACCGTAGTTTATTTTTTCCTATAGGTAGCCCTGAAATACTTCAATTATTTGACGGTGTTTCGCGTATTGTATCTCGTAGAGATCCACAACGTATGAAGACAGATAATGGACAAGATGGAGTAAGAACAATACATAAATTGAAATATTCATTTGATAGCGAATCATTAAATCCAAATGATAATAAATATGTTGTAAAAAGTGATAAAATATTTGTTGTAAATGTAAATAATTTTATGACATTAGTTAGGTTTGGTACGGATATATATCATGAATATGATTTAAGAGAATCAACTACTAAAATTGTATTTCCAACAAATAATACAAGTACTAATAGAACAACAATACCAAGCAATGATTGGAAAAATATTCCATATATCCCTAGTTCTATAAATTATGAAGAGAGAAAACCACAATATATTTCACAGAATGTACACAAATTTTCAAGTGATTATGCTCGTGTAAATGGTATAAAACCGAATGCAACAACTAGTGCTAATTTTGGATTAGGTGGTGTTGGATATCATCGTTAAAATATAAATAAAAAAATAAAAAAAATGAGAATTTATTCTCTTTTTTTATTTTTTTATTTTTTTATTTTTTTATTTTTTTATTTTTTTATTT